>Ga0207652_10003824_pt1 | contig 12344 bp, 12 predicted proteins | sample KBSC63BmetaG_FD_184334 | JGI IMG/M metagenome (GOLD analysis project Ga0207652, IMG submission 184334) | Corn rhizosphere microbial communities from Kellogg Biological Station, Michigan, USA - KBS C6-3B metaG (SPAdes) (version 2) | ecosystem: Host-associated > Plants > Roots > Rhizosphere ... | reverse complement strand
GCCACGGCGACCCGAAGAGGTAGGGACACGAGCAGACATGGGCCACTACAAGAGCAACCTCCGCGACATCGAGTTCAACCTCTTCGAGGTGCTGGGACGAGACGAGGTGCTGGGCACCGGGCCGTTCGCCGAGGTCGACGGCGAGACCGCGCGGGAGGTGCTGCGCGAGGTCGACCGGATCGCCCGCGAGGACCTCGCGGCGTCGTTCGAGGAGGCCGACCGCACACCGCCCGTCTTCGACCCCGAGACGCACACGGCTCCCGTTCCCGAGGCGTTCAAGAAGAGCTACCAGACCTGGATGGACGCGGAATTCTGGCGGCTGGCCACCCAGGCCGACCTGGGCGGTACGCCGGCCCCCTCGACCATGGAGTGGGCGATCGGCGAGATGGTGCTGGGCGCCAACCCCGCGATCTGGATGTACGGCGCCGGCCCGATGTTCGCCGGCGTACTGAACCGCAACGGCAACGACCGCGACAAGAAGATCGCCCGGTTGATCGTCGACAAGCACTGGGTGACCACGATGGTGCTGACCGAGCCCGACGCGGGCTCCGACGTGGGGGCCGGTCGCACGAGGGCCACCCCGAACGACGACGGCACGTGGAACATCGAGGGCGTCAAGAGGTTCATCACCTCCGCCGAGAGCGACCTCAGCGACAACGTGATCCACATGGTGCTCGCGCGTCCGCACGGCGTGGAGGGCGCCGGCGGCCCGGGCACCAAGGGGCTGAGCCTGTTCATCGTGCCGAAGTACCACTTCGACGTGGAGACCGGCGAGCTGACCGGGGAGCGCAACGGCGCCTACGTCACCGGGGTCGAGCACAAGATGGGCATCAAGGTGTCCAACACCTGCGAGCTCACCTTCGGCGACCCGGGCGTCGGGGGCGGCGAGCCCGCCAGGGGCTGGCTGCTCGGCGAGGTGCACAACGGCATCGCCCAGATGTTCCAGGTCATCGAGAACGCCCGGATGATGGTCGGCACCAAGGCGATCGCCACGCTGTCGACCGGCTACCTCAACGCGCTCGACTTCGCCAAGGAGCGGGTCCAGGGCGCCGACCTGACCCGGGCGTCGGACAAGACCGCGCCGCGCGTCACCATCACCCACCACCCCGACGTACGCCGCTCGCTGATGACGCAGAAGTCGTTCGCCGAGGCCATGCGCGCCCTCGTGCTCTACACCGCCTCCTGGCAGGACCAGGTGGCGATCGCCGACTACAACGGCGAGAAGGACGAGCTGGCGATGGCGGTCAACGACCTCCTGCTCCCGATCGTCAAGGGCTACGGCTCCGAGCGCTCGTGGGTGCTGTTGGGCACCGAGGCGCTGCAGACGTTCGGCGGGTCCGGCTTCCTGCAGGACTACCCGATCGAGCAGTACGTCCGCGACGCCAAGATCGACACGCTCTACGAGGGCACCACCGCGATCCAGGGCCAGGACCTGTTCTTCCGCAAGATCGTCAAGGACCAGGCTCGGGCGCTGGGTCACCTCAACGACGAGATCCAGGCGTTCCTCGACGGCGAGGGCGGCAACGGCCGGCTCAAGGTCGAGCGTGGCCTGCTCGCCACGGCGCTCGAGGACGCCCAGGCGATCGTCGGGCACATGATCAACGACCTGATGAGCGCCGACCCGTCGGCGGAGGGTGGCGACGTCCGCAACGTCTACAAGGTCGGCCTCAACACCAGCCGCCTGCTGATGGCGCTGGGCGACGTGGTCTGCGCGTGGCTGCTGCTCCGGGGCGCCCAGGTCGCCCTGGACAAGCTGTCCGGCGAGGTGTCGGAGAAGGACCGGCACTTCTACGCGGGCAAGGTCGCCGCGGCGCAGTTCTTCGCCCAGACGATGCTGCCCAGGCTCTCGGCCGAGCGCCGGATCGCCGAGGCCACGGACCTGTCGCTGATGGACCTCGACGAAGCCGCGTTCTGACCGGTCACGAGACCGTCGCCGCGGCGGCGAACCGCTCCGCGGCCCGGGCGAAGGCCTCGCGTACGGCGTCCGGCTCCTCCACGGTCATCGCGAACGGGTGGTCGCTGATCCGGAGCACGAAGTAGTCGGGGTTGCTGGTCGACGACCGCACCCGCGTGATGGCGGCGCCGACCGGCTCGCAGACCCCCAGGAACCGCGGCACCCACGGCTCGACCTCGGCCACGGGTCCGTGCAGCAGCAGGGAGACCGACCACTCCGGGCGCGCCAGGGCCAGCGAGCGCTCGACGGCGTCGGTCACGTCGAGCGCCGGCATCCGGAAGTGTCGCGTCAACAGGTCGACGCGGTCGATCCGGTCGACCCGGAACGTACGACGGGCCTGCCGCAGGTGGCACCAGCCGTGCACGTAGAGGGAGCCGAACACCACGGCGAGCCCGTAGGGGTTCAGCTCGCGGACCGTCGCCGCGCCGTGCGCATCGCGATGACGGATGCGACAGCGTCGCCGCTCGACGGCACCGCTCGCGAGCGCGGCCACGGTGCCGGGGTCGGCCCCGGGACGCTGTGCGTCGGGGCTCGGTCGGGCCACGGCGTCCAGCACGGCGTGCACCCGCTCCGAGACGCCGCGCGGCAGGACGTGGAGCAGCTTGGCCAGCGCGGTGTCCCCGGCCGTGTCCCCCACCGTGTCCCCCACCGTGTCCCCCACCGTGTGCCCGGACGCGTGCTCGGTCCCTCCGGTGAGTGCCAGGGCGAGGGTGATCGCGACCGCCTCATCGGGGCTCAGCATCAGTGGCGGCATCCGGTACCCCGGCCGCAGCCGGTGCCCGCCGTACCGACCTCGTTCGGCCTCGACCGGGATCCCGAGCTCCTGCAGGGTGGTGACGTAGCGACGTACGGTGCGCTCGCTGACCCCGAGCTCGGCGGCGAGCTGGGGCGCGGTGAGCCCCGGGCGCTCCTGGACCCGCTCGAGGAGGCCGAGCACGCGGCCGGCGGGGCTCCCGGTCATCCGCCCACCTCCACGCCGCACCTCATCCGGTCGGGAACTGACCGGTATCGCACCTAGCCTAGGTGACATGAGCGACGACACGACCCGCACCTCGGCCCTGCTGGTGATCGACGTGCAGAACGGGAACACCGCCGAGGGCTACCAGCGCGACGAGGTGATCGGACGCATCCGCGGCCTAATCGACCGGGCCGAGCACGAGGGCGCCCCGGTGATCTGGGTGCAGCACCACCAGGCCGGCTCGCCGCTCGAGCGCGGCAAGGAGACGTGGCAGATCGTCGAGGAGGTCCGGCCGGGGGAGGGCCGGACGGTGATCGAGAAGCAGTACCTCGACGCCTTCGTCGAGACCGGGCTGCGCGCCGAGCTCGACCGGCTCGGCGTCGGCCACCTGGTGCTCTGCGGCGCCGCCACCGACGCGTGCATCCGGTCGACCGCGCAGCGCTCGCAGATCGAGGGGTACGACGTGACACTGGTCGCCGACGGGCACACCACCGACATCGGTCCCTGGCCGCTGCCGCTGCCGGACGGACGCGAGATCCCGATCGGCGCGGAGCAGATGATCGCCTACACCAACTTCTTCGTCCAGGACACCGCCTACCCCGGCGTCACCACCACGGTCGTCACCGCGGACGAGGTCGAGTTCACGGTCTGAGGGTTGCGCCCGCGTGGTTCGGGGTACGAAGTCCAGGACGAAGGGAGCACCCCATGGGTATCGGCATCTCGGCAGTCCTGCTCATCATCGGCCTGGTCCTGGTGACCGGCGCCGTCGACCTGCCGAGCAGCGTCACCGACCACATCGCGACCAGCACCGTCGGCTGGATCTGTGTCGCGGTCGCGATCCTGGGCTTCGTGCTCGCCCTGACCGCCGGACGGCGCCGGGAGCCACGCGCCTGAGCCACTAGCCTGCCGAGGTGCTGGACGCCTCGATCGCCGGTCTGCTGACCGGGTTGTCGTTGATCGTCGCGATCGGGGCGCAGAACGCGTTCGTCCTGCGCCAGGGACTGCTCCGGCAGCATGTCGGACCGGTCGTCGCCGTGTGCGCGGTCTCCGACCTGGTCCTGATCTCCGCAGGAGTCGCCGGCATCGGCGCGATCGTCCAGCACGCGCCGACGGCCCTGACCGTCGTGCGCTGGCTGGGCGTGGCGTTCCTGACGGCGTACGGCGTGCGGTCGCTGTGGCGGGCCCGGCACGCGACGTCGCTGCACGCCTCGAGCGACGTGGAGCCGCGGGTGCGGGGAGCCCTCACCCAGTCCGTGGCGCTGACGTGGCTCAACCCCCACGTCTACCTGGACACCGTGCTCCTGCTCGGCTCCATCGCCGCGCACCACGGGCCGTCCGGGAAGTGGTGGTTCGCGGTCGGCGCCGGGATCGGCAGCATCGTGTGGTTCACCGGCCTCGGGTACGGCGCACGCCTGGCCGCGCCGCTGCTGTCACGCGCGCGGGCCTGGCAGGTGCTCGACGTGCTGATCGGCCTGACCATGCTGGCGATCGCCTACCAGCTGGCGACCGGATGAGGCCAGGTCAGCGCGACGCAGCGTGCTTCTTGGCCGGTCGCGCGGGACGGCCGGCGTACGACGACCCACCCGGGTGGCGGCCCTGACCCTGGGGGCGACCCCGGTAGGGCTTGCGCGGACCCGAGCGATCGGGGCGCGTGTCCTCGGTGCGCACCGGGCCGGGGTGGCCGGCGGCCGCGAGGGCATCCGCGGTCATCGGCTTCGGGGCGCTGCGCAGGTCGTGGTGGAGAACCTCGACGCCGGCGCTCTGCTGGAGCCGGACCACACCGAAGACCTGACGCGGCGTGGTCAGGGTGACGACGCACCCGTCGCGCCCGGCGCGCGCCGTACGACCACTGCGGTGGAGGTAGGACTTCGCGTCGCCGGCGGCGTCGAAGTGGACGACCAGCCCGACGTCGTCGACGTGGATGCCGCGGGCGGCGACGTCGGTGGCGACGACGACCTGGGCCTGGCCGTCGGCGAAGCGGGCGAGGTTCCGCTCACGGACCTTCTGCGACAGGCTGCCCTGCAGGTCGACCGCGGGCACGCCGACCGCGGTCAGCGCCTCGGCCACCTGGGTCGCGCTCTCGCGGGTGCGGGTGAACACGATGGTGCGGCCGTTGGCACGCACCAGCGAGGTGAGCGCCTCGGTCTTCTGCTTGAAGCCGCCGACGGTCAGCGTGTGGTGGGTCATCGACGCGATGGAGCCCGCGTTGGGGTCGAGCTCGTGGACGCGCGGGTCGCGCAGGTGGCTGCTGACCAGGCGGTCGACGTCGCCGTCGAGGGTCGCGCTGAGCAGGAGCCGCTGACTGCCGGCGGGGGTGAGGCCGACGAGCTTGTCGACCGACGGGTAGAAGCCGAGGTCGCAGAGGTGGTCGGCCTCGTCGAGGACGGTGATCTCGACGTCGTCGAAGAAGAGGTAACCGTTCTCGAACAGGTCCTCCAGCCGGCCGGGCGTCGCGACGACGAGGTCGGCGCGCTGGCGCAGCTGGCGCGTCTGCTTCTCGTACGGCGTGCCGCCGTACACCGTGGTCAGCTTGAGGCCGATCGAGGCGGCCAGCGGCTGGATCGCGCGGGCCACCTGGGTGGCGAGCTCGCGGGTCGGGACGATCACGAGGGCGCGCGGGTGGCACGGGCGCGAACGCCGACCGGCCAGGCGCGTGAGGATCGGCAGACCGAAGGCCAGGGTCTTGCCGGAGCCGGTGCGGGCGCGGCCCAGCACGTCGTACGACGCCATCGCGTCGGGGAGCACGGCGGCCTGGACCGGGGTCGGCTCGGTGATGCCCTGCTCGGCAAGGGCGGAGGAGAGCTCGGTGGGGAGCTCGGAGAACACGGACATGCGAGGTTCCTTCGTGGTGGGTGTCGCGCCCGACCACTGGCCTCCGCGGATTCGACTCCGCGCCACATCGGGCATGAAAGAAGCGACTCGCCATCGATGGAACGAGCCGCTGACTGTCGAGAGTCTACGGAACACCAGCGGTTGAGCCCGAATCCTCGTCACCGTGACCTGCAGCACGCGACCCGGTGGATCTCGACGTGCGCATACTGTCCCCGTGAAACAGGCCTTCGCCCACGCCGCCGTCGTCGAGCTCTCGCCCGGCGCCGACGAGCGGGCCCTCGGCGGAGTCGTCACCGAGGCGCTGTGCGGAGCTCTCGACCACGAGCCGCCGTGCCCGGTCGCCCCGCACCACACCTCCGTGTCCGGCCGGGGCGCGCGCCGCCGGGTGCGCGTGCTGTTCGCGACCGACGACGAGGCCGTCGTACGCCGCACCATCGACGCCGCGCTGGGCACCGGATCGTTCGAGGGACCCGACGGCCGCACCCACCACTGGACCCTGCGGTCGTCGTCGTCCGACGAGATCAGCGACAGCGAGGCGGCCCACGCCGCTCAGCTGGTCCTGGGCTAGGAACGACCGCTCTCGCCGTGGGTCCTAGGGTCGGTGGGATGACGGACGCGGAGCGACTCGCCGACTACGTCGAGGTCTGGTGGGGTGCCGTTCACGACCACCTCGACCTCCTCGAGCACCTCGCGCCTGAGGAGTGGTCGGCGCCCACCGACCTCCCCGGCTGGGACGTGCACGCCTGTGTCGCGCACACCGCCCACCTGGAGTCGGTGCTGGCCGGCGGGCCGGAGGAGAGCCTGGACCTCGAGCTACCGGGTCACGTGCGCAGCGTGCTGGGTGCCTACTGCGAGCAGGGTGTCGCCGCCCGCCGCGGCCGCACGCCCGACGAGCTCATCAACGAGCTCCGTGAGGCGGCGACCGCACGCCACACCACCCTCGTCGCCTCGCCTCCCACCGACGGGTCGCAGCGCCCCGACGTCATCTTCCGCGGGGTCGACTGGACGTGGGCGACCCTGCTTCGCAACCGGCCCCTCGACGTGTGGATGCACGACCAGGACGTACGACGTGCGGTCGGCCGCCGCGGGGCCATGGACTCCCCGGCCGCCCAGCACGCCGCCGACTACCTGCTGGAGAGTCTCGGCTTCGTGCTCGCCAAGCGCGCATCCGCCCCGACCGGCACCACGCTCGTCGCCCGCGTGGAGGGGAGCGCCCCCGTAGCGTTCGTCGTCGACGGCGACCGGCGCGGCGTACGGCTCGAGCACGTGCCGGCCGACCCGACGGTCGAGCTGAGGATGTCGCGCGAGGAGTTCATCGTGCTCGCCGGCGGGCGGCGCGCTCCCGCCGACGTCGCCGTGTCCGGCGACGAGGGGCTGGCGATCGCGGTGCTGAACACCATGGCCGTCACGCCCTGATTGTGAGCGCCGGTCAGGAGCCGCGTGTCCCCGCGTTCAGCTCGGCGTAGGCCGCGCCGGCGAGCGCGGTGGGCGTGATGGCGAAGGTGTATTCAAGGATGCCGGCCGTGGCCCGGTCGGGGTCGAAGTCCACGTCGTACCCGCCCTCCGCATCGAAGGCTCGCATCAGCGACAGCACGGCGCCGCGACCCCGGTGCTCCTCGAGCCAGGTGACGGCGGCGGTGCCCTCGACGTACCCGAGGTCTTCGGTGTCGGGCCGATGGAAGGACGCACTGGAAGGCAGGGCAGTCCCCAGCGCGCCGCTGACGTGGTGCCACCTCATCTCGGCGCGCAGTCCCCCGTACTTGTGCCAGGCGACGTAGTCGGCCGCCCCTTCCGAGAGCCACTTCGGGACGTCGGCGATGTAGTCCTCCGTCGCGAGGTGGGTCACCTCGTGTGGCAGCACGACGGGGCTCGCCGCAACCTCTTCGACGTCCTCGGGATCGACGACGACGCTCCAGCCCGGGGTGACGCCATCGGGGCCGCTCAGCGGATACGTCACCGCCAGGGCGTCGAGGTCGGTGAAGCGGGCGTAGCCGGTCGGGTGCGAGCTCGCGAGGACGACCGTCGGGCGCGTGTCGGCTACTCCGAGCAGCGCCCTGCTGTCGCGGCTCCCCCGGTGGCACAGGGCGATGATCCGTCGAGCCAGCGCCTGCTTCCCGCGGTCGACGACGGCGAGGTACTGACCGTCGCCGTACACGTCGATCGCGCCGGCATCCCACGGGACGGGCTGGGTGTCGTCCTCGAACTGCGCATCGGCGTCCGATTCGCCCGCCAGCTCCCACGCCCCGTCCTCCTGAACGAACGTGAACCCGTCGTCGGCCACGACCGGACTGCTGTCGTAGGTCTTGAGCTGATAGGTCGTGGTGACGTGCACGAGGAACGCCGGGCGCGCGAAGGCCTGGTCGGGGTCGAGCACGCCGTCGTATGTGTAGCTCAGCCTCGACAGCTTCAGACGCTGGACGTTCTGCCACTCCGTGCGCTGGCTGCGGACGAAGGGCGCGCGTCCGGAGTCGTCGCCGGACAGAAAGCCCGCTCGGTCGCCCGAGAGGACCGCCTCCGCGTGGGCGTCGAGCACCTTCTCGACCTGGGCCACGTCGCTCGTGCTCGGCTTCGCCAGCGCGCCCTTCAGCGTGTAGCCGGGGAAGCGGTGGCCGGAGGCGTCGACGAAGACCGGTGGCGGGTTGATGTCGTCGGTGCGATACACGAGACAGCCGGCGCCAACGAAGACGATCAGAACGATCCACCAGATCCGTCGCCTGATCCAGCCCCGCATCCTGCGCACCCCCGGCCTCCCGAGACACCCGCTCGGAGTCCGCGAGAACGGTAGTCCAAAGAGCCGCCGGCAGAGGGGCTTCGGGTCACCTGCCCCGGGTCGCTTGGTCGGCCACCCACATCCCGACCAGGCCGCGGAAGTGGGCGAGGAACTGCTCGTGCTCGTGGGGTGGGTACGTCGCCCCCACGGTCTCGACGAGGATCCTGTCGAAGTCGGACCCGCTGACCCACTGCGTCACGGCCTCGTCGAGATGAGGCAGGTGCTCGGCGCACCAGGTGTGGTAGCGCTCGGTCTCGAAGTGCTCGTCGGCGAGGGCGAGGTAGGCGTCGAGCTTCTCGTCGTACGAGCGGTCGGAGTCGGCGACCTCGAAGTACTTCGTCATCTCCAGGTCGAGGTTCGGCCGGCGGCCGGTGACCAGGCAGTACGTCGACCACTTCACCAGCGCGCTGATGGCCCAGGGGAAGTAGTAGTGGAGGCTGGTCACCGCGACGTCCGGACAGGCGTTGGCATAGTCGATCGGGTAGACCTCGTCGCCCGCGACCAGCATCTCGGCCGAGTTGAAATCCCAGTGGAAGAAGGCGTTCACGATCCGGCTGACCGCGACGGCCTGCTTGCCGGCACTCTCGGACAGGAAGCCGTGGCTGACGTGGTATCGCCGGTGCATCGGCTCCTCGGGCCGGAAGTCCATCACCATCGTCTCGGGTCCGATCGACAGCGCGCGGGCGAAGTGCTCGTAGTCGACGGTGGCCTGGAGGTGCATCAGCATCTCGCCGGAGTCGTCGTACGCCGTGTGCAGGTCCCGCTGGTCGTTCACCCGGCTGACGCCCCGCCAGCCGCCGCCGTCGAACGGCTTCATGTAGAGGGGATAGCCGATCTCCTGGGCGATCAGGTCGAGGTCGAAGGGCTTGTTGTACGTCGCACTGGTGTAGGTCCACCGGTGGTTGTCGACGGGGTTCTTGTAGGGCACGAGGATCGTCGGCGGCACCTTGAGACCGAGCCGGATCATGGCGCAGTACGCCGAGTGCTTCTCCATCGACTGGAACGTGAACGGGCTGTTGAGCAGGTAGGTGCCGTTGACCAGCGCGGCCTTCTTCAGCCATTCGCGCGGGTGGAAGTACCAGTGGGCCAGCCGGTCGATCACCAGGCCGGTGCGGACCGGGGCGGTGAGGTCGAACGGCTCGATCGTCAGCCGCTCGCTGGCGAGCCGGTGCTCGGTGCCGTCGACGTCGATCGGACCCACGAAGCGGAGGATCTGCTCGAACGCCTGCGGCCAGTCCTCCTCCGCCCCCAGCAGGAGTCCGATCAGGTGGTCCTTCCGCGTGGCCATGGAAGCGACATTAGAGCGCTCAGCAGAAGCGGGGGAGATGGTGGGCGATCTGCTTGCGCCACCACGGCCAGTCGTGGGAGACGTCGTGCCCCCAGATGTCGAGCTCGTGCGAGATCTGCTTCTCGCCCAGCAAGCGGGCCATCTGCCGGGCCCCGGGCAACGACCCGGTCGGATGGGTCTCCCACGCACCCTCCCCGACGGTGAGCACGACGTGCAGCCGCGACCGCAGCCAGTCGAGGTGGTCGCCGTGGAGATGGGGCACGTAGTCGGTCGGGTTGGTGAAGTACGCCGCGTCCCCGCGCTCGCCCCACCCGTGCCAGGTGGCGGGGTCGTAGTTGCCCGACTGGCAGATCGCGACCGGGAACAGATCGGCGCGCTGCAGCGCCATCTGGAGGGCGTGGTAGGCGCCCATCGAGCAACCGGTGACGACGGCGTCGGACGCGCCGGGGCTGTCGGAGGCGACGTACGCCGCGACCTGGTCGGTGACCCACGACTGGTACGCCTGCTGGCGTCGCGCTCGCTCCTCGATCGGCAGCGAGCGGTCCGACCACGACGCGTCGTCGAAGGAATCGAGGCAGTAGAGCTTCGCGCGGCCGTCGTTGATCAGGTGCGAGACCGCACCGACCATCCCGTTGTTCTCGTAGTCCCACGCGCGACCGGCCTCGCTCGGGAAGACGATCACCGGCCGCCCGAAGTGGCCGTACCGGAGGACGCTGCCGGCCCGGCCGAACCCGGGGGCGTCCAGCTCCACCTGATGCCTGTCCATCAGGGCTCCCACGTCCCGGCCGGCTGGGGCAGGACGGCGTTCAGCTCGCGATGGCTGGGGTGGAACGACTCGTCACCGACGAGGGCGATGCGGACCGGCACCAGGCGACCGTACCGGCTCGGCTCACGTCCAGACGCGGGTCAGCAGCTCGGTGAGGTGGGGGTCGAGAGTGTCGCGCCAGCAGGTCCAGGTGTGCCCGTCGCGCACCTCGCCCCACCGGGTCTCGACGCCGATCGCGGCGAGGTGGTCGTACATCGCCCGGTTGTTGGCGAAGTTCTCCTCGGCCGTGCCGCAGGTCAGCGTGATCGGTGGCGCACCGGGTGCGGCCTGCTCGGCCGCGCGGACGCTGGTCACGAACCCGGTCACCTCACGCCAGTGCTCGAAGCCCGACTCCTGCGGGTCGAGCGTGGCGGTGAAGAACGAGCCACTCTGCAGGAACGCGCCCGCGAACAGCTCCGGGCTCGTCCAGGCCGCGTGCAGCGCCGCGAGCCCGCCCAGGCTCTGCCCCATCAGCACCGGCCTTCCCCAGGTGGCGACCGCCTCGGTCAGTGCGGGGAGCAGCCTCGTGGCGAGGGCCCGGGCGTAGCGCGGGTTGGCGGCGTACCGCTGGTTGCGTCTCGGGCCAGGGCTGACCAGCGCGGCCCGCATCGGCGGCAAGGTGCCTGCAGCGATCATCGAGCCGACGTACGCCGTGAGCCCGCCGTAGGCGTCCATCTCCGGGCCGTCGTGGCTGATCAGGAGCGGCATCGGCTCGGCCGGTCCGGCGTCCGCGGGCGACCAGATCTCCACGTCGATCCGGCCCGCGCCGGTGCGGCTCAGGGTCATCGTCGCGCGCTCGCCGTCGAGCCGGTCGCGCTCCAGCCAGGCCGGCTCGCGGTACCCCGGCAAGGGGATCGACGAGTGGTCGCCGAACGGTCCGCCGGTCAGGCGCGGGTTGGACGGGTCGGGGCGGAGCTCACCGTCCACGTCGATCAGGTACTCGAGCCGGTCGACGGGCAGGTCGGTCAGCCGCACCTCCCAGCCCCCCGGCACCCGGGCCATCGAGACGTCGCGGAGACGGACGTGTGCCCACACGCCGACGTGGGTCGCGGCGTGCTCCGGGTCGTCGTACCGGACGACGACGTCGTTTCCCTCGACCTCGGTCACCAGCACCCGCGCAACCTACCCAACCTCGCGGAGACCGGGGCACGGTCCGGGCTGGTTGGTCCCCACAGGCCGATCCCGTGCCTGGGAGTGACTGTCGGTGGACGCTGTTTGACTTGTCTCATGGTCGCCGCAGCGGGTTACGAGATCGCACCGGGAGTCACCCGGGTGGTCGAGCCTGCCGAGGTGACGGGGCTCGAAGCGATCATCGCCGGGCTGGGGCGCATCGACGGGAGCGTCGGTGAGCAGGCGTTCGACGCCGACGCCGTGCGCGTCGACCAGATCGACCTGCTGGAGCGAGTCAAGGCAGCGGCCGAGGCCGCGCAGGCGCGGGTGATCGCCGCGTTCAAGAGCTCTCAGCTGCAGCGACAGCGGACAGCCGGCGTGCGTCGCGACTGCCTCGGCCGAGGCATCGGCGATCAGGTCGCCATGGCGTGCCGTCAACCGACCAGTCAGGGACCGCGACGACTCGGCTTCGCCCACGCGGTGGTCCACGAGATGCCCCACACGCACGCGTTGCTCAGCGAAGGGTCGATCTCGCCCTGGGTGGCCACGATCCTGGTTCGCGAGACCGCCTGTCTGACCCGCGAGGACCGTGCCGGGGTCGACCAGAGGCTGTGTGCCACCCACTGG
>Ga0207652_10003823_pt1 | contig 12344 bp, 10 predicted proteins | sample KBSC63BmetaG_FD_184334 | JGI IMG/M metagenome (GOLD analysis project Ga0207652, IMG submission 184334) | Corn rhizosphere microbial communities from Kellogg Biological Station, Michigan, USA - KBS C6-3B metaG (SPAdes) (version 2) | ecosystem: Host-associated > Plants > Roots > Rhizosphere ... | reverse complement strand
CGAATTTCGCGCTGCTGGATGCGCATCACGTCGAAGTCATCCGCGTCGATGACGACGCCACGCTCGCGGCGATGCGCCTCGCGTGGGCCGAACTCAAGCAGACGATCGAGCCTTCATCGGCCGTCGTGCTGGCAGCACTGCTTGCGCGGCGCGAACGCTTCGCCGGCCAACGCGTCGGGCTGGTGCTGAGCGGCGGCAACGTCGATCTGGACGCGATTCCTTTTATTCCACGGTGACCGACTTGGCGAGGTTGCGCGGCTGGTCGACGTCGGTGCCGCGCAGCACCGCGACGTGGTAAGCGAGCAACTGCAGTGGCACGGTGAACACCGCGGGCGCGATGAAGTTGCCGCCCGCATCCACCTTGATCAAATGCCCACGATTGCCGTTCAATGACACGTCGGCGTCGTCGTCGGCGACAACGTACAACTGGCCGCCGCGCGCGCGCACCTCTTCCAGATTCGACTTCAACTTTTCCAGCAACTGGTTGTTGGGCGCGACCGCGATCACCGGCATATCCTCGTCGACCAGCGCCAGCGGGCCGTGCTTGAGTTCGCCCGCGGGGTAGGCTTCGGCATGGATGTATGAGATTTCCTTGAGTTTCAGCGCGCCCTCCATGGCGACCGGATACTGCGCGCCGCGGCCGAGGAACAGCGCGTGGTGCTTGTCCACGAACGACTCGGCCAATGTCGCGATCGCCGGCGCAAGCTTCAGCGCCTCTTCGAGATGGCGCGGCAGGCTCGCGAGTTCGGCCACGAGTTGCGCGAGCCGCGCGGCGTCGGTGCCGCGCAGGCGGGCGAGTTCCAGCACCAGCAATGCCAGCGCGCTCAATTGCGTGGTGAACGCCTTGGTGGAAGCGACACCGATTTCGGGACCCGCGCGCGTCATCAAGGTGAGGTCGGATTCGCGCACCAGGCTCGATTCCGGCACGTTGCAGATCGCGAACGAGCCGAGGTAACCGCGCTCGCGGCCCTCGCGCAGCGCGGCCAGCGTGTCGGCGGTTTCGCCCGACTGCGAAATCGCGAGGAACAGCGTGTCGGGCATCACCACCACGTTGCGGTAACGGTATTCGCTGGCGACTTCGACGCTGCACGGAATGCCGGCGATGCCTTCCAGCCAGTAACGCGCAACCATGCCTGCGTGATAGCTGGTGCCGCACGCGACGATGTGCACGTGGCGCACGCGTTTCAGCAGTTCGTCTGCATCCACGCCGAAAATGTTCGGCAGGACGCGGCCATCGGCAATGCGGCCCTCCAGCGTGTTGGCAACCGCGCCGGGCTGCTCGAAGATTTCCTTCAGCATGTAATGGCGGAATTGGCCGCGCTCGACCGCGTCCATCGACAGGTCGCTCTCGCGTATCCTGCGCGTGACCGGTGAGCCGTCGGCCGCCTGGATCACGAGCGCGTCCGGCGCGATTTCCACCACGTCGCCTTCTTCCAGGTACACGATGCGATTGGTGACCTGGATCAGCGCCTGCACATCGGAGCCGAGGAAGTGTTCGCCGATGCCGACGCCCACGCACAACGGGCTGCCGCGGCGCGCGCCGACGACATGCCCGGGGTGGTCGCGATGCAGCACCGCGATCGCATAGGCCCCGCGCAGGCGACGGGTGGCGTCACTGACTGCCTCGCGCAGCGACTTGCCCTCGGCCACCAGCTTGTGCACGAGGTGCGCAATGACCTCGGTATCGGTGTCGGAAGTGAATTCGTAGCCCGCTGCCTTCAGCTCGGTCCGCAGCTCCGCGTGGTTCTCGATGATGCCGTTGTGCACCACCGCCACCGTGTCGCGCGACAAGTGCGGGTGGGCGTTGGCCTCGTTGGGCGCGCCGTGGGTGGCCCAGCGGGTGTGCGCGATACCGGTTCGCCCGTGGGCGGGCGACGCCTGCCACAGCGCATCCAGGCCGGAAACCTTGCCCGGCGCGCGCAGGCGGCTCAGCTTGCCGTCGTCCAGCACCGCCAGACCCGCCGAGTCGTAGCCGCGGTATTCGAGGGCGTGCAGCCCGGCCAGCAGGATGGGGACGACGTCACGCTGGGTGCAACCGGCAACGATTCCACACATGGTTCTGCACCTGGCGCGGGGTCAAAAAACGTAAAGATACAGGGGTTTGGGCTCAAAAGGGCGGCATTCCCGTGTCGACGGACCGGCCGCGGCACGCTTCGTGCAGGATTATTCAGTATTCGCCAAAAGTTGAACTACGTCACATTCGTAGTATAAAGACCATCCCCTCACGCCAAGCCGCATCGGCGCGAGGCGACCAATGCAGAGGGACCTCCCATGTTCCGGCTGTTTCGACAACGCGCACTCAGGTGGCAGCTGCTGCTCGTGCTGGTCGAGTTCGCCCTGTTGGTGGGTTGCGTGTACGCCGCGGTGGCGCTGCGCTATTGGGGTGACCTGCATACCCAAGCTGCATTCGGCAGCGCGCTGCATTGGCGCGCGCCGTTGGTCGCGGTGGTGCTGATACTCGCGATGACGGCCTTGGGCTTGTACCAGGTGCATCTGCGCGCCGGCTGGCTGGGCCGCCTCAGTCGCGAAGGCGTGGCCTTCGTGTTGGGTGGCGTCGCGCTGACCGTGTTGTATTACGCGATTCCCGACGCCTACATTGGCCGCGGCGTGCTGGGCATCACCCTGGTCCTCGGCTATCTCATCCTGGCGCTGTGGCGCGAGTTGTTCCTGGGCTTCGTCGACGCTGACCTGTTCAAGCGGCGGGTGGTGATGCTGGGTGCGGGCGAGCGTGCCGCCGAAGTGTTCAGCAACATGCGACGCAAGACCGACCAGCGCGGTTTCAAGATTCTCGGCTACGTGTCGGTCGGGGCGGATCCGGTGATCGTGCCGCAGTCGTCGCTGCTGTGCCCCGATGAAGCGTTGTGCCAATGGGTGACCCGACTCGGCGCAGACGAAATCGTGGTGGGTCCCGATGACCGTCGCGGCACCCTGCCGGTTGACGCGTTGCTGGAATGCAAGCAGCGCGGCGTGGCGGTGACCGAACTGGCGGAGTTCTTCGAGCGCGAGGCCGGCAAGATCAAGATGGATCTCACCAACCCGTCGTGGCTGGTGTTTTCCGACGGCTTCAACATCTCACCCGTGCGGCGCACCATCAAGCGTGCCTTTGACGTGGCGATGGCCTCGTTGGTGGGGCTGGTGGCGTGGCCGTTCATGCTGTTGACGACCTTGGCGATCTGGCTGGAATCCGGGCGCGGTGCGCCGATCCTGTACCGGCAGGAGCGGGTCGGCGAAAACGGCAAGCCGTTCCAGGTGATCAAGTTCCGCAGCATGCGCACGGATGCCGAGCTCGATGGCGTGGCGCGCTGGGCGAGCAAGAACGATGACCGCGTGACCCGCGTCGGCTACTTCATCCGCAAGACCCGACTCGATGAGTTGCCGCAGCTGTGGAACGTGCTGTGCGGCGACATGAGTGTCATCGGCCCGCGTCCGGAACGGCCGCAATTCGTGGACGACTTCAATACGCGGATCCGTTACTACTCGTTGCGGCACTGCGTGAAACCGGGCCTGACCGGCTGGGCACAGTTGCGCTATCCCTACGGTTCCTCGTTCGAGGATGCCGTGGAGAAGCTGAAGTTCGACCTGTTCTATGTGAAGAATCACAATTTCGCGTTCGATCTCGCCATCCTGATCCAGACGGTGGAAGTGGTGTTGTTCGGGCGCGGCGCACGCTGATCAGCGGCCATGGACGCCGCGTGCAGCGCACCCGCACCCTTGGGGTGCCCCGTGCAGGCGCACGCGCTATTTCGCGCTGGTGATCCTGCTGGCGCGGGCGTTCGCGATCTGGGGTCGGGGTCGTCGCGCGCTTAGGTGCAACGGGTGGTCTGGCGGCCGCCGGTGGAAGATCAGAACGGCAACTGCAACGTGTCGTCGCACGCCAGGATCTGCGCGCGGAAGGCGTCCTGGATGCGTTTCAACGCGGCCGCGTTGTCCGCGTCGAAGCGCAGCACCAGCACCGGCGTGGTATTGGACGCGCGCACGAGGCCCCAGCCGTCGGACCAATCCGCGCGCAGGCCATCGATGGTGGTGAGGCGCGCGCCGTCGAATTGCGCGCGTTCGCGGAAGCGCGCGATGAAGGGATGGCTCTGGCCTTCCTGCATCGGGACGTGGAGCTCGGGCGTCGAGACGCCTTTCGGCAGCGTCGCGAAGATCTCTTCCGGCGTCCGGCCTTCCGGGTCGTCGGCCAGGATTTCCAGCAGGCGCGCGGCGGCGTACACGCCGTCGTCGAAACCGTACCAGCGTTCGCGGAAGAAGAAGTGCCCGCTCATTTCGCCCGCGAGTTGCGCGCCGGTTTCCTTCATCTTGGCCTTGATCAGCGAATGCCCGGTCTTCCACATCAGCGGACTGCCGCCGGCTTTCAGGATCAGCGGCTGCAGGTGGCCGGTGCACTTCACGTCGTACAGGATCGTCGCGCCGGGATTGCGGGTGAGCACGTCCTGCGCGAACAGCATCAGCACGCGATCGGGATAGATGATTTCCCCGTCCCTCGTCACCACACCGAGCCGGTCGCCATCGCCATCGAACGCGAGGCCGACGTCGGCGCCCGTTTTCTTGACCGTCAGGATCAGGTCGGCAAGATTCTTCGGTTCGGAGGGATCGGGATGATGGTTCGGGAAGTTGCCATCGACTTCGCAGTACAACGGAATGGGTTCGCAGCCGATTGCATGCACCACGCCCGGCGCGGTGTTGCCGGCGATGCCGTTGCCGCAATCGACCACCACCTTCAGTGCGCGGCCGGTCTGGATGTCCGACGCGATGCGCTCGATGTATTCGCCGGTGATGTCGTACTCGCGCAGTGAGCCGTGGCCTACCGCAAGGCGGCCGTCCACGATGCGCTGGTGCAGATCCTGGATCGCGTCTTCGGCCAGCGTTTCGCCGCCGATCACGATCTTGAAGCCGTTGTAGTCGGGTGGGTTGTGGCTGCCGGTGACCGACACGCACGAGCCGGTGTTGAGCTGGTAGGCAGCGAAATAACTGACCGGTGTCGGCACCGCGCCGATGTCGATCACGTCCACACCCGCCGCACGCAGGCCTTCGATCAGCGCGCCGGACAGCATCGGGCCGGACAGGCGCCCGTCGCGGCCGACCACGATCTCCGAAAGCTCCTTGTCGCGGACTGCGCTGCCGATCGCACGGCCGAGCTGGCGCGCGACGCCTTCGGTGAGTGTCTGGCCAACCACGCCGCGAATGTCGTACGCGCGGAAAATGCCGGGGTCGGGGATGGGATCATCATGTGTCGATGGGTTCGTTGTCGGCGCGGCTTCCACCGCAGGCTCCACGGCGGCGCGTTTGGGCGGTGGCGATGCCGCGGCGATCACGTCGGCCAGCGCAGGCTCGTCCACCAGCGCACCGCCAAGGCGTGCGCGCACGCGCGGGCGCAGCCAGAACGCGCCGGCGCCAAACAGAAGCGCAAGGATCGCCAGCACCAGTGCGAAGACAAACGACCGGGTGATCGGCAACCAGTATTCCGGTGGTGCCGAAGCGACGCGATACAAGCTGTGCGCCACCGGCACGCCGGCGTCGTCGGCCGTGGACAAAGCATCCTGGCCCACGCCAGCCAGCACGATGTCGCCCGACTTGTTGCTCTGCCTCAGATCCACCCGCCCCGCGCTGACGGGAACGGAATGCAGCGCAATGCGCAGCGACGAATCCGGAAAGTCGACGGTCGCGAACGCCAACGGCTTGCCATCCGCACCCATGATCGGTCCCGCGAAACTCATGACACGCGACACGGGCGATTGCGCAAGGCCGACGTCGTCGTCGCTCAAGCTGGACATCAACTGCGCCGCGCGCGCGTAACCGAGTTGCGTCAGATTGCCGTGCAGCACCTCGTTCAATTGCGCGCTATACAGCGTCACGCTGCTCGCGTCCTTGATTTCCGCCTTGATGATCTGCGCAACCGCGGCACGCGTCGGCGCATCATTGTTGGCGGTGAGTTCGGCGACCAGCGCGGGTTGCGCAAGCACCTTGACGATTTGTGCGCGCCGATCCGCGACGATCAGCGCGATCTTTTGCGCGGCATTCTGTTTCGCCTGCACCAGAGCCTGCGCGGCGTTGGTTTGGCGCCAGGCCAGCCACGCCTGCCAACCCATGAACAAGCCGAACAGTACCAGCAGGGTGCCCAGTGCGAGGAACAGATCGGCCACGACCGCGGCGATGCCGCGGCGCAGGCTGAAGCGTGCGCGCACGGCACGCGCCGCGGCCTGCACGGGCTGGGGATTGGAAGCCTTGCTGACGGTCGATTCGTTGTCCATGTCGTCATGCGACCCCTGTCGAGCCAAATCCCCCGACGCCGCGTTCGCTTGTTGCGAAGTCCTCGACCACGTGCCACGCGACGCGTGCGACCGGCGTCACCAGCAGCTGCGCGATGCGGTCACCCGGCTGGATGGTAAAGGGCTCCCTGCCGCGGTTCCAGCACGAAATCATCAGCGGTCCCTGGTAGTCGGCGTCGATCAAACCTGTGAGGTTGCCGAGCACCAGCCCGTGTTTATGGCCGAGGCCCGAACGCGGCAGGATCAGCGCGCACCAGCCGGGATTGCCGATGTGGATTGCCAGTCCGGTCGGGATCAACGCACTGTCGCCGGGTACGAGCGTAACGGCGCTATCGGGCGCCGCGCGCAAATCCATCGCCGCGCTGCCGTCGGTTGCGTACGCGGGCAACGGAATGGAATCGCCGAGCCGCGCGTCGAGCCGCTTCAGTTCCACCGGGACTGCTTGTTGCGATGAAATCATGCGTGTCGTCGTGCGTGGTAATGGGCGGCGATGCGCGCGACCAGCGCCTTTGCCAACTCGGCTTTCGAGGTGTGCGGCAGGCTTTCGCCGCCCCCGGGCCAGATCAGGTCCAGCGCGTTGTCATCGGCGCCAATGCCGACCGTCTCGTCGACGCGGTTGGCGGCCAGCAGATCGAGTTTCTTGCGCACCAGTTTTTCGCGCGCATGTTCGGCGACGTGATCGGTCTCGGCAGCGAAGCCCACCACGAACGGACGCGGATCGCGCGCCGCGACTTCGGCCAGGATGTCGGGGTTCTCGACCAGTTCCAGCACCGGTGTACCGGTCGGGCCCTTCTTGATCTTGCGCGCGCTGTAATCGGCGACGCGCCAATCGGCGACCGCCGCTGCGGCGATGAAGATGTCCGCGCCCTCCACCGCGCGCATCACGGCATCGCGCATCTGCAGGGCGCTGCGCACATCCACGCGGCGCTCGATTCCGGGGGGTGTAGGCAAATGAACAGGCCCAGCAATCAGGGTGACGTCGGCGCCGGCTTGCGCCGCGGCATCCGCAACGGCGAAACCCATCTTGCCCGAGCTGCGGTTGCCCAGGAAGCGCACCGGGTCGATGTCTTCGTAAGTGGGGCCGGCGTCGATTACGACGTGCAGGCCGGCCAGTGCCCCTTCAAGGCTTCCACACGCTTTCACGCGCTCGAACCTCCACGCGCGCTCGACGCCGATGGAAGGGTTTCAGGCAACATGCGTGCCGCCCGGAGTGGCCAGCGCCTGCACCAATTGCTGTGGTTCCAGCATCCGGCCCGGCCCCGATTCACCCTCCGCGAGCGGTCCGTTCGCGGGCCCGAGGATCGCGACGCCGCGCGCGCGCAAAGTCGCGACATTGGCCTGCGTGGCCGGGTGCAGCCACATGCGGTGATTCATGGCTGGCGCGACCGCCACGGGCGCGGTGGTGGCAAGGCACAGCGTGGACAGCAGGTCGTCGGCGAAACCGTGCGCGAGTTTGGCCAGCGTGTCGGCCGAAGCCGGGGCGACCAGCACCGCGTCGGCCCAGCGTGCGAGTTCCAGATGGCCCATGCCCATTTTGGCCTCGGCATCCCAGAGGCCGTGATTCACCGGCTGGCCCGACAGCGCCTGGAACGTCAGCGGCGTGACGAAGCGCGCGGCGTTTTCGGTCAGCACCACGCGCACCTCCGCGCCCGCGTCGCGCAGGCGGCGCACGACTTCGCATGCCTTGTAGGCGGCGATGCCGCCCGAGACCCCGAGCAGAACGTGCTTGTTTTCGCTGGGCCTATGTTCGCCGGGACGATGTTGCGTGGAACTCATGTCGGCATCCGCTGACAGGCAAACCGGCGATTAGCTTACCCGAATCACGCAGTCGCGCCGCTGCATCGGTTGTTGCGATGTCAGCATGCTGGAGGTGGGTTTACGAGGGGCAAGGCGATGAGCATCCGTGATTGGCCCGAGGACGAACGGCCACGCGAAAAACTGTTGGCCCGTGGTGCCGCTGCGCTGACACCGGCTGAATTGTTGGCGGTCCTTTTGGGTAGCGGCGTGCGCGGCACCAGTGCCGTTGACATGGGGCGCAGCCTGCTTGTGCATGCGGGGGGATTGAACGCATTGCTCGCGCGGGATCTCGCGGGCGTGCCGGGGCTGGGACCCGCGAAGCGCGCGCGTCTGGTCGCTGCGCTGGAATTGGCGCGGCGCTGTCTCGGCGAAGAGCTGACCGGGCGTACCGCATTGACCAGTCCGCGCGACAGCGCCGCGTTCCTGAAGGCGCAGCTTGCGCACAAGCCGTATGAAGTCTTCGCGTGCCTTTTCCTCGACAATCGCCATCGGGTGCTGGCCTTCGAGGAACTGTTCCGCGGCACGCTGGACGGCGCGTCGGTGCATCCGCGCGAGGTGGTGCGCGCGTCGCTGAAGCACAACGCGGCGGCGGTGATCCTTGCGCACAACCACCCGTCGGGCGTCGCCGAGCCCTCGGCTGCCGACCGCAACATCACGCGCCAGTTGCGCGATGCGTTGCAACTGGTCGGCGTGCGGGTGCTGGATCATCTGGTGGTCGGCGCGGGCGAGCCGACCTCGATGGCTGCGCGCGGATTGATTTGATCCGCGGGCCAAGCCGCACCCTTCCTGCAGTCAGTTATGCACAGTGCCGGATCACAAGCGTTTGGCGGCTCCTTTTCGTGTGCTTTCATCAAAACGAAAATAACCAAATGAACGAAAAGGAATTTTCTGTCTGACTCGCGACAAAACGCCGTTGCGACGGACGCTGCGCGCACCCGCCGCCCACAGCTGTCCACCGAGTTATCCACAACCACTGCATTTGGCCGGGATGCGTCGCTGCGCTACGATGGCAGGTCGCCACTTCCAACATTGTCCTTTCCGTGAAAGACGCCCTCCACGAGCTGCTGGAACACGCTTTGGACCGCTTGCACCGGGATGGCGCGCTGGAGGCACCGGCGCCCGATTTCGTCATTGAGCGCACGCGCTCGCGTGAGCACGGGGATTTCGCCTGCAACGTGGCCATGCTGCTGGCGAAGAAGGCCGGCAAGAAACCGCGTGACCTGGCCGCCGCGATCGTTGCGGCATTGCCCGCCAGCCCCCTGGTCGCGAAGGTCGAGATCGCGGGGCCCGGCTTCATCAACTTTTTCCTCACCGATGCCGCCTGGCACGAGGAAATCCGGCGCGTACTGCACGAAGGTACGCATTATGGGCACGGCAAGTCCGGCGCCGGCCGTGCGGTGGGCGTGGAGTTCGTGTCGGCCAATCCCACCGGGCCGCTGCATGTCGGCCATGCGCGCAATGCCGCGATCGGCGACACGCTGGCGCGCCTGTTCTCGGCGAGCGGCTGGAAGGTGTATCGCGAGTTCTATTACAACGATGCGGGCGCGCAGATCCAGAATCTGGCGTTGTCGGTGCAGGCGCGCATCAGGGGCGTCGGGCCCGATGATCCACGCTGGCCCGCGGATGGCTACCGCGGCGACTACATCCACGACGTCGCACGCGATTACCTCGACGGCGCGACCGTCGAAGTTGCCGGCGAGCGCGTCACCGCGACGCGCGACCCGGACGATCTCGATGCCATCCGCCGCTTCGCCGTGGCGTGGCTGCGCCGGGAACAGGACGCGGACCTGCGCGCGTTCGGCGTCGAATTCGACGTGTACTTCCTCGAATCCTCGTTGTACACCGACGCCAAGGTGCAGCAGGTGGTGGATCGAGTCGCCGCCGGGGGGCACTCGTATGACGCCGACGGCGCGCTCTGGCTCCGTGCCACCGATTTCGGCGACGACAAGGACCGCGTGATGCGGAAGTCGGACGGCACGTACACGTATTTCGTGCCGGATGTCGCCTATCACCTCTCGAAATGGGAGCGCGGTTACAAGCGCGCGGTCACCGTGCTCGGCTCGGATCACCACGGCTCGCTGGCGCGTGTGCGCGCCGGCTTGCAGGCGCTGGACATCGGCATACCGGAAGACTGGCCCGAATACGCGCTGTACCAGATGGTGACCGTGATGAAGGGCGGCGAGGAGGTGAAAATCTCCAAGCGCGCCGGTTCCTACGTCACGTTGCGCGACCTGATCGACATGGCCGGGCTCGACGCCACGCGTTATTTCCTGATCGCGCGCAAGAGCGATTCGCAACTGGTGTTCGACATCGACCTCGCGCGTGCGCAGACCAACGACAACCCGGTCTATTACATCCAGTACGCGCACGCGCGGGTGTGTTCGGTGCAGCGGCAGATGCACGAGCGATCCATCGTGTTCGAACAGCGCGACGCGCTGAAACACCTCGACCGGCTCGACAGCGACCACGCGCGCGACGTGATGGCGGAAGTTTCGCGCTTTCCGGAAGTCGTCGAAGCCGCGGCGGAAAACCGTGAACCGCACCTGCTGGCGCAATACCTGCGGGAACTGGCCGGCGCCTTCCACGTCTGGTACAACGCCGAGCAGTTCCTGGTGGACGACGAAGCGCAGCGCAATGCGCGCGTGGCGTTGGCGTATGCGACGCGGCAGGTGCTCGCCAACGGACTCGCTATGCTGGGCGTGTCGGCGCCGCAAACGATGTGACGTTTCGCACCATCTGATGAACGGCCGATGCGACCCTTCTCCGGGCCGCACGCAAACATGCACGAGGACTGGCAGTGGCAACTCGCAACAATCGACAGGCAGTACGCAACGGTGGCGCGGCCTTTCCGGGCTGGGCCTTGTTCCTGGCAGGCGTGGTGGTGGGCGGCATCGTCATGGCCCTTGCGTATCGCAGCATGCCCAGCCTGCGCCGCGCGGACCAGCCGCAGCCCAACCCCAACGCGGTGGCGCAACCGGGCAGCTCGCCGGGCATCGCAGCCAGCAGCGCGGCGTCCAGCGCGTCGCAATTCGATTTCTACAAGGTGCTTCCCGAGAAGGAAGTCGTGATCCCGAACGCGGAGCTGTCCGCGATGGCCAAGGCTGAGCAACAGAAGGCGGCGGCGGCCAACAATGCCAGCACTTCCACGCCGGCGGTGGCCAGTGCGGACACCGGAACCACATCCTCGCAGGGCGCTTACGTGTTGCAGGTCGGCGCGTACCCGGATTCCGGTGCCGCCGATGCGAAGAAAGCGGAGCTTGCGCTGCAGGGGTTCACCGCCCACGTGCAAACCATCTCCCTTGATGGCAAGACCTGGAACCGCGTGCGGTTGGGGCCGTTCGCGACCGCCACGGAACTGCAAGCCATGCAGAAGAAGTTGCAGGCGGCAGGTTTCCAAGCCATGCCCATGAAGGAAAAATGATGGGCACGGTGCTGGTCACCGGCGCCTCGGCCGGATTCGGCGCTGCGATCGCGGCCAAGTTCGCGGAAAACGGATGGAGGGTGATCGCCTTCGCCCGTCGCGCCGAACGCCTTGCGCAACTGACCGAACGCTTCGGCGTCGAGCGCGTGCACACCACCGCGTTCGACATCCGCGATGAAGCGGCCATGCGCGCCGCGCTGGATGCGTTGCCCGGAAACTTCCGCGCCATCGACGTGCTGGTCAACAACGCCGGCCTCGCGTTGGGTACCGCGAAAGCGCAGGACTGCGACCTCGCGCAATGGCGGCAGATGATCGACACCAACGTCACCGCGCTGGTGACGCTGACGCGCCTGTTGTTGCCGAAACTGATCGAACGCCGCGGCGCGATCGTCAACATCAGCTCGATTTCCGGGACGTATCCGTACACCGGCGGCAACGTGTACGGCGGCACCAAGGCGTTCGTGACCCAGTTTTCGCTGGGACTGCGCTGCGACCTGCACGGCACCGGCGTGCGTGTGACCTCGGTCGAGCCCGGCATGGCCGAAACCGAATTCACGCTGGTGCGCACTGGTGGCGACCAGGCTGCTTCCGACAAGCTGTACGCAGGCGCGCATCCGATCACCGGTCGCGACATCGCCGACACCGTGTGGTGGGTCGCCAGCCTGCCGCCACACCTCAATATCAACCGCCTCGAAGTGATGCCGGTCAGCCAATCGCCGGCGGGGCTGCAGATCGCGCGCGAAGGCTGAGGGCCACCACGCTGGGACGAAGCGCCGCCGCCAGCCACCGCTTGGACTAGAATCAACCCGGATTCCGGTGCACGCGGGAAGAACGCTCGCGTGCGGGCAACACGCGTC
>Ga0207652_10003821_pt1 | contig 12348 bp, 12 predicted proteins | sample KBSC63BmetaG_FD_184334 | JGI IMG/M metagenome (GOLD analysis project Ga0207652, IMG submission 184334) | Corn rhizosphere microbial communities from Kellogg Biological Station, Michigan, USA - KBS C6-3B metaG (SPAdes) (version 2) | ecosystem: Host-associated > Plants > Roots > Rhizosphere ... | reverse complement strand
AGCAAAACCGTAAAACCGTAAACCGCGTTAGTTGGTTCGCCGCTCTTGGTTGAAAGATGCTGAATGGCATGAAAGCCGCGATGGATAATCGCGTGGCCGTCGATCAGCATGTAGCGTTTAAAATCTTTGTTTACCGCAGTTTTTTTAGGCATAGCTGCAAATAAGTATAGCTGAATTATAGCAAAAATTGCCATGCAAAAGAGCCGCGGGCAAATGCCGGCGGCTCTCGCGAAATATCGAAACTTCTGCAGTTGACGTTCAGTTGGATTGAATGGCGATCGGGTTTGTTGCCGCAAGGAACAACCTGATGGTTCCATTTTTCAATCCGCTCTCGTAGAATTGCACCTGGATGCCGTTCAGCACCGCATCAAGATCTTTGCCGAGGATCCGGCATGATTCAACGAACTCCGGGGTTTCCAGCGCCGCAAGCCTGGAATGGAATTCTTTGCTGGAAATGCCTGGTTGGCAGATCCGGGTCGCGACCAGCTTTAAAACTCTTGCAGCCAGCCGTTTTTCTGATTCCTGTTCTTCATACCTTCGGGGCAGCCGCGATTTGGCCTTTGGCGACCGGGAAGCGCGGGGTTCTCGTGCGGAAAAGTTGTGGTGAATGTTCGGAGTTGTCTTGCCTTGGCGTGAAGACAATCTAGAGATGTTCAACTTTTAGAATCCTCCTGAAAGTAGTAGCAAAGTTGCACTGCTACTTCACAGCAGGATACCAGATTTCAACGATTTTGTAAAGCATAAACCGCCAATACCGCGTCATCACCCGCCAATTCAGAAGGCTACTCCTGGGTAACGCGGAAAACCTCTTCAATATCAGTAATGCCCTGCAGCGCCTTAAGCAGCCCGTCCTGCATCATTGTGATCATGCCGTCTTCAACCACGGCTTTTTTTATTTCGGAGCTGGCAGCACCGGCCATGATCAGCTGATCCAGCCGATCATTCTTGGCAATCACCTCGTAAATTCCGATCCGGCCGCGATAGCCAGTGCCGTTACAGGCGGTACAGCCGACCGAATGATAAAATTTAAATTCTTTCGGCGCCTCAACTCCGGAATTTTTTGGAATTTCGCGGAGAATCTTTTGCACCCGCTCCAGCATAAACGGATCGGGTTTGACCTCTTGTTTGCAATCCGGGCACAACCGCCGGACCAGGCGCTGGGCAATAATCGCATTCAGCGCGGGAGCGATCACAAAAGGCTTGATGCCCATGTTGATCAGCCGCGGGATTGCACCGGCGGCATCATTGGTATGCAAGGTCGAAAGCACCACGTGGCCGGTCAAGGCGGCCTGCAGCGCCGTTTCCGCGGTTTCAGCGTCGCGGATTTCACCGATCATAATCACATCCGGGTCCTGCCGCAAAATCGCGCGCAGGCCGCCGGCAAAAGTCAATGCCGGATTAACCGGCGTTTGAATGACGCCTTCCAATTTGTATTCAATCGGGTCTTCCAGCGTAATAATCTTTACGCCAGGTTCGTTCAGCAAATTCATGAAAGCATAAAGCGTGGTGGTTTTGCCAGAACCGGTTGGACCGGTAGTGATGATCATGCCGTTCGGCTTTTGCAGTTCATTTTTCAAAATCTCATAAGATCGGCCGGTCAAACCAAGTTCGTCGAATTTTAAATTGGTTGCGGCATTGGAAAGCAGCCGCATCACTACGCCTTCGCCGTAAGCGGACGGCAAAACCGAAACGCGGACGTCAGTCGGTTTGCCTCCCAAAACATAACTGAAGCGGCCGTCCTGCGGCCGGTCTTCAACGTTCAGCTTCAGCTTTGAAAGGATTTTTATTCTGGAGATGACGGCCTTCTGGTATTGCTTGGACATGTGGCCGACGTCGGAAAGCACGCCGTCTAACCGCAGCCGGATTTTTATAAAATGCTCTTCCGGTTCAATATGAATGTCCGAAGCCTTCAGCTGCGCGCCGGCGCCCAGCAGGGTTTCTAAAATTTCAGTAGCATTTAAAACCGGCCCGTCGCCTTCCAATTTTTTCAGACTTTGATTGTAGTTGCTGCTGCCGTGCACCTGGATCGTGTCGCTTGTTTGTTCGCGCGGCACGCTCACTTTGGCATAAAGTTCCTGGGCGGCGCGCAAGCTGGCAGCGGAAATAAAATATGTTTGAACCTTAAAGTGGCGGGCAATCAGTTCGTCGCGGATTTTGGCAACCAAGGCGTTGGCCGGATTAGCGGTCCCCAGGCGCAGGTCCGCTCCATCCTTGAAAAAGACAATGGTTTGGCTGTCTTCGGACTGGGCTTTGGGCAGCATCCCTAAAGCTTCAAGACTGATCGGGAAACCGGACAGGTCGACATAAGGCAGCCCATATTTAAAAGACAAGCTTGCGGCTTGTTCTTCTTCCATTTTACGGTTAATGTCCGTGTATTTTTTTAGAAAATCTTTTTGTGTCTGCGAGTCTTGAAGCTGCATGCTTCAAGTATACTATAGCCCGAGCCGCGGCTTCAAATCTGCTAAAGCATCAGTCAAAACCTTTTCAATATCGCTCAGATTGCGGTCGCGCAGCTGCGCCCTGGCCAGCGAACCGGAAATAAATTCTCCGCCGAAATAGTTAACCAGTTCGCTCAAACGGACGTTTGGGCTGCCGCAGATGTAAAGCTCCAGCGGCGAACGCTCGACCGCCAAAAAAACCAGTCTGGCGCTGGCCACGTTTTTACAAAATTCCTGGGAGGCCTTGAGGACATCATTCTGACCGGCTTCGGATCGCTCCAGGTCCTGCGCGGTCACAAGCGAAAACACCGCGCCGCTCTCCGGCAAGGATTTGATCCGCGCCATGGCGCGACCGAGCAGCTTGAGCATTGAAAGGCTTCTGGTTTTAAAAAGATGTTTGACGATCTCCTGCTGCTTGGCGCCCATGCCGATTAATTCCGATGCGCGCAAAAAAGAATCCGGCGTGGTTGAAGCGTGCTGAAAACTGTTGGTCGAGCTGATAATCCCGGCCAGCAAGCAAGTCGCGATATCCTGGTCGATCAGGCTGCGTTCATAATTCTTTAAAAGCTCCAGCAAAATTTCCGCAGTTGAGGAGTATGTGATTTCAACAATATTGATGTTGGCATAATTTTCATTGCCGACATGATTATCAATGTTTACTTTGGGCGCCGCAAAAAAAGCTTCGGCATTTTTAGCGTACAGGTCGCCGAGATTTTCCAGCGAAGGCGTATCTACAAAAATAATCAGATCGGCGGCAAGCTTCTCCTTGCCGAAACTGATATCTTCTTTGGAAAAAGTGCCGCTCTTGGGTTTAAGGTGAATATCAACTTTTTGGCCGGCAGCGTCCGGATGGTAGCTGATCTCATCCAGCTTGGCCCGCTCAGTACGCACCGAGATAACAAACGTTTCCGGAAAACTGATCTGGCTTTTAATCGTATCGATGCCGGGCAAAAACGCCAGCGCGGTAAAATCCCGCTGCTGGCAGAAAATATCCACTTCTTTGTTGAGCTTCTTTAAAAAAGCGGCAAGTGCCAAAGCGCTGCCAATCGTATCGGCATTCGGATTTTTGGGCAGCGCAATCAAAATTTTGTAAGATTTTCCGACCGCGTCAAAAAATTGTTTCTGGTTCGGGAATTGCATAGCTGCTAAATATACAAAATAAATGCGGGATTGTAAAGGCTCCCGGCCCTGGCGGCGCGGCATCCTGCGGAAAAAAACCAGCCTCCCCGCAAAAGCGCAAGGAGGCCGGTCCAAAGGTCAGAACTGCTCAGAATCCGTAGAAACTGCGGATCCATCCGAACACAATCGGGCCAAGCGCGAGCATCAGCACCGGGATGCCGGCAATAAAAACCAGCGAAATGAGAATATCCAGATTGCGGTCAAAATTACCGGGTCGATTCTGATAGAACGATTGAAATACATTGGGTTGATGGGTCCGATGGCTCATGATCGGCTTCCAGTAGCGCTTCCAAACCACCACTGCAGAAACAAACGCGACCCAAGCATATACTGCGGGCCAAATCCACCAAGAATTAGCGAGCTGTTCCAGTTCCAAGACTCCTCCTATGCTGCTTTGCCGGCGGCCGCACTGCCGACCGCCCATTATCGCTCCGGTTTGCGAAAAAGTCAAACCTGGCCGGCTTTAAAAACGCCGGCAAAACCGTTCGCTGAAAATACTCATAATTGGTAAGATGGGAGTAATGAAAATCCTGATAAAATCTTTGGCGGACCTGCGGCAATTCGCGCAAATTCTACAGCGGAACTTGCCGGCCGGCCGGCCGGCCACAATCGCTTTGATCGGCGAACTTGGAGCCGGCAAAACCGCCTTCAGCAGATTTTTTCTGCGCGCCGCCGGAATAAATAAGAACGTTACTTCCCCAACCTTTGTGCTGATGAACCGCTATCAGAAAAGCGGCCGGGAGTATTACCACATCGACCTGTACCGCACTAAAAATTTTAAAGAAATTGCGGCGCTCGGCATTCCGGAGCTCTGGTCCCAAAAAAACGCGGTCCTGCTGATTGAATGGGCGGACAAGATCCGCCGCAAACTGCCGGCGGGCGCCGTCATTCTAAAATTCCAGGTCAAACCCGGTTTTCGGCAAATTGAAATCTTGAATGCCCCGGCCAAACTGGCTAAAATGTTAGGCTGATCTATAATTAAACCAAACCTTATGAAACTCGGCGAAATCTACAAATTGGGGATCAATTTCGGGATCAGGAACGACTTCCGCGGCGAAGCGGCCGTCAAAAAACAGCTGCAAAGAACCCGCAAGGAATACGAAAGCCTGCGCGAATCAGAGCGGGAATTTTTTGACACTGACCTGCTGGAAAACCCTTATCCGGATACGCGGCTGAACACCGGCGACCCGGGCCGCGAAATAAAAAAAGCTTTGGCCGGAATTGACGCGGACAGCGGCGAAGCGCTGCTGGCTGACCGCCTGGGCGTTGACCTGCTGATTTCACACCATCCCCAGGGCAAATCCTTTGCCGAACTCGACGAACAAATGCATTTGCAAACCGCGCTCCTGCATCAGATCGGCATTCCAATTAACATCGCCGAAGGACTGATGGAAAGCCGAATCGGCGAAGTTGAACGCCGGCTGCATCCGGTTAATCACTACCAAACAGTTGACGCTGCCAAACTGCTGAACATGGCAATGCTGACCACCCACACTATTTGCGACAACGCTGCGGCAATGTTTGTCCAAAAATTAATGGACAAGCAAAAGCCGGAAACGCTCGGCGAAATTCTGGAGCTGCTGATGGACGTGCCGGAATACCGGATTGGCCGCAAAAACGGCGCGGGCCCAACCTTGTTTACCGGCGGACGGCACAACTCCGCCGGCAAAATAGTTGTTACGGAATTTACCGGCGGCACCGAAGGGTCCAAGGTTGTTTACGAACGGCTGGCGCATGCCGGCATCGGCACCGTTCTTTCAATGCACGCCAGCGAAGAACATCGCAAGGAAGCCGAGCGCAATCATATTAATCTGGTGATCGCCGGACACATGAGTTCGGATTCACTGGGCATGAACCTTTTTCTGGATGAACTGGAAAAGCGCGGCGTGGAAATTATTGCAGCCGCGGGCCTGATCCGCGTTTCCAGAAACAAGCCGGCCAGCCGCACATCCCGTCCGGCAGCCACGCGCAAACCGCAGCGCGCCACGTCACAACCCCGCTCCCGCCGCAAATAACGCCGCCCCAAAAAAATTTAACCAAGACAAATGACCATCTCCTCTTCCAAGCAGAAGCCTGAAAAAAATAGCGGCGACGAAAGCATTCTTTCACCGCTGGCCAAAGACGTTACCCTGGACGCCCAGCTTCGGCCGCGCGAACTTTCGGATTACATCGGCCAGGCGCGGATCAAGGAGAATCTCAACGTCTTGATTCAGGCTGCGAAAAAACGCGGCGAAAGCCTGGAGCATGTGCTGTTCTACGGTCCGCCCGGACTGGGAAAAACTACGCTGGCTTACATCATGGCCAACGAAATGGGCGTGAACATCAAAACCGTTTCCGGCCCGGCAATTGAACGCGGCGGCGACCTGGCCAGCATTCTTTCCAATCTGGCGGAAAATGACATTCTGTTCATCGACGAAATCCACCGGCTAAATAAAAACATCGAAGAAATTCTGTACCCGGCTATGGAAGAATTCGTACTGGATATTGTCTTGGGCAAAGGTCCGGGCGCACGCTCAATGCGGATGCCGCTGCCAAAGTTTACCGTAATCGGAGCTACGACCCGGGTCGGTATGATTTCTTCGCCGCTGCGGGACCGGTTTGGAATCGTCCAAAGGCTGGATTTTTACGAGCCGGATGAAATTGAAAAAATTCTGCAGCGCAGCGCGCGGCTGCTCAATCTGGAATTTGAACGCGCAGCCATCCAGGAACTGGCCAAGCGTTCGCGTTTCACTCCGCGCATTGCCAACCGGCTGCTCAAACGCGTCCGCGACTTTTCCGAAGTGCACGGAAATGGTAAAGTAACAGCAGAAACCGCGCAAAAAGCCTTGGAGCTGCTGCAGATCGACACGCTGGGGCTGGATCATAATGATCTGCGCATTATTGAAGCGCTGGTCAACAAGTTTAACGGCGGCCCGGTCGGCATCAAGACTCTGGCGATGGCCACTTCCGAAGAAGAAGACACCATAACCGACGTTTACGAACCATACCTGCTGCGGCTGGGATTTATCAAGCGGACCCCAAAGGGCCGCGAGGCAACTGACCTGGCCTACGCCCATCTTGGCAAAACTCAAAAAACCAACACTCTGCTATAAAATGGACCAATTTCAAAACTTCAATCCAACTTCCGTAATCCCGGCCGTCGTCGGCCTGATTTACTACGTTCTCGCGGCAGGCGCGGCTTTTTTCAGCCTTAGCACCATGTACTCCTTAATAAAATATTCCAAGTCGCGCGGCTTAGCGTTCGGCGTATCCCTGGCTTATCTGGTGGTCTGGGGCGCATTGTTCAAAGCCGGCGTTGATATTTTAATGACCTTAAAATAAATTTATGGCGCGATTCCTTTTCCCTGGACAACAAACCAGCGAAGAAATTTATTTAGTAATCCGCGAACATTGGTTCTATTTAATGATGCGGCTGCTGGTCTGGTTTTTGTTCGTGATCGTGCTGTTTGCGGCGGACCGATACATTCCGGTATACGCGCCGGGACTACTGGCTGATCCGTATCTGCCCTATTTGCAGCTGTTCAAAAACATCTATACGATTTTCATGATCCTTGGGCTGTTCATGATCTGGGCGCTTTATTACCTAAATATTCAGATCATCACCAACCAACGGATTGTCGACATTGACCAGGAAAGCCTGTTTAAACACCGCGTTTCAGAACTGGACCTGGTCAAGATTGAAGACGTGACCAGCGAAACAGTCGGCTTCTTCAGCACCGTGTTTTCATTCGGCAATGTTTATGTCCAGACTGCGGGCACGACTGAACACTTTGTTTTTTACAACATTCCGCATCCAGACAAGGTCGAAAAACTGATTTTGGATTTGTACGAGCAGTATCACAAGCTGCCCAACGCCGCCGCTGCTGCTCCCCAGGAATAGCCGCCTGATGATTATCATCCCGACTTACAACGAAAAAGAGAATATCGAACCGCTAGTGCGCGCCATCCGCGCCCAAGCCGGCGATATTCCTGTTTTTTTTATTGACGACAGCTCGCCGGATGGCACTGCCGCAGAGATTCTGCGGCTGGCCAGCACTGATCCGAATATCCGGCTGCTCTCCCGGCCGGCTAAAGCCGGCCTGGGCCGCGCCTATCTTGAAGCGTTCAAAATCATTCTTGCTGAAAATTCCGCAGAATTTATAATTACCATGGACGGCGACCTCTCGCATCCGGCAGAAAAAATTCCGGAACTGATCGCGGCGCTGCAGGATCGCGATTTTGCAGTTGGCTCGCGCTACATTCGCGGCGGTTCAGTTGCAAATTGGAATTGGCCGCGGCGGACGATCAGTAAAATCGGCAACATTGCCGCCCGCCTGGCATCCGGCCTGGCCATTACCGACCTGACCGCCGGGTTTGTCGCTTACAAAACCGCAGCATTGCGCGACCTAGACCTTGGCACGATCCGCTCGGAAGGCTATGCCTTTCAGTTTGAAATGAAAAAACGCTTGCTGGCCGCCGGAAAACAAGGCCGGGAAATCCCGATCGAATTTAAAGAGCGGGCCAGCGGCCAATCCAAGCTGGATCGCAATATTTTTGCCGAAGCGCTCCGGTTTACTCTTAAAACGGCACTGCATAATCCCGGGCTGGTTAGCAGCTTTGTGCTTTTTCTGGCCGCCTTTGGCGTCTACGCCTGGACCGCACCACATACTATCTATCTCAATGACAACGCGGAATTTATTACCACCGCTTCAACCCTGGGCATCCCGCACCCATCCGGCTATCCGCTCTACGTTCTGGCAGCCTGGCTCTTTTCGCGGCTGCCGCTGGGTTCCATGCCGTTTCGCGTCAACTTATTCAGTGCTTTTTTTGCAGCGCTTTCTTTGGTAGTTTTAAAAGGTTTAATCAAAAAATTTGCCAGGCCTTGGCTCGGCGGCAAGGCTGATATTTTTTCAGCGGCTGCGGCGCTGGTTTTAGCTTTTTCCAGCATCTATTGGTTCCAGGCTGTGGTTGCCAAGGTTTATCCGCTGAACCTTTTCCTGATGCTCTTAATGTTCCGCTATGCCTTAAACTACCAGGAACGGCGCAACTCCACAGATCTGCTAAAACTTGCGTTAGTTTCCGGATTGGCTGCGGCCAACCACCAGATGAGCCTGTTGTTCTTGCCCATTTTAGTTCCAGTACTTCTGCCGGCCAGGGAAAAACTTGCAACCTGGGGTAAAGTAATTGGATTTTTTATCATCGGCCTGCTGCCCTATCTGTATTTGCTGATTAGGCCGCAGTTCCACCCGCTCTATGACTGGGGTCATATTAAAAATCTTTCAGATTTCTTCCGGCTGATCGCCCGCAGCCAATATAATGACCTGTCAGTTGCAAGCTCAGTTGCAGATAAACAGCGCTACCTGGCAGCATACTGGCTGACGCTCTGGGGCGAGCTGGCGCCGCTGTGCGTCTTGGCATTTATCGGCGCGCTGGCGCTGGTCAAAAAATATAAATTCCGATTATACCTGGCGCTTGGAATGCTGTGCGCCAACAGCGTGCTAATAATTGCCTTGCGCTCCGGTTCATACAGTTTTGAAGGCTCGGAATTCTACTCCACCTATTACCTGCCGTCGCTTGCGGTTATCACGCTGCTTGCAGCAACCGGCATGGCCTGGCTGTTTTCAAAAACCCGGCTGTTGCGTCCGGCCGGGCCAATCCTGTTTGCGGCGCTAGCAGCGTTTGCACTGGCCTCAAATTTCGGCAGCCACAACCTTAATAAATTCTCATTCATTGAAAACTACTATGCCGCGGGTTTAAAAAATTTACCGGCAAATTCAGTGCTGTTATTTGAAGTGAGCAACCCGGCTGAAGACACTGCGCTGTTTTCATTAGCTTACGAAAAAGACCTGCAAAAAATCCGGCCGGACATTCAAATTGTTTCTTATATCGATGTCTTTCCGCAGCAGGACAACCGCGCAGTCGATAAAATTTACCAGGGCTACAATCCGAATGTCAGGCAGACCGAGCTGGTTGCCTATGCCCGCAACCACTACCCCGGCCGGCCGCTGTACTCCACCTTCATTTATCAGGATCGGCAGAGTGTCGCAGATTCCAATGGCTTTTTCTACCGGCTCTCCGGCGCCGTTCCGGCAAACCAACCGCAGCCGCTGCAGCCCACGCCGCAGGAAATCAATAACCTCGCCGCCGACTTCTTTGGCCGCCAAGTGCTGGCCAATTACTATTATCAAACCGCAGCTTATCTGATTAAGCGCGACTTCAACGCTTCGCAGCTAGCCCTGGTCCAGGCCATTAAATATGACCAGGATCCGGAAGGCAGCCAGTACCACTCTTATCAAAGTCTGCGCCAAACCGAACTGGCCAAGTAAAGCCGATAAAAAAACAGCCGCACCTGCCGCGGCTGTTTTAAAATTTCATTAGATGCAGCACTCGATCCGGTAAACCACCGCTCCGGCAAACATACTGTTAATCGCATAGAGGATGCGCTTCTGCAGCATCCGAATCAGCTCGGCAATCTCGCCGGTCAAACTCGCCACTTTGAGCACGCCGCGCTCCAGTGAAAGCGCCATGGTTTTACCCGCTGCCTCGGGCAGCAAGTCTGAAATAATTTTTTCCCAGCTTCGGACCACTTCATACGCTCTGATTTTATCTTCGATCTTATATTTTTTAATGTTAGTTTTGAGCAGTTTTTCCACTTTTTGCATTTGTTTCAGCTTATTAGTTTTTCTGGTTAGTTTGCGGCAGTGTTTTCCGAAGCCGGAGTCACCCAGCCTTCGCGCAACGCAACGTGCTGCGCCTGCATTTCGACCGGCACGGTGCTAGTGATAAATGTCTGGTACTTGCCTTTTAAATATTTCAACAGGTAGACGCGCCGGTCTTCGTCTAATTCGGAAAGCACATCGTCCAGCAGCAGAATCGGACGGTCATTTTCGCGGGTCAAATATTCCAGCTCCAGAATTTTCAAGGCCAAGACCTGAGAACGCAATTCGCCGCGCGAAGAAAACGGCGTTAGGTATATGCCGTCGCTAATCAGCGTAAAATCGTCGCGGTGCGGCCCGATCACCGAAGTTGCTGTGGCAATTTCGCGCTCCTGATTTTCAAACAAGTCCTTTTTAAAATTTGCAGCGATGCTGTGCTTGCTGTCGCCGTTGACGGTTTTATATTCAACCTCAATCGGTCGGGAAAATCCGGAAACCGCCGCGTAAATTTCCGAGATGCTTTGATTCAAATAATTAACATATTCCTTTCGGGTCGCAATAATCTCCGAACCGAAATAAGCCTGCTGCTCGTTCCAGGTTGCCAGCTCTCCAATTGATGAGCGCCCGCTTTTAATATTGTAAAGCAGCTGGTTTTTCTGGGTTATAACTTTCTTATAATTATATAGGTCTTCCATGTACTTCGGGCTGTTCTGCGACAGGATCATGTTCAGATAGCGGCGGCGCTGGTCCGAGGGCTTGTTCATCAGATCAACGTCAGTTGGGTCAAAAATCACCGCGCGCAGAAAATTTTGGACCAGCTTGCGGGCCTTGCGCACGCCATCCAGCTTGAAGTTAGCAAAAATTTTACCACTGCGGTTTTCCAAAAAAATTTCCAGCAGATGGTCGCGGCCGCCTTTTTCAATTACCGCATGTAGCTCCAGATTAAAAGTTCCTTTCGAAAACAAATAATTTGAAGCGTCCCGAAAAGATTTAAAAATCGACAAAAAATAAAGCGACTCCAGCAAATTGGTTTTACCGGTCGCATTCGGCCCAAAAAAGACCACAAAGTCCTCGCGGAACTCCAGATTTAGATTCTTGTGATTGCGAAAGTTTTTAAGCGTCAGGCTTTTGATTTGCATTAGATCTTGATCGGCATCACCAAGTACAGGAATCCTGGCAATTCTTTGCTGGTAATTACGGCCGGGGAATTATCGTTGATAATCTTAAAAGTTATATTCTTTGTGCCAACAGTGGCCAAACAATCCAGAATATAGCGGTGATTGAAAATAATCTTGCCTTCCTGGCCGCTGACCTTAGCCGGTACATCAACTTTGCTCTCGCCAAGTTCGCCGGAAGACGATGTCACTAAAAGCTTGTCCGGCTCGCTGTATTCCAGGCTGACATTGTTGCCGGTGTGGGTGAAAATCCCGGCGGTGCGCATTGCCGCGGTTAGATCCGAGGTTGCCGCGTCAATTTCAGTATTAAACTGCTGGGGAATAATCTGTTTATAGTCAGGGTATTGGCCGTCGATCAACCGCGAAATGATTTCGGTATCGTCATTTTTAAACATGATTTGGTTTTGGGAAACATACAACTTCACCACCTCGCCCTCAACCCCGGCAATAACCTTACCAAGTTCCTGCACGGCCTTGTTTGGCACAATCAGGCTTCTGCTTGGGACCTCGCTGGAAAGCTTTATAGCCTTCTCAGAGAGCCGATACCGGTCGGTCGCGACTAGTTTTAAGGAGTTGCCTTCCAGGACAAACAGGATGCCGGAAATTTCCGGCTGGGTTTCGCTATAAGCGGCTGCGAATGCGACCTGGGAAATTGCGGCTTTCAGTTCTTTTCCCGGAATCTCAACCGGGCTTTGTTCGTCAATTTGGGGAATTAACGGAAACTCATCCACCCCAAGGCCTTTAATCTTGGTTTGATAATTTCCAGCTTCGATAACCAAATGGTTTTGCTCCAGGGAAAGATTTATTTTATCGCTCGGCAGGTTATTAATCAGATCTGCAAAGGTTTTGGCCGGCACACTCACCCCGCCTTCTTCTTCAACTTTGCAGCGGACCCAGGTGTTCACCCCAATTTCTAAATTG
>Ga0207652_10003820_pt1 | contig 12349 bp, 10 predicted proteins | sample KBSC63BmetaG_FD_184334 | JGI IMG/M metagenome (GOLD analysis project Ga0207652, IMG submission 184334) | Corn rhizosphere microbial communities from Kellogg Biological Station, Michigan, USA - KBS C6-3B metaG (SPAdes) (version 2) | ecosystem: Host-associated > Plants > Roots > Rhizosphere ... | reverse complement strand
CTCCTTGGGTTCCGCCTACGCGGCGCGGTCCTCCACCTCGATCCCTGCATCCCGCGCGCGTGGGATCACTTCGAGATCACGTTCCGGTACCACGCGTCGCGCTACGAGATCCGGGTCGAGAATCCGAACGGGGTGACCCGGGGCATCTCGAGCGTAGAAGTCGACGGCGCTCCCCTCGCCGTCGCGGGCGGCAGCGTCCCCCTGACGAGCGACGGCGAGACACACCGTGTCCGTGTCATCCTCGGGTAAGCGCGCGAGGCCAGTGGCCGCGGGCAGACCGACCGCCGGCCCGTCGCTCCGCTCGCAGTGACGTCGGCCGTGACCAGCGGGGTTCGTCGCCCCGGCGACCTTCAGGCCACAACTTGCCGCTGCTACTGCTACATAAAAATGTCGTGGGGTAACTGCTCCGTGAAAATGTCGTCCCCCTATGGAGACTTTCACGATGAGCCGAAAGGAGTTGCCCCGGCCTGGGCTGCTGGCCGCGGCCGTCGCGGGCCGGATCACCAATCGCGAGGGGGCGGCCGCCTTGCGCATAACGCCCCGGCAGTTTCAGCGCCTCAAGCAGCGCTGCCGCGAGGGAGGCCCCCTGGCGGTGCGCCACCAGGGGCGGCGGCGCCCCTCCCACCGGCGGCTGGCCGCCGGGGTGGGTGCGCAGGTGCAAGCGCTGCTGCAGGACCGCTATGCCGGCTTCAATGACACCCACCTCACCGAGAAGCTGCGCGAGCTCCACGGTCTGGCGGTCTCGCGGGAGTCGGTCCGGCGCTTGCGGCGCGCGCTCGGCTGGCCCGCCGTACATCGGCGCCGCCCGGCGCAGCATCGGGCCCGCCGCCCGCGCGCGGCCGCGGCGGGCCAGTTGCTCCAGATCGATGGCAGCCCCTTCCCCTGGCTCGAGGGCCGCGGGCCGGCGATGACCTTGCGCGGCGCCATCGACGAGGCCACCTCGACCGTGATCGCCCTGCACTTCCGCCCCACCGAAGACCTGCACGGCTACGCCACCCTGCTGCACCAGGTCTTCACCACCGTCGGCCTGCCGGTGGCCCTCTACGGCGACGGCGTCAATATCCTGGTGCGCACCGATCGGCACTGGACGCTGGCCGAACAGCGGGCCGGGACCCAGGCCCCCACGCATCTGGGCCGCGTGCTGCACGAACTCGGGATCGGGTCCGTGCAGGCGCGCTCCCCGCAAGGCAACGGCCGCGGCGAGCGCCTCTGGGGCACGCTGCAGGACCGCCTCGTCAGCCAGCTGCGCCTGCGCGCCGTGGCCACCCGCGCGGCCGCCAATGCGTTCCTGCCCGAGTTCCTGGCCGACTTCAATCGCCGCTTCGCGCGGCCGCCGGGGCAGCCGCAGGCCGTGTGGCGCCGGCCCCCCCGCGAGCTGGCTCTCGTGCTCCGCTGCCGCTATACGCGTCGGGGCGCGCGCGACAACACCCTCCGGCTGGGCCCGCGCCTGCTGCAAATCCCGCGCGGCCCGCACGGCCGCTCCTACGCCGGGCGGCGGGGCGAGGTGCGCGAGTTGCTCGACGGGCGCCTCCTCGTCTTGGCCGACGCCACGATCATTGCCCGCGCGCCCGCGCCGGGGCCCGACTTCACGCTCGCTCCGCGCACCCACCCCAGCGCCCAGCGCCGGCGCCCCGCGCCGCCGCGCCTGGCGCCCGCCCTCGCGCAGCTCGCCGCCGCGCTTCCCGCCTCCCGGCGACCCCCTCCCTGGCGTCGCGCGTACAACCCCCGCCTGGCCATCACCGCGGGCTACCCCGAGCGCAGGGGATGACATTTTCACGTGGCAGTACCCACGACATTTCTATTGACCAGCGACAAGGCCACAACTTGCCGCATCGGGCACGAGTCGCCGATCGCCCTTCACCCGCGTGGGCCGCCCTTTCCAGATCTTGCCGAGATCACGAACGCCCGGCAGCGATGTCGCGGATGCGATCATCGAGAAGACGGGCAGGCGGACACTGGACCGACGACACTCGCAGAAGGAGACACCCGAGGAGCAGGTTCAGATCGCGAAGGCCGTCACCTTCCTCGCCTCCGCCGATGCCTCGTACGTCACCGGAACCGAGCTCTCGGTGGACGGCGGCCGGACCGAGCTCTAGCGACCGGAGACCACGGAACCGGGCCCTCTTCAGGCCCACTCGGCCGGCGGCCGGTCCAACGCGGCGCGATCCCAGCGTCCGAGATGGGCTCCCGCCTCATATGCGCTCTGAAAGAACTCCAGGACCATCTCATCCGGGGAGGCGGCCGAGCGCGCGGCTTCGTACGGAAGAATGAAATCGGCGAGTTCGCGGCTATAGTAGGCGGCTCCGGGCCGGATCGTGGCCGATGCAAGGCCCGTCGGCTCGGGGCGCGCGTACGCGTAGAACGCGGGCTCGGCTACCGTCCCACTTCCGGGCCAGAACCCGACGCTGATCTCCTCGTGGGAATTCGCCTCGCGGAGCACCCACCATTCGTTGTCCTTGTGCTCAGAGGCCCGCCGCCCGCTGAATCGGGTGAGCGCCAGATCGAACGCGCCCCAGAAGAAGTGGACCGGGCTGCTCTTCCCGAGGAATCGCCCCTGGAAGCGCTTCATGATCCGGTCGGCCTGCGACAACACGCGGAAGAACCGCTCGGCGTGCGCGGCATCGTACGAGGCGTGGAGTCGATCCTCGAGGAACGGGACGGGGCGATCGATCTCGACCGGCACCGGCCACAGCTTCACGGTGATGTCGAGGCTCGCGAGGACGGCCATGTATTCTCGATAGAAGTCCGCGACCGCCTCCGGACGTAGCGGGACGTCACGAGTCGCGCCCTCACCGGTCTCGACGACCAGCCGATGGTCAATGAAGTCAAACTCCACCTCGAACGCGCGGTCACGGTATGGCATCGGGGTCGTCCTCAAGCCTCGGGGACTCACGTAGAGCGGCACGTGCCACCAGTGATTTTGCTTCGGGGCCAGAGCGAGTCGAGTCTTGCCCACGATCTGCATCCACATGTGAAGCGTATCGTGAGTGTCCTGCCATTCGGACAGCGGTAAGCTGGGCCAGGGCATCGGCAGTCCCCCTCGTGGAGATATCGATTGTGAGCGCCGTCACGCGCCTATCCACGCCGTATTGCCAGACCGAGCATCTGCCCGAAGAAGAAGCGTGTCAAACCAGCCGCCCCGCGAGGGAGGGAGCGGCGCCTCAGGGGGCGGTGCCTCCGCTCATGAGAAACCTCGCCTCCGCGAACGACTCCGTCGCCTCCTCCGACAGCCCCTGCCGGGCATAGAGGTCGCCGAGCAGGTAGTGGAGTGTCGGCTCGTCCGGTTCCCGGACGAGCTCTTCGATCAAGCCGAGCCGGGCATCGTGAAGCAGACCGTGGCTCGCGAGAACCCCGGCTCGGAGGATCACGAGGGTGGCGGGGTTCACGTCGGGGCCGAGCGCTGCCTCCATCTCGCTCAGCTCGCGACGGATCGCCTCTGCGTCCGTCGGATCGACCACCTCGAACCACACTTCCTGCGCCGGCATCCGGGCCGCCAGCAGCTGGAAACGGTATCGGACCGCGGGCGCCAGCGCGGGGGCGTCGTTCGGGTACCGGAACCGCGTGCCCTCATGGTTCCGGCGCTCGAACACCACCCCGGAGGGTCCGGCCATGCGAACGGTCATCCGCGAGCTCGGGCTCCCGCGCCACTCGAAGACCAGGGAATCGGGCAGCACGAGCCCGTTGTGCGGCGTCAGGATCGCGGGCGGCTTCATTCCCCCTCGAGTGCCCAGGACTCCCAGCGGGAGCTCCTTCGTCGTGGACAGGAAGTCGAAGCTTGCCTCGAGGATCTTCAGCCCCTTGCTCAGCGGGCCGCGGTCCATCACGAAGGCGCTCACGATGAACGGGGCGGTCGCGTCGTCCACCCTGACGCTTCCCCGCCCGCCGGTGAGCACGATGACCACCCAGGCGTCCCGGGTTGCCTCGACCGTGTCCCCGTCCCGGAGGGTCAACAGGGGCGTCGCCGGGCGCCAGCGCCCGCTGTCGGCAGATCTGACCTCGACCTGTCCCCGCCCCACGTGGATCTCGGTGATCATCCCGGCCACCTCCCGCTCCGCGCTCCCCGCGTGACCGGGAAGCCACAGAATCGCCGGCAGGACCGTGATGCCCAACCAGTACGTCAGTCTCCGTCTTGTCGCGCCCATGGTTCGTTACCTCGCCAGAGTCGCGGGCCGCTAGACGATCATCCATGCGCGCTCACGCGCCTTGGCGTTGCGCGCCCAACTTCCCGGCCCGCTTCACTCGCAAGGGGCATGCCATCGGTGAGTGCATCGCCGCGACGGGCTCTTCCGAGCGGGAGGACCACGGTCAGGGCGGCATTCTGCCCGATCCCGCGGTCGCCGCGCCCGATCCCGGGCCGGCCGTGGCGCCCGGCCGCGCAGCTCATCGGCGACGCTGATAGAATCCCTGCATGGCCACGGCAGGCAGCGTGATGGCCGGATCGGCCGCCGTTTCCGTGCCTCCCGGTGCGAATCCGGCCGCGCTGCCGTTCAGGTGCGAGCTCAGTCTCGCGCCGTTGATCACCTTCTGGACCCAGCTCTCGGCCTACCATGAGTTCGGCCGAGGGCCTCTACCGGGTCTCGTGCGCGAGAAGGCGCGCGAGGCGCCCGAGCTGGCGGGGGTGATCGACGACCTCTCGATCGTCGAGAAGCACCGTCCGTTCGTCGACCTGATGATGACCGCGGTCTTTCCCCCCGCCTTCTGGGAGCAAGAGTACGGAGCGGCCCTCTTCCCCTTCCAGCTCCGTGCGTTCTACGCGACGCCTCCCTTCCGGCGCTCGCTCATGAGCGCGGACGGGACGCTCCAGGGCCGGGCGAACTTCCTGCAGGAGCACAGCGCGGGGCAGACGCTCGCCGCCGCCCGGCTCTTGCTCGCCTACGAACTGATCCTCGAGCGAGCGTACGGGATCGACGTCGGGGGCGACGTCCCGGTCATCTTCACGACCACCGAGGCCACCACCGGCCTCGAGCAGCACTTCCGCCTGCAATTCGACTGGCGCTTCGTGGAGGTCGACGTCGTCGGACCCAGACCGGCGCTCTCGGATGCGCTGCGGCAGCGGCTGCAGGCCGGACTCGTCGAGGCGGATCTTCTTCGCGACCTCCTGCCCCCCGACCGCTTCGTGCTGCGCGGCTTCATGATCGTCAAGGCGGTGGACGTCACCGATCAGGAGGTCCTGTCCTCCCTCAAGCGGGACCTCATCGACAAGGACTCGATCGTCTCGGACTCCCACTTCCAGGGGCTGCAGGCCAAGCTCCGGACGTTCTTCCGGCGGCCCGATCTGCGCCTCGGCCTCGCGGCGGTGGAGGGAGACCGCGTGCTGATCCTGAACGACGCGTCGAGCCACGAGCGGGCGTGCATCTTCGCCGACTCCGCTCATCACACGACCGCCGAGTTCGCCGGATCGCTCTACGAGCGGACGGTCGGCCAGGAGCGCCCGATCGTCATCGACGACCTCCAGGCCTATCCCGATCGAACCTCGATCGAGGAGGAGCTGATCCGGAGCGGGATCCGGAACTTCGTCTGCGCCCCGCTCCACTACCAGGAGAAGGTGATCGGCACCCTGGAGCTGGTCTCGGCCCACGCGGGGGACCTGAACTCGACCCACCTCCCCAAGCTCCAGGAGCTGCTGCCGCTCTTCTCGATGGCGGTCCAGAGGAGCGTGGAGGAGCTGAACAGCCGCATCCAGACCGTCATCAACGAGCAATGCACCGCGATCCATCCCACCGTCCAGTGGCGCTTCCGCCGGGCGGTGCTCAACAGCTTCGAGCGCCAGCGAGGCTCCGCGAGCCCCGTCACGGAGCTCGAGCCGATCGTCTTCGAGGGCGTCCACCCGCTCTACGGGCTCGCCGACATCCGGGGCTCGTCGACCCAGCGGGCCCAGGCCATCCAGGCCGATCTGGTGACCCAGCTGCGCCTCGCGAAGGCGGTGATCCAGGCCGCGCGGACGGCGCGGTCCCTGCCCGCTCTGGACGAGCTCGAGTACCGGATCGACAAGCGCACCGCCCAGATCGAGCGCTCGCTCAGCTCGAGCGACGAGATCGGGATCGTCACCTTCCTGCGGGCCGAGGTCGAGGGTTTGCTGGATCATCTCGGCTCGTTCGGCGTCGCGGTCCGCGAGCGCGTCGCCGCGTATCGAAGCGCCCTCGACCCGCGGCTCGGAGCGGTCTACAACCGGCGGCGGCTCTTCGAGGAGAGCGTCACCGCAATCGCGGAGAGCATCTCGTCGTACCTGGACCTCGAGGAGCAGGCCGCCCAGGGGATGTGCCCGCACTACTTCGAGAAGCAGAAGACGGACGGGGTCGACTACCAGATCTATATCGGAGCCAAGCTCCTGGAGGACGGGGGTGTCGACCCCCTGTGCCTGAAGAACCTCCGCCTGTGGCAGCTGATGGTCACGTGCGGGATCGCGGTCCGCGCCCATCAGCTCCGCGATCGGCTTCCGATCCCGCTCGAGACGACGCACCTGGTCCTCGTCCAGCACGCCCCGCTCTCGATCCGCTTTCGCTTCGACGAGAAGCGGTTCGACGTCGACGGCGCGTACGACATCCGGTACGAGATCGTCAAGAAGCGCATCGACAAGGCGCTCGTCCAGGGGACGACGGAGCGGGTGACGCAGCCCGGGCACGTGGCCATCGTCTACAGCCAGCCCGGCGAGGCGCAGGAGTATCGGTCGTACATCGAGTACCTGCAGACACTGGGCTACCTGACCGGCACCGTCGAGCCCCTCGCGCTCGAGGAGCTCCAGGGGGTCCAGGGCCTGCGGGCGCTCCGGGTTCAGGTCGCGCTGGACAACCCCAAGCTCCAGGACCGCATCAACCTCGCAGAGCTAACCGGAAGGAGCTAGCCATGGCCAGTGCGGCAGTCAGCGAGCTGAAGAAGAAGATGGACGCCGCGGCCGAGAATCTCTCGCGGCAGCTCCAGGGCATGGAGCCCTACCTGGACAAGTCGGACGCCCCGGGAGAATGGACCACGCGGCAAGTCCTCTGCCATCTCCTGGAGGATCCGGGCTGGAGCCCGGTGACCGTGCTCGAGAGCTTCACGACCTCCAAGCTGCCGGTCATCGAGATCAAGCCCGGCCACGCTCCGGTCACGCCCGAGCGACAGGCGATGACGCTCCCCCAGCTGCGTGAGGCACTCGAGGCCCAGCGCCGCGACATCTCCGGCTACCTCGACTCCCTCGGCGAGGCCGATCTCCGCCGCAAGGCCAAGGTCCCCCTCTTCAAGCAGTTCATGGGGACCGACGAGATCGCGCTGCCGGTGTTCGTGGGCGCGATGTTCGACTTCCACTGGAACGACCACGCCGGGCAGCTCGCCAAGATCCGCAAGGCCAACGGGATGCCGGACGCCTGACCCTCCGTCTGCTTCGGGACCTCATCGCCCCCGCTGGGGGGCGATCCGCTGAGCTTACTTCGTGCGCTTCGTGCGGCCGGCCTTCCCCTCCTCCTCGGCCTTCCGTAGCTCCTCGGCCTCGGGGCCTTCGAGCGTCTCCCGCGCTTTCTCCGCCGCGGGCTCTACCGCCCCGGACTCAACGTGACGCCGCACGTCTTGACGATACCGTCGATCGGCGGTGCGGTTGCCCTCACCTTCGTTCTTGCTCGGCTCACTCATGGCTCTCTGGACCTCCTGCGCAGTGTTCGCTGCGTCGATCGTCTCGACTGCTGCTGGGACTGTCAGCAAGGAGGCTGCCAGACGATAGGGAACGCCAAACCGTCCGGGTGCGAGGAACCAGGCAGATGCGGTCGGAACCTTTTGGCCTACCCGAGTAGGTATGACCAGGTGGAATTGGGGGGAACATCAGAACGGCATCCTCCACGGCCACGTCGGTCCCGTCACCGGGTCCCGTCCTTCCCTGGCCGTGATCTCCGCCGCGCCGACCCTCCGCCGAGCGAGCACGGGCACTGCCTGCCGGTTTCCCGCTACTATTTGGCGGGCGTGAGCGTCGCGAGTACTTTCTTGGCGGCCGACGCTCGACTCTGGCAGGATCGGACGGAGCGGAGATCATGAAGCACATCTGGCTGATGGGGATGGCGCTGACGCTGGCCCTGTCCGGAGTCGGATCGGCGGCGGATGCGCCCACGTTCAGCGACGAGGTCGTGAGGATCGTCCAGGAGCGCTGCCAGACGTGCCACCGCCCCGGCGAGCACGCGCCGTTCTCGCTCATCACGTACGCGGATGTCTTCAAGCGGCGCGCCGACATCCGCGACCAGATCGACTGGCGCACGATGCCTCCGTGGAAGCCGGTCCCCGGCTTCGGCAGCTTCCTGGAGTCGCGCCGACTGTCCGACGAGGAGAGAGCGACGATCCTCAAATGGATCGACGAAGGCGCGCCGGAGGGCGACCCCGCCAACCTGCCGCCGCCCAGGGCATTCCCCACCGGCTGGACGCTCGGCACCCCCGACCACGTGCTCGAGATGAGCGCCCCGTACACGGTGCCCGCTCGCGCGGGCGATGTCTATCGCTGCTTCGTCGTGCCCACGAGCTTTCCCGAGGACCGGTGGATCAGCAAGGTGGAGTACGCCCCCGGCGACAAGAAGGTCGTGCACCACGTGCTCGCGTACATCGCCACCGGCCCGACGGCGGCGAGCCTTCAGCGCCCGGCGGGCGGCGCGGGCTATCCGTGCTTCGGCGGGCCGGGATTCCTTCCCGCGGGAGGACTGGGCGGGTGGGCGCCCGGCATCGGGCCGCGCGTGCAGCCCGACGGCGTCGCCTGGCTGCTTCCGGCCGGCGCCACCGTCGTCCTCCAGATCCACTACAACAATGGCAGTCCTCAAGCACACACGGATCGCACGCGGGCCGCCCTGTACTTCGCGACGAGTCCGGTGGACAAGCGTCACCGGGCGATCCCCCTCCTGAACCGCACCTTCACCATTCCCGCCGGGGAGAAGCGGTACGAGGTCCACGCGTCGTACACGGTGCCGCCGGGCCGGGACCTGCACGCGACCGGCATCACGCCACACATGCACCTCCTCGGGCGCGAGATGAAGGTGACCGCAACCTACCCCGACGGGGCGGTGCGCCCGCTGATCTACATCGACGACTGGGACTTCCACTGGCAGGCGAACTACACGTTCGAGGAGCCCGTTCCCTTGCCGAGCGGGACGCGCATCGACATGGTCGCGGTGTTCGACAACTCCGCGGAGAGCAAGCGCCAGCCGAGCCAGCCCCCGCGGGCGGTGAGCTGGGGGGAGGGCACCACCGACGAGATGGCCCTCGTCTTCGTGAGCATCACCGTGGACGGCGAGCGCATCGGCTGGCGCCCGCGCTGACGGGAGCGAGCCGGCACGACCGGCGTCGCTCGATCACCCGGCACGCCCCCGTCGTGAGACTGGGCCGCCGCGCGGTCCACTTCGATGACGGCGACGTGCAGCGCTTCATCGAGCAGCGGGGGACCGTCGCGTGAGTCTGCCGCAGCCGCTCCTCCACGTCGTGAAGTCGCCCGACTCCCCTACTCCCGCCAGGTCATGACCCGCCGCCTGCTCCGCCACTGGCCCCCGTTGGGGGCCGGCGCTCACACTTCGCGGCGCCTCCGTCGCCATCGCAGAGCCGCCGTACCGACCGCGACCAACATGGAGCCGGTGAGCACTAGAGTGCTGGGCTCTGGCGTGGGCGCATGCAGCCCCCCGACCCCACCGAGCCAGAATTCAAGGTCGTTGCCCACAAAGGGATTGTTGGGGTTGGCGATCTGTCCGGCCAGGATGCCGAAGACGACATCCGAATCCGGCCCGGCATCATGAACCGCGCCCCGGACATCAAACCCGAACCGCGCCCCCGCCGGCAAGTTCGCGTCGCGAATCGCTCGCCGAAGCACATCCCGCGGTACGTCGAAGTCGGATGGCAAGGTCACCACGCTCCCTGCGTTGAGCACGACGTTGAAGGGGACGGCGGGGCCGGGCGCGAACTCTCCGGGATGCGGCGCAATCCGGTGCACGGCATCACCTGTCATCGTGACCACGTCGCTCGGGTGAAAGAGACCCGTGTTCGGCGAGTACTCGAACTGAGCTTGAACAGACCAGAAGTCGCCAATGATGAAGAAGTTGAAGATCTGAGGCGCGACGACGGGATCGATTCGCCCGCTCGGCCCGGAGCCGGCGACCAATACGAGGTTGAACTGTAGGGGTGTTTCGTTAAACAGGCCGTTGGGCAAGGGATTGGGTGACGGGCCGGCTATGACGTCGCTGAGCATGAAGGGGTAGTTATTGAACCCGGGCAGCTCCGGATTCGGCGGCCCCTGCGGAAGGCCAGTCGGCATATTGCCGGGGACGCCGATTACCGTCGCCGCGACGGGACTGGTGGCGGCGGCGAGAAGCGACACGAGCACAAGAGAGAGTCGACCGACAGTCTGGAGGGTTAGGTTCATGCCCTGGTCCTCCCTCGTCGCGCAGCAAGTGGGGAACTCCGATCCTAGGTGGGGGCAAGACCTCTGTCAACCATGACCCGCGGGCGCTTGGTGGTGAAGCAGGGCGGGCCCGTCGTCGGGGTCACGGCGAGACGGTGCGCCAGAACGATGGGCAGGAGTACATCCCGTGGAAGCGGCTGCTACTGAAGTGAGGCGCGCTCGACGAGACGAACTAGGCGGGGCCGCTCGGCTCGTGCCCAATTACCTGCCGCTCGACGTCCCACGCGTGAAAGCAGGTGACGTGGAGCTGGACGCCGGTAGCGTCGGGGCCACCGTCCTTGCTCAACCCCTCCATCAGCATCTGCGTTTTGGTCACGATCTCGCCGCACCCGTCGCAGGTTTCCCCGCTGCCCGGACCGCCCCACATCCGCGGGATGTGGTCCTGCGGAAGTCGCCCGTCCGCCAGCTTTGCTCGAATCAGGAGACGAAGGGTGGGCTTATCCATCGCGGAGCACCTCGCGGCGGGACGGGGTTCGACATGCCAGATTCACCAGGGTCTCACCGCCAGCGGGGGACTGGACGGCGGCCGGGGTGCAGGCAAACGCATAGTGTTCGCCCGGCCGGGCCACGCCAAGTTGGACCTTGGTCCAATGCCTCCCGAGGAGGCCTGCCCCGTGATCGCTGCCATCCACGACCGCAGGAGCCAGGACGAAAGCGAGCGCGGCCCGGCGCCAGCATCACGACCGAGCTCGGCGTGATCGCTGGAGGAGGCGGCCAGTCGCGGCTACACCTTCACCGCGACCGGCACCTCTCAGCGGATCGACGTCTCCGCCGTCAACGTTGGTGATGGCCCCAACGGGATTCGACGCACTTTGGATCATACAAGTCCGCAGACACTCTCGCGTCGCGGGGTTCGGGTTGCGGATGAGGAGCGCGGCCGGATGCTCGCGGACGCGGTCCGTGTCGGACACGGGCCGATAGACGAGCAGGCACATCATCTAGCCCCCTCACCGCGGATCCTGAGCAGGCCATCGTTGCGGTCCGCCTCCAGCCGTCGGAGGAGGACGAGGGTCGAGCAGCAGCCGGTGCTGAGCGAGCCGAGTTCGCGTCACCCGCTTCACGTCTCACCGCTCGGTACTCCTCCAGTCAGAAGCTCGCCGGTGGCGCCAGGCACCGTCTGTCGGGCAATGGTCGCGAGCGCGGTGGCGGTCTGCGCGTACTCGATCCATACGCTGTCAATCGCCGGCCGCGAGCTTCGCAGCGAGCACTCGCAGGCGTTCGACGAGGCGCGCTTCGGCGCACGCGAGAACCAAGCGGGTGGAGACAGGCATCATGCGGTAGTCGGAGGCTTCGGTGGGGTCTCACGAGCGCGGCGAGCGTCGAGGTACACGACGAGGTCAGACTCGAGGTATCCGAGCGCGCGAGGGCCAATGCGAACGAAGACGGGGCCGATGCGGAGTCGGCGAAGGCGTTCCAGTGTGCCGACGGACAACCCGGTGACCGCTGCCACTTCGCGCGGCCGGAGAACACGATCCCGCGCCACGTGAACCCCCTTGTGCACTGTTGCGCGCTACCGGCGGCTATTGCGCCTTGAGACGGGCCAAGAGTAAGGTAGAAGTAGACAGCCATCAGCGCAGGCCCCTTCCCGGTGCCATTTCCGGTGCCAGTCGGCGGACGATGACCTGGTCGCGCGCCGACCCGCCACTCGAGCGCGGACCGCGCACTGGTGGACTGCCCTCCTCGCACGGCAGCACCCATTCGCAAAGTCGGGCGCCATCGGTTGGAAGAAACGGACGTCGTACGGATCTGACGCTGGCGGGGGCTGCTGTCAGCCTGCGGGCCCTCGCCGCGGCGCAACCGCGCGATTGCGCAACGGGTTCCGGTGGCCCTGAAATTGCTCCGTATTCGGTCCGGACCCAGCCTGGCCCAAGGAGCAGACTGTCATGAGAGCGTTCATGTTGGGCATTGGACTTGGCGCGGCGCTGTGGCTCTTTGCGGAGCCGGCGAACGCCCAGT
>Ga0207652_10003818_pt1 | contig 12351 bp, 12 predicted proteins | sample KBSC63BmetaG_FD_184334 | JGI IMG/M metagenome (GOLD analysis project Ga0207652, IMG submission 184334) | Corn rhizosphere microbial communities from Kellogg Biological Station, Michigan, USA - KBS C6-3B metaG (SPAdes) (version 2) | ecosystem: Host-associated > Plants > Roots > Rhizosphere ... | reverse complement strand
CTATGGGGGCCCCAAAGTCGACAACGCGCCCGTGACTGTTGGACAACACGGGAGGAAGCGTGGAGTTCCCGACGTCTCCGTGACGGGGTCGGACTCCCGTCACGGATCCGTGTCCCTCCGGTGAGGGGTCCGTGGCTCCCTCGTGACAGATGGTCCACGGGTCCCACCGCTCCCCGCGACCCGGCCGTCTCGGCCACGGCCACAGCCTGCCAGGGCCGTGGACGAGACGGCCCGTCCCTTGATCGGGCGCCAGCTTGCGGGGCCTCATCCCTCTCCGGGCGCCAGCTCGCGGGGCCTGATCCCTTCCCCGGGCGCCAGCTTGTGGGGCCTCGTCCCTTCCGCACGCCGGCTTGCGGGTCCCTTCCGCGCGCCAGCAGAGGCCCACGGCCCTTCCGGCCCCATCCCTTCGGCCTCAGCGTCAAAGCGCCGCAGCCCTTCCCGGGCACGCCCGGCCGACCCCGTCGCATCCTTCCCGCCTCTCGTAGATCCTCCGGAAGCAAGCATCTGAGCCCACCATGCGCCCGGTGGGGCCGCGCGCCTAGACTGCGGCCGGTGAACGACCCGGCGATCGGTGCGACCCTCGTCGCGCGCGAGGAACTTCAGCAGCGAATCGCGGAGCTCGGCGCCGCGATCAGCCGCGATTACGCTGGTCGGGACCTGTTCATGGTCGGGGTGCTGAAGGGCGCCGTGCTCTTCCTCGCCGATCTGATGCGCCACATCGACATCCCCTGCGAGATCGATTTCATGGCCGTCTCCAGCTACGGCTCGCAGACCGACAGCTCCGGCGTCGTCCGCATCCTCAAGGACCTCGACGCCTCGATCCAGGGCCGTGACGTGCTGATCGTCGAGGACATCATCGACTCCGGCCTGACCCTCCAGTACCTGATGCGGAACCTGGGCGCGCGCGAGCCCGCGTCGCTCGAGGTCTGCACCCTGCTGACCAAGCCGGAGCGGCTCCGGGTCGACCTGCCGGCCAAGTACGTGGGCTTCGAGATCCCCAACGAGTTCGCGATCGGCTACGGCCTCGACCACAGGCAGCGGTACCGCAACCTGGATTACGTTGCCGCGTTGGTCCCTTGAGCGACCAAATCGCCCTGGTACGCTGATTTCTTCCCTTGCGACGGTTCTTCAAAAGCGCGGCTTTTCCGATCCTGCTGGTGGTCATCCTGGCCTTCATCGCCCAGCGCGTGATCACCAACGATCCGGGCACGGAAGCGCCCTCCTACACGGAATTGGTCAACCCGACCTCCGGGTTGATCGCGGAAGGCAAAGTCGAATCGGTCACGGTCAACAACAAGGACCTGTCGCTCGACGTCAAGGAGAAGAACGGCGAAAGCTTCTCCACCGGTTATCCGGCGAACACCGAGCAGTCGCTGCTCGAGCTGCTCGACGAAAACAAGGTCGAAACGACCGTCCACGGCACCGGCAGCTCGAGCATCCTCTCGCTGCTCACCTACATCCTCCCGTTCATCCTCTTCTTCGGCTTCTGGATCTTCTTGATGAACCAGATGCAGGGCGGCGGCAGCCGGGTCATGAACTTCGGCAAATCGAAAGCCAAACGGATGTCGGTGGACGCGCCGAAGATCACCTTCCGCGACGTGGCGGGGGTCGACGAGGCGGTCCAGGAGCTCGAGGAGATCAAAGAATTCCTCGAGAACCCGAAGAAGTTCCAGGCGCTCGGCGCGCGGATCCCGAAGGGCGTCCTGCTCTACGGGCCTCCCGGCACCGGTAAGACCCTGCTCGCCCGCGCCGTCGCCGGCGAGGCGGGCGTCCCGTTTTTCTCGATCTCCGGCTCGGACTTCGTCGAGATGTTCGTCGGCGTCGGCGCCAGCCGGGTCCGCGACCTCTTCGAGCAGGCGAAGCAGAACTCGCCCTGCATCATCTTCATGGACGAGATCGACGCCGTCGGCCGCCACCGCGGCGCCGGGATGGGCGGCGGCCACGACGAGCGCGAGCAGACGCTGAACCAGCTGCTGGTCGAGATGGACGGCTTCGAGATGAAGGACAACATCATCTTGATCGCCGCCACCAACCGTCCCGACATCCTCGACCCGGCGCTGCTGCGGCCCGGCCGCTTCGACCGCCAGGTGGTCGTCGACCGGCCCGACCGCAAAGGCCGGAAACACATCCTCGAAGTGCACACGCGTGGCAAGCCGCTGGCGCGTCAGATCGACCTCGACACGCTGGCCGGCCAGACCCCCGGCTTCACCGGCGCCGACCTCGCCAACCTGATCAACGAGTCCGCCCTGCTGACCGCCCGCACGGGCAACCGCGAGATCTCGATGAAGGAGCTCGAGGAGGGGATCATGCGCGTGATCGCCGGGCCGGAGAAGAAAACCCGGGTCATGTCGGAGAAGGAGCGCCTCGTCACCGCCTACCACGAGGTCGGCCACGCGATCGTCGGGCAGCTGCTCGAGCACACCGACCCGGTCCACAAGATCTCGATCATCAGCCGCGGGCAGGCGCTCGGCTACACGATCAGCCTTCCCACCGAGGACAAGTTCCTCACCACCCGCATGGAGCTGACCGACACGATGGCGATGACCCTCGGCGGTCGCGCCGCCGAGGAGATCGTCTTCGGCGAAATCACCACCGGGGCGTCCAACGACCTGGAGAAGGTGACCGAGTCGGCGAAGCAGATGGTGATGCGCTTCGGCATGAGCGAGCGCCTCGGCCCGCGCGTCTTCGGCCACAATCGTGGTCAGCCGTTCCTCGGCCGTGAGTTCTCCTCGGAGCCCGACTACTCCGACGAGATCGCGCGCGAGATCGACGACGAGATCCGCCGCATCGTCGAGAGCGCCCACCAGACCGCCAAGGGCCTGCTCAGCGACCACTACGAGCATCTCGAGCGGATCTCCAAGCTGCTGCTGGAGCGGGAGACGATCGAGGCCGACGAGTTCGTCGCCCTGCTCGAAGGGAAGCCCGATCAGGAGGTCTTCCACGACGACGAGGAGTCGACCCCGCCCGCCGAGCCGACTCCGGCCGCCGAGCCCGCCGCCCGCGAATCGCGCCCGATGCCGCGCCCACGACCAGGCTTCGCCGGCGGCGACGCCTCGTAGCGGGGCGTCTGACCGGCGCATATCGGCGTCCTCGGTCGCTCGGTTCGGGTCACGCACTGGAGTGCGCTCCCCTCACCTCGCTTCCCTGCGTCCTTGATCTGCTTGGTCAGCCACCCCGCTACAACTCCCTTATGGATGTGAAATTGATGGGAGTCGTCAACGTGACGCCCGACTCCTTCTCCGACGGGGGGCTCTACCTCGACCCGGCGGCGGCGATCGCGCACGGGGAGGAGCTCGCGGCGCAAGGCGCGGCGATCCTCGACGTCGGCGGCGAGTCGACCCGCCCGGGCGCCGCACCGGTGGCCGCGGACGAGGAGCTGCGCCGGGTCGAGCCGGTCGTCGCCGCGCTGGCGGGGGTCGCCGAGGCGATCTCGGTCGACACCTCGAAGGCGACGGTCGCCGCGGCGGCGCTCGACGCGGGCGCCTCGATCGTCAACGACGTCACCGCCTTGCGCGGCGATCCCGAGATGGCCGCGCTGGTCGCCGACCGCGGCGCCGGCCTCGTCCTCATGCACATGGCCGGCGACCCGCGGACGATGCAGGTCAACCCCTCCTACGGCGACGTCGTCGCCGAGGTGCGCGACTTCCTCGCCGCCCGCCTGGAGGCGGCGGTGGCGGCCGGGGTCGAGGAATCGCGGATCTGGCTCGACCCGGGCATCGGCTTCGGCAAGACCGACCGCCACAACTTCGAACTCCTGCGCGGCATACCCGAGCTGGCCTCCCTCGGCCGCCCGATCCTGCTCGGCACCTCGCGCAAGAGCTTCATCGGCCGCGCCGACGGCTCCGAGACCGACGACCGCCTCGGCGGCACGATCGCGACCTCGATCCTCGCCGCCACCGCCGGCGCCTCCATCCTTCGCGTCCACGACGTGCGAGAGATGTCACAGGCACTGAGCGTGGCGAGCGCGATCCTCGCCGCCTGACGCTGCTCGTGCCCCTCAAGCGGCCCGGGCCGCGCCTTGGATAGGTTTCGGGGTGTGTCCGAACCTGAGCCTTCGATGAATCCCGATGCCGACAACGGCGGCGTCGAGTCGAGTGCCGAAATCGAGCTGCACGGCCTCTCGATCTACACGCACCACGGGGTGACCGACGCCGAGCAGGAGGTCGGGCAGCGGCTCGAGTTCGACATCTCCTTCGACGTCCCCGATTGCGACGCGATGTTCACCGACCGTCTCGAGGACACGGTCAACTACGCCGAGGTCTGCGACATCGTCACCTTCGTCGCCACCGAGCGCAGCTACCGCACCTTGGAGCGCCTCGCCCACGTGGTCGGCGAGCGGCTGATCGAGCGCTACGGCTGCGAGTCGGTCCGCGTCCGCGCCGCCAAGCCGGAGCCGCCGCTGCCGCTGGCGATCCAGGAGATCGCCGTCGAGATCACCCAGGAACGGGCGGTCGACGACGACGAGCCCTCCGAGGACTAAGTGCCCGAGCGGACCGGCTACCTCGGCCTCGGATCGAACGTCGGCGATTCGGAAGGCCACCTGCGCGCGGCACTCCAGCTCCTGCCGACCGAGGGCGTCCAGATCCTGGCGGTCTCCTCGACCTACGTGACCGAGCCGGTCGGCGAGATCCTCGACCAGCCCGACTTCCTCAACGCCGCCGTGCGGATTCGCACGGCCCTCGAGCCCGAGGCGCTCCTCGACGTCTGCAAGGCGGTCGAGGCCGAGCGCGGCCGCCAGTTCGACCTGCCTCGCCACAGCCCCCGCCCGCTCGACGTCGACCTGCTCCTCCTCGGCGACCTCGAGCTGCAGACCGACCGCCTCACCCTCCCGCACCCCCAGGTCCGCAACCGCCGCTTCGTCCTCGCCCCGCTGCTGGAGCTCGACCCCAACCTGACCCTCCCCGACGGCACCGTCCTGGCCGACGCCCTCACCGCCCTTCCGGACGACGAACAGCGCGCCGAGCGCCGCGGCCCGCTCGCGTAATCCGGCTTTTCTGCGCGGCACCGACGTCTGGGCCCGCTGCCAGACTTCAGATCGAGGTCTACCGACCTTGAAAGGGGGAACGATGAGCAAGAACGTCCACGTGGTTCCGAGCGGCACCGGCTGGTTGGTAGAGATCGACGGTGAGGCTGCGTCCCACAGGTATCCGAACCGCCGGGAAGCCATCCAGGTCGGGCGACGGCTGGCGCGCGCGAATCGGGGTCGAGTACGTCCTCCATGGCCCCGACGGTCGCGTCAGGCAGCGGGACAGCTACCGTCGCGATCCGGTTGCCTCCGAACCCTGATCGTCGCCATGAGGTGCTACCTTCGGGTGGCTGGCTGAGAGTAGGTTCGCGTGACGAGCTTCAGGATTCGTCCCTCGGTCGGCCAAAGCTTCTGAACGGGCTCCGCTTCGGCGGGGCCCGTTCTGTTTCTAGCGCCAGACCGGAGACCAGACTTCGTCGTGTAGATGAACGGCTCTACTCGACGTTCCCAGAGGTCTTCGATGGCTTCCGCCGCCCTACCTTGCTTGACCAGCCCGTTCTGGGATCTTGCGAACGCGGGCCGCCAGGAAGCTCGCGCAATCGGCGACCTGGATCCCGCCGTTGTGGTGGGACGCGACGAAGTGGATCGTGTCGACGATGTGATCGATCTGCTCGGTGTGGATGCCCCAGGCGGTGCCCAGCTCCTGGTAGATGGCGAGGTCCCGGCGAGCGCCGTCTTCGATCTCTCGGGCCTCGTCGGCAACCAGCAGGACCTGGCAGCCGTCGCGCCTCGCAAGGCGCTCGATCGACTCGATCGTGAACATCAACGCGATGTCGTGAGGGTGGTAGGGGTTCCTGTACCGACGCGCGAGTCCCGTCTTCTCGACGCCACGGATCACCACATCCGCTTCGGCAGCCTCGATGCCCGCCAGGACGTCATCCAGGATCTCGATCCGTCGTTCGAGCTCCAGATCCTTGTAGCGCCCCTTCCGGCTGCCGTACAGCTGCTGAGCGTGAAACTCGAATTCGGGATCGGTGCAGAACGCCGGGAAGTGGCGCTTGCCCGCCTCGCGCACATGCTGGTGGAGGACCTGGATCTTTGCCTCGTCGACGACCAACGAGAGGATGAGGTGGACAGGCTGCGCCGGGTCGTCGAAGCGCCTTCCCGTATTTCCTGCCTCGTCCATATACGCGAATCGCATCCCCGCCTCCAGAACGACTTCCCATGTCGCGCGCGCCCGCTGGAGCGCGGCCCCAGATTAGCGACCCGGTATCAGCTCGCCGCGGGCTCCGGCAGCCAGGCCGGAGGGAGGATCGGTGGGGTGTGGCCGGGGTAGTTCGGGACGTAGCGGCGGGCGAGGTCGGCGGCCGGGCGGGGTTCGATCAGCGGCTTCAGGTCATCGAGGGTGAGGGCGAGGCCGATCGAGGTGGCGATCTGGAAGTCGGCGGCGTTTGGCTCGGCGGTGCCGATCGTGCCGTCGGCGATGTAGGCGTCGACGCGGTCGAGGAGGTCGGGCAGGGCGATCAGGGCGGCGCGGGCGTTGGCGTCGGTGGCTTCGTTGAGGCGGGCCGACAGGGCGATCAGGGGGCCGCCGGTCTTGACGGCGAGGCCGACCGGGATGCCGAGGTGGGCGCCGTCGGAGTAGGAGCGCAGGTTCTCCTTGTCGCGCTTGAAGCCCCACCAGAGGAGCTGGCGGATCGGGTGCTGGAGCTCCTCGTCGCCGAAGCGCTCGGCGTCCTCGACCGCGGCATGCTCCTCCGGGTCGGCGGGGAAGAGGGGCGGGTCGGGCTCGATCCGGTCGAGGGCGCGGGAGATCTCCCGCGAGCCCTGGACACGCTCGCCCTCGATCTTCAGCGCCGGCACGGTCACGCGGGGGAAGCCCACGGCGCGCAGGACGGCCTTGGAGACCACCGGGATCAGGTCGGTGCGGTCGAACCTGATGCCCTTGAAGTCGAGCATCAGCGCAGCGGTCGTTGCGGGGTGCGATCCCGGGATGACGAAGAGGCGCGCCGCCATGAAACGATCCTATGCGCATGTTGCTTGCCGTGGACATCGGGAATACCCAGACGCACCTGGGCGCGTTCGAAGGGGAGGAGCTGGTCGAGCACTGGCGCTTCCAGACCCGCTCTGGCGCGACCGGCGACGAGTTGGGCGAGCGGATCGCCGGCTTCTTCAACCTCAGCGAGATGAACTTCGGCGACATCGACGCGGTCGTCGTCTCCTCCGTGGTGCCGCCGCTGGGCATCCAGTTCGAGCGGATGACCGAGCGCTACCTGGAGGCCTCGTGCCTGGCGATCGGCCCCGGCGTCAAGAGCGGCATGCCGATCCGCATCGACAACCCGCTCGAGGTCGGCGCCGACCGCCTGGTAAACGCGATCGCCGCCTACGAGCGCTTCGGTGCCGCCTGCGTTGTCGTCGACTTCGGCACCGGCATCAATATCGACGCGGTCTCCACCGACGGCGCCTACCTCGGCGGCGCGATCGGCCCCGGGCTCGAGATCGCGCTGACCGCGCTCATCGACCGCGCCGCCCGGATCACCCGGATCGACCTCGGCGAGCCCGAATCGGCGATCGGCCACTCCACCCGCGCCGCGATCAACTCCGGCTTCATCTTCGGCTTCGCCGGGATGATCGACGGGATCGTGCGGCGGTTCGAAACCGAGCTGCCGGATCCGAAGCTGATCGCCACCGGCGGCCTGGCGTCGGCGATCGTCCCCTTCTCGGAGACGATCGACGAGGTCGACGATCTGCTCACCCTGAAGGGCCTGCGGCTGATCCATGAGCGCAACGCGTCCTGAGCTGACCGACCCCTTCGAGATCGGCGGCGTGCCGATCGCCAACCGCGTGCTGCTGGCTCCGCTCGCCGGGATCGGCAACTGGTTCGTGCGCCTGCAGGCAAAACGCCACGGCGCCGGGCTGGCGGTTTCGGAGATGGTCTCGAGCTTCGCCCTCCACTACCGCAACGAGCGCACCCTGCGCGAGCTGCTCGTCCTGCACCCGGAGGAGCACCCGGTCTCGATCCAGCTCTTCGGCCACGACGCCGAGGTGATGCGCTCCGGTGCCGAGATCGCCGCCGCCGCGGGCGCCGACCTGATCGACATCAACATGGGCTGCCCGGTGCCGAAGGTGCGCAAGACCGGGGCGGGGGTGCAGCTGCTGCGCGACCCGGACCTGGCGGTGGCGCTTGCCGTCGCCGCCCGGGAGGGCAGCGGCCTGCCGGTCACGGTGAAGCTGCGCTCGGGGATCTCGCCCGAGGACCGCTCCGGGTTCGACCTGGCGGTCCGGCTCGCCGAGGAGGCGGGTGTCGCCGCGATCGGCTTCCATCCCCGCGCCGCCACCAAGCGCCACCAGGGCCGGCCCGATTACGCGCTCACCCGCGAGCTCGCCGAACGGCTGGAGGTCCCGGTCATCGTCTCCGGCGGCCTCTCCAGTGCCGCGGCGGCCCGCCGCGCCTACGAGGAGTCGGGCGCCGACGCGGTGATGATCGCCCGCGGCAGCCTCGGCAATCCGTGGGTGTTCGAGGAGCTGACCGGCCGCCGAGCCGAGCCGCCGACCCGCGCCGAGGTGGTCGGCGAGCTCCTCTGGATCCTCGACCGTGCCGAGGAGCACTTGGGGACGGAGCGCGCTCAAAGATATCTGCGCAAGTTCTACCCCTGGTACTTCGAAGGTATCGGCGCCTCCAGGCAGGTCCGCGACGAACTTCAGCGCACCGCCGACCTGGCCCGCGCCAGGGAGCTGATCGCGGCCGCGCGGACGACTGTCCCGGTCGGTTAGCAAAGCCTTTTTGCCGCCGCAGACGGCCCGCTATACTCCCGCGCTCCCTGAAGCTGGTACGGCATCGTCAGCAGTGGCATTTTCGGGGGCTTTTTTGGTTTTTTGGTTCGGTCTTGGGGTCCCTCGCGAGGGGCTCTTTCCACGCAAAGCGAGGTTGCGCAAGTGAGTCGGCAGGCTGTCATCACGCCCGAGGGGCTCGAGAAGCTGAAAGAGGAAATCGAGTTCCTCACGACGACCAAACGCCGTGAGGTTGCCGCCCGCATCAAAGAGGCGCGCGAATTCGGCGACATCTCCGAGAATGCCGAATACGACGACGCGAAGAACGAACAGGCATTGCTCGAGACCCGGATCGCCCAGCTCGAAGAGCGGCTGCGGCGCACGACGGTCATCGACGAGAAGGCGATCGGCACCGACGAGGTCGGGTTCGGCTCGGTCGTCCACGTCAAAGACCAGCGAAGCGGCGACTCGCAGAAATTCCAGATCGTCGGTTCGACCGAGGCCAATCCGATGGAGCACAAACTCTCCAACGAGTCGCCGATCGGCAAGGCCCTGCTCGGCAAGAAGCGGAACGACATCGTCACGGTCGAGCCGCCGCGCGGTGTCAAAAAAAAGCTCAAAATCACCAAGATTGAGCAGCCCTAGCGGGCTAGGCTCGCGCCGATGAGCGACGGGCCCGCCGACCAACAGGCCGATCTTTCGGCGGTCCTCCGCGACCGGCGGGAGAAGCTCTCGCGGATCCGGGACGCGGGGATCGAGCCGTTTCCGCACGAGTTCTCCGATCGCGAGGAGATCGCGGCGGTGCGGGCCGAGCACGAGGGGTTGGCGCCAGGCGCCGAAACCGAGTCGCGCCATCGGGTCGCGGGGCGGATCGCGGCGCGGCGCGGGCATGGCAAGGCCTGCTTCATCGACATCCGCGATGGCAGCGGCCAGATCCAGCTGCACGCGCGCGAGGATCTGCTCGGTGAGGAGGGCTACGCGCTCCTGGTCGACCTCGACCTCGGCGACATCGTCGGGGTCGAGGGCACGGCGATGGCGACCCGGCGCGGGGGAGAGCTGTCGCTCGCGATCGACCACTGGCGCCTTCTGTCGAAGAGCCTGCGCCCGCCGCCCGACAAGGTCCACGGCCTGCAGGACACCGAGACCCGCTTCCGCCGGCGCGAGATCGACCTGATCGCCAACGAAGAGAGCCGTCGGCTCTTCCAGGTCCGTGCCCGCACGATCACCGAGATCCGCCGCTTCCTTGACGAGCGCGGTTTTGTCGAGGTCGAGACGCCGGTGCTGCAGCCGCTCTACGGCGGCGCCCTGGCGCGACCCTTCACCACCCACCACAACGCGCTCGACCGCGACCTCTACCTGCGGATCGCCACCGAGCTTTACCTGAAGCGACTGATCGTCGGCGGCATCGACCGGGTCTACGAGCTGGGCAAGGACTTCCGCAACGAGGGCATCTCCCACAAGCACAACCCCGAGTTCACGATGCTCGAGTGGTATGAGGCCTACGCCGACTACGAGACGACTGCGCACGACCTGGAGCGGATGGTCGCCCACGTCGCCGAGCGCACCCTGGGGACGACGGTGGTGGAGCGCGGGGACACGACGATCGACTTCGCCCCACCGTGGCGGCGGATCACCCTGCGCCAGGCGATCCTCGAGCGCTCCGGCATCGACATCGCCGAGCACCCGACCCGCGAGGCGCTCGCCCGCGCCATGGGCACCGAGCCCGACCCGAACGAGGGCTGGGGCAAGCTGGTCGACGGCCTGCTGTCGCGCGACGTCGAGCCGGGGCTGATCCAGCCGACCTTCATCCTCGACTATCCGGTCGAGCTGTCGCCCTTCGCCAAGGCGCACCGCTCCGAGCCGGGACTGGTCGAGCGCTGGGAGGCCTTCGTCGGCGGCGTCGAGATCGCCAACTCCTTCACCGAGCTGAACGACCCCGACGAGCAGCGTCGCCGCTTCGAGCAGCAGGCGGCCGAGATCGCCCGCGGCGACGACGAGGCGCAGCCTTACGACGAGGCCTTCGTCGAGGCGCTCGAACAGGGCATGCCGCCGACCGGCGGCGTCGGCCTCGGCATCGACCGCCTGGTGATGATGTTCACCGGCGCCCAGAGCCTCCGCGAAGTCCTGCTTTTCCCGGCGATGCGGGCCTAGCTGACGAGCCCCGAGACGTTCCGAACGCCATGAGGTAGATCCGGGCCTGCCGAGAGGTCTGGCAGCGGCCGTCCCAACACCGAAAGAGCGGTTGAAACAGCAGCACCGCCTTCGGCAGCGTCAGGCCGGCCGCCGGGCTTTTGGGTCGAGGCGCTCCAGGGTGAGGAAGCCGTGGGCGGCGGTGACCAGGGCGGTGTGGTGGTGCCAGCCGAGCCAGGAACGGCCCTCGTAGTGGTCGAGCCCGAGCTCGCCCTTCAGTTGGCTAGTCGAGCTCGATCTTCCAACGCATCCGTGCCAGGCGGGCGAGGCGCTCGGGCCCGGTGTCCTCGGGCAGGTTCGACAGCCAGAAATCGGTCGGCGCCTCGGCGCCCTCCGGCCACTCGGCGATCAGCCACTCCTCGCGCGGCGGGACCTCGGCCCCGCCTCGCCATCTGCCGGCGCCCGGGCGCCAGTGGTGGGCGGCGCGCACCCGCACGAAGAGGAACCGGGAGGTCATCGGTCGGCCTTCGGGCCCGTCGCGGAAGCCGACGGTCCGGGCCCGGCCGGGTCCCAGGCGCGCGATCAGGTCGCCGATCGCCTCCGGCCTGCGGTCGGGCCCGGGGTGGGTCCGCGGCCTGCCGGTATTGCCCTTGCCCTCGGGCACCGCGAAGGCGGTGCCCGGTGCGAACACCGTCGTCCTCGGCCCGACCGAGAGCACGTACTCGCCGCCGGCCTCGTCGAGGCGGTCACGCAACCCGGTGTTCTCGCCGTAGGCCGCGTACCGAGCGTCCCCGAGTACTGGCGCTTCACCCCCGGTGAGGCCTTGCCGTCCTTGGGGAAGCCGGTGTCGTCGAGCACCCAGGCCTCGACCCCGATCTCGGGCGTCACCCGCTCCGCGCTCGCGCGCACCACCGCGGCCGGATCCCAGGGGCTCACCGCGAGGAAGTTCTGCAGGCTCTCGTAGTCGGCCTCGCCGCCGAGCCGGGCGACCATCGGCTCCAGCGACTTGCGCGGCCCTGCTCGATCAGGCCCCGCATATAGATCTCGCCATTGGCCCTCTGCACGGGGCGGTTCACCGCCCCTGCGAGCACTTCGGAGGCAAACGCCCCGAGGCGCTCTCTCACCGCCGTCGGCCTATCCACGTCCACAGCCATCACCGCCATGATCCCTCCCGCGTCGACATCGGACGCAGAGGGATTCGCCGGTGGCCGGGTCAACCCTGCGATAGAGCTACCAAAGCACTACTAGGCGGGCCGTCCGGGGAAAGGGACGGGGGCCTCTTGAAGCTGGCGCCCGGAAAGGCCGTGGCCCCGCAAGCTGGCGCCCTGGGAAGGGACTGGCCGTCTCGTCCACGGCCCTGGCAGGCCGTGGCCGTGGCCGAGACGGCCGGGTCGCGGGGGGCGGGGGGACCCGTGGGGCGTCCGTCACGAGGGAGCCACGGATCCCTCACCGGAGGGACACGGATCCGTGACGGGAGTCCGACC
>Ga0207652_10003816_pt1 | contig 12353 bp, 17 predicted proteins | sample KBSC63BmetaG_FD_184334 | JGI IMG/M metagenome (GOLD analysis project Ga0207652, IMG submission 184334) | Corn rhizosphere microbial communities from Kellogg Biological Station, Michigan, USA - KBS C6-3B metaG (SPAdes) (version 2) | ecosystem: Host-associated > Plants > Roots > Rhizosphere ... | reverse complement strand
GCCTTATCGGCAACGGATTTTAAGTCCGCAGCGTATACCAATTCCGCCACTCGCCCGTAACTATGGTTCCCACGAAGAGAATTATCTCTTTATCGGGTAAACATGGAGGCGCGAACGAGATTCGCACTCGTGTACAGGGTTTTGCAGACCCTTGCCTAACTCCTCGGCCATCGCGCCCTAATCTGTTTATTCTATCAAACTTTAGCCAAAAAAATATAAACAGACGCCGTTTCAACATTTAAAAACCCTCACGTTTGTGAGGGTTTTTAGTGATCGGGTGAGCAGGGCTCGCCCTCTTCGTAGAGGTTGTCTAGGGCGTCAGGCTGAGTGTTTACATTTGGCTCGCCCAAAATACTCCAGTCTATTCCGTCCTCTAGTTCTCCCGAAGTTTGTACTGGTCCTTCGTAAGTCATGTAAATATTGTAAAATTTTTAACCAAATTATGTCAAATATTCTTATGGTTTTACTAGAATTTTGATTTCGCGGCGCTCGTCCATGTCTTTATAGCCTTCAGCAATGTCAGCCAGCGCAACATCTTTTGTAAACACTGCCGACACATCCAGTTTCCCAGCCAAGACATCTTCCATGAGTTCTGGAATATAAGCGCGGGCATGGGCACCGCTGCCTTTTACCCCAACATCGCTTTGCATCAATTTAGTAACGGGAATGTCGGGCACGCCGTGCGGGACTCCCACAAACCCTATATTGCCGCCTTTTCTAACTGCGCCAAAAGCCAGTTCCCAGGCATCTGGATTACCCACACATTCCAGTGCACAGTCCACGCCAAGGTCGCCGGACGCATCTTTGATTTTTTTGATTGCCTCTTCCCCGCGTACGTCAATAATGTCTGTAGCGCCGAACTGTTTACCGATTGCAGCGCGGTCTTCGTGCGTACTCACCAGAAAAATTCTAGACGCACCAAGTCGTTTGCTGGCGGCGACCGCGCAAAGTCCAACGGCGCCGTCGCCAATTACGGCAACAGTTGAACCTTTGCTAACATTCGCGGCTACCGCCGCGTGGTGGCCAGTAGACATTACATCCGTAAGCGGCAAAAGAGACCGCAGCATTTTATTGTCCAAGTCTTTGCTGCCGGGCACAACAACCAGCGTGCCGTCTGCCAAAGGTACTTTTATTTTTTGTCCCTGGCCGCCGTCAGAGCCGCCTTGGCCCCAAAAAAAGCCGTTTCTGCAAAAACGTGTTTGACCGACTTTGCATTCCGGGCAGGTGTTATCAGATATAAAAAACGGCGCAATTACCAAGTCGCCAACGCTCGTGTTTTTTACGCCCGAGCCAACTTCTTCTATAACGCCCATAAATTCATGGCCAATGCGGCTGCCCGCATCTTTGTCCGAAATGCCGCGGTAATACCAAAGGTCGGATCCGCAAATGCAGGCGTAAGTTACTTTAACAATCGCCTGGTCTGGTCCATCAATTTTTGGATCCGGGACTTCCTTAACTTCAATCTTGCCCTTACCCTGGAATATAGCTGCTTTCATAAAATCCCCGATTCAGTAGTTAACAACTTCACCTATTTAACTAGGAAATACAGTAATGATCTGTATGTTATTTTACGCTCAGAACGGCGCTTATCTGTGTGCAATCAGGTGGGGCGAGCGGACGATGAAATAGCCGATTATGCCGTAAACAACCAAAGCAATTAGTGCGGTCCAGTCAAAGACGCTAGTTGTAGCTGTGCCTTGGCCAACGGCTGAGGAGCTTTGGCCAAAAATACCTGCAAATGGCGCCACAAACGGCATGCTCCAATTATAAATCCACGTTACGAAGGCACTCGACGGGTTGGCGCCTAAAAGTTCTAGAACAAAACGTAATCCAATAACTACTTCTATAAAACTAAGAACTATATACAAAATACTCGATAACATATCGATTCTCCTGGTTAATTTTCACCTTTAATTCTATGGCAAAGGCGGCAGGTTGTTCTGTAAGCTTTTTTACGACTAACCCAGATAAACAAACAGGCTCGAGGTTAAATTTTTGATTGTGGTTTATCAAAGAAGATAGTTTTAATCTTGTGCTTCTTTAGCAAACTCAGATATTTCTTCTATTTTATTTGATTTAAATTTATACAATCGTGCGGGTCTTTGAACTTTTCCTGTTTCCATGTGTTCGGTTTTGTTAAGGATGTCGAATTTTAATATTTTCTTTCGAAAATTCCTTTTGTCCAGCTTGTGGCCGTACACGGACTCGTATACTTTTTGCAAAGACGTTAACGTGAACTCTTTATTGAGAAAAGCGCTCGCTAAATTTGTGTAACTTATCTTTGATGCAATTCGTTTGTGGGCGTAATGGATAATATTGTCGTGGTCAAACGCAAGAGGGGGTAGTTCATCAACAGGGAAGAATGCCGCATTCGGGCGCAGCTGATTTTCTTTCACTGTGCGCAAGCAACCAAAATAAGTGACAGACACGGCATGTCCTCGAGGGTCTCTGGCCACCATATCAAAAGTATAAAGCTGTTCCATATAGCTTAAGTCTTCTAAAATATCCAACCCAACTTTTTTAGCCATGATTCGACGCGAGCCTTGAACCGTTGTTTCTCCGGCAGGTATATATCCGCCCGGAAGCGCCCATTCATTTATGAAAGGCTCATCCAGTCTTTTGATCAGCAAAACCATCAGTCTATTATTTTGGATACTAAACACAACAAAATCGGTTGTTAAGACAGGAGCCGCGTACACGTTATTGTATGGTGATTTAGTCATAGTCCTCCTCGGTCAAATGCTAGCTGGCGCGCCTTATTATTAAATGCCTTTTTGGCCAAGTAAACTGCTTCGTTAAGGCGTTCGGCACGGTCGTTTGAACCCAATATTACATAAGGTAAATTATACGCCTTGCAAACGTTGATCCAATATTCATCGGATCCTTCGCGTTTACTCCCGCCATAACGCAGCGGGTCTTTTTCGAATGGAATATTGCTGCGCGTAATTATGTAAAGGTCGGATTTCATTTTTTTTGCCTCGGCTATGAGCGCTTTAGGGCATTCACCAAGCGTTTTCTGCCAATGCGGGAATTGCCAGTACCCAACTGTAGAAAATAAATCGGTATCTTGTATTATGAACGGCTTGTTAAAGAAATCCTGACCGTGCCGTTGAAGAGCAGCTTGGCCTCGCCATATTGCCTTCATGGATTTTCTGGTAATCTCATTTTTTGTATTTTCTAAATACGGCCTAGCATATTCAAACAGCCAAGTTCCACCCAACTCCTCGGCAAGCTGTTTTGATAGGGTAGTTTTTCCGGTTGATTCGGCCCCAAAAACTGTTATTGTCCGTACAACATTGGCTTGGAATTCCGGTAAAATTTTTGTGAAATATTTAAGCGGATCTTCTCGGATAGCGGTAGCTTTTGCGGGGTTTACTTCCCGGTGTATGTCGTAAGGAAAGAAGTGTGCGCCTGTTATGTCTGCAAGCCATTTGCCGTAAGGTTCGCTCGCCACTATAAGGTCGTTTTTAGAAATACCAAATTTCTTCATTAGACCTTTCCACATTTCATGAAAGCCGGGACTGCTCGGGTCTTGCTCAATAACTTTGTTGTAATGTATTAGCTCTACATTATTTAGCTCGTGGTGAGCAATAGCCGACCTAAGTGCTTCGGCTCGTTCAGCCGAGTATGGTTCGTGAGGCTGCGTGCAGAGAATAACGTACACAGCAGGGGCGAGAAGGCTAGCGAACTGTATCAGCTGAAAGTGTCCGGTTGTCGGTGGCATAGCTGTCATTAATACGAATGCTTTTTCCATTTTTCATACTCCTTTGCCAAATTAGGTAACCATATAGGGTGTTTGCTAAGAACAATATGTACTGGAATGCTACGAGCGGCAGGTGTGCTGACGTATAGGTGTATATTGCAAACATATTAACTACAGCCCACACGGCCCAGTTTTCCAGTTTTTTGTTGTCCAGCATGAACTGCGCAAGGATTGTGCCTGCCAGAATCATTGAGTCCGTCCAAGCCATCGCTCCGCCCAGCTTCTGGCTGATTAAGGCAGCTCCTGTGTATCCTGCGCCGGCAATTGCCAAGTATGCGGGAACCCATTTTAGCTGGACGCGCGTTACCGGGCGCGTATTTGTGTCCTTGCGCCAGCGGATCCATCCGTAAACCAGAGTTGGTACAAGATACGCATTCAGTACTGCGCTAGAAAATAGTCCGCTCTGCGCAAATAAAAGTGCATAAGCGGCAGAAGAAACAGCGCCGATAGGGTAATTAATCCTACGTTCTTTCACGCATAGGTACGTACTCCCATAGGAGGTAAAAACCGCAAAAACCTCAAGCCAGTTAAGGCTAGTAACCCATTTATTAACGAGTCCTACTATGTATGATAGGCCAGTGAGCACTAACGCGATGATAATACTCTCGATCAAATCTCTTTTTTGTTCTTTAAATAGATTGTTAAAATGCTGTGACATTTGTTTTCCCCTTTCTTGGCGGTTCAAGCCGATATGTCAACGCTTTATTACCGCAGGTTACTTAGTGTTCTAAATACACTATATATTAATACAACAACTTTTGCAATGCGAAAATAACGCTAGTCTGTTTTTAATTTTTCGGTATTTTGTTTTTAAGTAGGTAAACTTAAACTGTGGCTTTAACAAAACATCAATTTCTTAACCGGGTCCGGCGGCTGCCTGGCGGCGGATTGTGGGCGTTTGGAATCCGGCAGGCGTGGGCGTCATTGTTTGGCGAGCTGCTGCTGGGCGCAATAATATTTACCAACTATGTAAACCTGCCATGGTTTCAGCGTTATGACTGGCTATTTTTATTCGCGATTATTATTCAGGTTGTTATGCTGGTTTCCAAACTCGAAAAACCGCATGAAATTCTTACTATTTTTGTATTTCATCTTGTGGGGCTTGGGATGGAGTTATATAAAACATCAAGCGTGATTGGTTCCTGGCATTATCCTGGCGATGCATTTTTCCAAATTGGCAATGTGCCGCTGTTTTCTGGGTTTATGTACGCCGCAGTTGGCAGTTATATTGCCCGCTCGTGGCGCGTACTAAACCTTTCTTTTAGTAATTATCCAAATCGGCTTTATACATTTTCATTGGCACTGGCAATTTACATCAATTTCTTTTCGCACCATTTTACGTATGACTTCCGATATGTTTTATTTTTGGCGGTCTTAGTGTTATTCGGGAAAGTTTGGGTTAGTTATTCAATTAACACTAAAATCAGGCGCATGCCGTTGGTTGTTGGTTTTTTGCTTATTGCGCTGTTTATTTGGTTGGCAGAGAATATAGCTACTTATACCGGCATTTGGTTGTATCCGTATCAAGTCGGCCATTGGCGGCCGGTAGGTGTTGAAAAACTGGGCTCTTGGATGCTGCTTATGATAATCAGTTTTATTATGGTGGATATGCTTTATTTTATTCGCGGACGGCTGGGTAAGAATTCTTAACCAAAGCCAAATTGTAATAGGCAGATAAAAATATCGAACGGGAGAGACGGCGGCGGTTCCTTTTGTAAGACGCCCATTGCTCAAAAATGAGCGACCCGTATGGCGGGACGCTGGCAACCCCTGCTATAACCACGCGCTTTTTAGACCAGCCTTGGCTGGGAGCAAGCAAGATAGCGGCAGCTATGTAAACCAAAAAAAGTGTTCCATGCACACGCCCGGCAATTGCAACCGGAACTCTGCTGCCTACAAAAATGTATTGTCCCAGCAAAATACCGGATATTAATAAAGTCCAGCCAGCAGCTTCCGCAATTGCGGCAATCCTAAACAATCCCCAGGCTTCTGCTTCTGTAAAAGGAGTAAATTCTTCGTACCTCGTAAATATTTTTCTAAGCATGTTCTGTTTATAATTTTATAACAAATACGCTCAAGATAAGTTTTTAGACTAATAATTTAGGTATTGTCTGCCCCAGAGACATGTTATCTCTGGGGCAGACCGCGACGGACAGCCGCTACTCGTCGACGAGGTTGGGAATGCGGCCAGCGGGGCCTGTCCAAAGAGGGAACTCCGGCTTCTCGCCGTCGTGCCAGCCCTTGTCCAGGAGCTCCTGGCAATCTGCACACGTGCTGGGCGGCGGATCTTCATACCAGTCTTCGGGCTTGACTGCCACTTGCACGCCGCAGTGCTTGCAGTAGTAATACATGGGAGATCCGGCATAGAGCGATGCGTTGTCGACTTGTCCGACTTCCATCGACTTCTCGCGGCGTTCCTGGAGCGCTTCGAGCAGCCCCTCCTTGGTCGTTTCCGACACTTTTTCTTCCTCCTACAATGTAGTGGATCGAGTAACGATATTATAAAATATTAATGTTTAAAAGTAAATTTGCCATGAAGCTTTGTTAACTTTAAAAATTCACTGATAAAGTTTATTTATACGATTAACTGTTTAATGGCTGGCCATATATTTTACGCGGCGTGACACGTATAAAATCATGAGGGCACTGGTTGTTGCTGCTCCTAAGGTAAGAACTGGACGGGCCATGAGTAATTGAAAGCCCGTGTTTGGAGTGCCTGGTGCTTTTCCAGCTGCTGCGGCCACAACTGCGGCGTTGACATTTGTAACTGTTAGCACTACATCGTTACCAGTTCCGCCCTTGTAAGTAATGCTATAAGTTACGCCCTGGCTAGTAAAAGTAGACCCTTCTGCCAAGCCGGCAAAAGTAGCGGTAACAGGATCAGTAGACTTGTTATCTATAATCGTGAAAGTTTGGCCAACAGAAGGGATAAATCCATTAGACAAGCTCGTATTTAAAGTACCGCCGGTTAAGTCTACGGCTGTTAATCCTCCTGTTACGGGGTTGCCCGGGCCGCCGTTTACAATCACTTGGTCATATCCGCTGCACGGAGTGATGCCGCCGATTTCCGCTTGGTAAGTTCCACTCTCCAGAAGATTATTAGTTGTTAAACACCCTGGGCTGTGCCCTGGAGCAATTATTCCGCCATCATCTACATCGATATACCGCTCGGCCGTTCCGTTGCCTTTGAGCGTGCCGTTTTGACCCACCTCAACTCCGGCGTTACTCGTTCCGCTTATCGAACCATCCAGATATAATGTTTGGGTTGGGCCAACATTTATCTTTCCGAACAATCCTATGCCAATTCCATCTGTGCCAGTAGTTCCTGCTGGGATATTCCAGATAAGGCTCCCGTCGCCATCAGGATTTAAGTACTCCGTGCCCGGCCCGGCAAACGGCGGCGCGATATTTATGACGCTTGCGGTTTGGCTGGAGTAATTAGTGCCGGCGTAAGTATGCATGGTGGAGATATAAGTGCTATCTATGGTTGCATCTACAGAGGCGATGTACGTTTTTAGCAAGTTGACTTTGTTATTAAGCACGGTGTCGCCGGGGATCCAGCCATTAAGGTTCTGGTTGTTGTAGCTAGCAAATACATACGCATAAGTTTCGGCCTCGTCCTCGGCAAGTGAGCTCATTGCGTAACCAGTTACAAAACCACTTGTTGGGTGATCACCAATCAAGCATGGGCTGGGAACTGTGTAGCAAGAGGCGCCGCCATTGCCATAGCTAAATCCATTGGGGTTGTAGCTTGTCCAAGTAGCGGCGTCAAATGATGGTGGAACTGTGCCGTTTTCGGTTTCAAACAAGTAGTGGGCGTATTCGTGATGTATAACTTCCCTCATATAGATATCATTATTGGAGCAATTTACATCGTAGAGTACGTATTTATTACTGGTTCCTTGCCCATAGCTGGCACAGCGTTTAGAAGATGCGTCCGAAAGTGGCAATACGTGCAAGTTGGTTACAGCGTATATTGTCTGCACCTGGCTGGCCGCAACCCAGGCAGGGGTATACTTGGACCATTCTTGCACAAGTTCGATGTCAAAAGATTGCGCCTCTTGAAAATCTCCAGCCGTGAGCGCCGTAGTTGAAAAGGTAGAGGTGTCCGGAACGGATGCCGTGGAATAAGTCATGCTGTATTGGCCCAAGAAGCTTTGCATGGCGGTATCGAGCCCGGCTAACGTGGTAGCATTTTGGATATCTGTTATTGCTGTTTGGGTTGTTGCTGAATCTTGCGTGCCGACTCCTCCGGCAGCCAAAGCTTTATGATTGGTGAATGCAAACACAAGCCCTACAGTAAGAGCCGCGGCTACGCCCAAACCTTTTGTTTTCATTTTTTTGTTTTCCTGATTTCTAATTAGATATTAGCATTAGCACTAAAAAAAGCAATAGGTGGAACTATATCTCAGATATATAAATTTATTTGGCTGAGGTTTTGTCGGCTTTAAAGATCCACTGCACTCCGTATTTATCATAAAATTGGCCGTAAATTCCAAACGGCATTTCGTGCAGCTCTTGCAACCGCGTGTTGTTGTCTCCATCTTTTAATTTATCGAAGATTGGCTTGAGCTCGTCGATCGAGTCGCCAGTTATAAAAATGGCAAAAGTATTGCCATGCACGGGGTTAAATTCTGGCGAAGCCATCCAGTCCGTTGCAGAAATTTCAATATCGCCGTTTTTTAAATGCGCATTTATAATCCGGTCGTGTTTTTCGGGCGGAAACATGTCTTTCATAGGCGTGTCGGATAACTTTGTAAGTGTTAAGTCGCCTCCTAAACATTCATGGTAAAAAGTCATAGCATCGGCGCAGTTGCCGTCAAACAAAAGGAAGGGGGTGGTTTTTGGCATATTTATCTAGCTCGTCTAGCGAGCACTCCTTGTACTGAGGGGCTTACTGCTTTGTCTGTACGGTGAATGCATCCAACCCAGCAGCATGGGCGTCGCTCGCCTTTTAGCATTTTGTCGCGCATTACTACTATGTGTTTTGTCCGGGTCTCTGGTTTTGCGACGGTAATTGTCCAGCAAATCCATTCGTTGCGGGCAAGCGGCGTTATATCTTGCCATATTTCTTCAATCTTTTTGTCGGCAAGAATTGCCTTTTTCATATCGGGCGGCAGTTTATGGACTGTGCCATCGGATAATGATTTTGTAAGCATATTAATATTTTACCTCAAAAAGTACGCTAACGTCTTCTGCTAGATAATACCAGCCCAATTGGCATACTAATAAGAATAATTACCACGAGTACAATAAAACCAGCAAGCGTCCAAGAAACGGAAGAATTTCTTACAGCGGTTAGCAGTAGAGCCATAGCAAGCGCAATAAGTGCGCCACCCAAATTAACAAGGGCAAGGTAGTAGCTTAACTGCTTTTTTAAAAGCGTGCCGGCAATTATACTTGCATTTCCGAAGTTGTATACAATCAGTGCGGCTAGCATCATGCCAGTTTCCGGCTGGCCAAGTTTGTGCCAGGCGCTAACCAGTCCAAGCTGGATGATGCCGACAACTAAAACAAGATAAGCGCTTACCCAAGCCGTCTGTCTTGTGGGTTTACGCGCCGTAAAAACGGATATCAACCCGCCGCCCATAATCGCCAATACGCTAAAAATCAGAAAAATAGTAGCTATCATATACCTATTGTGATGCTCGCTATAACACCTCGTCAACCCTAACTATTTAAGCGTATTTAAGCGGCTTGTAATTGCTCTAACCTTTGACGCGCCCGGAAGAGGCCCCTAGTTACCGACTCTTCCTTTATTCTTAGTTCGTCGGCAATCTCTTTATCTGACATAGGTTTGCCATCACCTTCAACACCCAAGCGCATAAGCATCTTTTCTCTCTCTGCTTTTGGGAAATTTTTTAATAGTTTTTTGATACGCTCTTGACGCGCCAAAGTTGCTATGTCGGGTTCTTCATCAGCTAATAAAGAATATTCTGGGTTAGTGTCTGTATTTTGGCTTGGCACGGTATCTCCCAGTTCGTCCCCTTCCACATACTTGCTAACATTTAAGGAGACGGGCCGTTTAGTTGCTTGTAGTAATGCTATTGCATCAGTCGGAGGTATCCCAACATGCTCAGCAGCAGCCTGTAGGTCACCAAATTCTTCGACAGCTTTACGAACTTGCTTTGCTTTTTGGATAGCGTCCGGTGGTATATGTATAGCCTGTTCTTTGTTGTCAATTAGTTCCTGTATAAAACGCCGTATCCAGCAAACGGCGTATGTGCTGAATCCATTGCCCTGATATTCATATTTGTCAGCTGCCCTTATCAGCCCTAATATGCCATGCTGCGTAATTTCTGATAGGGGCAGGTTGGTGTGTGCGTATCTTTTAGCAATATAAACTGCAAGTAAAATATTATGTTCAACTAATTTGTTTCTTGCCTCTATGTCACCTAACTTAATGCGTTTACTTAATTCGACTTCTTCTTCGGTAGTTAATCGTCCCACAGCGCTTGCTTGGTCAAGAAAACGCTCAAATCCCTCATCGTTTTCTTCATAGTTTGCATATGGCCTAGATTTATCTCCAACTTCAATAGGGCATAGGTTATCCTCTGAAGAAAAGGATTTATTTATGCCGTTCTTGTTATAAAATGCTGGCACTACCTCACCATTAAGATGTGGGAACCTTGGGTTGGCACTGCTTAATTGCTCCGCAAACGCAGAATTCATGATAAATATTTTAATATATTTTTGTTGAATTATCAATAAAGTATTATTTTAGCAAATAATAAAATGACAATGGCGCTTGGCGAGACTTCCGGCGACAATCTTATTCGCCGACGGTGCCGGTTTTGACTTCTCCGGCGCGTTCGTAATTAGCCATAATCACGCCGGTTGGCGAGATTTTGCCCTCTAGCAATTTGAATGCGGCTGGTATTGTACCTTCCTCGAACAGCTTCTGTCCTTGGCCAAGAGTTAACGGATAGGTTACAAGCCTAAGCTCGTCCACCAAGTCATTCTTAAACAGCAGCTGGATAAGTTTGCCGCTGCCCCAAACGTGAAGTTCTGAACCATCAGTTTCTTTAAGTTTCTTTATGTCCTCCACGCTCTTTAAGAATGTGGTGTTTTTCCAGTCGGACTTATCTAAGGTATTGCTAAGCACGTACTTCATGCCCTCGTTTATAGCTGGCCACATTTTTGCGTGTTCTGGATCTGGCCAGTAACTTTTAAAAATCTCATATGTTTTTCTGCCCAACAAATATTCTGCGGGCTTCATGTTTTTTTGGAAGAACTCACCACCGTTATCGCTAGAATAGGGAGCCGTCCAGCCGCCATATTCAAATCCGTTAGATGGATCTTCTTCTGGACCGCCTGGAGCTTGCATCACCCCGTCCAGCGTAATCATTGTTATAACTATAATTTTTCTCATTTTTTACCTCCATTTAGATATTTACCCACAACACTAAGCGCAAAAGAAGGCAGGATGATAAAAACGGTTGCCATCAGAAGTCGCATAATTACTTTGTTAAAATCGGACATTTCGTTGTCATTTTCCGGCATCGTTAGTACTTGAATTATTCCCAGGATTCCAAAAACAACTGAAGCGTAAATAAAAACTCGTGTGGCTATTTTTTGCATACCTTTATTTTACACCCGAATAATTCTAACGCGTTATCGAATTAATGCAGGGTGGGCTTGTAGATGAGTTCTTGGATGTTGCTGTCAAAGGTGTGGTGTTCTAGTAATTCAAGGTCAAAATCCTCCGCACCTCCAAAAACCGGACCTTTGCCATTCCGGCCGGTAATAACAGGAAACAGCGTTACTTGCACAAAGTCTACCAGCCCGGCGGCCATTAGTGCCCGGTTCATCGCCAGGCTGCCGTGCGACCTTAGCGGCACTTTGGACTCCTTCTTAAGTTTTGCTACGACATCTACGGCATCACCATTCGCAACAGTACCATTAGGCCAGTCGAGCGGTTCTTTCAATTTTGTCGACACTACAGTTGCAGGCAAGTTACACATCTTGGTAACCCACGGGTCACGCACGGCGGAGTCTCCGCTGCTATTAGCCAGCATTTGCGTGAATAATTTATAAGTTGTTGCGCCAAAGACCATGCGCTGGTCTTTGCTGTACTGATCAAGCCGGCGTTTGAGCAACTCTGGCCCTTGTTTGCCCCAGTAGCCTTTCCAGTCGCCGCCGGCAGAACCAAATCCGTCCAGGCTCATAAAAACATCAAAAGTGTAGGTGGTCATGCTATTTCCCGCATAATTTTATATTAGCAAATCTAAGCGGATTTTTGTGTTACATTAGGCTTATGGTTCGTCAATGGCAAGATATAGCTTTGGCTACAAGCACTTGCGTTTTTAATATTGCGCTTTTGCCATCTGTTTTTGGCAAGCACAAACCTGCCCTCGGAACATGCGTACTTACTTCTATTTTTCTAACTGTAAATGTAACTGCATATTTCACCCTATCCTTGTGGTATGCGGCGGGGATGGCTTTGATTAATCTCTGCTTGTGGGCGACTTTATTAGTACAAGTTTATACGAGGCAGCATGCAAAGCGTAAGCGATAATGTTGCTTACAATAGTTCTATTCGCATAATATTTCTCATTAGGCTTTTGAGAGACATAGGTAAAATCTATAC
>Ga0207652_10003815_pt1 | contig 12355 bp, 9 predicted proteins | sample KBSC63BmetaG_FD_184334 | JGI IMG/M metagenome (GOLD analysis project Ga0207652, IMG submission 184334) | Corn rhizosphere microbial communities from Kellogg Biological Station, Michigan, USA - KBS C6-3B metaG (SPAdes) (version 2) | ecosystem: Host-associated > Plants > Roots > Rhizosphere ... | reverse complement strand
GAAGAAACCGGCACGCAAGCGCGCCACCAAGAAGACGGCCCGCAAGCGCACCGCCAAGAAGGCCGTGATGGCCAAGACCTCGCGCGCCAGCAAGACCAAGCGTGCGAAGAAGTAATTCCGCTGCAACGCGGTAACGCTGCACCGTCATTCATAACCACAAGCCTGCTCTTCCCGCGACGCCCAGCGCGGGGAGATTGCGGGCAAGCGTTTTAGCGTTGGCCCCGGCTCTGCCGGGGCTTCAATTTTTTATGCGATCGTCCATGATCGCGGCTTCGGTGGGCGGTGTCGTCGCTGTGCCGGTTGGGCACCCAACCCGCCAGAACGGGCTTCCTGCCCTGACTTTTCACGAAGGCTTGTGCGATCGTCCCTGATCGCGGCTTCGCTGAATGGTCTCCCCACCTGCCGGTTCGCGTACCACAGCACCAGAACGGGCTTCCTGCCCTGACTTTCCACGACAGCTTTGTGTGGCCAGGATCGCGGCTTCGTTGGATGGTGCCGCCGCTATCCCGGTTCGCGCGGCGCAGCACCAGAACGGGCTTCCTGCCCCGACTTTCCACGACAGCTTTGTGTGGCCATGATCGCGGCTTCGTTGGATGGCGTCGCCGCTATCCCGGTTGACGCGGCGCACCACCAGAACGGGCTTCCTGCCCCGACTTCCCACGACAGCTCGCGATCGTTGCGATTCCGCGCACTCAGGCGGGAATGGACGCTGCCGCTGCGCAACGATCGCGAGTGTCGAGCCCGTCACATATTGTTCGCTTATCGCCGGGCAATCATCCGGCACAGTGGATCCGAGGGGAAAGGTGGAACGATTCGTGCATGCCACGAGCGGGGCCAATTTCTTCTCTCGTACACAGGTGGGCACGATGACACTCGCATCATCCTTCCGTTCCTGGGAACCTTTGAGGCTGGCTGCCGGCTTGCGTGGCGCCGCGGTCGTGGCCGGCATGGCGCTGCTGCTGACGGGATGTGGTCAGGGCCAGAACAACACTTCTTCCGCGCCTGCGGCGGGCAGCAAACCCGCGGCCTCGGCAGCCGTGACAACTGCGGCACCTGCTTCCGCGCCGGCGGCGTTGCCTGCGCAATCGCCGGCCGCTGCGGCGAGCGCCGCACAGGCGCAGCAGGCCGCTGCCGATGCAGCCAAGGCCAAGCTGTCGACGATGAGCGTGTCCGATCTGCTCACCGCCGCGCGCGAAGCCTATGCACAGCACCGCCTCGTGTCGCCGGCCGGCGACAATGCGATGGAATATTACGAAGCCGTGCTGGCCAAGGACCCGAACAATCAGGTCGCCAAGGACGCGCTGCGCGAAACCTTCCCCTTCAGCGTCCCCGAAGTCGAGAAGGCGATCACGCAGAACGATTTCGATGAAGCCGGTCGCCAGATCGACGTGCTCTCGAAAGCCGATCCCACCAATTACACGCTGACCCTGTTGCGTTCCAAGCTGGATGCGCAAAAGAAATTGCAGGCGCGCCAGCAGCAGGAAGCCCAGTTGAAGGCGCAGAAGTCGGCCGAACTCGCCGCCGCGCAACAGGCCGCGGCCGTCAAGGCCGCAGCAGAGAAGGAGGCTGCGGCGAAGCTGGCCGCGCAACAGGCTGCGGCCGCCAAGGCTGCGCCACCGCCCAAGCAGGTTACGCAGGCGCCCGCACCGAAGCCGGTCGGGGAGACCCGCGCTGCCAAGGTCGTGCAGGCCGCCTCGCCGAGCTACCCGCTGCAGGCCGCGCGCAATCAGACCTCCGGTTTCGCCGTCGTGGAGTTCACCGTCTCCGCGAGCGGTGGGGTCGAGAATCCCCATATCGTCGATTCGTCACCGCGCCGGGTGTTCGACAGCGCGGCCATCCAGGCCGTGAGGCAGTCGAAGTTCGATCCCGCGCTGCGCAATGGGCAGCCGGTCGACAGCGTCGTGCGTCGCCGGATCGACTTCAAGTTTGGCGGATGAGAAAATATGCGCTGAGCGCGTGTCTCGAACGATCGAGCGTTGTAGGTTGGGCTGAACCGGCGCTTTTGCCGGTGAAGCGCCAACATTGGCGCTCAAACGTGGGGCTTCCGCCGATGAAGCCGGCGTCAGCCCAACCTACATTGAAGCCGGCCCAACCTGCGCGCGCACCGTTCAATGCTTCCGCTTCGCGCGCCGTGTGTGGCGCGACTTCGACGGACGATCGGGACGATTGAGTTCCGCCCAGTCCTGGTGCGGCAGGCCGAGCAAGGCGTCCAGCAGTTCCGGCATCAGGCCCGCCGGCGTATTGCTTTCGCAATTCCACAGCACCACCACGCCCGCGTGGTATTTCGGAAAAAATCCGATCATCGAGCGGTAGCCCTGCACCGCGCCCGCGTGGAAGATCAGCGTTTCGCCTTCATAGTCGTACACGCGCCAGCCCAGCGCGTACGACGCCTTGTCGACACGCGCGCGCCGCCAATTGGAGAACATCCGCTCGGTCGGCGTGGCGATCACCGGCGCGTGCAGCACGTCCAGCAGCGCATCCGGCAGCACCATCGGGCGACCGCCCATTTGCGCGATCAGCCATTGCTCCATGTCGCGGATGCTGGCGTTGACGCCGGCCGCGGGCGGCACGTAGAAGTTCTCGTTCGGTTCGTACGCGACCCACTGCCTGCCGTGCTTGTAGTGCGGGCGCGCCCAACTGTGGCTGCCTTCGAGGCCGTCGCGACCGTAGCTGGCGGTGGTCATGCCCAGCGGCAGGAACAGGTAGCGGTCGACCAGCCGGATGAAGAACTGGCCGGTCTTGGCGTGGATCACGTCGCCGATCAGCGAGAACGCGATGTTCTGGTAGCCGTAGCAACTGCCGGGGTCGCACGTCATCGGCACCGTCGCCAGCTTGCGCTCCAGTTCCTGATACGACACGCCGTTCGACAGGAGGTTGTCGTAGGCGTTGTGCGGCAGCCCGATGCTCTGGCTCAGGATGTCGCGCACCGTGGCTTCCTGCGAGGCGTTGGCATCGCGCAACTTGAAGAACGGCAGCACCGTGGCCAGCCGCGTGTCCCAGTTCACCACGCCCTGGCGGACCAGCATGCCGGTGAGCGCGGTGGCGAAGGCTTTGGACAACGACGCGAGCCGGAACACAGTGTTGGGTTCCACCCTCGCGCCGGTATTGGCGTCGGCGTAACCGAGGGTGCGCTCGTACCGCACCTTGTCGTTGATCACCACCGCTGTCGCGAGTCCAGCGGTGCGACCGGACGCGGCGAGTTGGTCGAGCCAGTGATCGTAATCCTTGAGCGCGGCCTCGACGCGGGCCGCCGGCAAGGTCGCCTGATCGGTGCCCGTGTGCACCACCGTCGGTTCCGGCGGCACCGGGTTGCTGTGGGTTCCGGGAGGCTGTGCGGCGAGTGCCGCGCCTGAGAAAACGAAACAGGTGAGTGCTGCGCAGAAAGCGGATAAACGCATGCTATGCTCGAATCGTGGTGCGAAGGCCGCTTCGCACAAAAAATCAAACCACGGAGAGAACAATGACGGGTCTGATCATCTTCCTGATCATCTTCCTGATCATCATCGCCATCATTGTGATTTACCTGATTGCGATCTACAACGGGTTGGTGACGTCGCGCAACGCGTACAAGAATGCGTTCGCACAAATCGACGTGCAGCTTACCCGACGCCACGACCTGATTCCGAACCTGGTCGAGACGGCCAAAGGTTATCTTGCGCACGAACGCGAAACGCTGGAAGCCGTCACGGCTGCGCGCACCGCCGCGGTGAACGGCCTCGCCGCCGCCAAGGCCGCGCCGGGCGATCCGGCCGCAATGCAGCAATTGTCCGGCAGCGAGAACCAGTTGACCCAGGCGCTGGGGCGGCTGTTCGCGGTCAGCGAGGCGTACCCGGACCTCAAAGCCAACCAGAACATGATGCAGCTTTCGGAAGAACTCACCTCCACCGAAAACCGCGTCGCGTTCGCGCGTCAGGCGTACAACGATTCGGTGATGAACTACAACAACAAGGTCGAGGTATTTCCTTCGACCCTGATCGCCGGCCCGTTCGGGTTCAAGCCGGCCGAACAGTTGGCGATCGACGATCCGGCGAAGCGGGAAGCGCCGAAGGTGAGCTTCGCGTGAATCCGGAAATGGGGAATCGGGAATGGAGAATCGTGGAAGAGCGGTTCGGCATCCTGGCGTAGTTTCGTAACTTCGCTCGCGCCGCCGCCTGCTGAAAAACGCCACGGTCTTCGACGCCGCTTTTCCGATTCCCGACTCCCGATTCCCGTATGGATTTCTTCGCCCAGCAAGCCAAGGTCCGCCGCTCCAGCCGCACGCTGGTGTGGCTGTTCATCCTGGCGGTAATCGCGATCGTGGCCGCGGTCGACCTGGTGTGCGCGTTCTTCCTCGTGGGGTTCCGGCCCGGGGCGCTGATCGGCATCACGATCGCGGTGATCGCGGTGATTGGCCTGTGTTCCGTGTATCGCGTGGCCAGCCTCGCCGGTGGCGGCGCCGCGGTCGCGCGCGAGATGAATGCGGTGGAGGTGCCGGCGGACACCACCAATCCGCAATGGCAGCGCCTGCGCAACGTGGTCGAGGAAATCGCGATCGCGTCCGGCGTGCCGGTCCCGGAAATCTACGTGATGCAGAACGAGTCCGGCATCAACGCCTTTGCCGCAGGCTACACGCCCACCGACGCCGCGGTGTGCGTGACCCAGGGCTGCCTCGACAAATTGAACCGCGATGAATTGCAGGGTGTGCTCGCGCACGAGTTCAGCCACGTACTGAACGGCGACATGCGGCTCAACATCCGCCTGATGGGCTTGCTGTTCGGGATCATGGCGATCTGGGTGATCGGCCGCTTCCTGATGTGGGGCGGCTATTTCGGGCTGGGCGACGGCGAAGGCGGCGGCCGTCGCCGCGGTGGCAGTAGTGGCCAGGTCGCGCTGGCGGGCATCGCCTTGCTCGCGATCGGCGCCATCGGATTGTTCTTCGGCCGCCTGATCCAGGCGGCGGTATCCCGTTCACGCGAATCGCTGGCGGATGCCTCGGCCGTGCAGTTCACCCGCCAGACTTCGGGCATCGCCAATGCGCTCAAGAAGATCGCGGTGTTCGAGGAAGGTTCGGCGCTGCAGGCGCCGCGCCGGGACGAGGTGCGCCACATGCTGTTCGGCGATGCCGAGAGCAGTTCGTGGTTCGCCACGCACCCGCCGATCATGCAGCGCATCAAGGCGCTGGAGCCCGGCTTCAAGCCCGAAGAACTCGATGCATACGTCAAGCAGTGGCTCGCGTCGGGTGGCGATCCAAACTCGATCGAGCTGCGCTCGACGGTGCAGCCATGGGAAAAGGCGGTGCACGATTTCGCGCGCGCCGACGGCGATGTTGATATTCAGAGCGCGTCGACGGCACCCGCGGGCGAGTCGCGCAACGGCGCCATCGGCGGGGTGGTGCCGGCGCGCGGGGCCGAACTCGCGATCGCCGCCGCGGCTGTCGCGAGCCAGGTCGGCTCGCCCGGTACCGACGATTACCGCGCCGCCGCCGACCTGCACGCACGGATTCCGCCAGCGCTGGCGACCGCCGCACGCGATCCGCGCGGCGCACTGGCCACGGTGTTCGCGCTCGCGGTTTCCGCACATTCCGAAGTGATGGCGAAACAGGTGCAGGCGATCGCGCAGGCGTTCGACGATGCGCTCGCCGATGCCGCACGCGGCCTCGCCTCGCAAATGGCGGACCTGCATCCGATGCTGCGCCTGCCGCTGGCGCAACTGGCGTTCCCGGCGCTGAAGCGCCGGCCGCGCCCGGAAGTGGACGCTTTCGTGAAGACGCTGGATGCGATGATCCACGCCGACGGCCGCGTGGATCTCGACGAGTACTGCCTCGCCAAACTGGTGCAGGCGCAGGTGGTCGCGGCGCTGGATCCCTCCGCCAGCTTCAAGCCCGGCACGCTGAAACTCGCGGAGGCGCGGGACGAACTGCGTGACCTTGCCGCGCTGCTGGCGCACTTCGGCAACGATGACGACGACAGCGCGCGTCGCGCATTCCAGGCGGCGATGCAGGATGCGCTGCCGAACGCGAGCGTGATGTATGCGCTGCCCGAAGACTGGCAGTCGGCGCTGGATCGCTCATTCGCCGCGTTGTCGCGGCTGCGGCCGGAAGGCAAGGAACTGGCCGTGCACGCGCTCACCCGCGCGATCGCCGTCGACGGCAAGGTGACGCTCGCCGAATCGGAACTGTTGCGCGTCACGTGCGCGGCGCTCGGTTGTCCGTTGCCGCCACTTTTGTGCGATCGTCCCTGATCGCTGCTCCGCCGTATGACCCGATGAATGTGAGTGCTTCGAGCCTGGAAGCACCAGAACGGGCTTCCTGCCCTGACTTTCCACCAATAGCCACTCCGAGCGCAAGGTCTAGCCGACGCAATCGAGACTTGGAACGTTCATGCCAGCAAATCGCGACGCAAATTCCCAGCGTAATCGATGAGGTCGGGGAAAAACGCATCGAAGTGCCGCTGCAGGGTGCCGGAGCGGGCGTGCAGCATGGGCAACGCTTCCGCGATTGGCGAGGGGCGCGACAGGCGTTGCGCTAGCGCGTGGAATACGGCGTCCAACGTCAACTCTTCGCCGTAGCCGGCCGGCAGGTCGTGCGCGTGCATCCATGCAATGAACGCGCGCAGCGACACCGGCAGCTCGGTGATGCGTGCGTCCAGCATGCCGAGCCAGCGTCGTGAAAACCGCGCAAGCGATTCGTCCGTCGGATATCTGTCCCAGTCCAGGACCAGCAGATGGTCGAACCATACGTCGAGCACGATGCCGGCGTAGCGGCGCATCGGCGGATTGAACCGGCTGCGTGCGGCGACGACTTCGGGGTGCGCATCGGTGAAGGCGTCGATTGCGCGGTGGAAACGCAGCCCCGCCTGGCGTTCAAGCGGCCAGATGGGGTCCGGCCGTCCACGCACGAAATCCCCCAAGGCGCTGCCCAGCGCGAATTCGATGCCACCGGCATCGGCGAGCAGGGCATGGGCAAGGTGGTTCATGGCTGTTTGCCATTATCATCCACCCATGAGCGATGCTTTGCCGCCGGCCCCGCCCGGCTTTCCCGATGCCCCGGCGACGTTCGCGTTGCCCGGCCCTGCCGGCACGCTGGAAGTCGCGACCGCCGTACCGGAAGCGGGCGAGGCACGCGCGGGCACGGTGGTGATCTGCCACCCGAACCCGCAGCAGGGCGGCACCATGCGCAACAAGGTGGTGACGATGCTGGAGCGCGCGTTGCGCGAGTCTGGCCTCGCGACGGTGCGTTTCAATTTTCGCGGCATCGGCGCCTCCACCGGTGCATTCGACCACGGCGACGGCGAAAGCGGCGATCTGGTCGCGGTGGCGCAATGGGTGCGCCAGGCGCGTCCGGGCGATGCTTTGTGGTTGGCGGGTTTTTCGTTCGGCAGTTACGTCGCGCTGCGTTCCGCGCGTTCGCTCGGCGCCGATGCACTGATCACCGTGGCACCGCCGGTCGGCCGCTACGAATTCGCCGAATTGGCGATGCCGACTTGTCCGTGGCTGGTGGTGCAGGGCGAAGACGATGAAGTGGTCGATCCGCAGGGCGTGTTCGACTGGATCGAAACCCTGGACCCGAAACCAACGCTGATCCGCATGCCCGAAACCGGGCACTTCTTCCATCGCCGCCTGATGGACCTGCGCGGCGCGGTGAAGAATGCGGTGCGTCCCTGGTTGCCGGCCAAGACCACTGCTTGAGCGTGGCTGCTGGAACCGACGCGGCGGTTTTTCGACCCAGCGAACATTATGCTCGCGGCACGGCCTCGGGCCGCTGGCAGGATGACCCCTCGCAACGCGCGGCGCTGGGCGCCTTCGACCGCATCCATGACGCCCTGCTGGCGCCGCCGCCTGGCCGCCTGGCGCGCCTGCGTGCGCGCCTCGGCCGATCGTCGCCGGGATTGCGCGGGCTGTATCTTTGGGGTGCAGTCGGGCGCGGCAAGACCATGTTGATGGATCAATTCGTGGCGTCGTTGCCCGAGGGTATCGCGCTGCGCGTGCACTTCCACCGTTTCATGCTCGACGTGCACGCTGGTCTTCGTGCCTTGGGCGAAGTGCGCGATCCATTGTTGCGGGTGGCGGCGGATGTCGCGGCGCGCACGCGCGTACTCTGCCTCGATGAATTCATGGTCACCGACATCGGCGACGCGATGATCCTGGATGGCCTGTTGGGCGCCTTGTTCGATCACGGCGTGGCGCTGGTCACGACATCCAATACGGCGCCGCGTGATCTCTACAAGGATGGCCTGCAGCGCGAACGTTTCCTGCCTGCGATCGGCCTGCTCGAGGCGCATTGCGAAGTGCTGGAACTGGCTTCGCCGCATGACTGGCGCCTGCGCGCGCTGACCCGTGCGCCGGTCTACCTGACGCCCGACGATGCGCGTGCCGAAGCGGCGCTGGCGCGCCTGTTCGACGAACTGGCGCAAGGGCCCGTGCAGGAAAACGCCGTATTGCCCATCAACGACCGCAGTTTCCGCGCGCGCCGCGTCTGCGCGCAGGCGGCGTGGTTCGATTTCGCGGCGCTATGTGACGGGCCCTACGGGTCGGCTGATTACATCGAACTTGCGCGGACCTGGCCCGCGATCCTGATTTCGGGCCTGCCGCAGTTCACGCCTTTCAACGAGGACGCCGCGCAACGCTTCGTGCACCTGATCGACGAGCTGTACGACCGTCGCGTGAAGCTGGCCGTCACCGCGCAGGCGCCGACGGTGGAACTTTATGATGGCAAGCGCCTGCGGCTGGAATTTGCGCGCACCACCAGCCGGCTGATCGAGATGCAGAGCCGGGAATATCTTGTCGAGGCGCATCGCCTGGCCGCGGGGTCCGACATGCCGTCCGGCTGATCGGGCTGGCGGCGATCGCCCGCTGATCGTCTGCCGTTTGTCGGTCGGTCCGCGGCGTCTGGGCTTGGCGGTGGCGGCTTTGCAGAAAGCGCATGCCGTTGTCGAAATCGTGCAACGTCGAACGTCGATGGAGCAGCGGCGTTCTTCACCTGACGATTGTCATGTCGGAAAACACGACTTTCGACTCTACCCAACGGTCGCCGTTCCGATTTGAAATACACATATCCGCGCCGAGGTGCGGACGCGGCGATGGACGAGGCGCCAGCGGCCCACAAGAAGCGCCGTGTGAAGTCGGCGGCAGTTTCAATCCCATGCATCCCCGGTTCGTGCTCCACAAGGAATGTTGCAATGCGGAATCGGCGTAAATACAATACCGTGCAGTTCAGTTATATGAATCGCCCTTGCGGCGCCTTTCAACGCGCATCAGACGGTTGTCAGCCTGAATGATGTTTCCCAAGATCCAATTGAAGTCCGCAGTCCGGCGGACCGCGGTGGCGATGGCTGTTTTTGCACTGGCCGGTTGCGCCGTCGGTCCGAATTTCCGCGAACCGGCATCGCCGCAGGTCGGCCGCTTCACGGCGGCCGATCTGCCGGCGTCCACCGCCTCCGCTGATACCGCCGGCGGCGACGCGCAGCGTTTTCTCGAAGGCGAGAAGGTGCCGCAACGCTGGTGGACGACATTCGGCAACGCCGAACTGGATCGCCGCGTGCAGCAGGCCTTCCAGCACAGCCCGTCGATCACGGCGGCCCAGGCCGCGTTGCGCCAAGCCGAGGAGACCGCCAAGGCGTCGCGCGGCAGCCTGTTCCCGTCGCTGGACGCGAACGTCGGTGCGACGCGCGCCAAGGAATCCGCGGCACAGACGGGAACCGGCAAGGCGCTCGGGCCGTTCACGATCTACAACGCAGGCGTCAGCGTCGGCTACGTGTTCGACATCTTCGGCGGCGTGCGTCGTGGCATCGAAGCGCAGGAAGCCCAGGCCGACATCAGTCGCGCGCAGCTCGACGCCACTTATTTGACGCTGGCGGCGAACGTCATCACCGCCTCGCTGCAGGAAGCTTCGCTGCGCGAACAGGTGAAGGCCACGCACCAGATCGTCGATTCGCTGAAGCAGGAACTCGACATCGCCCAGAAGCAGCAGGCGATCGGTGCGAAGTCGTTGTCCGACACGCTCGCGGTGCGTTCGCAACTCGCGGCGACCGAGGCGACCTTGCCATCGCTGGAGAAGCAGCTTTCGGCCACGCAAAACCAGCTTGCGACGTACCTCGGCGTCACGCCGGCGCAATTGAAAATGCAGCCGGTGACCTTAGCCGACGTCACACTGCCCACCGACATTCCCGTCAGCCTGCCGTCCACGGTGGTCGCGCAGCGCCCCGACATCCGCGCCGCCTCGGCCCAGTTGCATGCCGCGACCGCCGCGGTGGGGGTAGCGACCGCCGACATGCTGCCCAAGCTCAGCTTGAACGGCAGCCTGACCAGCCAGTCGCTGACCGAATCGGGCTTGCTGGCCGCCGGCAGTGGCGGCTGGTCGATCGGACTCGGCCTGCTGCAACCGTTGTTCCATGGTGGCCAGTTGCTGCATCAGAAACGAGCCGCCGAAGCGGGCATGGATGCGGCGCTTGCGGATTGGCAGCAGACCGTGCTGGTCGCGTTCCAGAACGTCGCCGATGCATTGCAAGCGCTCGATTACGATGCCCAGTCGCTGCGGGCGCAGAGCATTTCGGAACGCGACGCGGAAAAACTGCTTTCGCTGACGCGCGCCCAGTATCGGGTCGGCGCGGTCGATTACCTGACGCTGCTTTCGGCCGAGCGCCAGTACCAGCAGGCGCGCATCGCCGCCATCAATGCACGCGCGTCGCGGCTTGCCGACACCGCCGCGCTGTATGCGGCGCTGGGTGGTGGCTGGCAGGTATCCCCGGAAAGTCAGCCCATGGATGGGGGTGCCGGCGCGGCATCGGCGCAGATACCTTCCACCACCATTCGCCACCCCGATCGCAGCGATCAGGGGCGATCGCAAAAATAAAGTCAGCGCCAACCACGAGACGACTCCATGAATACCTACGTATCCGCGCGTCCCAAACAACGCAAGCGCCTGATCATCGTGATCCTGGTGGTGGCGATCCTGTTCGCGCTGCTGATCGGCTTCAACACTTTCAAGGGCATCATGATCGGCAAGTTCATGAAGTCCATGGGCAATCCGCCGCAGACGGTCAGCACCATGACCGTCGAATACCAGGCGTGGCAACCGCACGTGCAGGCGGTCGGCAACGTGCGCGCGGTGCATGGCGCGGACCTCGCGTTCGATGTCGCGGGCCTGGTCGAGAGCGTGGATGTGAAGTCCGGCGCCGACGTGAAGAAGGGGCAGGAGCTGATCAAGCTGGTGGATGCCGACGACCGCGCCAAGCTGGAAGCGCTCAAGGCCACCGCGCAGCTCGCCAAGCTGACCGCTGACCGTTCGAAGCAGCAGCTTGCGGTGCAGGCGATCAGCAAGGCACAGTACGACGCCGACATGGCCAACCTGAAGAGCGCGCAGGCGAACGCCGCCGCGCAGCAGGCACTGGTCGACAAGAAGACGCTGCGCGCGCCGTTCGCGGGCCGGATCGGCATCATCACGGCCAATCCGGGCCAGTACATCAATGTCGGCACCACGGTGGTGACGTTGCAGCAGCTCGATCCCGTGTACGTGGACTTCACGGTGCCGCAGTCGTCGCTGAATGAGCTGCAGGTCGGCGGCAAGGTCGAGGTCACGGCCGACGCTTTCAAGGACAAGACCTTCACGGGCAATGTGTCGGCGACCGACCCGAAAATCGACCTGTCCACCCGCAACGTCGGTGTCGAGGCGACGGTGTCCAATCCCGACAAGTTGCTGGTGCCGGGCATGTTCACCCAGGTGGCGGTGGATTCGGGCGCCACGCAGCGTTACCTGACCCTGCCGCAGACCGCGATTTCGTACGCGCCTTACGGCGACACCGTGTTCGTGGTGCACGAAGGTTCGCCGCCCGAAACCGACGCCAACGGACAGCCGGTGAAGGCCAAGCCAACCGCGGCGGATGCGGAAGCCAAGCCTGCCGCCAAGGACAAGAACGGTCCTTCGCATTACGTGCAGCAGGTGGTCGTGACGGTCGGGCAGACCCGCGGCGACCAGGTCGCGATCGAGGGCGGCATCAAGCAAGGCGACGTGATCGTCACCAGCGGCCAGTTGAAGCTCAAGAACGGCACGCCGGTGAACGTCAACAACAAGGTGCAGCCGGCGTTCAATCCGAAACCCAATCCGGTGGAACAGTGATCTTCGTTTCGTCATTCCGGACGCCGCGCCAGCCGCGATCCGGAATCTGCTTCGGAAAGTGCAACGAACGGATTCCGGGTTCCGCCTTCGGCGACCCCGGAATGACGGCAGGAAAGTCGCCGCGATTCAGTCAGCAGGCCTAACGCATGAAATTCACCGATCTCTTCATCAAGCGCCCGGTCCTCGCCGCCACGGTCAGCCTGCTGATCCTGGTGCTGGGCTTGCGCGCCGTGACCTCGCTGCCGATCCGCCAGTACCCCAAGA
>Ga0207652_10003814_pt1 | contig 12356 bp, 7 predicted proteins | sample KBSC63BmetaG_FD_184334 | JGI IMG/M metagenome (GOLD analysis project Ga0207652, IMG submission 184334) | Corn rhizosphere microbial communities from Kellogg Biological Station, Michigan, USA - KBS C6-3B metaG (SPAdes) (version 2) | ecosystem: Host-associated > Plants > Roots > Rhizosphere ... | reverse complement strand
ATGCTCACCTATGTTTTCGGTAATTTCCCGGGTCAGTTCTTCAAGTTTTATTGAATGATTGGGATATTTTTCTTCTTCGTTAAGAATGGCAGGGCTATCGCAAATTTGCCTTAGCTTCATTAATCCCTGCAAGATGGTAAGTTGCGATTTATCAATTCCTTCTCCCTCAATGACCCCCATAATTTTATCGCGGTAAACATTACGGTAGGCATCATACACTCTTCTTTGTTCATCTTCCATTTCACAAAAAAGTATTGTTTCTGTTTTTTCAGGAAGATCTTTGGCAACCTGCTCTTTCGTGCGCCTTAATATAAAAGGATAAAGTAATTTTCTTAAATGATCTTTTTGTTCCTGCTCACCAAACTTGTCAATAGGAGTTGAAAACTCATTCCTGAAAAACTCAACAGAGCCCAGCAAACCAGGATTTAAAAAATTCATTTGTGCATATACGTCAAAAGTATTGTTTTGCAAAGGCGTACCGCTCATACACACCCTGTTTCTGGCGGTAAGCAGGCAGGCAGCTTTTGTAACTTTTGATGATGGATTTTTTATAGCCTGCGATTCATCGAGTATTACATAATCAAACAATATTTTCATCATTAATTGTATATCGCTGCGCAAGGTGCCATACGTCGTAATTACGATATTATAATTTTCAAAATCTTCCGGTTTTCTCGTACGCAGACTACCATGATGAATATACCGTGTAAGTGAGGGCGTGAATTTTTTTATTTCATTTTCCCAATTATAAATAAGCGTTGTAGGGCATACTACCAGTGCTTTTAAACCACCTTCTTCTTTTTCATAATGGCTTAGCATACTTAAAGCCTGTACTGTTTTTCCCAGTCCCATATCGTCTGCAAGTATTCCACCCCAGCCTACATTATTTAAATAATTGAGCCAATTAAAACCTGATATTTGGTAAGGCCTTAATTTATTTTCCAATTCCTCCGGAACGGCGGTTTCGGGTATGCTTTTAAAATTTCTAAGCCTTTCATATTTTTCATCCAATTCAAATGAAAGTTCTTTTTCATTTCTCTTTTCATATAAGTCGTCGATAACGCTAAGGTGAAATCTTGAAAGCCTGAGCTTATTTTCTTTTCCCTGGCCAACTTTAAAAAGCAGCGCATATTTATTTATCCATTCATCTGGCAAAATGCCAAGCGACCCATCGCTTAACTGAACAAAAGATTGCTTGTTGCTTAACGCTTTTTTTATTTCGGATATACCAATTCTTTCATTTCCAAAAGAAAGCTCAACTTTTGCATCAAACCAATCGAGTCCACTGCTGAGATGAATTAATGTAGTTGGTTTTGCAGTATTGAACCGGAAATTTTTCAGCGCATTAAAGCCGAATACAGGAATCTTCATTTCCTTCATGGCATCCACAAACAAAAAGAACCAGTTATTTTTAAGTACGTCAGCGCCTTTTAAAACGAGGCCGTCGCCTTGCTTATCAGTAAACTGCGAATGCAGCCCTGCGAGTTTATTATGAAAATCCTGTTCTGCTTGCTTGTTGCGGTGGACAGTTAATATTTTATCTTCTTCAGCAACAACAATGGTTTCTTTATCGTTAGCTTTTACATTAAAGCCCTTGTAACTATATACAGGTTGAAATACAAGATAATCGCCTTTTTCTATCAGCATTAAAGAAATTTCAGGCTCGCCATCCTTGGTTTCTTTTATTATTGATTTATCAAAAGAAATTTCGTACTCTTTGGTTAAGGGCATTACCACATCTTTTAAAAAAGAAGGCCATTTATTTTTAGGAATGCGAAGAGGGACATTAAATTTGTTTGCAATTAATACATCTTCCGCCCTTTTCCACAGAAAAATTTCATTTCCATAAAAAAGTAACAGAAAACTGTTCCATTGATTATCGGATAGTTTGAATTTCTCAATACCAATAAACACAGCACTTTCCATCACATATTCATCTTCCTTCTGAAATATTTCAAATTGAAGCCGCGGCTGAATCGAAGAACCGAAGATTGGTTTTAAGTTTTCTGTGGTGAACTTTTTACCCGATGGCAGATGTAATGTGATGTTAATATCCTGGAATATTTTTAAAAGCCTGGGATAAATAAATTCTATGATAAGCAATTTTGTTTCTTCCGGAAGCTCGTCATTTTCATACTGAATTATATTTTCCCAAAAGCCGCTAAAAGGTGAGTTGCGGTTTAAATATTTATTTAACTCTGTTTGTTGTATTTTTCTGGCTTGTTGTATAAGCTGTTTATCATTTTCAGAAAATGAATTTATATTAATAAATTTAGTGAGATCAAGCTTTTCGACGTGCCCTACAAACTTTTCACTTTCTTCATCATATTCACCTTGCACAGCATCAACAGAAAAAAATGGGAAAGTTTTCTCATTGGTATTAAACACCAGGCCTACCCGTTTTTGCTTTACAGCAACTGCAGTTTCTATCTCGGGCACAGCCGCATGAACAGGTTCATAAGGCTTTGCGATTGCCGCTGCAGTAACTCGCTTTATGGATGAATCAAGTACTTTTAAAAAGGGCTTCCCTTCTTTATATATAAATTCAAATTTGCCATCAATATCTTCATTAAGGCTGTAACCATATATTTCGAGTAGCTTATTTTTTTCCTTATCCCAATTTCTGATGCTATCAAAATAATGAGGTCCATAAGCATTCAAAAGCTGGAGAAATAAAGCTGTTTTATGCTTGCATAAAGAGTGTTCTTTTTCATTACAAGTGCAGGATGTATCAAAATTCCTTTCATCATTTTTCTGTATAATCAGTTTAAATATTTCTTCCCCAGTGTCGAGTGCTCCTTCTACTTTTTCTTTTTCTGCGGTAATTATATTTACTTTATTTACTCTCAGCAATTCTTCGGCCTGGTTATAATTTTCCTGGCCGGTAAGCATACGGATTGTTTTCAAATCAATATACTTCATCTTAATTACAGTATGCCGCTGGTTGTAAACACTGGTATTTTCTGCAGAAAGTAAGTTCCTGTCCACAAGATCCTGCAATTGAAATAATGCCGCTGATTCGTGCCGGCAAATGTCTCCTAAATTATAAGGGCATGTGCATCTTATTGAAAGCGTTTTCGGGTCGTTGTACTTTTGAACGCTAACCTTGTAAAAAGTTGAATAGCTATCATCTTTTACCCTGAAAGTAACGGCAGGCAGCAAGTCATCGTGCTCAACAAGCTCAACAAAGCCTGAGGAATGAATTTTTTTACCCCGGCGAATTACTTCGTCGGTTCCTGAATTGTAGATATATTTTATTAAATGCGGTAGCGCCAATAGATGATATTTTCTGTTTTAAGCAGATAATTATCCTGCTTTCATTGAAAAAAGGGCAATTTGCAAATTTAAATAAAAAATAAGTGAGGGAGAAACTTTTACATTAACGATTGCATAAAATTGTATACGGGGAGACGAACTTCAATTACTTGTTTTCCGTGATTAGCCTGCCATCTTTATAAACGACTATTACGTTAGCATTATCAATAGTTAGGCAAAAGCGGATATCATCTTCAAGTCCATAACCCATAAGCCTGTCATAATGCGAAGCGTTATGATCTTTCATAAAGTCAAAAAAATTATTGTTGGCGCTTAGGTACAATGATTCAGCTATTTTGGAAGCATCGCAATTTTGCTGAAAATTATTTTTAATTCGATTTATTACTGCGCCTGCGAACAGAGTATCTTCGATATTGATCCTGTCTTTCCACGCTGCACATGCTAATATTACATTTTTATTTTGCTTAATTATGTAATCGCAAACTGCCGAAAGATTGCAAAAAGAGCCTGTTATAATTGAAAGAGCCCCTTCTGCCAGGGCCATGTGTAGGAGACGGGTTCCATTGGTTGTAGTTAAAACCAGCGTTTTGCCTTTCACAAATCCGGGTGTATACTGCGAGGGAGTGTTGCCATACTTAAGCCCATCAGCAATTTTTCCATCTCTTTCCCCGGCTGTAATAACTTCCATCTGCTTGCCAAGCTTTATACATTCTGCTACGCTATTGACAGGAATTATACTTTTTGCACCATTATGTAGAGCAGTTGCGATAGTAGAGGTTGCTCTTAAAATATCAATTATTACAACAATACTGCTGCTTACATCGTACAAATGTAAAAGGGAAGGAGACAAGCAGGTAATAAGAGCGGGAAGTTTATTTTTTTCTACTTTCATTAAGAAGTAATTGTTTTTCAGTTTATTCGAAAGGCATCTTTACTATTCTTGCTGTAAGCAGCCTATCCCTTATTTTTATATAAACCTGCGTATCGATTTTGGAGTATTCTGTTTGTACATATCCAAGGGCAATAGCTTTACTCAAAGATGGAGATTGGGTTCCGCTTGTAACTCTGCCTATTGTTGTTCCCTCGTCATTTTTAATTTCATAATCATGCCTTGGTATTCCTTTTTCAATCATTTCAATACCTACAAGTCTTTTAGAAACACCAGTTGCTTTTTGCGTTTCCAGTACTTCTTTTGCCGTAAAATCTTTTGTGAATTTTGTTATCCAGCCTAATCCCGATTCGAGTGGAGATGTGGTATCATCAATATCATTTCCATAAAGGCAGTAGCCCATTTCCAGCCTTAGTGTGTCTCGCGCTGCGAGCCCTATGGGTTTTAGCCCTGAGGAAGTCCCCTGTTCAAAAATTTTATTCCAGATAATGTCAGCATCATTTTCCTTATTTTCAAAATAAATTTCAATGCCACCGGAGCCTGTATAGCCCGTAGCGCTTATCAAAACATTATTAATACCTGCAAATGTGCCTTTTACAAAAGTGTAATATTTCAGGTTAAGAATATCAATTTCAGTAAGCGGTTGTACTATTTTTGTTGCATTCGGCCCCTGAATTGCGAGCAGGCACGTTTTATCTGATATATTATGAAGTTCTGCTCCATGTGGATTGTGTGTTGAAACCCAGTTCCAGTCTTTTTCAATATTTGAAGCATTCACCACCAACATGTAAACATTATTCTCCTCAATGCAATAGACAATAAGGTCATCTATTATTCCGCCCGCTTCATTGGTGAAGCAACTGTATTGAGCCCTTCCTGCAGTTAGTTTTGAAGCATCATTAGTTGTTATAGATTGGATAAGTTCTAATGCTTTATTGCCTTTAATTATAAATTCGCCCATGTGACTTACATCAAAAACGCCGGCATTTTTTCTTACAGTATTATGTTCATCATTTATTCCTGAATAACTTATTGGCATATTGTAGCCTGCAAATTCAGCCATTTTAGCGCCAAGGGCAATATGCTTTTCAGTAAATGGTGTATTCTTCATAAACTTGTAAAGTGTGCAAATTTATGAGAAAAATAATGCAGAAGGATAATGATTTTAGAAAGAGATATTAAACCTATTTAAGTACATATGTTTATAAAGAAAAGGGCCTCTTGTATAAACAGGAAGCCCTTGCTATTCCAACTTCAACCTTAAAAAGTTTGCTGTTATATATGTGTTACAAAATTGTATCCTTTATTATCGCTGCCAAGAAAAGCCTGAGGGCTATTTTTATCATCCAGCTTATCAATCTTTTGTTCCAGTGTTTCCTTTGCTTTTTCTAATGAATCTTTTACTCGTCTGTTTTCTTTTTCTTTTTCAACTTCTAACGAATCTAACGATGTTTGTATTTTTTGCATTTGCAATTTTTTGGCTTCGCTTAAAGAATCAATTTTATTGTGTTGGTCGTAGCGATAATTTTGAGTTGGGGGGGCAGATAAAGAATTTCTATCGTTATCATCATCATCCCATTTATTGTGATAATCATCTTCTTTATTAGAAGGAATTCCATCTAAAGTATATAGCCCATCTTCTTTCATTAGATAAGTTTCTCCGGTTTTATAATAGAAATCATTATCATCCCAGTTATACCAATTATCATTATCCCAATTATCGAATATTCTTATTTGATTGTAGCCAACGTTTTTATCTATTTTAATATAATGCCCTACAGGAACCGAAATAAGTACCTGAACATTTTGATTCCGAAATTTATCTTTAGTATTAATTGCAATAGCTCTGTCTAAGTAAAGCACAGAATCTATCTGCGAAGCATTAAAAGGAATAAGTGCAGCAAGTGTATCTGCGTTTCTCCGGTTATTACCATTGCACATTTTTATTATACTCACCTGAAAGCTATCAGTTAGCGACTTTCCCAGTTTTATTCTTACATTACCTATGTAAGCAGTATCATCATCAAAATTGGCAAAGGGTTCAAATCTCAGCCAACTGTTGCTCCTATAATACCTGTTATTGTTATAAGAATTTACTTCAAGACTTTTTACATTTGGATTTGAAAGAGCTACTGATTCTTCAATTACAGAACTGGTGCTTCTAAAATCGGCGCCTACTGAAATTACTAATGAAACAAAGCAAATAATTCCTAAAATCCAAAGGCCTATAAATGAAAAACGTATCATACGATTCCTGCTTTTCATTTTTGCTATTCTTCTGATAATAAAAGTTATAATTCCAACCACTGGCACGAAAATGAAAAAAATCAAGGTTCCCCAGGCAAAAACGCTTTGCCATCCGTCGGTTAGTACGAAATTCTTTAAAGGAAACAATCCAATTGAAACAATTGCTAAAGAAAATAAAGCGATGATAAGGGCCAGGGCTATACAGCCAAGAATAATATAAGCAAATACCTTAAATAAGGTTACTATAATATTTCCTAACGCACCACTGGTTTTTTTAGCTGCATATTGCATCTCTTTTCCCATTTCCTCACCTCTTTCTTTAGCAATTTTGCCAGCTTCCATGCCAAGTTTGTTAACTCTTTCTTTTACTCCTTTCATTTCTTCTACAACGGAATTTTTTATTGAATTAAGGTCAACCTTTTCCCCCTTCATTTCCAGCTTTTCCGATGTAGTAGTCGCTTCGGGAATTACGAGCCATAATATTACGTAAATAATAAAAGTGCCAGGACTAAATGAAAAACTCAGAAAATGCGGAAAGGTAAGCGGACCTATGTGTCCCCATCTGAAAAAGAAAGAGATAAATGGAATTAAGAAAATTGCTCTTGGGAGCCAGGCGTTTACATCAAAATAGCTTCCTATACCGCTACACACACCGCCAATAATTTTGCCGTCAGGATTGCGATATAACCTTTTCCGAACTCCGTTTACCAGCATATTACTTCCGGGAACAAATATCCAAAGGAGAACATATAATAGAAACCCTATGCCTGATACTATAAATAATACGCGAACAATTACAGGATCTATTCCAAAATAAGCTGCTATACCACTGCATACGCCACCTAAAATTTTATGATTTTCATCGCGATATAAACGTTTGCCTTTCCAGTTCCAGTTAGGGTGAGCAAATTCTTCTTTTTCACCTCCGGTATTCTGTTGGAAACCCCTGGTGTTTTGCTGCTCGCCTGCTTCGGCATCTTCTAAATCCTGTGGCCTTCCCATATTTTTAATAATGGCGTTTACATCGTCATCAGTAATACAGGTAGAGCCCTTCTTTAAACGCTCCTGGAATAGCTCGCTTATCCGGCTTTCTATATCATTAATAATTTCATCACGTCCTTCTTCATTGGAAAAATACCGGCGCAGGCTTTCTATATATTGTTTCAGCAATTCATAAGAAGTTTCCTCGATCGGAACTATTGTTCCCTGGAAATTTATATTAATTACTTTTTTCATGATTATTCTTTTAAATTTTGTTGAAGTTGATTTGGGTTAATTTTTCTTTCCTGTTATTTCTTCTACTGCGTTAGCAAGTTCCAGCCATGTAGCCTCAAGCTCTTTATAAAAATCAGCGCCTTTTTCTGTTAGTGAAAAATATTTTCGTGGAGGACCGCTGTTGCTTTCGACCCACCGATATGTTAGAAAATCTGCGTTTTTTAGCCTGGTTAAAAGTGGGTATAATGTTCCTTCCAGTATATTGAGGTTGGCTGCCTTCATTTTATCTATAATATCACTCGGATAAGCTTCTCCTAATTTTATTATTGATAAAATGCAAAATTCCAAAACCCCTTTTCGCATCTGGCTTGCAGTGTTATCTATATTCATGTTTTAAATTTTATTCTGTTATGCCTTGCTAAAATGAATTGCTGATACAAATATATATACATTTATAATACTATGCAATACATAATACCTGCTTTTTTAAGGTATTAGTTATAAAATTTACCATTTCAATTATAACCTATTGACTACCAATTATTTAAAATTTTGGCTTTTTTTAAAAAGTTATAAACGGCAAATAAGAGGAGATGAATGGCATTGATTAGAAATAATATTTCAATTAACTGGAACGCTAATGCCAATTTTTGCGAAGCAGGATTACAAACGTCGGTTGATTCCCAGGAAGAATAATGAAAATTATTTAAATAAATGGAAGGTAACCCAACTCATAATATAAGCCAGACCAGTCATGTAGGTTACCATTATAAGTGGCCATTTCCAGCTTCGGGTTTCTCTTTTTACTACCGCTAAAGTGCTCATACATTGCATAGCTAATACATAAAAAATTAAAAGAGATAATCCTGCCGCGAGTGTATAAACCTTTCGCCCATCGGGCCATGTGGCTGCACTCATTTTTTGTCTGAGCGTGGCATTATTTTCGTCTTTATCATCACCTACGCTATACAATGTGGCCATCGTGCCAACAAATACTTCTCTTGCCGCGAAAGAAGTTATTAAGGCGATGCCAATCTTCCAATCATAACCAAGAGGCCTTATAACAGGTTCAATAGCTTTTCCCAGTATACCTGCGTAAGAATTTTGAAGAAGGTCTGTTCTTTTTAATTTATTTAATTCATTGGCTTTTGAAGGTTGTTGTTGTGCGAGCACCTCATATTTTTCCGATACACTTTTCATCTTTTGGGATGGACCATAAGTGCTTAACAACCAAAGCAAAAGGCTTATCACCATTATAACTTTACCCGCCTGAAATACAAATACTCTTGCTTTTTCGATCATAGTGTAGAACATATTTTTCCAACGCGGTTCCCGGTAAACAGGTAGCTCAAGTATAAAAAAACTTTTTTCTTTACTCTTAATAAAAAACTTCATTACATAGGCTGAAAGCAGCGCCATGACCGTGCCAACGAGGTACATTAACATCATTACAATGCCCTGCAGGCTTATAAACCCAAAATAGATTTTGTTTGGAATTATTAATGCAATTAATATCGTATAAACCGGCAATCTTGCGCTACAGCTCATAAGCGGCGTACACATGATCGTCAATAATCTTTCTTTCTTATTTTCAATATTCCGTGCGCTCATTATAGCAGGAACTGCACAAGCCAGCCCGCTTATCATGGGCATAACGCTTTTGCCGTTAAGGCCAGATTTTCGCATAACCCTGTCCGTTAGAAAACTGATCCTCGCCATATATCCTGTATCTTCTAGTAAAGTGATAAGACCAAATAATATCATTATTTGAGGCACAAAAACTAAAATACCGCTTAATCCTGCGAGGATGCCATTTACAAATAAATCACTAAACCAGCCGATTGGAAGCAGGTCCGCAATCCAACTGCCGGCTTTTGCGAAAAACCATTCTATACCATCCATCGGGAATTGGGCCAATACAAAAATGCTTTGAAACAATAAAAACAGCACCGCTACTAATATCAAATAACCCCATGTTCTATGCAATAAAACATCATCAAGCTTTTGGGTAAATAAGGTTTTTTGCAAAGGGTCAGTTTCAATAACCGTTTGCTGCATAATAGTTTTTATTTTACCATAGCGATGTAAAATTTCCTCTGCCTGTATTTTTGACGGGCTAAAATGGGTTTCAATTTCAATGTTTTCAATTGCTTCCTGCGTATTTGGTTCTAATAAAAAACTTTCGTGATTAATTAAATAATGTATAGCACGATAATTACTAATATCAGGAAATAAGTTTTGAACCTTTTCTATCGCCATTGGGGCAAGTGTGTGCGTGTCTATAAAATCCCGCTCAGGAATTTTATAGCTTTCCGCTGTTTTTTCTATAGCTTTTTTGAGTTGATTAATGCCTTTATTTTTCCTGGGATTTACCGGAATCACTAAAACACCTAATTCTCTTTCAAGGCCGGCAATATCAACCTGGATGTCGTTTTTTTTAGCAATATCCATCATAGTGAGCGCCACCACAACAGGTCTTTTAAGGTCTATAATCTGGGAACAAAAAAGCAAGTTTCTTTTCAGGTTAGACGCATCTGCAATTAAAACTATAATGTTTGCTTTTACGGATTTGTCTTCATCCATTAAAACCTTATACGAAACCCATTCATCATTTCTTTTGGGATATAAACTATAGGTTCCCGGCAAGTCAATTATCTTTGCTGATAATTTTTCAGATATTTTGCTAAATCCTGTTTTTTTATCAACAGTAACACCGGGAAAATTTCCTACCTTCTGATTCAGGCCGGTAAGTGAATTGAACAGAGAACTTTTACCACTATTGGGATTTCCTACTAATGCAATATTTAACTGGTCGCTCAATAATTTTAAATAATCTGCAAAATTAAACTTAACTCAACCGAGTTTAGTTACGAAATAAGAAAAGAGATTAAAACTAATTGTTTTATCATTTACTTCACTGAGCTATTCATGTTAAATTTGCATCATAACATTATTGTAATGAAAAACGCGTTTCTCTTTTTACTCCTTTTTGCTAATTCTGTTTCTGCCCAAAAACTAAAAAAAGCGGATAAAATTATTATTGACAGTTTACAAAGCGAGATAGGCTTTCTGGCAAGTGATCGGCTGGAGGGCCGAAGAACAGGAAGTTCCGGAGAAAAACTTGCTTACGAGTATTTATCGGGAAAGTTTAAAAATATCGGGCTTATTCCAAAAGGAGACGGAAATACTTATACCCAGATTTTTGAAATGGATGAAGGGAAGCAAATTTTACCTGTTACTCATTTGCTAATAAACGATAGTGCGCTGACAGTTGGAAAGGATTTTTTTCCATTTATATTCAGTGCACAGGGTATTATAAAAGCGGATGCTTCACCTGCTCTTCTTGAAAAAAAAATGCCTTGGTTTTGGGATATAAAAGATGTCCTTGAGCAAAATAAAAATAATCCGCATTTTGATATAGAATCTGCTATAAAAAATAAGGCGCTCGATTTTTATAGCAAAGGCGCTTCTGCAGTAATTGTTTTTAATACCGGAGATATTGATGATGGCCTTTCGTTTAATGGAAAGAAAAAGGAAGATACTTTAAAAATTCCTGTGGTTTTTATTACTAAAGAAGCGGCCAAAAAATATTTAAATGATAATTCTTCTACTTATGAAATGAATCTGGATGTTGCTATCGGAAATAAAAAAAGAGACGGCCATAATGTAATAGGATATATAGATAACGGTGCTACACAAACAATAGTTATAGGCTCTCATTTCGATCATCTTGGTTATGGAGAAGATCACAATTCATTATGGACAGGTGCTCCTGCCATTCATAATGGAGCTGATGATAATGCCAGCGGAACCGCTGCTATTATTGAACTGGCAAGGATGCTTAAAAAATCCAAGCTTAAAAATAAAAATTATCTTTTTATCTGTTTTTCAGGTGAAGAGCTGGGATTGTATGGCTCAAAATATTTTACAGAACATCCATCCGTAGATCTTTCTTCGGTAGACTATATGATAAATGCTGATATGGTTGGGAGATTGAACAACAATACACATTCTATTACAATTGGGGGTTACGGCACTTCGCCTTCGTGGGGAAATATTTTGGAATCAAAAACAAAATATATAAACGTAACATTTGATTCGAGCGGTATCGGCCCAAGCGACCACACATCATTTTACCTTAAAAATATTCCTGTTTTATTTTTCTTTACCGGCATTCATGAAGACTATCACAAGCCTACTGACGATGTAGAAAAAATAAATTTTTCTGGCGAATTACAGATCCTTAAATACATATATCATGTAATAGAACAAACAAATAATATGCAAAAGCTTGCCTTTTCAAAAACGAAGGAACCAAAAATGGAAGGAGCACGTTTTACAGTAAGTTTAGGTATTATGCCGGATTATGCTTTTAGCGGTAAGGGTATAAGGGCAGATGGAATAATTGCAGGCAAAATTGCTGAAAAAGCAGGCATAAAAGCAGGCGATGTAATTATTAAACTGGGGGATAATTCATTTTCCGATATATATTCTTACATGGATGTTTTAAGTAAATACAAGAAAGGAGATGCAACTACAGTTACCGTATTGCGCGGGAAGGATGAATTAACTTTTAATATCGTTTTTTAAATTTAGCGTGCATACATGAAACTTCGTATTGATAATGGCTTAATGATTGAAGAATTTTTTGCTGATACACGACTGCTTGGCATTGTTGCGCCTATTGAACAATATCGCTTTTGCTGGCATCTTAACCAATTGTTGAATT
>Ga0207652_10003812_pt1 | contig 12360 bp, 7 predicted proteins | sample KBSC63BmetaG_FD_184334 | JGI IMG/M metagenome (GOLD analysis project Ga0207652, IMG submission 184334) | Corn rhizosphere microbial communities from Kellogg Biological Station, Michigan, USA - KBS C6-3B metaG (SPAdes) (version 2) | ecosystem: Host-associated > Plants > Roots > Rhizosphere ... | reverse complement strand
GGCGTCATCCCGAACGTGTCGCAGATCCAGCTGCACGCGGATGCGGCGCTGAATGCGATTGCGGATGCCGGATTGAAACTCTCCGACATCGACGGCTTTGCCACCGCGGTCGAGACCCCGCAGCAGGTCTGCCACTATCTCGGCATCAAGCCGACCTGGGTCGACGGCACCTCGGTCGGCGGCTGCTCCTTCATGCTCCATGTCCGCCATGCCGCGGCGGCGATCGAAGCCGGTCTCTGCAAGACCGTGCTGATCACGCATGCCGAGAGCGGCAAGTCGATGATCGGCAAGCAGCCGCGCTCCACGCCGCCGGACAGCCTCAACGGCCAGTTTGAATCGCCGTTCGGCGTGTACGGACCGCCGAGCATGTTTCCTATTCCCGTGCTGCGCTACATGAAGACCTACGGCATCACCCATGAAGAGATTGCGATGGTTGCGGTGGTGCAGCGCGAATGGGCGGCGAAGAATCCGCGCGCGAGCATGAAGGATCCGATCACGGTCGCGGACGTACTCAATTCGCGCATGATCGCCTATCCGTTCCGGCTGTTGCAATGCTGCCTCGTCACCGACGGCGGCGGCGCGCTGATCCTCACCTCCGCCGATCGCGCCAGGGATTTCCCGAGGAAGCCGGTCTATATCCTCGGCACCGGCGAGAGCGTGGAAACGCCGATGGTGAGCCAGATGGAAACGTTCAACTCCTCCCGCGCCTTCAAGACCGCGGGCCCCTTAGCCTTCAAGGAAGCCGGGATCACGCACAAGGACGTCGATCATCTCATGATCTACGACGCCTTCGCACATCTGCCGCTGTTCGGCCTCGGCGATCTCGGCTTCATGCCGCATGAGGAGACCGGCAAGTTCATCGCCGGCGGCCACACCCGCCCCGGCGGCAAGCTTCCGCTCAACACCAACGGCGGCGGCCTGAGCTACATGCATTCCGGCATGTACGGCATGTATGCGCTGCAGGAGAGCGTGCGTCAGATGCGCGGCATCGCCCCGGCGCAGGTCAAGGGCGCGAAGATTTCGGTGTGCCACGGCGTCGGCGGCATGTTCGCGGCGAGTGGCACGATCATTTTTACGAACGAGAAGTAACAACAACCTTCGTCATTCCGGGATGCGCCGAAGGCGCAGGCCCGGAATCCATACTCCCGATCGTGGTTATGGATTCCGGGCTTGTCGCTTCGCTCCGCCCCGGAATGACACAGCAAACGGGAGGCACATTTGGCCAAATCACTCGAAGGCAAATCCATCATCGTCACCGGCGCGGGCCGCGGTATCGGCCGGGAGATCGCGCTGCTCTGCGCCGCCGAGGGCGCCAAGGTCGTGGTCAACGATCCCGGCGGCGCCGCCGACGGCTCGGGCAACAACGCCGCGCCGGCCGAAGAGGTCGTCGAGGAGATCAAGAAGCGCGGCGGCACGGCGGTCGCCAATTTCGAGACGGTCGCGGAAGCGATCCCGGCAAGCCGCATCGTCAAGACGGCGACCGATCATTTCGGCAAGCTCGACGGCGTCGTCAACAATGCCGGCATCCTGCGCGACATGATCTTCCACCGCATGAGCGTCGAAGCCTTCGAATCCGTCGTCAAGGTGCATCTGATGGGGTCGTTCTATGTCGCGCATGCCGCCGCCCGGCTGTTCCGCGAACAGGAGAGCGGCTCCTTCGTGCACTTCACCTCGACCTCCGGGCTCGTCGGCAATTTCGGTCAGGCAAACTATGCTGCCGCCAAGCTCGGCATCGTCGGCCTGTCCAAATCGATCGCGCTCGACATGAACCGCTTCAATGTCCGCTCGAACTGCATTTCGCCGTTTGCCTGGAGCCGGCTGATCGGAACCATCCCGACCGAGACGGACGCCGAGAAGGCCCGCGTCGAGAAGATCAAGCAGATGGGGCCGGAAAAGATCGCGCCGGTCGCCGCCTATCTGCTCAGCGACGCCTCCAGGGACGTCACCGGGCAAATCTTTGGCGTGCGCATGAACGAGATTTTCCTGTTCAGCCAGAACCGTCCGCTGCGTTCGGTGCAGCGCAGCGAAGGCTGGACGCCGCAGACCATCGCCGAGCACGCGATGCCCGCATTGAAACCGTCGTTCTACAAGCTCGACCGCTCGGCCGACATCTTCAGTTGGGACGCGATTTAGCGAAATTTCGATCTATCTGAAGTTGTTTCGCGCGATCCGCCTGCATTATGCCGGATTGCGGGCACAGGATTTCCTCCCGACAAAAAGCCAAGGGAGGAAATCATGACAACGCCACTGACCTTTCCTGACCATCAACCGCTCAACCGCCGCAAATTGATCAAGGGCGCGGCGGCGTTGGCGGCTACGGCCGTAACAGCCAGCGCGGCGCGTGCGGACACGGTTGCGCCGCTCGGCCAGACCGGAGCTCCGACTATACAAGGCGATGCACTGCCGCTGGGCCCGCTGTCCGGCAGCCGCTATCCGGATGCTCATCTCGAGTCGGCCAAGAAGGGGGGCAAGCCCACCTTTGGGCCGAACGGCTTCCCGGCCTTCGCCGGAACGATGGCGGTCGAGCGCGTGGCAACAGGGATGCGCTGGGCCGAGGGACCGGTCTACTTTCCGGCCGGGCGCTACGTGCTGTTCAGCGACATTCCGAACAACCGCATCATGCGCTTTTCGGAGGATGACGGTCACCTCAGCGTCTATCGCCAGCCGTCGATGAACTCGAACGGCAACACCATCGACCGCGAAGGACGCCTGCTCACCTGCGAGCATAGCGGCCGGCGCGTCAGTCGGACCGAGCTCGACGGCTCGATCACGATCATCGCCGACAAATTCAACGGCAAGAAGCTGAACTCGCCGAACGACGTGGTCGTGGCGTCCGACGGCTCGATCTGGTTCACCGATCCGGCCTACGGCATCGGGGGCTATTATGAAGGCATCAAGGCCGATCAGGAGCAGGACAAGCACAACGTCTACCGGGTCGATCCGAAATCGGGCGAGGTCAAGGTCGTGGTCGACGATTTCGTCGAGCCCAACGGCCTCGCCTTCTCGCCCGACGAGAAGCGGCTCTACGTGCTCGACACCGGCTTCACCGACGGGCCGGACAACCCCTCGCACATCCGCATGTTCGACGTCGATCTCGGCGGCGGAAAGCTGTCAAACAGCCGCGTCTTCGCGGAAATGCCCAAGCCCAGCATCACCGACGGCGTGCGCTGCGACCGCGACGGCCGGGTCTGGTGCTCGGTCGGCTGGGGCGATCCGAACGAGGATGGCGTGCGCTGCTACACCGCGACCGGCGAACTGCTCGGCAAGATCCACATTCCGGAAACCGTCGCCAACCTCTGCTTCGGCGGCCAGCAGCGCAACCGGCTCTATATCTGCGGCTCGACGTCGCTCTATGCGGTCTACACGAGCGTGCAGGGTGCGATGAAGCCGTAAGAGGGCGAATGGGGAGTGGCGAGTAGCGAATGGTTGAATTTCCATTCGCTATTCGCCATTCGCAACTCGCTTCCTAACCCGTATTCCGCAAGCCGGCCGAGATGCCGTTGATGGTGAGCTGGATGCCGCGCAGCACCTGCTCGTCCGGATTCTGCCCGCGGTGCTCCTTCAACAACTCCACCTGCACATGGTTGAGCGGGTCGAGATAGGGGAATCTGTGGCGCACCGAGCGCTCCAGCAGCGGGTTGCCCTGCAAAAGTCGGTCCTGCCCCGTGATCTCCAGCAGCTTTTCGACCACGAGCTCCCATTCGCGCTTGATCCGGCCAAAGATCTTTTCGCGCAACGCCTCGTCTGCGACCAGCTCCGCGTAGCGCGAGGCGATCGCGATCGAGCTTTTCGCCAGCACCATGTCCATGTTCGACAGCAGCATGCGGAAGAACGGCCATTCCCGGTAAAGCTCCTTCAGGAAAGCCATCCCCTGCTCCGGATGCCGCGATATCCAGCTCTCCACCGCGCTGCCAAAACCGTACCAGCCCGGCAGCATCAGCCGGCACTGCGCCCATGAAAATACCCAGGGAATGGCGCGCAAATCCTCGATGGCGCGGGTCTTCTTGCGGGAGGCCGGGCGGCTGCCGATGTTCAGGGTCGCGATCTCGTTGATCACGGTGGATTCCCAGAAATAATCGACAAAGCCGTCGGTCTCATAGACGAGGCCGCGATAGGCCTTGAAGGCGAGATCGGACAACTGATCCATCGCCGTCAGATATTCGCGCTTCGGCGCCGGCTGCCTGGGATGCAACAGGCTCGCCTCCAGCGTCGCGGCGGCAAGAATTTCCAGGTTGCTGCGGCCGACCTCGGCGTTGGAATATTTGGAGGAGATGATCTCGCCCTGTTCGGTGATGCGGATCTGGCCGTTCACCGCACCTCCCGGCTGCGCGATGATGGCGTCATAGCTCGGCCCGCCGCCGCGGCCGACCGAGCCGCCGCGGCCATGGAACAGCCTCAAGCGAACGCCGTGGCGCTCGAACACTTCGACGAGACCGATCTCGGCCTTGTACAGCTCCCAGCCCGAGGTGACGAAACCGCCATCCTTGTTGCTGTCGGAATAGCCGAGCATCACTTCCTGCACGGAGCCGCGGCTGTCGACCAGCCGGCGGTAATCGTGCAGCGCCAGCATGCGGTCCATGATGGCGGAGGAGGCCTGCAGGTCCTCGATCGTCTCGAACAGCGGCACGATGTTGATCGCGCTGCGGCCGGACGGATTGATGAGGCCGACCTCCTTCAGGAGCAGCGCGACCTCCAGCATGTCGGACATGCCCTTGCACATCGAGATGATGCATTGGGGGATCACGTCGTTGCCGAACCTGGCATGCGCCTCGGCTGCGGCGCGAAACACCGCAAGCTCGCCCTGCGTCTCCTCGCTGTATTTCACGAAGCTTGACGCCAGAGGCCGCGCGTTGCGGAGCTCGTTGGACAGCAGCGCGACACGCGCGTCCTCGCTCAGCGCGAGATAGGACATGCCGGGCATCGCCGAATCCAGCAGCTCCGCGACCGTGCGCTCATGCACGGCGGAGTTCTGCCTGATGTCGAGCCGCGCGAGATGGAAGCCGAAGCAATCGACCGCGCGGCGCAAGTGGCGCAGCCGCCCGCGCGCGATCACCCGCGCATTGTTCGAATGCAGGGAACGGTTCAAGACGTCGAGATCGTCCTGCAGCTCCTTCACGCTGCCGTACGGCATGGCCTTGCCGACCGGGGGCCTTACGATCTCCACGTCGAGCTTTTGCGCGGTCGCCGCCAGCCGCGCATAGATCAGCGATACGGCCAACCGATAAGGTTCTCCGCTACGATGCGGCGACGTATCCGGCGAACTTTCGGCCAGCGCGCGCAGCTCTTCGGAGACGTCGGCCAGATAGCCGGCAATCGACAGCTCCGCGCCGAGCGCGTGCAACTGCTCCAGGTAGAATTGCAGGAGGCGGCTCGATTGCAGTTTCAGCGTGCCGCGCATCACGTCTGCGGTGACAAAGGGATTGCCGTCGCGGTCGCCGCCGATCCAGCTTCCCATGCGCAGGAAAGAAGCGATCTCGCCGGCCGTCTCATCGCCGGCACTGAGCCGGTCTTCGAGCGAAGAGATCAACCGCGGCACCTCGCTCAGAAACGAGTAGCCATAGAACGAGAGGCCGTTGGCGACCTCGTCGAGCACGGTGAGCTTGGTCCGGCGCAACAGATTGGTCTGCCACAGCGTCAGCACCTCGCGGCGAAGCTGTTCGTCACTGGCCTCGGACTCTTCCGTGGTCAGTTGCATGCGCTCGCGCCGGTCGAGCAGCGCCGCGATCTCCATTTCGCGGTCCATGGTGCTCTTGCGGCGCACCTCGGTCGGATGCGCGGTCAGGACGGGGCTGACCAGCGCGGTGGCGAAGAACTTCTTCAACTCGGCGTTCGAGATGCCGGCCGATTGCGCCAGCGCGACCGCGTCGCCCAGCGCGCCTGCCCGCGGCGCGCCCTTGCCGGCGCTGCGGGTACGCATCTGGCGGATGGTGTTCTGGTCCTCGGCGATGTTGGCGAGATGCGAGAAATAGCTGAAGGCCCGCACGATATGCAGGGTTTCGCCGATCGACATGCTATCCAGAATGGATTCGAGCTCGCTCCGCGCGGCACGGTCATCGTCGCGATGGAAGCGGATCGAGGTCTGCCGGATGCGCTCGACCAGGTCGAACACGCCGGCGCCCTCCTGGTCCCGCACGGTGTCGCCGAGAATGCGTCCGAGCAGGCGGATGTCATCGCGCAGCCTGGCGTCTTCCAGCGCCTGCACGTCATCGGCGCGATTGGGCCGGATTTCGGCGTCGGAAGGCATGGTCTGAAGGGACATGGCGCGCTGCTCCGGAGGCTGCCCGGCTGTCCTGGAGTGTGCAATTTTTTCGCCGCAGCGCAAGATGAAGATGGAGACGATCGTGCCCAGAGCGGCAAGATTGCAGTCGGCGACGAGGTGGCCATCGAGCGGCCGAGGTCGCCTTGACGCCTCGTCATTGCGAGGAGCGATAGCGACGAAGCAATCCACAGCCTCACACGGGGCTCTGGATTGCTTCGCGGAGCCTGTCATCGGGCCGCGCTTCGCGCGGACCCGTTGGCTCGCAATGACGGTGTTCCTCATAAGCAATCGCCTCGCGGCGCAGGGCGTCCGAGCTTGATGAAATATCCATCCCTCCCAATGAGAGGGCGCAGGGAAGACCGGATGCTGGTTGCACCCGTGGAATGCGCAAAAAAATGACCACAGGTTCAACCGGAGCGACCCAGCCTTCCCTGCGCGATTGGTTTACGGCGTATACGTGCTCTCCTCGGCGTGCCGGGCTTTCGAGCCACCGTCGCCTGCCCGGCCGAAGACCTTGCAAGCTTGATCCCAGCGTCGGGGGATCGGGACCACACGATTTTGCCGTCCGCTTCGACTGCGCTCGTCAGTCACAGCCTCAGCGTCCATCGCCTCCCGCCTCAACGTCCGTGACGACGCGTCCGCCCCTCTTGGCCGAGCCGGGATGGCGCATAACAAATCATATTATTTCGAAAATCGGAAGAAGGATATTTTCGCGCGAACGGCTTGACTTTAGACGAAGAGACTTCTGATAAAACGAACTGATTTGCCCGTCGGGCATGCCTCATTCCGGAGCCGGTATCGCTTCGGCGCAAGGCCGTGATCCCACAAATCTGCCGGGCGGAAAGATTGCCAGAGTCCGCTTTGCACCGATTGCAACCAAATTCTGTGGCACAGCTAAATGACGCGATGGGCCACATCCGGACTGCATGCAGTGCAGCATCATTCGGTCAGATCGGCGACGCGGTCAGCAGGGATCGAGGGGTCGGGGCAGCAAAAGGCACGGCAGTCATCCCGGTCCTAAACCAGTACAAGAGTATCGGGTGCAGTCCTGGTAAACACCCCGACACTCGAACGACGGCAACTGGTTCAGACGACGACAGTCGCGATAGCGTGCACGACAGGTGCTTATGCATTGCTGCTTAGCGGTCTCTGCGCGCGCTAAGGTACTAGTGGCGTCATCGGCATCGCGCGCATTGAGTCTTCCAACACTCAAGGACAGAGGCACTGCTAAGACGATACAGAGGACGGTAAACGACCGCTTGGTACATTTCATGGATCAGCTCCCATTGAGATCGATAGCGGCACAACGACCGCCAGCGGACATTCCCACGACTGCTTGTGACAGCGACAGCAATGCCTAACTTTGGCGTCAATCGCCATTTGCCACCAACCTCGCCAACATGATCTCGCCATCAGTAATGTAGCGGTTGACGCGCTCGGTGGGGAGATTTTGGCCGGCTTGATACACTTGCTCCGCCTCGATAGATCGATTTTTCCTCAATTCACCGACGATATAGTCGCGCTCTGCATTAGTGTCCGAGTCCGTGGCGTGGGTGATCTGAAATGTAAGGCGAGTTAGGGACAAGCCGGTGTCCCTGGTGCCGGCTCCCACCCACAGAGCGCGTTCATTGTCCGGCGGGCGTTTGGTATTCAGCCAGAAGTCCGCTGCTCCCCAGGTGTCCCGGGCACGCGTTAGGCTCAAAGCCCAGAACCGGATGTGATGGCGCTTTCGTGGACTATTATCAATCGCCTTTTGAAGGCCGATGTCTTGGCCACGGCCAAAAAGATAGAGAGTGCTAAATGGGGCGCTGGGGTACCGAGAGTTGAATACGAAAGCACGGATCATGCCCCATGAGCTGGCTAGACTGAGCCGATCTGCTTCCGACCAGCCGCGCGCTGCAAAGGCCGCGCGAAGCTGCTGGAGAGTGCCTATGAGCGCGACGTTTACTGGGTCTCCAGGCAAACCGTCACCTGTAATCGTGTAACTAGGCACACGTTTCCGTTGGAGGATCTTCAGTCCCAAGCGAATGGCGCGCGGCAGAACAATATACGCGGCGATTCCATAGGTGATGCCGACGGCCAGGATCCAAGGTAACCTGCGGTCCGCGGTTTCAAAGACGACAAAGACGATCAACCAGACACAAAAGATGCCTAATCCAAAAATCAGCAAACGTCGCAAAAGACGTTTAATCAATCTCATGATCTCGACATCCTAAGCAGGCAACGGTGGTGGCGCTCGCCTCTTTGCTGGCGACTGACGGAACCGTCATCCACCTTTTTGCACCGTCCCTGGCGTGTGTGCTATGCAACTTCGGCATCGCTGATTGGGACTGTTCTGGAGCCAATCAACCGGCCATCGTCATGACTGATTACCCTTGTTATCGTCGAGAGGAATCCGGGCGTCCGCCTCAAAGCGCGCTTTGCGCTTGCGGCCGAACACCCAGATCACGATGCCTATGAACGCAGCGATAAGAATAAGAAGGTAGATTGTCGCGGCCATGGTTAATCACCTCGCTATTGTCCTGCTGTGCGCGCGTCAGACTGTTGTCAACAATGGGGCGTTGTCTAACCCGAGGCTCCCGGCCTGCGGAAATCGACCATTGACCGTCTGTCAACTCACAAAAGCTGCATTGAGATAGATCAACAGCTAACCTTCAGGTGCGGCGCTGCACCGCCTCTAAGACGTCTGCATGGGGTCAAAATGCGAAGAACTCAGCGTGAGCAAATCTAATCCGCTATGCCCCACTAAGCGGACCTCCATCAAGCGGTCGGCCACTTCGCTGATGGGCCAACAGCGGTCCAAAGGCTACCTGCTTTACGCGGGAAAATGCAGCCATGTTGACCTTTATCTAGTAGATGATCCGAAGGACCTTTGCGGGATTTGCAGGACCAGTAGTGAAGAGCTTCACATAATACGGCCGAGACTGGGACTAAGCTGAGCAAGCAAATGCGGGTGAGGAGTTGAAGAATATCCGAACTAAATTCTCAGGAGCAGAAGCTCACCTTTTTCCGTGGGCTTGCTTCAAGCAGGGGATGAAGCCAACTCTAGCGCAGGAGAATAAAGCATGCGAAAGCCATTTTTATACAGCGGCGATGCCCCGATCGAGTGGACATTCGGCCAAGTTTCCGACTTGATCAAAGGTCTAGAGGAAATGGGTTGCTTAAATGATGTTGTTGCAGAAGCGGATCGTCAGAAACTGTTCTTGAGCTTGCCACCGAATTCAGTGAATTTTGTCAAAGAATTTCTGTTCGAGCGCGGTTTACACAAGACATCGCAGAGAGCGCGAGAGATAATCGCATCAGCGGCTTGTGGCCCCGGCAATCCTGCTCATTGCGTCCCTGATTGCATTCCAGAGACTTGTATCCCAGTTCACGAGCAGTAAGCCGGGAGGCAGCGGTGACTACTGCGAGCTCTGCGCAAAATAAACTGGACTTCCTCTGGCTGGAATTAACAAATCGATGCAACTTGCAATGTGTTCACTGCTATACGGAGTCGCATCCTCACAGCGTTGATCGCGATCTGCTAAATACGAGTGACTATGAATCGATCGTGCTTCAAGCCTATGCTTTAGGCTGCCGAAAAATTCAGTTCATCGGAGGGGAGCCGCAACTCAATCGTGATTTCCTGCGGCTTCTCGCGAAGGCCAAGGAGATCAACTTCGAATTTATCGAGGTCTTTAGCAACCTAACCAAGTTGAGTGAGGATACGCTTGAATTCTCTTCGGCTAATAATATTTTCTTTGCAACATCCGTCTACTCCGACGAACCTTCGGAGCACGATGCAATTACCGGAGTAAATTCCAGTCACACCAACACAATCAAGAACCTTAGAAGATTAATTGACAAAGGCATTCAAGCGCGAGCGGGAATCGTTGTAATCAATCAAAGTGAGGACGCTGTCGAACGAACAAAAAAATTCTTGGCGGACCTCGGTGTGACGCATGTCGATGTTTCAAATGCCCGTGCGTTCGGTCGTGGCGAAAAAATTCTTTCGCAAGAGGCGTGCCTGTCCAGCCTATGCGGCAACTGTTGGAACCGTAAGCTTTGCATTGCGCCCGACGGTGTTGCATATCCTTGCGTCATGGCGAGGCATTGGCCGGTCGGAAGTGTACTGAAATCCTCGTTGCAGGAAATTGTCCAAGGCGAGTTGCTGGAGGAAATGCGCGGAACTATCTTTGAGGAAGTTTGGATGACAAAATTTTCGGCAAGTCGATTGGAGTTAGATAACAAAGGCGATCCGGCAGGTAGCCCCTTGCAGGCAATGTAGAATTTGGCGGTACACGCGTTTAAATTCCGCTCGAGTTGGTCTCGTAACACATCAATTACATAGTGTTAGCGCTTTTGTTTGCATTGGACGACAGGGAGCGGCGGCCTGGGAAGACTTCGCCAAGTGGTCCCCGGCCGTCGGCTGAGCGGCTTGTGCAAGTCGAAGCGTCGGTTTTTGACCCAACTCGGATCGCCGCTTAATTCGATAGAGGTTCCGCCATGGCTTACGACGGAAACACGCAGTGTATTCGACAAGCGTACCGTTCTCGGAAATGGTCGCTTATCAGGAATTTGGTTGATGCGTGCAGCTCGTCAGCTTGCCTGGCCGAGGTATTTTCGGTTCCCGCTCGACGCGTCACAGTCGGAGGCCGGACTGAGTGGTGGTCTGAGTATCCGGTGAGCGAAGCCGGTCCGCTCGGCCAGTTGCTGCGGTCTCCGAGCATCTTCGACCTACTCCAGTACGTCATAGGAGCCGAGCTCTCAGAGCAAGTAACGACTTGGGCCCAATCGTATCAAGTGGGCGAGCGAATTCCCTGGCATTGCGATAAAGAAGGGGAAATTCAGCTTTTGTTATGTCTGCAACCAACCGATCCAGAATGTGGGGGTCAATTCTGCATAAGAGAAAATGGCTTGCAGACCAGTGTTGACTTATCAGGCGGAGACGCCGTTCTGTTCAAGGCTACGGCATTGCCGCACTGTACAACGCGCATCGTCGAAACGGGGCGGACAAATCCAAGGATGCGTGTGTCGGCGGCAGCACGATTTTTTCTCGCAGATCGCGCAAATTGAACTGCTGGTCTGTTGAAGGTTGCCAGCATCTCTCTTTCGTCAGACATGGGTCGGTTGCGGTCATTGGCCAGTGAGCATTTGATTGCAGTTCTGCGACTTGAATGTCGGTATCGAAGCAGATGCCCGCATATGCTTCGACATTAGAAACGTCATGCCTCAGCGATACCTGCGAAGCCCTTTCAGCCCTTCCACGGAGGTCTGCAAGGGGTCATTCGCGAGCAGGGCAAGCCAGTAGCAAGTCCGGCCCAGTCCACTATGCCGCCGAAAGCGGAAGTCCACGTGCTGGCTGCTAAATCCTCCTTCCCGCCCGTTCCCAATAGGGATCGCGCAGGCGGCGCTTGAAGATCTTTCCGGAATCCTCGCGCGGCAGGTTCTGCTGGATTTCGACGTGTTTCGGCACCTTGTAGTCGGCCAGCGACGCCTTCAGCCGTTTCCTGATCTCGGCAACATCGAGCGTGACGCCCGGTTGCGGCTCCACGACCGCCATCAGGGCCTCGCCGAATTCTGCGTCGGGGATGCCGAACACGGCGCAGTCGTGCACGCCCGGCACGGCATGCAGCACCGACTCGATCTCGGCGGGATAGATGTTCACGCCGCCGGAAATCACCATGTCGCGCTTGCGGTCGCAGATGAAGACATAGCCGTCGGCATCGATATAGCCGACATCGCCCGACGTGATGAAACCGTCGCGCTCGATCTCGCCGCGCTTTTCCGGCTTGTTGTGATAGGTGAAGTCAGGGTTGGCCGCGATCCGCGAATAGATCTCGCCGATCTCGCCTTGCGCCAGCTCGCGGCCGTCCTCGCCGATGAAGCGCAGCTCCGCACCGGGCGAAATCCTACCGACCGTCCCCGGCTTCTTCAGCGCATCCTCGGAATTGGCGAAGGTGACGGCACCGGACTCGGTCGAGCCGTAAAATTCGTAGATCACCGGCCCCCACCATTCGATCATGGCGCGCTTGACGTCGGGCGGGCATGGCGCGGCGGCATGAATGATGTGGCGTAACGAGGACATGTCGTATTTCCGGCGCACCTCCTCCGGCAGCTTC
>Ga0207652_10003811_pt1 | contig 12362 bp, 12 predicted proteins | sample KBSC63BmetaG_FD_184334 | JGI IMG/M metagenome (GOLD analysis project Ga0207652, IMG submission 184334) | Corn rhizosphere microbial communities from Kellogg Biological Station, Michigan, USA - KBS C6-3B metaG (SPAdes) (version 2) | ecosystem: Host-associated > Plants > Roots > Rhizosphere ... | reverse complement strand
AAATAGCAGAAAATATCTTTGAAATACAAATCGAATCACCCATAACAAAAAAGAAAGTAAGAAAAACCCTTTTGCTTACTCAAGAGCAAAAGGATTTAGCGAAATTATTCAATTTTAAATTGCGGTGTCCCAGTGCGGAAGTCAGGAGATAAGTTCAACGAAGCACTCGCGGAAGATGGTAGTAAGCCTTTCGGAAAGTTCGATGACCTGCATAATTATACTGCCCGGCTTTTTAAAACGGAAGACATTTTAAGGGCCAACGCTATAATTAATTCATTGCGGATATGTGATCCCGCAGTTGGTTCAGGCCATTTTCTCGTTTCGGCATTAAATGAAATTATCAGCATCAAATCAGAGTTAGGCATACTGGCTGATAAAAATGGTAATTGCATTATGCAATATGAGATAGAAATAATAAACGATGAACTGATCATCACTAATCCCAGGAATAAAGACAGCATACTTGAATATAAGTTGCTCAATGGCAGGCCTTCAAAGGAAATGCAGCATTTGCAGAAAACATTATTTCACGAAAAACAAACCTTAATTGAAAGCTGTTTGTTTGGCGTTGATGTAAATACTAACTCAGTAAAAATTTGCCGGCTGCGATTGTGGATAGAACTTTTAAAGAATGCCTACTATAAAGAAGAAACCAATTTTACAGAGCTGGAAACTTTGCCAAACATTGACATCAATATTAAACCAGGTAACAGTTTGCTAAGCCGCTTTGGGATCGATGCCGATTTAAGCAAAGCCCTCAAGAGTATTAAGTATGATATAAAGGCTTACCGTGGTTTTGTAAATAATTATAAAAATGAAAAAAGCCGTGAAGTAAAACATGGGTTGCAAAAAATTATTGAAAATATAAAATCAGAATTTAGAACGGAGATCGGTAACAATGATCCTAAGCAAGTCAGACTAAAAAAATTAAGCGGCGAGCTTTATACACTGCTGAATCAAACACAGATGTTTGAACTTTCGGCCAAAGAGAAAAAAGCGCAAAAAGATAAACAGCAGAAACTGGAAGCAGATATCGCAAAGCTTTCGAATGAAATTGATGAAATAAAAACTAATGCCATTTACAAAAACGCTTTTGAATGGCGGTTTGAATTTCCTGAAATATTAAACAACAATGGTGAATTTGAAGGCTTCGATGTAATCATAGGCAACCCTCCTTATATTCAATTGCAAAAACTTGATGAGCAGATAAAGAAAGCGCTGGAACAGCAGCAGTTTGAAACGTTTACAAAAACCGGCGACATTATGTGGATACCTCCACCGGTGAACGCATGAAATGCGAAGTGTTTGTAGGTATACTTCCCTTTAGCGGCCTTATCTTTTGTGAAGCAGTACCATCTCAAAAGACTCATGATTTTGCCACTTGTATTAAAGCAATGCTCCGGTTTTATAAAGGTGTTCCTGCTACGATTTTATGTGATAATTTAAAAACTGCTGTTATCCGTTCAGACCGTTATGAGCCGGTATTTACTGATTTATGTTACCAGTTGTCGGAGCATTATGGCACCACCTTTAGCGCTGCCAGGCCCTATAGTCCTAAAGATAAAGCGATGGTAGAACAAGCCGTTCGTATTGTATATGCTCATGTATATGCACCGTTGCGCAACCAGGAATTTACCAGCCTCAAGGCGCTTAATGATGCAATGCATCAGCAACTTTTATTACTCAATAATAAGCCGTATAAAGATACCGTTTACAGTCGTCTGTATTTTTATGAACAACAGGAACGATCTCTTCTAAAACCACTGCCATCTGAACCTTTTGCGCCTAAGAAAGTTACTGAGCTTACTGTTCAGCGTAATTATCATGTGCAACTCAGGGAAGATTGTCTTTACTACAGTGTACCTTACCAGTATGTAGGAAAGAAAGTAAAAGTGCTCTATGACAGCCGGGTGGTAGAAGTATATTTTGATCACAGCCGTATTGCAGTTCATATCAGAAAGCCTCATGGTAAAGCTTATACTACCATTGCAGATCATATGCCACCACACCACCAGCACATGCATCAGATAAAAGGTTTTAATAAAGAAGATCTTTTGAAACAGGCTGAGCGCATTGGCGCAAATACCCTGAAGGCTGCTTCACTCATACTTGAAAACAGCATCTATATCGAACAGAATTATAAGTCCTGTTTTGGAATGCTGATGCTGGAAAAAAGGTATGGGATACCACGGCTCGAAGCTGCCTGCGGCAGAGCATTACAAGGTACCCGGATCAATTACACGATGATAAAAAATATCCTCGAAAGAGGCCTTGATAAACAGCTTTCCATATTAGATCAGCAACCGATACCTTCTCACGATAATATCCGGGGTAAAGACAACTATCAATAATCATTCTTTAAATTTAAAAAACAAAAATGAACACTACAGAAACGCTACAACAAATGCAGCAATTACGGTTACAGGGAATGTACCGCATTACCGGCAACCATCGAACAGATTGAATGTGCTCCATCCAGGAACCTGACCAAACAACAACTGGCCTCACTTGCTGAAGGGCGTTATCTTGACAATGGGGACAATCTTCTCATTACGGGTTCTACCGGTTGTGGTTATGTAAAGCTTTACATAATTGTGGAAAAAGTTATCTCGCCTGTGCCTTAGGACACCAGGCTTGTCTTCAGGGATACAAGCCTTCTTATCTCGGCATGAACCGCCTGATAGAAAAGATTACCTTATCCAAACTTGATGGTTCGTACATCAAACTATTGAACTATCTGGGAACGACAGGCACTTATTATCCTTGATGATTTTGGATTGCAGAATATGAGCCAGGAGGTTCGACTTACCTTATTGCAATTACTCGAAGATCGTTATGGTAAAAAAGCATTATCGTTACCTCCCAGCTTCCTGTAGCCAAATGGTATGAGTACATTAATGACCCAACTCTTGCCGATGCGATCCTTGACAGACTGACAACTAATGCTCATCGCATAGAATTAAAAGGTGAATCGCTGAGAAGAAAAAAAATAACTGATTTTAAATAACGATTTGTACTTTTAATCATCATTAGCTCTTTCATTTATTGCCCGCTTCCCAGGTGGGGCAACATGAGCGGAATGGTGGGTCAACATCAACGGAATTTACAATTCTAAAATTTTAAAACAATTTTTATGAATCATGAAACAATTTTTACAGAGAGCAAATAAAAGTTTTGAGAAATAAAGTTCTCGCTTTTTTGAAGAAACAGCCGAAATATAAAAAATATAGCCATGAAAATTTGCGGGCTTTCCAGAAGGACAAAGAAAATATAGGTGTAATATTTGGAAGTAATCTCCAGGCAGGAAACATGTCACAAGCATAAGGGGAGATTTATACTTTTTTATCTCTGCACCACCAACGGTTTTCTTTCAGCTGTTTTACCATTGCTGATTTCTATATAATAATTCCCTGGCCGCAAATCGGCAATATTGATTTGTGCCTGCCGTGTGCCGCTGGCATATTTTATTTGTTTTTTCAAATTGCCAGAACCATCATATACCCGTATTTGGGCAAAAGAAACCGCTTCGCTGTTTTTTGAAGTGCTATTTACAGAAACGGTAACATTGTCCCCTGCAGGATTAGGAGCCAGTAAATAGTTATCCGCGGTAACTGGTGCGCTGACAAAACAAGTTCCACTGTTAAAATTATATATTTTATTGATAGAGCCGCACGCATTAGTGGCAGTAACTTTTAAACTAAGATATTTGTTTGCATACTTTTGTGATACATACAGCGTATGCCCAGTATCTGATGTACTCCAACCCCAATAAGGAATAGAAGAATTACTAACCTCTGTCCAGCTCAGGCTGGTGGCATTGGAAGCGGTTACATAGAGACTTCCTGCATAGTTGTGATCGACTTCATTGTATAAAACTCCAAAATCTGTTGCATTACCGCAATCTTCCATATTGGAAAATCCTCCACCGCCAACATTAACGCCTATACTTGTGGGAAGGCCAACGATTATCGGTGTAAACACTGTAGTAGAACAACTAGCTGCGCCGATAACTATTGCAGAAATGGTTGTGTTTCCATTATCAACTTTTGTGGCATTTCCAAAATTGTTAATAGTGGCTATAGAAGTATTACTGCTTGCCCAGGCAATTGAACTCACACCTGATGGTTGATTGGCAACAATATAACTGCCGGTAGTGCACAAGTAACCTGAACCGGAAACAGACATCACATTACCTGAATAAGCGGCTCCTATCCCTACTGCATACCATGCATTGGTAACAGCGGCGACTTCAGGGGAATTGGCGCAATATAAATCTGTAGCAGCACTTATCATTGCTGTTCTTGCATCTGTATATTGCGAATTAGTTCCAAGATAATTTTGTTCAGCACGCCAAACAATACTTGCCGCTTCTATGATTCCAATACCCGTTACATTATAAGAATTGCTCAAATCGTTTGTACCGCTGCCACCCTGGCTTAGTAAATAAAACCAATGACTCATAACAGTTGAATTTGTATGAGAGGCGTTATTATTATCCCAATATGCGCCGTGATACGTATCCGGATAACCACCATGCGCAGTTCCGGTTGGATCCCCTCCTGTTTTAGGATTGACCAAAGATCGCAAGCAAGGCTTTCCGTTCTTCATAATATCTTCTCCTATTTCCCACGTTTGTTTTCCAACTGTCCCCCAGTTTTCTACTACCGCTCCCCATATATCGCTAATTCCTTCATTTAAGGCTAAAGCTTCTGGGTGTAGATTGTCGGAATTAATTAAAATACCACCGGAAGTAAATAAAGCAGCTTGTGCGCCTTCCGTAAATCCATGCCCAAATTCATGTGCACAAACGTCAAAACTCGTAAGGGGATTAAATTGTACATAACCATCTCCGAGGTAAACCTGATGAAGGCCTCCGTCCCATGTAGAATTATCAGTACCGGTATGATACTGTGGAATACCATTCAATATTTCCCAAGGTTCATTATAATGCACAAAACTTATCATAGGCGCTGCACTTCCATCATAACTATTTCTTACTCTTACTGTGTTCCAATAATCATATATTTTTTCTGTAGCCCAATGTGCATCTAAAGCTGCATTATCCATATTGGCGTTATTTGAAGCAGTCCAGCTATTATTAGCATCGGTAAACTCAACATGAGCAGTACTTTGCACTCTTTGAGAATTGAACGATTGGATTTGTACATTGGATGTGCCTCTTGTTTCATATAAGCGGTACATAGTTATCCCACCACTGGTGTATTGATCTGTAGTAATTGTTTGAGTACTATTATATCTAGTAGGTACAGAAGTTGTAACATTGCCATCAAACAAAAGATTTTGACTGGCGATTACATCTCCCGTAATAGCATCAACAAAAATATAACTGCTACTTACAGGAAGATAAGCACTTATGCCGAATTTATATGCCAACCGATACGTTTTAGTTTTCAGATAATCAAAACATATTACCACCTCTCCTTTAGGATAATAAGTCGCTGAAGAATTATTCTTTAATTCTTTCAAAGCTGTTTCTTCAGCAGGGATCTGCCATTTATATTGTTGTGCATTTACATATTTTAACGCTGATGCTAAAGCAGCGCTTTCACTAAGAGATGGTACTGTAGCCGGTCTACCAACTCTTACAAACTCCCCATTTATCACTTCGATGATTCCTTTTCTAATGTGTGTAGCATAGGTAGCATATTCTACTTTTATACCCTTATAATATTGTTGATAAAATTTATGAATGAACCCTAAAGAATCATTTACAGTCGAAACGAGGCGGAGGCTATCGCTTGCAGAAATACCTAGCGTTGATTGTAATAATTCTTTTTCATTTGCAGAAGAATGCGGATTAATGGAGACATTATACCTTCTAAATTTAACTGTTCCATTATCTGCTGTATCGTTTTGAACAAATACGCTTTGTTGAGCAACGATACTCGTAACTGAAAATACAGCTACAATAATTGAAAATACATGTTTAATTTTTTTCATTTTTATAGATTTTGTGTTATCGAATAAGAATAAACTGGTTTTTATTATTTGTTTTATCGCGTTCGTTTATACACTGCACCACTAGTATCAACCACGTATCCGGTATGTGTATCAGGAAAGCACATAAGGCTTGCCGCCACAGTACTTTCTTTCTGCCAGGTATTGCCTCCATCAATTGTATGGAAAATTGCTTTATTGGTGCAAAATCCCTCTTGTTCGGTTTTAAAGTAAAGATTTGCATAACGACTGCCCTTATTATCATTAGGGGTCTGATGTATTACTTGCCAGGTTTGCCCTCCATTGGTCGTTTTAATAAGCTTGGAACCAAAATATTCTTTAGAAATGCTACCGGAAGCGGTTATCATGGATACATAACCTATATTGTCATTAACAAAGCTTACAGAAATAATATCATCAAATACATAGTTAATCAATTGCCAGGTATTACCTCCATCATTAGTTTTGCCCATTATGCCGGCAGCGCTTCCCTCAAATTCAACACCGCCTGCAAAATACCCTATTTGCCGACTGGTAAAAGGTAACAGATGAAAACCTATCAAAGATTGGTTATAAAAAAAAGGAATCCAATTTAACCCGGAATCAATTGTTCTACATATTATGCCACCAGTAGAACATAGCCCATCTGCCGGGTTAAAAAAAATTATATTAGGAGTCCCTTTTTTGTTTACTGTATCAACTTTCTGCCAATGATGACCTCCATCTGTCGTTCGCAATAAATTCTGGTTGCCGGTGAACAAAATATTTGAATTGAAAGGCGAAACATAAATGTTTTGCATTACACCTCCACTGGTATCAGTAAGGAATTTATGATTAGTATATGCAATAGCCTGCCATGTTTGCCCACCATCGTAGGTTTTGATTAGAATATTATAAATAGAATCATCACTGTATTTTGCACCAAGAATATACCCTGTATCAGCGCTGGTAAATTTAATGTCTAATGGCTTGCCAAAGTCAGGCGCATTCAGCTTTCGCCATAGATTGGTTGGCACCTGTAGATCATTATGTTTGTTGCAGGCAATAGTTAAAAAAAGTAAAGTAATAAGGGCTCTGAAAGAAATTCGTCTCATATCGTACTATTTAACATTAAAAGATTTTCGGAAAATATATATAGTTTCGGCAGAATGGGTTTTGAATATTGATGCTTTATTCATCTTTATAAATTTTATATAAAAGGCTTTTCCTTCGAGGCACTTCGATTTTTAGCTTAAAAAATGAGGCGGGCTAAGCCCATCTGCTATGGAAAAGTTGACCGTAGAATTAGACCTATGTAAGAAGCATTAATTATGCTTTCGGTGGACTGTTTTCATCTTCTATGGAGAAAAATGTTTTCATTTCAGACGAGTGGTTGTAGAATAAAATTATTTTGGAAAAGCAATATTGATCTCAAAAGCTACATTTTGGTTGCATTAGGTTTTAAATAATTTTGCATGGTGAGGTGGCAGTTTTCGTTGGTTATGGAAAAGAGTGTTCCCATCTAAAAAAAAGCATTGGTCTTTATCCTAATAATTAGTTTCTCAAAATTAAAACATAATATGTGTTTTTTAAAGAGTTAAAACACTCGTTTTTTTGTAGGAGTAAAAATACCATTTTCATCGAATGCCTCTTCCAATTTCAAAACATGAATATTCATATAAGTAAACTCTTTCTCTATTTTGGATCAAGTTTTGGTTCGGTTTTATCCCCCTTTTGGTGCAAGGTTGCCTTCAGCCACGAAAAAGCCATGGATTGGGCAGATATAAACAACTGAATCCTGATTCATAATTCTAAGTTAATAGATCACTAATTAATTTCCCTTAAAATTCTATTTCCCTTCAAAACATAAATTGAATTTCTTATTTCATTTATCGCAACAAGAATTCCTAATAATTCCCATTTATTTGATTCGCCAATTTGTATAAAAACCGGCGCACCAGAAAAGCCTGCCAATCCGGACTCTACTCTTGGTGTCCTAAGGAATCCCGAAGCATTTGTGGTTGCCCTTTTCCGCTTGAATAAGAAAGGATAGCAAATAATAATAATAAAAAGAATTTCACCTCAGTTTATTTTGGTATTGAAATAATGTCCTATAAATTTAGATGCATTTTTTGATAAACTATTGGATTTGTTTTGGGTCGGTAATAATAATCTCCGGCCTGTTTTTATATAAAATGAGTTTTCCTGTGATTGTTACATTTTTGCCAGTATAAATTGTTTCTGGAGTTGTAGTAAACTTTTTTCTTGTATCACCCCATATCACAAGAGTTAAAGGTGCATCAGGGTATTTATCTCCAACATTTAAAAAAGTTGGAGTGCCTTGAGCTGATTCAAGATATTTCCCTCCATAGATCTTTGCAATCAATTTAACCGAATCACCAATGTGATTTTTGACATCTTCAATTTTTATTTCTGTTTGAGCAAAGGCAGTAACAGTGATAAACGTTAGAATTGTAAAATTAAATATTTCATATTTAGTCTTTTAAAACTCGCCGGTTAAGTCTATTTGATTCAAATATGGATCAAGCTGGTTCGTTGAAGAAAATGATCTAAACCTTCTAAGAGTATTATACTCGATGTGATAAAATACTTCTACATAAAAGTCGTCTATTTGATATAATAGTATTCTATGCTCACCATCTTTTCTATCTCCAAGAAAAACACCATCCCATATAGCCTCTGCTTGCTCCATTTCATCCAGCGCAGTAAATTCGTAAAGCGTTATTGCTAACAATTTAAAACTAAAGTTTGTAAGTATTACTATTATTAAAATTATACATTTATTTTTACATAATGAAATCTTCTCTTAACCATCTTCCTAAAGTAAATAAAGAGCAAATACTTCAGATAGTCGAAATCATCAAAGAAGTAATTGTACCCGAAAAAATTATTCTATTTGGAAGCTATGCTAAAGGAAAACAGATAGAACACAAATACCAGGTTAAAGATGGAACCACTTTTGAGTACATAAGCGATTATGATATTTAATGGTACCAAAAGAAATTCCGGAGAAACTTTTTAATCTTGAAAGCGCAATCTTAAATAACACTAAAAAAAACTTAAATGAAATTTACTATCTTAAATTTTCGAGTTTTACAAATCCAGAAATAATTAAGAATTAGGAAGTTCTATTCAATGATATAATAAAAAGTGCTGATTAGCCTTAGAACGCCATTCTTGGTGAAACTTACATTGAAAGTTTGATACTGATGGGCCTTTAAATTGTGTCAGAGAACTGCTTGCTAAAAATCATATAAAAAATATAAGCTAACTTTCACTAAAAATAGAAAATGGCACTCAGTGCAACTACTTTACAATTTCTTTTACAACAACTGCGGAAGGGCTCACTTGAAGGTTTTACATCAATCCCCAAACAAATTTTTAACTATTTAGCAGATGAAATTAAAGACAATCAAGTTTACATAAAATATGAGAACGAGTCCCAAAAATGGGTAGAATGGTTGAATAAAGAGGCATGCGTATATTTAATTCTTCCAGAAACTTTGGAAGAAAGTAAAGTACTTGCATATGCCGCATATAAAATTATAAGTAAGTTGGATAACCATAAAGCGCAAGACTTTATTATAACCTTATTTAGCGAAAATCGTATCACGGAAAATTATGACGAATTCAATAAGAATTTTTTTGACTATTTCACAAAAGCTCTTAATGATATTCTAATTGCTAATCCAGAGATTCAGAATGATTTGCCAGAAAAAATTAATGGGACTAGCGTTTTTATTATACATGGGCATGATGAACACTTAAAGACGGAGGTGCAACTTTTAATGTATAGGGCAGGCGTAAAATCCTTAGTTCTTCATGAAGCGCCTGACAAGGGCCGCCATACACTAGACAAGTTAATAGAAGAAACAAAAGATGCTGGATATGCAATTGCTTTACTCACGCCTGATGATTTAAATTACGAAGGAAACAACAGGGCAAGACAAAATGTTATCTTGGAAATCGGTTATTTCCTAGGGCAGTTGGGTAAAGCCAGGGTAAGAATGATTGTTAAAGAAAATATCGAAATCCCTAGTGATTTGCATGGAGTTTTATATCAAAGATATGATAAAGCAGGAGCATGGAAATCAAAACTTATGAAAGAAATGCAGGCTGTTGGAATATTTGTTGATATGCAAGCTGTCCTTGAATCCTTTTAAACTAGGATATCTTTAATTCGTAGCTCATAAGATTTATTTCCTCATGTACTAAAAAATTAGATGAGTATAACAGTAATGCACAAACGAAATTTTTAATTCCCGAAATAATTGAAAGAGAAAATTTGCTTATTCCTTAGTTACTAGAAAACCTGGGCAGTATAACGGCCATGCATAAACGCAATTAATAATGTATTCTATATGTTGGGAAATTATCAAGTATAACAGTCAAGCATACACGAAAATATTTTTACTTGGCTGCTTTTTTCCCCTCGACCATTTGCATACTTTTTAGTTTAGCACCGACAAATTCTTTTGATCCTGAAGATTTCTTCTTTCTGTTTTTATATTCTTCTAGTTCAGAAGTTAATTCTTCGATTTTATTGTCCCTCTTTAAAAGTTCTTCTTTGAAATATTCTATAATCTCTTTAACAGGATAAACATGATTTGTTTGACCAGTTCCTTCTTCTAATGCAAAATTATTATTGAGAATATTCTTTTCATTAAATTTTTCAATAGCGTCAACTGTAATTCCTAAAACTTTTGCTGCTGCTTCAAGTTTTTCCATTGATAACTTTTTTTTATTTTCCATTTTTGATACATTTTGTTGTGCAATGCCTAAGCCTCTTGCAAAGGTTGTTTGTTTCATTCCCTTGAGCAATCGAATATGCCGTAAATTTTTTCCGATATGTATAGTTTCTGACATTAAAGGAACAATTTACACAAATATAAATAAAAGCCAATAGTTATTTACACCCTTTTTGTGAGTATTTTACACCTATGCTTTTTTGGTAAAAATCCGAGTGCTAGATTATCTTACATCTATTAAGTAATAGAATTCTGATACTTAAAATAAATATTATATTTTTGATGTTCTTCTGATTTGAAAAAAGAAGGACTTCACTATAAGTCTGGCGTTGAAAACCACGAATTTCCAAGAGCCAAGATGATAGTGATAAGTCTGCCCAAATAACAGGGCAGCTTACCTATCAGCTTATTGGCTCAAGGCCCTCGTGGTGCCCCAACGCAATAAGACGGAGGCTGCTCTAATTTTTTTTATTAATACTCCTCTTATTCCAGACTTGCTTAAAAATTATAGCAGGTATGAGAAAAATTGTTACGATAGAGAGAATTGTTTATTTATTTAATAATGAAGCCATCGCATTATTTCTTTTCTATTGTATTTCCAAAGTATATAAGCAGCCCGCAACTTTGAGGCGGCTATTTCAGCAGTACAAATACGCATATATTTTTCTTGACTTCAGACAATGGAGGATTGCTAATGAAAATGAAAGCCTTATTCAGCTTTATTATGAGAGAATAAAGCGTAATCCTGAATGAGACGAAAATAATTTCGTGTATACATACTCGTTATGCACGTCAATTCTTTATTTTTTTCACAGAAAACAACATAATCATCACAGACGATTCAGAACGACAAACCAGGCTTTTTTTCATTTATGATTAAGTATTTAAATACCAATGGCATCAAAACAACTATATCGCCTTTTCTATAAAACGCCGTTATCAAAAACAGTGCGTAATACGTTTCTGCATTATCATACTTTGTTGGTGATATTTAAAAAAGAGCAGCGTTCCAATTATAGAAAAAAACCAAATCCAAGGCTGTGCCAGCAGTACAAGTCCTTTAGAATGCTAATCCGTTTAAAGCATTGGAGAATTACGGATGAGGCCAACAGCCTGGTGCAAATTAAGAACGCAAGGAAGCCAAAGAACCCGGAATAAAAATTTTCGGATAGGCATAACCGTTATGCTCGCTGACAGTTGCTCTTTAAACATTTCTTCTCATGCAGTAAACAGGAGCAAGGTTGCCGGAACAGTTGCGCCGGCAACCTGCTGTCAGTGTCCTTTTTTTGAAATCTATTTTGTCTTTAATAAAAATATTGTTGATGGATAACTATCAGCCACATTTAAGAAAAACAGTTTCCTATTATCAATTGCTTTTGCAACGATATGCAAGGCGCCTCGTACTCAATGAAACGCTTGCCGCAAACATTGTTAAGGAAGTATTGGAGTATCAATATGATTTAAATTCTTTGGTGCCTTCAAAGCATCTTCGGCAGGTTTTAAAAACCGATGTACTAAATTATTGTTATTACCATATCCAGGCAAAAATGTTTGACAGGCCGTTAATAAAGATACCGCTCCGCAACCTGTTAAAAGCAATTGAACCAGATGAACAAACCGACCTGCTTATAAAATAATTTTTTCTATGAGCAACCA
>Ga0207652_10003808_pt1 | contig 12364 bp, 13 predicted proteins | sample KBSC63BmetaG_FD_184334 | JGI IMG/M metagenome (GOLD analysis project Ga0207652, IMG submission 184334) | Corn rhizosphere microbial communities from Kellogg Biological Station, Michigan, USA - KBS C6-3B metaG (SPAdes) (version 2) | ecosystem: Host-associated > Plants > Roots > Rhizosphere ... | reverse complement strand
TTCGTCTTCATCGAGCGCATCTCCGAGGTCACCGGCGTCTTCGAGCACGAGCGAGATTTCCGCGTGATCGCCCAGCGCATCTCCAGCGAGGGCGGCGTCGCCGACGTCTCCGGCTACACCGACTACGGTCGCGTCTGGCTCGAGTTCCTCGGCCAGATCTCCGACGACCTCGACCCGCGCTCGACCGTGATCGTGCTCGGCGACGCCCGCACAAATGGCCGCGAGCCCCACGCCGACGTCTTCGCCCAGGTCTCCGAGCGAGCCGGCCGCCTCTTCTGGCTCAACCCCGAGCCAAAGCTCTACTGGAACTACGGCGACTCGGTGATGGCCGCTTATGAGCGCTACTGCGACGGCGCCTTCGAGTGCTGGACCACCCGCCACCTGGAGAACTTCGTAAACGTAGTAGCCGGCGGCGTCCCCGCAGCGGACTGATCGTTTCGGTGCGCCTTTTGCTCCCCCAGGGGGCATAAAGCGCACCGGAAGGATGGGCCTAGCGGGCGACCCAGGCGTCCGGTTCGGCGGCGAGCGCCTTGACCTCACCGGGCAGCTCGCCGCTGATCAGGTCGGCGAGGGTGACGTGCTCGAGCACGGTGCGCAGGCTGGCGCGCACGGCGATCCAGACCTCCTGCAGGTGCTCGGCGTTGCCGCGGTACTCGATCGACTCCGGCGGCGCCGACTGCACGTGGGCGATCGGGCCCTCGACGGCGCGGACGATGTCGGCGATCGTCACCTCCTCGGCGGGTCGGGCCAACCAGTATCCCCCCTTGGCCCCGCGCCGCGCTCTGACGATCCCTGCGTGCTTCAACTCCAGGAGGATGTGCTCGAGGAACTGGAGCGGGATGTCCTGAGCATCGGCAAGTTTCTCTCCCTTGACCGGCCCATCGTCGGCTGCGGCCAACTCAGCTGCCGCGCGAACAGCGTAATCAGCCTTGGCGGAAACGCGCATGGGTGGAGTAAATCAGGGCAAGTGGCGCGCGGGTCCTGTCGTGGGGGGAGGGGGCCTGCGGGGCAAGTTCGGGGGGCTGTCCTCGACCCCTCCCCACGTCACCCGCGCGAGATGCGGATTTACCCAGCTGACTCGGCCACCAGCGCCGCCGCTTCGCGCCTCCGGCGGCGGTGCAGCCAGCGCGGCGCGGCGAGGATGCCGCCAAGACCAAGAGCGGCCACGGCAGCTGCAATCGGCCATACATTGGGATCGCCCTTTTGGATCGTGACGATTCCCGAGCCCATAAGCACCAGGCCCAGAGCCGTGCGTATAAAGCCCTGGGGCGCTCGATCCGAAAGCGCAGCTCCAATGATTACGCCGGGTATCGAGCCGATCAAGATATTGCCCGCCAGGGTGAAGTCGACGTTGCCGCCGACCCAGTGGGCGATCCCCGCTGCCCAGAGCAGGATCGCCGCGTGGAAGACGTCAGTGCCGACCACCTTCTTCGGCGCCAGGCGATAGACGGCGATCAGCAGGATCGCGATTACGGTGCCCGAGCCGGCTGAGGTGATGCCGATGACGAAGCCGGTGGTGGCGCCGATCAGCACAGCGGCGACCTTGTGCCGGCGCTCGACATCGAAGCGGTCGCGCTCGACCACGAGGTCGCGCAGGATCAGCGCCCGGGTCAGGGTGATCACGCCAACCATCAGCAGGGTGCCGCCGAGCACCGCGTAGACCAGCGAGTCGAGGCGGTCTTCGCCGATGTGGTCCTGCAGCGCCGAGACGAGTGCCACGCCCGCCACCGCCGCCGGCACGCTGCCGAAGGAGAGCCACCTGACCAGCTCCATGTTCACCGTCTTCATGCGGAAGTGGCGCCAGCCGCCAACCGTCTTGGTGACGGCCGAGTAGAAGATGTCGGTGCCGATCGCCGTCGTCGGCTGGATGCCGAAGATCAGGATCAGCAGCGGGGTCATCAGGGATCCACCGCCCATGCCGGTCATGCCGACGAGTACGCCGATTCCTAGTCCGAAGACGATGATTGCCGGGTCCATATGATGCTCCGCGCGTAACTTTAATTCGACTTTCCTGACCTCCTTGGTCAGGAGCGCGAGTGCGCCAGGATACCAAGATGCCCGCGGAAACAGAAGAATTCGCCGGCTCGATCGCATCGCCTGCCTCGGCGGCAGGCAGCGGTACCGCTGTCTCGATCCGCGACCTCGGCCACACCTACGGTGAGCTGACGACGATCGAGCGGCTCGACCTCGAGCTGCCGGCGCATGGCGTGCTCGGCCTGGTCGGACCGTCCGGCTGCGGCAAGTCAACGCTGCTCGAGCTGATCGCCGGCCTGCAGCAGCCTTCGCGCGGCGAGGTCGAGGTCGGCGGCGCAACCGGCGCGGCCGAGCGGCTCGGACAATGCGCCTTGATGCCTCAGCGCGACCTGCTGCTGCCTTGGCTCGCGGCGATCGACAACGCGGCGCTGGCGCTGCGCAACCGCGGCGTCCGCCGCGCCGCGGCTCGCAGCCAAGCCGAACAACTCTTCGAGCGCTTCGGCCTGGCCGGCTTCGAGCGCGCCCGCCCCGGCGAGCTCTCCGGCGGTATGCGCCAGCGCGTCGCCTTCCTGCGCACGCTGATCGCCGGCAAGCCGGTGCTCGCCCTCGACGAGCCCTTCGCCTCGCTCGACGCGATCACGCGGGCCGAGATGCAGCAGTGGCTGGCGGGGGCGCTGGGGACCGACCCGCGGACCACCGTGCTGGTCAGCCACGACATCGAGGAGGCGCTCTACCTCTGCGACAGCATCGTCGTGCTCTCAAACCGACCGACTCGAGTGGTCAAGCAGCTGAGCGCTCCGGCGCCGCGCGCTGCCGAGCGCGACGAGGCCGTCACCGACCCCGCCTTCGTCACCGTGCGCGAGCACGCGATGCAGGCTCTGCGGGATGGCGCCCGGTGAGGCGCTGGCTCCTGCCCACCCTGTTCCTGGCGGTCCTGATCGGGGCCTGGCAGCTGGCCGCCTCGAGCGGTGCCCTCGCCGACCTGCTCAAGCTCGAAAGCTACGTCGTCGCTTCGCCGCTTGAAATCGCTGAATCTCTCTGGCAGAGCCGCTCGCTGCTGGCCGAAAACGCCTGGGTGACGCTGCGCGAGATGCTGCTCGGGCTCGGGCTCAGCCTCGTCATTGGAGTCGGGCTCGCCTTCGCCATGCACCTCTCCGGCGTGGTCAGGGACACCCTCAACCCCTTGATCGTCGTCTCCCAAACGATCCCGATCCTCGCGATCGCACCGATCCTGATCATCTGGCTGGGGTTCGGAATCTGGCCCAAGGCCATCGTCGTTTTGCTGATCTGCTTCTTCCCGGTCGCGGTGAGCACCTTCGCGGGCCTGGGCACCGCCGACCCGGAGGCGACCAAGATGATGCGCAGCCTCGACGCCTCGAGGCTGCAGATCCTCTGGCGTATCGAGACTCCCACGGCGTTGCCCTACTTCTTCACCGGTGCTCGGCTGGCCGTCGTCCTCGCCCCGATCGGGGCGATCTTCGGCGAGTGGGTCGGATCGAGCTCGGGACTCGGCCACCTGATCCTCCAGGACAACGGCCAGCTGGAAACGGCGCGTCTCTTCGCTTCGGTCGTGATTCTTTCGGCGATGGCCCTCCTCCTCTTCGCCCTGACGGCCCTCGCGCAGCGTCGCATCATCACTTGGCGATAGAAAGCAGGGGATGAAGCGCACCTCGACCCCGGCGGTTGCCCTGGCAATCGCCCTGCTAGCCCTGGCTCTCGGGCTCACCGCCTGCGGCGAGAAGAGCGAGGACACGAGCGGCAAGACGGAAGCGCTCAGCCTCACCCTCGACTTCTACCCGAACCCCGATCACGCCGGGATCTACATGGCGCAGAAGCTCGGCTATTTCTCCGAAGCCGGGCTCGACGTCAAAATCCAGACCCCCTCCGACCCCGCCGCGCCGCTGAAGCTGCTCGCCGCCGGCCGCACCGACCTGGCGATCTCCTACGAGCCCGAGGTGATCCTGGCCCACGAACAGGGCCTCGACGTGCAGGCGGTCGCCGCCCTGGTCAACCGCCCGCTGACCTCGATGATCTGGCTGAAGAGATCGGGGATCAAGGGCGTTGGCGGCTTGCGCGGCAAGACAATCGCCACGGCCGGAATCCCCTACCAGGACGCCTACCTGAAGACGATCCTCGGCCGGGCCAAGCTGAGCACCTCAGAGGTCAAGGCGGTCAACGTCGGCTTTGGCCTGCTGCCGGCGCTGCTCGGCGGCAAGGCCCAGGCGATGCTCGGTGGCTTCCTCAACGTCGAGGGGGTCGACCTGCGCCTGCGCGGCACCGACCCGGTCGTCACTCCGGTCGACAAGCTGGGCGTGCCGACCTACGACGAGCTTGTGCTGGCGGCGCAGGGCAAGCGTCTGCGGGAAGACCCGCAGGCGATCCGGCTCTTCATCGCCGCCCTTGCCCGCGGCACCGCCGCTGCCGCCAAGAACCCGCAGGCGGCGGCCAAGGCCCTGCTGGAAGCCAACCCGGACCTCGACCCGAAGCTGACCAAAGCGGAGCTGGCGGCGACGCTGCCGCTGCTCAACCCGGCTCGGAGCAACAAACAGCCATACGGCTACATGGCGCCGGAGCGGTGGCGCGAATTCATCGGCTGGATGCGCGACAACGAACTGATCGACGGCCTGCCCAAACCGTCGAGCCTGCTCAGCAACGACTACCTGCCGGGCGCGATTCCCGAATAGAGCGGCACCCCTTCGCTGAGCAGGGCGGAGATCTTCTCCGCCGGCAGCGCCCGCGAGAAGAGGTGGCCCTGGGCGTAATCGCAGTCGAGGCGGCTCAGCTCGAGCATCTGCGGCTCGTTCTCGACCCCCTCGGCGATCACATCGAGTGAGAGTGCCCGGGCCATACCGATGATCGCCTCGACGATCGCCGTGCGCTCCTGTTCCACCCCGAGCGCGTCGACGAAGGAGCGATCGATCTTCAACGCATCGAAGGGAAAGCGGTTGAGGTAGGCGAGCGAGGAGTATCCGGTGCCGAAGTCATCGAGGATGAGGCCGACGCCCATCTCGCTCAGAGCTTCGAGCGTACCGGTGGCCGTCGCCGCCTCCTCAACCAGGACGCTCTCGGTCACCTCGAGTCGCAGGTGCACCGGAGCGAGGCCGGTGCCGGCGAGGATCTCGCTGATCGAGTTGGCCAACTCGCGGTGGGTCACTTGCCGCGCCGATAGGTTGACCGAGACGTCGAAAGGCCGCTGGTCGGGGCGCAGCTCATGCCACTCGAGCACCTGCCGGCAAGCGCTCTCCTGCACCCAGCGACCGATCGGCTCGATCAGCCCGCTGTCCTCGGCGATCGGCACGAAGTCGCCGGGATCGAGTAGCCCGCGCTCGGGGTGGCGCCAGCGAACCAGTGCCTCGAGGCCGGTGATCTCACCGCTGCGCAGGGCGATCAGCGGCTGGTAGTGGAGCTCGAGCTCGTTGCGCTCGAGCGCCCGACGCAGCTCGCGCTCGATCTCCAAACGGCGCAACGCGCCCGCCCGCATCTCGGCGTCAAAGAGCTCACAGCGAGCCCGACCGCGTTCCTTGGCCCGGTACATGGCGGCATCGGCGTCGCGGATCAGCAGATCCGCGCCGACCGGTTCGCGGGTCGACGGCCGCGCCACGGCGATGCCGACGCTGGCGCTGACGAAGTGATCGACCCCGCCCATCGCGTAGGGCTCGGCGAAGGCGGCGGCGATGCGGTCGGCGATCGCGACCGCCTCGTCCTCGTCGGCAAGGCGATCGACGAGGATGCCGAACTCGTCGCCGCCGAAGCGGGCGACGATATCGCCTGGCCGCAGGTGGGCGCGCAGCCGTGGCGCCACCGCTCGCAGCAACTCGTCGCCGGCGTGGTGGCCCATGCTGTCGTTGATCAGCTTGAAATTGTCGAGGTCGAGGAAGAGGATCCCGACCGGTGAGCCCGAGACGGTGCTGCGCTTGAGCGCGTCGCCCAGCGAGTCGACGAAGCTGAGCCGGTTTGGCAGGCCGGTGAGCGGGTCGTGCAGGACCCGGTGGCGCAGGGCCTGGTCGGTCATGTGGCGCTCGATCGCGTCGGCGAGCACGTTGGCCGAGGCCTGAACGAAGTGAACGTCCTGGGGGGTGAAGCGGTTCGGTTCGGTGGAGTGGATGTCGAGCACGCCGAAGGGGCGCTCCTTGCCGTCGATCACCACCGCGAGACTGCTGCGCACCCCCATCACCCGCAGGGCCGGCGGCATCGAGAAGCGTCGCTCGGCGGACCAGTCATCGACGATCACGTGCAGCCGCGAGTCGAGCGCCGCGCCGGCATGCGAGTCCCGCGCCGCCGATGCGCGGGCGGCGCCGACGACCCGATCCTCGAGGCCGGCACACAGACCGAGGCGGCGGCCATCGCGTCCCACCTCCCATATACAGGCAGCATGAACGCCCTCGATCTCCTCCAGCAGTGAGACGGCCTCCTGCATCAGGCCCTCGGGATCGCAGTCCTGCAGGGCGCGACCTCCCAGCTGGGCGACGGCTGCCTGCTGGGCGGCCGCGCGCTGCAGATCCTGCTCGGCGCTCTTGCGCTCGGTGATGTCATAGAGAACTCCGTGCCAGACCGGCGTGCCCGCTTCGTCGGGCTCGAGCACCGCCTCATCGAGGATCCAGACGATGCGACCGTCGCGGGTCACCATGCGGTAATCGACCGGCGGCGGGTTGCGGGTCCCAATCATCTTGCGCGTCTCTTGGGAGAGGGCGCGCTCACGATCGTCGGGATGCAGGAGGCTCGCCCAGAGACTGGGGTCGGCGAGCCACTCCTCCGGGGTGTAGCCGAGGATTTCCTCGACCTGGGGGCTGACGTAGCGCCAGCGGCCATTCTCACCGAACTCGGAGGCGTAGACGATCGCCGGCAGGCGCTCGACCAGACGCCGATAATCCTCGCCGCCGGCCGAGATCTGGTCGAGGAACTCGTTGACGCGTTTGTCGGGCCAGGCACCACTCCGTTTCGAGCTCTCCATCTGCTCGCTTATCGACCGTAGCCGCGCACGCTTGAGTTCAGCCGCGGATGACCCTCTATAGGCCGACTGTCCAGGCTCCCGCCAGGCCCCGGAACGGCGCGTAGGGAGCGTAGAACTCCTCCACCTCCTCGACCGTCGCGCGGCGGCCGAGACGGGCCAGGCGGCCGACCAGCTTGAGGTAGATCAGGTCGCCGGCGGGCAGCGAGTCGGGGTCGCCGCGGCCGAAGAGGCCGAGGCACTGCACGGTCCAGGGGCCGATCTCACGCACGCGCAGCAGGCGGTGGTCGGCGGCGGGCTCGTCGAGCGGGCAGTGGCCGGCCGCGACCTGCCCAGCGACCGCGCGCAGGGCGATCGCGCGTTTGAGCGCCAGCCCCATCGACTCCAGTTCGACCGGGGCACGGCCGGCGATCAGGTCGGCGGTGGGGACATCGCGCAGCCCCTCGCCGCGGGACCCGAGCCGCAAGCCCCAACGGCCGACCATGCGGCGCTGAATGCGCGCCGCCCGGCCTGTCTCGATCAACTGCTTGACCACCGCCCAGGCGAGCGCCTCCCAGGGCCAGGGGCGACGGCGGGGGCGAAAGTGCGGGCGGCGGCGCAGCAGCGGCCCCAGCAGCGGGTCGCCCTTGAAGCGGCGGTAGAACTCGCCGAGGTCGTCGTCGACGGCGAGGGCGAAGCGCATCCGCTCCAGCGCCAACTCGAGCTCGGCCGGGCCGGCCCTCGGGCCGGAGACTGGCATCGCCGGGCCCGGAGCGGCGATCGACCCGGGGTCGAGCGCCTCGGCCCGCAACGCGACCCGGCCCCTGCCCGGTTCCCAGGCCCGCACCAAAATCGGGCTGCCGTCGACGTGCAGGAGGCGGGAGGTGACGCCGCGCCGCACTCGCATCGTCCCGTCCTCGCTGCCGTAACCCGGCAGGCGGAAGGGCGATGGCGGTCTTACCTCTACCTCGAGGCTCATTGCCAATGCGTTCGCGCCGCAATCATCATGGATTCGAACCCCCGGCGATCAGCGTGACGATTGCGGCGCTCACCGACCCAACAGGTGGACGTCAACCAGGAAGGAGCGGCTGGCTAGGACGTTGTCGGGCCGCTCGCGACGCGTGAGGCGGCGCGGTGCCCGTTTGCGACCGGCGACCGCGGCGACCGCGCGCACCGCCGCCACCGTGGCGGCCCCAGCGAGGACGCCGCCGGCAGCAGCCATCACCGCGGTTCGCGCCTCGCTGCGCGCGGGCAGTGCGGCAGCGCTCTCGGTCGGAAGGACGCGAACCGAAACTGGCTGCAACTCCATTGAACTCACCCGGCCGACTGTAGCGATGCTTTCGGCGGGCGCATGGGAACAAGCCGCACCTTGCGCGGATAGAGGAGTTAAGCGGAGCCCCTGCCCGGATCGGCCCCCAGCGCCTTCTCATAAACGCGGTATTTCTTGACGATCTCCCCGTTCATCGCTTCCAAGCCCCGGTTCATCGCTTCGTTGGTCTCCAGGATCCAGCCGGCCTCGCCGTGCTTTTGGGGCATCCGCGCGGCCGTTTCGAAGTGCTCGACATAAAGCGAGGCCGCGACCCCGGTGTGCTGGTACTCAGGCTTGACGCCGAGGAAGCCGACCCGCACCAGATCAGAGATGCGGTTGCGGTTGAGGAAGTGCCACCAGCCGAACGGCAGCAGGCGCCCCCTCATCTTCTTCAGCACCTGGTTGATGTCGGGCAGCGTGATCGCGACCGCGATCGTCTCATCGTCCTTTTCAGCGACCATGAACCATTCGCGCGAGAAGACCAGGTGCATGTCGAGCGTATAGGCGTCGAGGTCCTCCTTCGAGTAGGGGACGAAGCCCCAGTTGCTTGCCCAGGCGGCGTTGTAGATCTCAGCGAACCGGTCCATCTCCTTGCGCAGGTGCCGGCGCGACATCTTGCGAATCTTCACGCCGTGCTCGCTGCGGGCGCGCTCGTCGAGCTCGAACATGATTGGCAGCATGTCCTCGCGGTCGCCGATGTCGAGCTCCCACGAGTAGAGGTCAATCGCCTTCTCCAGCCCCGCCCCCTCGCAGAGGCGCTGGTAGTGGCGCGGGTGCCAGGGCTGCCTGATCATCGGCTGCAGCTCGAAGCCCTCGATCAACACGCCGCTCTCCTCGTTCATCGAGAAGTCCATCGGCCCGACCATGCGATCGCAGCCGCGCTGCCGCAGCCAGTCCTCGGCGGCGGCGAGCAGCTCTGCCATCGCCTCCTCGTCATCCTCCAACTCGAGGAAGCCGAACATGCCCCAGCGATTCTGGTGGAACTCGTTGAAGGCGTGATCGACCTGGGCGCTGATCCGGCCGACCACCCGGTCGCCGCGCAGAGCGAGGAAGTACTCGGCCTCGCCATGCTTGAAGTAGGGGTTGAGCTTGCGACTGAGGAAGAGGCGGCGCTCGAGCTTCAGCGGCGGGACCCATGGGGTACCCGCGTGCAGGCGGTAAGGAAGATCGATGAAACGCTTCAGCTCGCGCCCCTTGCGAACCGGCATGATCCTGACGCTTGCCATGGGGTGGTGAACCTACACTCTGGCCATGAGCGAAACCGCCAGGACCCCCGTCGACGTCTTCGAGAAGGCCCGCAGCCACGACCGCCTCGAGCAGCTGGAAGCGGCTAAGCAGCACGACCTCCTCCCCTATTTTCGCCTGCTCACTTCGCAGGCCGGTCCGGTGGTTGAGATGGAGGGTCGCGAGACGATCATGCTCGGCTCCAACAACTACCTCGGCCTGACCGGCGACGAGCGGGTCAAACAGGCGGCGCGCGACGCCCTGGAGACATACGGCACCGGGGTCACCGGCTCGCGGCTGCTCAACGGCACGACGCCCCTGCACGTGGCGCTGGAGACCGAGTTGGCCGAGTGGATGGAGGCTGAGGACGCGATCGTCTTCTCGACCGGCTACCAGTCGAACCTGGGTACGATCGGCACGATCCTCGAGCCGGGCGACACCGTGATCGTCGACTCCGGCGACCACGCCTCGATCCTCGATGGCTGCCGCCTCTCCGGCGCCAAGCTGCGGCCGTTCCGCCACAACCGCATGGACAAGCTGGAAAAGATGCTGCAGCGTGCCGCAGAGGACGGCGGCGGCGTGCTCGTCGTCGTCGACGGCGTCTTCTCGATGGAGGGCGACGTCTGCGACCTGCCCCGCATCGTCGAGCTCTGCAAGAACTACGGCGCGCGGCTGATGGTGGATGAGGCACACGGGGCCGGGGTGCTCGGCGCCCGTGGCGCCGGCGCCTGCGAGCTCTTCGGGCTCGAGCGCGAGGTCGACCTGCGCATGGGGACATTCTCCAAGAGCCTCGCCTCCTGCGGCGGCTTCGTCGCCGGGCCCGCTGACGTTATCGAGTACCTGCGGATCTCCTCGCGCTCCTTCGTCTTCAGCGCCTCGGCGGTGCCGGCCGCGGTGGGCGCGGCGCTGGAGGCGCTGCGGGTGATCCGCTCGGAGGGGCCACGACTCTTCGAGGCGCTGCTCGCCAACGCCGAGTACCTGCGCGAGGGCCTGCGTCACCTCGGCCTCAAGGTGATTGAGCCGGGGACCCTCCCCGACGGCACCGTGGCGACGACGCCGGTGGTGCCGGTCGTGGTCGGCGACGACTGGCAAGCGGTGCTGCTCTGGAAGGCGCTCTTCGATGCCGGCGTCTACACCAACGTCGCGATCCATCCCGCCGTTCCGCCCGGCGGCGCCCTCTTGCGCACCAGCCTGATGGCGACCCATGAGCGCGAGCACCTCGACGGCGCATTGGGAACGATCGCCAGAGTGATCGAGAACTTCCCCGATCTACCCCGGTCGGGGTAGTTTCGGGCCTGTCTGAAATGGGACAAGTCAAAACGTCCACGAAAAAGATGCTCTTAGCGACCGCCCTGAGGGGACTTTCCATCCGACGGGGTTGACGGTCTCCACCCCGAGGGCATAGCTTGCCCCCGCGCCGACCGCATCCCGGGGCAGGGAAGCGAATGGTGGAGCACTCAACTCAGCCAGGCCGAGGTTCGCCCTCCGGTTCGGCGCGCAGAGCTATCCAGTCAATGAACCTCGAAGGGAGGAGTCCCAGTGGACGCTGCTTCAATCGCCCCTGCTCAGACGACCGCTTCCGCAATCCAGGCCCCGCAGCACATGCAGGCGCTTGCTCGCGCCAACCGCGTTCGACTTGCGAGAGCGGAGCTCAAGCGCTCGATCGCACGGGGTGACGTCGACGCGGCGGACGTTGTGCGCGAGTGCCCCTGGGAGACCGAGAGCATGACCCTGGCCGAGTTGCTGACCAGCCAACGCCGCTGGGGCCGCACCCGCGCCCGCAAGTTCTTGATCGGACTCGCCCTCAACGAGAACAAGAAGCTCGGCACGCTGACCTCGCGCCAACGCTCGCTGCTCTCTGCCGAACTGTCCTCGCGCGAGTCGCTCCTGGTGTAGAGGTCTGATCCGGCAGGGGTTCCGCTTAACTTTTTGGGTGGAGCGGAGCCTGCTGGCGCCGCAAGGTTGGCGCCCAAAAAGTGCAAGACGCTCCACCCCTGCCGGATCAGACCTCAGCCGCCGAAACGTCCCACCTTGAAGGACAATCCCCCGGAAGCCCTCTGGAAGGCGCGACGTAGAGCGAAGAAGGACGCGACGAAGGAAACGGCACCGACCCCGAGGCAGACCGCCAGGATCAGGCCGCCGAGATAGAAGAGGCCGCCGGTGACGAGCACGAAGACCGTGCCGGCGAGCAGCGTCGTGTGCGAGCGATAGCCGGCGAGGTGCTCGCGCAGGGAGACCTCGAGGCCTCCGAGGCCGGCGAGAACGACCCCAACCCCGATCGCAGTCGGGCTCGCATTGACGAGACCGATCACCAGCATCACGATGCCGGCGAGCACGGTCAACTCGGCCAGCGGGAAGTTGCCCCACGGTGCCGGCGGTCGCTCCTCTTGGCCCGGTCTATCGCTCAACGGCCGTAAGCCGTCCGGATAATGGACATCCGGAGGAGACCTTGACGCGCCACCAGCCCATCAACATGCCCAGGGGCCCGAGGCGCGGGCGCGAGTGCCAGTGGCCGCATCCCGGTTCGCCGACGTCGGCGCGCGAGATACGCATCCACTTGTGCTCGGCCGGCGCCGTCAGCATCCGCTCGAGCAACTCGCGGTTGCGGGTCTCCAGCTCGTCCTGCTTGCGCAGGGCCTCACGAGCGATGGCGATCCGCTCGGCCAGGGCGTCGCGAATCTGCTCCAGCTCCTCGAGCCTGGCGACCCGGGGCACGGCGAAGCTGGCCGGGACCTCGGTATCGAGCATGAGGCGCGGAAAGGCTTCTGCGCGGAGGCGGGACAGCTCATGCTCGAGGCGGCCGACCTGGCGGCGCAGCTCAGCGCGCGCGAGGCGCTCGTCGCCTCCCACTCGAAACGTCTTGAGAGTGTCTCGGTCGAGCAGATCCGGCATAAAACCCAAATCGAGTGTAGATCACGCCGCCGCGGCTG
>Ga0207652_10003806_pt1 | contig 12367 bp, 7 predicted proteins | sample KBSC63BmetaG_FD_184334 | JGI IMG/M metagenome (GOLD analysis project Ga0207652, IMG submission 184334) | Corn rhizosphere microbial communities from Kellogg Biological Station, Michigan, USA - KBS C6-3B metaG (SPAdes) (version 2) | ecosystem: Host-associated > Plants > Roots > Rhizosphere ... | reverse complement strand
AAACCCGCGAAAAAGGCAGTCAAGCGCGTGAGCGCTTCAAGCGTAAGGGCCAAGTGTTTTGTTATTTCTCCATTCGGAGGCTGGTTTGACAGTTATTATTCAGCCATCCTTCAACCTGCCATTGAGGCGGCTAATCTCACGCCTTGCCGCGCAGATGACCTTTATAGACCTAGCTCGATAATTCATGACATTTGGCGCTTCGTATCCCAAGCGACAGTTCTTTTGGCAGATCTTACGGGGAAAAACCCGAATGTGCTCTATGAACTAGGTCTCGCACACGCCATCGGTAAGCCAGTAGTTATGATCACCCAAGATCTTGATGATGTCCCCTTCGATCTTAGGAACCTCAGGGTGATCACCTACGAAATGCGTGACCCATCTTGGGCCTCGCTGTTAGCCGAGAGTATTACGCATTCTCTAAAGGAAGTGATGGCGGAACCCGAATCTGCAGTTCCGCCAGCTTTTCTTCATGAGCGGCAAGACAGCAAAGCTCCCCAAGTAACACCTATAGAGAAGAAAGTGCTGGAACTTACTCAACAGGTTGATAGTTTGCGCAGAAGTCAGCGCGGAGTCGCGATGGCAGCGGAGGATATCATCGGACCCGATGAAGCCCGGGCAACCATTCGACGCTGGTTGCGTAACGATATGCCGATACCTATGATTATCGAACGTCTGGAAAACCGGGGCGTTCCGGTAGACTTCATTGAGCGCGAGATTAAACGATACAGGGTTGGCTCACGAGGGTCAGATAGGATAGAAGATACAAGTCTTACGTAACCCTGATAGACAAGAATTAAAAACCCGCCTTGACGGCGGGCTTTCTTACCCGGAGGGCGCGTGCCGCTCCGGCTAGGAGCAGCCGCTGGTCCCACCGCATTCCATGCACCTATAGCAGCTCCCGTTGCGAACCATAATGGCTCCGCAGGTGCTGCAACTGGGGGCGTCGCCCATGTCGTAGAGGCCCTTCATGGCGTCGGAGGCGTGGTAGAGGCCGCGGTCTTCTGTGCCGAGCAGCCCAGCAGATCCCTCCGCTACGCTGCGGGATGACAGACCGCTGGAGGCTGCCAGGTCAGGGGCGATGCCTTGCGCAGGCGGGGTGCGGTCGTTGTGCGCGTTGGTTTCAAAGGCGTCGCCGAGCATGGTGTGGGGTTCGGGGATTTGTGCAACAGCGGGTGAAGCAGATCCCTCCGCTGCGCTACGGGATGACAAATCATTGCCGCGGGATGACGCATCGTTTGTCGTGATGACAGAGCTGTGCGGCGACGTGATGTGGCCGGTGACGGGGACCGTCGCCGAGGGGTGGAGGCCGGCGAAGAGGTCGAACTGGTGGCCCGAGAGGAAGCGGAGCTGCATCCAGCGGAAGATGTAATCCATGATGGATTTCGCGTAGCCGATCTGCTCGTTGCCGGTCCAGCCCGAGGGCTCGAAGCGGGTGTGGGCGAACTTCTCGCAGAGCAGCTTCAACGGCACGCCGTGCTGGAGGCACATGCTGATCGCCGTTGCGAAGCTGTCCATCAGGCCCGAGATCGTTGAGCCTTCCTTGGCCATGCGGATGAAGACTTCGCCAGGCTGGCCGTTCGGATACAGCCCGACCGTGAGGTAGCCCTCGTGGCCGGCGATGCCGAACTTGTGCGTGACCGACGCGCGCTCCGACGGGAGACGGTGACGCATCGCGCGCGGTGGAGCCTGCGCGTCGACCGAGTCGGCGTTCTGGGTGGAGGAATGGAGCATCGCGGCAAGCTGGGCTTCGAGCGCGACGAGCTGGGCCTTGGTGGCCGCGTGGGCGGCTTCGGCTTCGGCAAACTTTTGTGCAGCTTCCGGTGAAGCAGATCCCTCCGCTGCGCTACGGGATGACAAAGGTGTATTGCTCTGCTCGGCGGCGGTGAGGACCTTGGTGCCCTTCTTCTCGTCCGTGGTCTGCGCGGAGACGTTCAGCGGCTGCGTGCCCTTGGAGCCGTCACGGTAAATCGCGACGGCCTTGAGGCCGAGCTTCCAGCTTTCGGTGTAGGCGTCGGCGATGTCCTGCACGGAGCAGTCGTTGGGCAGGTTGACGGTCTTCGAGATCGCGCCCGACAGGAACGGCTGTGCCGCCGCCATCATCTTGACGTGGCCGAGCCACGAGATGGTACGCGTGCCCTTGGCCGGCTTGAAGGAGCAGTCGAAGACGGCCAAGTGCTCAGGCTTGAGGGCGGGAGCGCCTTCGATGGTACCGGTAGCGTCGATGTAGTTGACGATGCCTTCAACCTCGGTCTCCTTGTAGCCGAGCTTGAACAGCGCGCCGGGGACGGTGTTGTTGACGATCTTGATCATGCCGCCGCCGACCAGCTTCTTGTACTTGACCAGCGCGAGGTCAGGCTCGATGCCCGTGGTGTCGCAGTCCATCATGAAGCCGATGGTGCCTGTAGGCGCGAGGACGGTGACCTGCGAGTTGCGGTAGCCGTTCTGCTCGCCGAGAGCGAGGGCGATGTCCCAGGCGTTCTGGCTGGCCGCCTTGAGCTCGGCGAGCTGCGGAGCGACGAAGGGCTCGGCGCTCGAATGCAGCGCGCGGTCGATGTTGTTGACTTCCGCGCGGTGCATGCGGATGACGTCGAGGAACGGCTCGCGGTTGACGTAGAAGCCGGGGCAGGCGCCGCCCTGCACGCCAGTTGCCTGGGTAAGGGGTGTGGCCGCGCCGAGGGGCGGGCAGTCGGCGGCGATGCGCGCGGACTGGGCATACGCATCACCGCAAAGGATCGCGGTAAGTGTGGCCGCATAGGCACGGCCGGCGTCGGAGTCGTACGGCAGGCCGCGGTCCATCAGCAGCGCGCCCAGGTTGGCGTAGCCGAGGCCCAGCGGGCGGTAGTCGTGCGAGTTCTTCGCGATCTGCTCGGTGGGGTAGCCGGCCGCGTCCACGATGATTTCCATCGCTGTGGTCATGACCGCGATGGCGTGGCGATACGCGGGAACGTCGAACTGGCCGCCCGGAGTGAGGAATTTCAGCAGGTTGAAGCTGGCAAGGTTGCAGGCGGAGTCATCGAGGAACATGTACTCCGAGCAAGGGTTCGAGGCGTTGATGCGCGCCGTGTTCTTCGAGGTGTGCCAGCGGTTGATGGTGCTGTCGTACTGCATGCCGGGATCGCCGCACTGCCAGGTGGCTTCGGCGATCTGATGCATGATTTCGCGGGCGTCGTACTCCTTCACCTCTTCGCGGCCCTTGACGGTGCGGGTGGAGAACTTGTCGTCGTTGACGACAGCGTTCATGAACTCGTCGGTGACGCGGACGGAGTTGTTGGCGTTCTGGAAGAAGATCGAGCTGTAGGCTTCGCTGTCGGGGCCGGAGCCGTCGTAGCCCGCCTGCATCAGGTGCCAGGCCTTGGCTTCTTCCTTCACCTTGCACTGGATGAAGTCTTCGATGTCCGGATGGTCGACATTGAGGATGACCATTTTTGCAGCCCGGCGCGTCTTGCCGCCGCTCTTGATGACGCCGGCGAAAGCGTCAAAGCCGCGCATGAAGCTGAGCGGGCCGGAGGCGGTGCCGCCGCCGCTGAGGGTCTCCATGGAGCCGCGAATGGCCGAGAGGTTGCTGCCGGCGCCCGAGCCCCACTTGAAGAGCATGCCCTCGGTCTTGGCGAGGGTCAGGATCGAGTCGAGCGAGTCGTCGACGGAGTTGATGAAGCACGCCGAGCACTGCGGGCGGGTGTAGCCGGTGCGCGAGAAGGCGACACGGCCGAGGGTCGCGTCCCAGTGCCAGTTCTGGGCGTCGGAGTTGGGCTCGAAGCGGTCGCAGCCGACGTTGAACCAGACGGGAGAATTGAACGCCGCCTTCTGGTGCAGCAGGATGTGCGCGAGCTCGGCAAAGAAGGTGTTGGCATCGTCCTGCGTGGCGAAGTAGCCGTCGCGGATGCCCCAGTCGCGGATGCTCTCGGCGACGCGGGTGATGAGGGCGCGGACGCCGGTCTCGCGTTCTGGAGTTCCAATTTGTCCGTGCAAATACTTAGAAGCGACGATGTTGGTGGCGGTCAGCGACCAGTCGGCGGGGACCTCGACGTTGCGCTGCTCAAAGATGAGCTTGCCCTTCCAGTCCTGGATGATGGCGTCGCGGAGCTCCCATGTGATTTCGTCGAAGGGGGAGACGCCGGGGCGGGTGAAATGTCGCTCGAACGTGAGGCCGGGAGCGGTAGTGTTCGCGGAGAAAGTGTGGGCAGAGGTGGAGGCGGCTGAGGAAGTGGTTGCGACGGGGGCGGTGGACTCGGCCATGGGGAAAATCTCCTGGAAAAACGTCTGTCTGGGGAGCTTGGAAAGCTCCTCTGTGGTGCAAGGTCGATGTCGGCCTTAAGGGGAAACCTGACGTGAACAAGCTTGCGACGTGCGGCCCTGGCAGAAGGCCATGCGACTCGCAATTCACGAGTAAGGTGCAGATGCGAAAGTAACTCTGCATCTGGTGCTAGTCAAGTATAAAACAACAACATCTTGTGGTGACTACGTTGATACCCCCGGGATGGGCACTTGCGGGGGGTAGACTTCGGGTTTTCGGGGGTTTTCGTGTGGAAAGCTTCGGGGAGGCGCGTGAATTGCGGGTTTTCTTCCGTTCACGCGGCTGTAACCGGAGCGTCGCCAGACCGTAACATTACGAGCCTAGGCCGCTGGAAGGCCCGGCGCAAGGTGCAAGAGTGGTGCAATCGACGATTGCGGGGGTGGAAATGTGGAAAGAGGCGCTCGGGCACATGCAGCCTACACCAGAACACGTGCCGTCTCCAGGGCAGGTTGCGGCGGTGAGTTTCCTGCCTGCTCAGAGTTCCAGGTCGCGGACGATCCAGAGAGTCCCATAAAACCACGCAACGAAAAATGCAAAATGGAGGGCGATTGCGGTCTGTGATGGGAGATAGGTGACAGCGTCGTAGTGGGCGGGGGAGAACAGCAACGAACGTGTCCAGGCAAAACGCAGGGCAAACATCAGCAGGAACACGAAGACGGAACCGAACAGACCAACAATTTTTGCGGAAGTAAAACGGCTTTGCGTGAGCCAGCGGCTGGAGGTAAGAAATACGTACACACAAAGGCCCACGGAAATTCCCGCGAGATAGAACCTGCCCATGTGCGTCGCCGCGGCGAGAGCCAGAAAGCTCGGGTGAGGGCCGAGATGCGAGGCGGCGGGGATGGTTTCGAGAATCGCAACCAGATGACCAAGTGAAGGCGCGTGGACCAGGTACAGCCAGCCGACCAGCAGGAGCCAGACCAGTCCTGGAAGGAGGATGATGGCTGTGGCGGCGATAAGGAATGGGGCCAGAACAAGGTCAAGGCGCGATTGCGGACGGGTGAGCATGAAGCGGAGGGCCGAGGGTTGGACGTAGCTCTGCGAATTTTTGCCGGTTCCGGACATAAAGCCGAGGAAGCCGGCGATGAGGACAAAATTAATAGCGAAACTGAGGAGGATGCGGGCATCCGATGGATCCACAGGGCAAGTGCAGGCTTTATGCCAGAAGGCGCCGAGGGAGAGATCGTCTGATGCGGTCGCCATGAACTCAATCAGGACACCGCCGAGCGAAATTGCCGCCACCGTGATGAGGCGACCGCGGAGAAGGCGAAGATGAGGACGGAAGAGCATCGGTTTCATCTTTCGTGGGGGCGGCTAAAGTTCAACCCTGCGGATGAGGCGTTGAGCGATAAAGAGAAGGACAGCGGAGGTAAGAACGGGAACCAGGACGTAGCCATAACGGGGCGGCGGCCCGAGGTCCATATACAGAAAGAACACTCTGGACAAAAGCAGGGCCAACGGCCCTCTGACGACGTGGACTAAGTGCACGACCGCAATTCCACCTGCGAGACCGAAAATCACCGCCATGCCTCTGCCGGTGCTCTTATTCGGAAACCACGAACCCAGGGTGAGCAGCAGGACACCGGCGGAGAAGACCAGAAGCGCCATCGTGGCGAGGGAGAGGAAGAGACGAGGCACGGATGTTTGGAGCGATTGGATGAGGTGCATTTCCTGCCGGTGCGATAAGACCGTGCCGGGCTGGAATGTGTCGAGCAGATGCAGCCACACCGGACCGTAAAAGAGGAGCAACAGGACAAACGAAACCGCAAGAGCAGTGGCGAGCGAGGCGAGGATTGTCGCAATGGCCGACAGGATGCGTGCCCAGAATAAAAAGCGAAGAGTCAACGGCCGCGTGCGGTTGAAGCTGGCTTGCGCTCCTGTCGTCAGTGCGTAAACAGCGATCATCGCCGCCATCACCATCATGGCGTCGAGCGCGAGTTCCCCGAGGGTGATGTGCTCAAGGTAGCTGTACCAGACGCGTTGCGCGAGTGGCTGTTCGGGGCCGTAGCGGTCAACGGACGTTGGCAACAGACCAGAGGTAAAGACCACAACCAAAAGATAGGCCACGATGTAATAGAAAGCCCTGCCAAGCGCGATCTGCTGACGCAGGTAGGTGCATTGCGGCACGGAAAAGGAACTCAGAACGAACCCAGACGCAGGCTCGAGTTTTGGCTCGAAGGGCTGCACAGGAGCACAGTCAACATCCGCAGCCTTGCGCCTGGCCCTTGCAATCTTGAGGCGACCCCAAACGATGAGGATCGCCAACGGCGCGACGAGCTCTATAACGATGATGGTGTTGCCGTTCATGCGGCCTCTTCTGTAACGCCTTCTTCTTTGCGGCAAAGCGCGAGGAAGATTTCGTTGAGCGAGAGCGGAGCGGAGTCGAGAATAGTGGCCCCGTTGGCGGCCAGGTCCGCGCTGAAGCTGTCCGGGGCGTCGCGCAGAACGTATTGCGTGGCGTGAGCATCGCGGCGTGCGCTGAGGATGTTCGCGCCACGCGACGGAAGATTTTCGCCGCTGACGGTGACGCGGCGGAAGCTGGCGCGGATGTCGTCGAGCGGGCCTTCGAGGAGAATTTTGCCGCGGTCCATGATGCCGATGTAGTCGGCGATTTGTTCGATCTCGGCAAGCTGATGGCTGGAAAGGAAGATCGTACGGCCATCCGCTGTGCAGTCTTCGACCAGCAGGCGCAGCAGGGCGTCGAGAGCAACCGGATCGAGGCCGGTAGTGGGCTCGTCGAGGATGAGCAGACGCGAGCGCTGGGCAATGGCGCAGGCCAGCGAGGCCTTGGTCTTGTTGCCGAGCGAGAGTTTGATGAACGGCGTGTCGAGTGGCAGCTCCAGGCGATCGACAACTTTGCGGGCGAGCGCGTCGGACCATGTATCGGGATAGAAGCTGCGATTGAGTTCGAGAAGCTTGCGGGCGCCGAGGCCGATGTTTGCTTTGTCCTCGGGCACGAACGCCACCTGGCGCAGCATGGCGACACGCGACGGGTCGGGCCAGGGGTCGAGGCCGAGGACTTCTATCGAACCGGAACTGGGCCGGGCGAGACCCATTGCCATGCGGATCGTGGTCGTCTTGCCCGCGCTGTTGCGGCCGAGCAAGCCATAGATCGAGCCCTCGGGGACGTTGAGCGAGAGACCGTCGACGGCGCGAATGGCTTTGCGGCCGAAGCCGTACGTCTTGACGAGATTTTCGGTGCGGATGGCGTAGTTGGTCACTGGGATTCCTCGGAGGAACGTTTGTTGACGCGGGATTTTCGGGCCAGGTCTTCAAGCGCGGCGTCGAGCAGCTTGTGCGTGTCTTCGGCGGAGAGACGAAGCTGTGCAGCCTCAACGGCGAACTGCTGCGCGAGCGGGCGAAGGCGGCGAAGCTTTTCCGCCTTCAGCAGACCCGACGTCAGCGCGGCTTCGGACGCGACGAACGTCCCACCACCCGGAACGGTGCGAATGACGCCCTCACGTTCCAGGTTCTGGAAGGCGCGCGCGACGGTGTTGGGATTGATGCGGAGCTCAGCAGCGGCGCGGCGCGTGGAGGGGAGAGCGTCTCCGGGATGCAGCAGGCCGGAGGCGATGGCCTGCTTGATCTGCTGCTCGAGTTGCAGGTAGACCGGGACACCCGAACTCGCGGAGATGCGCAGTGGCAGCATGACTGTACTAATACAGTAGTACGGTCTTCGGAGTCAAATCCGGTGGAGTCTAACTAAGTCTCCGGCATTCCCTCAGCGGCTAAAGCCACGGTGTACTTGCAGCACTTTCGGCGGGACTGAAGTCCCGCCCCTTCAAAGCCAGAGCTTTATCAGAGCTTTCCTAGATGGCGCGGATGAGGCGGGCGGGCAAAGTGATGACGGCGCCGACGAGTTCGAGCGCACCGCCGACCGCGATGCCGACGAGACGGAACGGCAGCAGGAGCAGCCAGACGACTGGGTAAAGCACGAGTGCGACCAGAGCCGCGGGCCAACACACCACAATCAGGATGCAAAGCAGCAGGAGTTTCATCGGTGTTCTCTTCCCTCTCCTCGCGGTGCGCGAGGTTGTCAGGAGATTCTACGAAAAATGGACGGCCATGGTTCCGGGTCGGCGCGACGAAGCATCGAACGGTTCAGGCGCTTGCCGCCGGAGGGTTGGAACATGGGACAGGAAGAACAGGCGATCGGGTTTGACGAGGGTGGCGGCAACAAAGCACAGCCTGAGAGCGTTGAGGGCGGCCATTCGACCGCTCCGGGGCCGACCGAAAGCCAGCCTCATCCGAAAGAAGCGGAAAAGCGGGTAAACCCGTCTGCTCCAGGTGAGACCGGGACTACTCCCGGAACAAACACGAAGTAGTCCGGCCTGACGAAAGACACACCCCGCACACAGGCATCCGGTGGCGGCGAAAACCTGCGCGGCGGGGTTCGCTGGGGTTGCCTCGAAAGTGATGAATTCCGGGCCTTTCCGCGAATCGCGGGGGTACCAAAGTTACGTTTGTAACCCGGCAAGGTTATTACAATCGTCAACATAGACACATACTGTTGAGATTGTCACGACGCGCTTTCGGGTCACCCCGCTGTGCGCGCAGAGCATGAGACCAAGAAGGGGCATAGCATTGTCCGAACTTGTCGAGCATGCGATCAGGACTTGTCCGACAGGAGAAATTAGGGCCCATGTTCAAGAAACTTTTTGTGTGCGCAGTATGCGTGTGTGCGGCCGCCGCCGCCGCTGTTTCCCAAACCCCAGTTGCCTGCTCCACGATTTCGGTTGGAACCAATGGTTCCCTGAACGGCTTTGTGCCGTCGCCGGACGATGCGTGGCATCAGGACATTACCAACGCTCCGGTAGACCCCAATTCGGCGAAGATCACCACGACCACCGGCGATCTCGGCGGCGCCAAGCTGCATCCCGACTTCAGCTCCATCGCAGCCGGTGGTTATGGCATTCCCTATGCCGTTGTCGATTCGGCGCAAACACCAGGCGTCGCGGTGCCGATCACGCTCTATGGTGACGAAAGCGATATAACGCTGGTCCCCATTCCTTCGGGGATGCCTGTCGAGGGCAGTCCCGGAGAGTGCCCGGCCAACACCGGCGACCGCCACGCGCTGGTCCTGGACCGCAACAAGTGCGTCGTCTATGAGCTGTGGCAGGCGGCCCATTGCAACTCCGCGTGGAGTGCGTCCGATATGGCCGTGTGGGACCTCAGCGAGACCGAGAAGCGACCGTACACCTATACTTCCGCCGATGCCGCCGGCCTGTCGGTTTTCGAGGGCCTGATCCGCTATGACGAGATCGTCGCCGGAGTCATCAACCACGCTATCCGCTTCACGGCGGCGAAGACCAAGAGCGACGCGCACATTGGCTATTTCACGGCCCCGGCGACCCACTCGGCCGGAAACCTTGCTACGTCAGACAACATCATGGGCATGCGCATCCGGCTAAGGGCGGACTTCGATATTTCCGGCTTCTCGTCGACCAACCAGATCATCCTGAAGGCGATGAAGCAGTACGGCATGATCCTGGCGGACATCGGGTCGAACCTGTTCTTCCAGGGGACCCCGGATGCACGCTGGAACGACAACGACCTGAACGCGCTCAAGGCTATTCCCGCAACCTCGTTCGACGTGGTCCAGATGGGCCCGGTATATCAAACGACGACCGTCCCCACGGGCGCGGCGCCGGTGATCAACAGCTTTACCGCTTCGGCCACAACGGTCGCTTCCGGCACCGCTGTTACGTTGACGCCCACCGTTACCGGCGCTTCCTACAGCTACATCGACAACGTCGGATTCACACGCGGTCCGGTCACCGTTACCCCGACAGCGACCACAACCTATACGCTCACCAGCCGCAACGCATTCGGCACGGCCAGCGCCTCGGTCAAAGTGACCGTGAGCGGCGCGACAACGACGCCCACCCTGGCATTCACCGCGGTCACCGGTAAGACCTACGGCGCCGCACCGTTCGCGGTAAGTGCCACTTCCAACTCAACAGGAGCCATTACCTATACGGTTGTCAGCGGACCGGCGACCATCAGCGGCAGCACGGTAAGCCTTACCGGCGCCGGAACGGTGACGCTGCAAGCCAGCCAGGCCGCAGCGGGCACGTACAGCGCGACGACGGCGCAAACCAGCTTCGTGGTCAGCCCCGGAAGCCCAACGCTGGCGTTTGTCTCCGTGCCCAGCCAGACGTACGGTGCGGCGCCTTTCACCGTATCGACAACCACCAACTCTTCTGGCAGCATCGCTTACTCCGTCGTGAGCGGACCGGCGACCATATCCGGCAACACGGTGACGCTTACCGGCGTGGGCTCTGTGACTCTGCAAGCCAACGAAGCAGCAGCAGGAAATTACACCGCCGGTATGGCCCAAACGACCTTCACGGTAAATCCGAAGACGCCGGCACTGGCTTTCGCCGCGATCGCGACGCAGTCTTACGGAGCGGCGCCGTTCGCGGTCTCGGCATCCTCAGCTTCTTCCGGCGGCATTGTTTATTCCGTCGTCAGCGGACCGGCAACCATCAACGGCAGCACCGTTACCTTGACCGGTTCCGGAACAGTGACGCTGCAGGCCAACCAGGCAGCGGCAGGAAACTACACAGCGGCAACGGCGACGACAGCGTTTACCGTGACGTCAGGCACGACATCGCCGAAACTGGCGTTCGTTGCGAACTGGGGTGTGACCTTCGGAGCGGCGCCCTTCACGGTGAGCGCCACTTCCGCTTCGCCTGGGGCCATCACGTACTCCGTCGCCAGTGGACCGGCGACGGTCTCCGGCAACACGGTGACGCTGACCGGCGCCGGTACGCTGGTTGTTCAGGCAACGCAGGCCGCCTCGGGGAGCTACGCCTCCGCCACGGCCACGATGAGCATTCCCATCAAGGCTGGAGTCTCCGGCCTGGCGTTTGTTACAGTCCCGGCCACGGCTTACGGAACGGCACCCTTTGCCATAGCGGCGACAACGAAGTCCTCGGGGGCCATCGTGTATTCCGTAGCGAGTGGGCCTGCAACCGTGTCCGGAAACAGGGTCACTCTTACGGGCATCGGCACGGTGTCTCTCAAAGCGACCCAGGCAGCGACCACCGACTACGTTGCGGCTACGGTTTCCACCAACTTCAGCGTGACGCCGCAAGTGCCAACCATCAACTTCACAGCAGTTCCTGACCAGACTTTCAGCAACACGCCGATCACGCTGAATGCGACGTCTAACTCTCCCGCGCCGATCACTTACTCCCTGTTGAGCGGATGGGCAATTCTCTCCGGCAACACCGTTACCCTTCAGCGGACCGGGGTCCTAACCTTCCAGGCCCGGCAGGCCGCAACCGGAAACTTTGCCGCAGCAAGCGCCCAGATCAGCTTCAACGTTACGGCCGCACCTGTGACATTGGCCTTCACTGCAATTTCCGGCAAGGTGTATGGCACTTCCGCACCGTTCAAGGTGACAGCGACTTCCGCCTCAGCGGGAGCCGTCGTCTACGCGGTCGCCAGCGGACCGGCAACCGTCAGCGGGAACAGCGTCACGCTGACCGGAGCGGGTACGGTGACTCTACAGGCAACGCAAGCTGCCTCTGGAGTCTATGCCACAGGGACCGCGACAACCAGCTTCAACGTCGCTACGCAGTAAATCGTTGTATCGCTTCAACCGGCGTCGCTCTCCCCAAGGGAGCGGCGCTTTTTCTTTGAAAGCAAAAAATGACGGAACTGTAGCATTTACCGGCGAGAACCTCTTATATTGTTCGAGAGTATGAGGCGACGACTGCCGCTTCGCCGCACGACGCCTACGGCGTTATGTATTCGGTGGAAGGGGGCGGCGGAGGCCGTTGCGTGAAGTCGCAAGGCTACCAGCATCTATTTCACCGTTCGTTGTAGAAAGGCGCGCCATGCAGAGCCATACCGCTTTTGTTTTGCTGATTGACGACGACACCGACCTGCTGACGTCGATGAGCGCCATCCTGACGCAGGCTGGATATAAAGTGCGGACAGCGAAGGACGGTGTCTCGGCATTGGCGGAGATGCAGGACGGCGTCCCGGACATCATTCTGTCCGACCTGAATATGCCGGGGATGTCGGGGTTCGAACTGCTGTCTGTGGTGCGGCGGCGGTTTC
>Ga0207652_10003805_pt1 | contig 12368 bp, 15 predicted proteins | sample KBSC63BmetaG_FD_184334 | JGI IMG/M metagenome (GOLD analysis project Ga0207652, IMG submission 184334) | Corn rhizosphere microbial communities from Kellogg Biological Station, Michigan, USA - KBS C6-3B metaG (SPAdes) (version 2) | ecosystem: Host-associated > Plants > Roots > Rhizosphere ... | reverse complement strand
CCAGTGCAAAGAGATGCGCGGATTGCGCAGGAGGCCCGCCTGCACCACGTCGGCTTGCGCCACGCCGAGCCGCTCGTAGACCGCTTGCAGCTCGGGATTGTTGAAGAGCGCGATCTGCGTCGCCGTGTCGACGGTGAGCTCGCCGGCGAGGAGGCGCCGCGTCTCGTCGGCGACGGCGCGATCCTCGTCGCCGCCCTGGTTCCAGTGCACGCGGTACGGCGCGCGGTCGGCGAGGCTCTTGGAGACGTCGTCGAAGCCGGCCTTGCGCGGCACGACGCAGCCGGCGAGCGCGACGACGCCGAGCGCGACGATGGCGCGCGTCACTTCTCACCGTCGTGCGGGTGATGCTCGTGCGCCGGCGGATGCGCGTGCGCGCCCGGCTCCTCGCGCATCGGCGCGTTCCCCGGCGGCGTCGCCGTCGGGCTGTGCAGCTGCTCGTGCCCCGTCGGCGGCGCCTCGGCGCCCTTGGGCGGCACCGCGCTCAACAGCGGATCCGGCTCGTACGCCGGCGGCGCGTGAAACGGCGCCTCCGCGGCCGCGGCCTGCCCCGGATCGCGGGCCGCCGGCCGCTCGGCGAGCTCGCCCGAGCAGCCGGCCAACAAGATGCAGATCGCCGCCCCGGCGATCGAATGAGCGCGCATGATCCCTCCCAAGCATCCGTTGGTTGCAGAGTTTCGCGGCGCCGTCAAACCGCTGGTGCGATTACCCGATGGCGGCGGCGCGCGCGCGCCCCATGAACGAACGGCGCAATCGCGGCAACCCAGATCTGGCGGCGAGAGGGAGGGCACATGCGACGACTAGCGGATTACACGATTGGGCTCGTGATCGTGCTGGCGCACTTCATCATGATGAGCCGGCAGAACGACAAGCTGGCGCGTCTCGCGCAGCGCTAGAGCGCAGGTTATGAGATGCGCTCTAGGCGTCAGTGGCGCAGCTCGCTGCTCTCGCGCCAGACCTCGAGCGCGATCTCGGCGCGGGCTCGCGCGACCGCCACGCGCGTCGACGTCGGATGATCCTCGGCGAGCACGGACTCGACGAAGTCGCGGGCGGTGTCGAGCGATACGGCGAGCTGCGGGCGCCCCTCTTCGAGCGAACGGCGCATGGCGATGCGTAGCTGTTCGTCGAGGAAGCGCAGGTAATCGAGCGCACGCTCGCCCGCGTCGACAGAGTCTTCAGTCTGCACACGACTCTAGCTTTCAAGCTTCGTACCGCGGACAAGGCGACTGCAGTCACGTACGTTGCCAGCCTGTCGGCTGTCGTCTTTACGTCGCCGCCGCCGATGGCACGCGCAGCGGAGCCGTCGCGGGCGTCGCGGCGGGCTCGTCGCCGCCGGCGGACGCGAGGCCGCCGAGGTGCTCCGGATACGCGTGTCCGCCGTGCTCGTGCAGGTCGATGCCTTCCTCTTCGCCCTCTTTCGACACGCGCAAGACGCCCAGCGCCTTGACGCCGTACATGAGCGCCGCAGCGACGGCGAACGTGGCGAGCGTGACGCTGACGCTGCCGATCGCCTGCGCCTTCAGCTGCGCGAAGCCGCCGCCGTAGAAGAGGCCGCTGACCAGCGCCGCGGCCGAGGTGTCGGCGCCCGTCGGCGTCGGCGCGCCGAACTGTCCCGTCGCGAAGAGGCCGAGGCTGAGCGTGCCCCAGATGCCGCACATGCCGTGCACCGGCACCGCGCCGACGGGATCGTCGATGCGCAGCTGCTCCAAGAGATCCGTGCCGAGCACGACGACGACGCCGGCGACGCCGCCGATGACGATGGCGCCGAACGGGCTCACCCAGTAGCACGGGCACGTGATCGCCACGAGCCCGGCGAGAAAGCCGTTGACCGTCATGCCGCAGTCCCACTTCTGCGCGCGCGGATAGACCCACGCGAGCGCGACGAGGCCACCGGCGCACGCGGCCAGCGTCGTGTTGGCGGCGACGCGCGCGCAGCCGGCGAGATCCATCGCCGACAACGTCGAGCCCGGGTTGAAGCCGTACCAGCCGAACCACAAGATGACGCCACCGACGGCGGCGATGGTCATGTCGTGGCCGGGCGGCATGGCGCCGCCGTCGCGTTTGAATTTGCGCCCGAGGCGCGGGCCGAGCGCGATGGCGCCGGCGAGCGCGACGAAGCCGCCGATGGTGTGCACCACCGTCGAGCCGGCGAAGTCGTGGAAGGCGGCGGGCGCGATGGTGTTGAGCCAGCCGTCCGGCCCCCACGCCCAATGGCCGACGATCGGGTAGATGAAGCCCGACACGCCGATGGAGTAGAGGAGATCGCCGACGAAGCCGGTGCGCCCGACCATGGCGCCCGAGGTGATCGTCGAGCAGGTGTCGGCGAAGGCGAACTGGAACAGCCAGTACGCGAGCATCGGCACGCCGGTCGCGCCGTAGGTCGCGGGCGTGCCGTGCAAGAAGAAGTACTGGAGGCCGATGAAGCGGTTGCCCGCGCCGAACATGAAGGCGAAGCCGAACGCCCAGAACAAGATGCCGCACAGGCAGGTGTCGACGATGCCTTCGAGCAGGATGTTCACCGTCTCGCGCGTGCGCGCGAAGCCGGCCTCGAGGCACATGAAGCCGGCCTGCATGAAGAAGACGAGGAACGCCGCGATCAGCGTCCACATGGTGTTGAGCGCGTTGATGGTCGCGACCGGCGACGGCGCGGCGCCGTCGGCCCAGGCGCGGCTGCCGAAGTACCAGTCGAGCCCGGCGATGGTGCCGACGACGAGCGCCGCGGCGATCAGCTTGCCGGCGACGAGCGCGCCGAAGACGCGCCGGGTGTTGGGATCGGAAAATCGACTGCGAACGCTCGCGAGCATCGGCCGCCTCCTCGATGTGTGGGCAGGGGCTAGCCTACGAGCGGCGCATGAACGGCGCGTTTCGGCGCCGCAAAATGGGAGTAACTCGCTGCGTCAGTCGGCGTCGTGCGGCTCGCGCACGGTGGCGTCGACGAGGGTGTCGGCGTCGACCGTCTGCATCGGGATCGTCGGATGCGCCGCGATGCCGGCGCGCGCCTCGTCGCGCGCGGCGGCGGCGGCGACGAGCGCCTCGTCGACGGCGAGCATGGTCGGCGGACGCGCGTCCGGCGACTTCTGCAGCATGCTCGCGACCACGGCCGCGAACGGCGGCGACACCAGATCGTCGAGCAGGTGGATGGGCGGCGGCTCGATGCTGTGCGCCAGCATCATGCGCCCGAGCCCCTTTTCGACGAACGGCGGCTGCCCGGCGGCCATCTCGAAGGCGATGCAGCCGAGCGCATAGATGTCGGCGCGCGGATCGACGTTGCGCGCGCTGCGGCACTGCTCGGGCGCCATGTACGTGGGCGTGCCGACGATCGCGCCCGACAGCGTGATGCGCACCGACTGCTCCTCGGCGAGGCGGCAGACGCCGAAGTCGAGCACCTTGACCGCGACGCCCCATGGCTGCGCGGCGTCGGGCACGAGGAAGAGGTTGGCCGGCTTGAGATCGCGGTGGATGACGCCGGCGGTGTGCGTCGCCGCCAGCGCGCGCGCCGTCTGGCGCACGATGTCGATGATGAAGCGCTCGGCGAGCCGCCCGTCGCGCTGCATGCGGCGCAGCAGGCTCTCGCCTTCGAGCCGCTCCATGACGAGGAAGGCGCGCCCGTCGTCGTGGCGACCGAAATCATGGATGTCGACGACGCCGGCGTGGCGCACCCGCGCGGCGGCGCGCGCCTCGTCGACGAAGCGGGCGACCACGCGTGGATCGCGCGAGTACTCGTCGTGGAGCAGCTTGATGGCGACCTTCTTGCCGAGGAGCGTGTGCTCGGCGAGATAGACCGAGCTCATGCCGCCGGTGCCGAGCCGCTCGACGAGCCGATAATGACCGATGACGGTGCCGACCACGTGCCCTCTTGGCGGGCACCATAGCGCAAACTCACGCGGCGCGGGCGAGCGGCTGCTCCTCGTCGCCGAGCAGCGCCTGCAGGCGGCGGCGCGCGTTGAACAGGCGCGACATGACGGTGCCGAGCGAGCAGCGCATCGCCGCGGCGATCTCCTGGTACGACAGGCCCTGCACCTCGCGCAGCACCAGCGTCGTGCGGTGCGCCTCCGACAGCGTCGCCAGCGCGGCGCCGATGCGGCCGCCGAGCTCGAGGCCGGCGACGGCGCGGAACGGATCGTCGTCGCCCGCGAGCACGCCGGCGACGTCGTCGAGCGCCACCGGCGCGGCCGGCTTGTGGCGCAGCTTGTCGATGCACAGGTTGACGACGATCCGATAGAGCCACGTCGAGAAGCGCGACTCGCCGTCGAAGCGGGCCAGCCCGCGGAAGGCGCGCAGAAAGGCCTCCTGGCAGGCGTCGCGCGCGTCCTCGACGTTGTGCAGGACGCCGACGGCGACGGCGAGCGCGCGCGGCTGGTGGCGGCGGACCAGCCACTCGAAGGCGGCGCGCTCGCCCCGCCGCGCGGCGGCGACGGCGGCGGCTTCGTCGAGATACGCAGCGGCTCCCCGAACGTGCGCAGTGTGCGACATGGTCGAAGCGCTACGGTTGCAACCGGGTTGCCAACGGCAAAGGCGCGAAATCCGGGCCCTGCCCGTCGGGGAGGCGAGGCGCGCCGTCGCACGTTCACAGTCGGCGTGTGGCGGGTTGGTTACGGCGACGGTGTCAGAACGGGTGCGACGAGCCGGCGGCCGGCAGGCTGAAGCTGAAGCTGGCGCCGCTGCCGCTGCGCGAGCTGACCCAGATGCGGCCGCCGTGCGCGTCGACGATGGCCTTGGCGATGGCCAGCCCGAGGCCGGTGCCGGGCTTGCGCGTGTCGGCGGCGCGCCAGAACGGCTCGAACACGCGCGCCGCCTCGGCCGGCGCGATGCCGGGCCCGACGTCGGTGACGGTGAAGCGCACCCAGCGCTCGTCGCCGTCGACGGTGATGTTGATGGGGCTCTTCTCCGGCGAGAACTTGATGGCGTTGTCGAGGAGGTTGACCAGCACCTGCAAGACGCGGCCGCGGTCGCACGACGCCGTCGGCTCGCTCTGCGCGATGGTCGCGTGCAGCGACTGCGACTTCGCCTCGGCGAGCGCGCGCGAGCTCTCCAGCGCCTCGTCGACGAGGGTGCGCGCCGCCGTCGGTGCGCGCGCGATCGAGAAATGGCCCGCCTCGATGCTCGACAGGTCGAGCAGATCGCGCACCAGCACCTCCATGCGCTGCGTCGCCGCGCGCAGGTTCGCCACCTGGCGTCGCGTGCCGTCGTTGTCGGGCAAGAGCCGCGCCACGTAATCGGTGCCGAGCCCGACGACGTTGAGCGGGTTCTTGAGATCGTGCGACACGGCCGCCAGCATCCACTCGCGCGCCTTGACCGCGCGATCGCGCTCGGCGGTGGCGACGGCGAGCATCAGCGCCGTCACGCTGACCACGGCCATGAACACCTGCAAGAAGACGAGGCTGGTGGCCAGCCGCGCGTGCACGAACGGCCCCTGGCCGCGCGCCGTCGCCCACACCGCGATCACCGACAGCGCGAAGGTGGCGGCGGTGGCGCCGCGCAGATCGAAGCGCAGCGACGCCCAGATGAGGATGGGAAAGACGAGGTACGGCTGCCCGAACGGCCGATCGGCCGCGCCGCGCACGGCGAACACGAAGAAGGCGGCGGCGGCCAGCGCGCCGGCGAGCGCGACCGCCTCGACGATGCGGCGCGGCGGCGCGCGCAAGAGCGAGCGCGCCTCGACGCTCCACGCGAGGAGCAAAGGCGCGGTCACCAGCTCGCCGGTGGCGTCGCCGAGCCACCACGCGCGCCACGTCTCGACGAGCGCGCCGGCGGAGATGACGCCGCCGAGCCGCAAGCTCGCCGTGCCGACGACGGCGCTGACCAGCGTGCTGCCGGCGGCGGCGAGCGCGATGAAGCCGACCGCCTCCGACACGCGCGTCGGCCGATCGCGCATGCCGGTGAAGTGGCGCAGCGCCCACGCGCCGCCGATCGCCTCGAGCGTGTTGCCGGCGGCGATGCCGAGCGCCACCGCCACCGGCGCGCCGGTCCACAGGTTGACGGCGAACGCGCCCACGAACACGCCCGGCCAGACGCGGATGCCGAGCCGCAACAGCGCCACGAGCGCGATGCCCGCCGCCGGCCACACCAGCGTGGCGAAGCCGCTGACCGCGTCCATGAGCAGGCCCAGCTTGGCCGCCGCCACGTACACGACCGCGAGGCCGGCGCTGGCGGCGAGGGTCCACGGCAAGGCGCGCGGCGGGGCCGACGAAGCTGCCAAGCGTCAACGATATCGCGGCCTGCCGGCGACGGCAATCGTCGCCCCCGGCGCGCGTCGCGGCTCGCTGCGGCGATTGAAACATCCCCGAAACGCACTAGATGTTATGCAGATGTCGAGGAGGACCTCGTGAAGAACTACAAAGCCGAGTACATCTGGATCGACGGCGCCGAGCCGACGTCGAAGCTGCGTTCCAAGACGAAGATCGTGGAGCAGGGCAAGGAGCCGCCGATCTGGGGCTTCGACGGATCGAGCACCAATCAGGCGACCGGACACAGCTCGGACCTCGTGCTCAAGCCGGTGTTCGTGTGCCCGGATCCGGTGCGCGGCGACGACAACAAGCTCGTCATGTGCGAGGTGCTCCACACCGACATGACGCCGCACGTGACCAACAAGCGCGCCGAGCTGGTGCAGGTCGCGGAGAAGTACAAGCAGCACGACATCTGGTTCGGCATCGAGCAGGAGTACACGTTCTTCGACGGCGTCAAGCCGCTCGGCTGGCCGGCCAACGGCTTCCCCGCGCCGCAGTTCGGCTACTACTGCGGCGTCGGCGCCGACGAGGTCTTCGGCCGCGACATCGTCGAGGAGCACATGGACGCGTGCCTCGCCGCCGGGCTCAAGCTCTCGGGCATCAACGCCGAGGTCATGCCGGCGCAGTGGGAATTCCAGATCGGACCGGGCGGGCCCGTCGAGGTCGCCGATCATCTGTGGATGGCGCGCTGGCTGCTCTATCGCATCGCCGAGAACCACGGCGCGTCGGCGACGCTGAACCCCAAGCCCGTCAAGGGCGACTGGAACGGCGCGGGCGCCCACACCAACTTCTCGACCAAGGAGATGCGCGAGTCGCTCGACGCGTGCGTGCGCGCGGCCGAGGCGCTCGGCGAGGCGCACGCGCTGCACATCGCGCATTACGGCGCGGGCATCGAGGAGCGGCTCACCGGCAAGCACGAGACCTGCTCGTACAAGGAGTTCAAGTACGGCATCTCGGATCGCGGGGCGTCGGTGCGCATCCCGTGGCAGGTGGCCAAGGAGAAGAAGGGCTACATCGAGGACCGCCGCCCGTGCGCGAACATCGATCCGTACGTGGTCACGCGGCTCATCACGCAGACCGTGTGCGGCAGCCTCGAAAAGTAGCCGCTACTGCAAGCGCGCCGTGATCGCGTTCGCGATCGCGTCCATCTCCGGCGAATAATCCGTCTCGCACATCGAAAACGGCAGCGACGTCTGCGCCGCGTCGACGACCGCGCGCACGCGCAGCGCCGGGTCGCCGAAGAAGTTCGAGTTGGTGGCCGCGGCGCACGAGTGCTCGAGGATCGGGCACGACGCCGTGTTCACCTGATCCGCGCACGGCATCGTCGTCTGCACGCCGATGGGCAGCGGCGGGGCGCTGATGCTCGCGAGGATGACGTCGGACGGATCGGCCTTGACGCCGCCCGGGCGATCGAAGAAGTCGATGTAGCGCTGCACGTCGAAGAGCTTGCCGCCGTCGGCTTGATCGAGCGGCGCGCAGCTCGTCGACGGCGGCATCGCGGCCCCGCTCAGCGGCGCCGGCGGCGTCGAGCAGCTGACGCCGAACTGCGTGCAGCGGAACGAATGCAACACGCCGTACTTGGCGATGCCGTCGGGCGACGGATCGAATAGATCGGAATCGGGCGGCGCCGAGCAGTCATCCTCGTCGGTGACGAAGACGACGACGAGGAGCGCGTCGTCGCGCAGGAAGCCCGCGTTCTCCGCCACTGTCCCCGACAGCGCGCGATACGTCGATTCGAGCTGATGCTCGAAGCCGCAGCCGGCGCTGCCGTCCGAGGCGATGCAGCTGAAGGCAGACGAGACGTCGGGCACGCCCTGGATGTTGCTGGTCCCGGCGCGCTGATCGTAGTCGATGTAGCGGGCGGCGCCGAGGCTGAAGCTCGTGCAGCTCTGTCCGGCCGGCAGGTACGCGCCCGCGGCGGGCGCGATCTGCAGGACGCCGTTGTCGCCGTCGGGATGGCACTGTCCCTGGTTGAGCGTGTATGGCCCGGCGCCGAGATCCGACGTCACCACGCCGATGTGATACGAGGCCGGATGCCCGGCCGCCGCTGCCGCGTCGAGCATCTTCATCAGCTCGGGAAAGCGCTTGATCGTCTCGGCCTTGTAGGGCTCGCCCGGCGAGTTGTCCACCATGAACAGGATGTCGACCTTGTCGTGCGCGGCGAACGACGGCGCAAACGCCATGTCGGGCGACGGCATCGGCGTCGCGTGATGGCCGCAAGCGGCGAGCAGGAGCAGCGACGCGGCCACGACTCGGCGCATCGCCGCATTGTACCAGACGTGCGTTTCGCGCAGGCGGTGCTACGCCATATCGCGATGTATCAGCAATGGCTCCTCGGCCGCGACGAGCCGCGCTGCGACGCTTCGTTCCGCGCGCTCGCCCGCGTCCGCCTCGACGGCGGCGCCTGGATCGACGTCGCGCGCGGCTGGCTCGCCGGCCACGCCACGCTGCTCGAGGAGCTGCGGCAAAAGGTCGCATGGCGCGAAGAGTCGCGCCGCATGTACGACCGTGTCGTCGAGGTGCCGCGCCTGTTCGCCGTGCTGCCGCCGGCGGCGCGCCCGCCCGTCGTCGAGGCGATGCGCGCCGCGCTCGAGCGCCGCTACGCCATCGAGCTGCCGCGCGTGTCGGTGGCGCTGTACCGCGACGGCAGCGACTCGGTCGCCTGGCACGGCGACTACGTCGCGCGCACCATGGACGAGGCGCTCGTGGCCACGGTCTCCGTCGGCGCGCCGCGCAAATTCCTCGTGCGGCCGACGGGCGGCGGCCGGTCGCGCGCGTGGTCGATCGGCTGCGGCGATCTGGTGGTGATGGGCGGAACCTGCCAGCGCACACATCAGCACGCGATTCCCAAGGTCGCGCGCGCCGAGCCGCGCATCGCCATCATGTTCCGCCCGGTGTGGGACGAGACGTAGCCCGGCGCGCGCGCCGTCGCTCAGCGCATGTCCCAGCCGAGGAAGATGCCCGGCGTCCAGCCGACCGCGAGGTTGCCGATCTTCACCGACTGATCGGCGCCCGACATCGACGCGTTCTGCGACACCTCCGTCATCTCGCCGAACGCGACCATGTTCTCGAGCGCGAGCGTGAACTTGTGCCGCGTCTTGCCGAAGCCGACGCCGATGCGCGACACCAGCGCCGGATCGTAGCCCGCCGACACGTACGCCGCCTGGCTCGCGCTGCCCTGCGCCGTCGCGATCTGCTGCACGCCGCCCCACGTGCAGCCGCACACGCCGAAGCCGAGCGAGAAGAAGAAGTAGCGGCCGAGATCGATCTCGCCCATCGCGGCCAGCCGCCAATAGTCGGCCACGTTGATCGACACGCCGCCGCCGCCGGTGCCGGCCGAGATGCTGCCGCCGAAGCCGAAGCCGCCGCCGACGTCGGCGTACACGCCCCACATCTTCTTGATCTGCACGCCGATGCGGCCCGAGAAGCCGGCGCCGTACGACACGCCCGGGTAGAAGACCGACGGCGCGCCGCCGGCGCCTGCGCGAATGCGGATCATCGGCTCGTGCGCCGGCTCGACGGGCGGCGCCGCGGCTTGCAGCGTGGGCGTTCCCTCACCGCCGGGCTGCGCCGCCGTCGCGGGCGCCGGCTCCGTCGCGGTCTGCGCCAGTGCGCTTCCGCCTACCAACATCAAGCACGAGATCGTGAGTCGGGTCAGGTTCGAGCATCGCGTCATGTTGCCCCCTTCCGGCCACGACCCCATCGACGAGCGTCACATCGCCGCTATTCAGAGCGCGGCGCGTCGCCCCCGTCGACGCGCGCGTCGTGTAGGCCCGCGCCGCACGCGCGCGCACTCGACCGACCGGCCGACTTGAGCCACAGTTGAGGCATGCACACCGTCACCACCGAGGATGAGCTCTTGCGCTGCTTCCGCGAGATCGATCGCTCCGAAGTGGAGCTGTCGCCCGACCTGGCGCTGCCGCTCGCCGTCGACGACGTGGTCGCCTGGGCCGTCGGCCCCCGCGCCTTCCTCGTCTTCCGCGATCGCCCCGGCGCGCGCCCGCGCGGCATCGTCTTCCATCGCAACTCGGGCAGCGTCCCCGACGTCGCCGCGATGTGCGAGTGGTGCCACGCCGTGCGCGGCAACGGCGGCGTCAAGCTGCTCAGCGTCAGCACCGACGATCGCCACCGCGTCGGCCTCTACCTGTGCAGCGATCTCGGCTGCGTCGCGCGCGCGCGCCAGACGCCCGGCCCCGACGACGTTCCCGAGCGCCTCGACGGCAACGAGCGCGCCCGCCGCACCATCCGCCGCATCGCCGAATTCGCCTCGCGCCGCCTCTTTTAGTTGACCTGAACGTACGTTCAGCCTATCGTCGGGCTCATGAGCGAATCGTCTTCCGACGACGGCGAGCTCGAGAACGCCTCGCGCGACGTCGCGCGCGCCATCTGGCAGGTGGTGCTGCTCGGCCGCGACGAGCACAAGGCGCGCGGGCTCATCGGCAAGGCGGCGCGCAAGCGCCTCGTCGATCGCATCGTCGAATTGATGCGCATCGTGCGGCGGCGCTGACGTGCGGCGAGGCTGACGTGATCGAGTCGACCTTCCAGCTCGCGCGCGGCATCGGGCCGCGACGCGAGCGGCGGCTGTGGGACGCCGGCATCGCGCGCTGGTCCGACTTCGCCGCGCGCGACGCCACCATCGCCGGCGCGGGCGCGTTGCCGCCGGCCGCCGCGCGCACGCTGCGCGCCGCCGTCGACGACGCCGCCGCTGCGCTCGCCGCCGGCGACGCCGATCGGCTCGCCGCGCTCGTGCCTTCGCGCGAGCACTGGCGCCTCTTCGACGCCTTCGCCGCCGACGCCGCCTACCTCGACATCGAGACCAGCGACGACGTCGTCGGCTTCGCCGGCATCTCCGCCATCGGCGTCTGGGACCGGCGCGGCCCGACGCTGCTCCTCGGCGGGCGCGATCTCGACGCCTTCGTCGAGCTCGCCGCCGGCTGGAAGCTGCTCGTCACCTTCAACGGCCTGTCGTTCGATGTGCCCATCTTGCGCCGCGCCTTCCCCGACTGGCGCCCGCCGCTGGCGCACATCGATCTGCGCCACGTGCTCGAGCGGCTCGGCCACGGCGGCGGCCTCAAGGCGATCGAGCGAAACCTGCACACGCTCGGCCTGCGCCGCCCCGCGCACCTCGACGGCATCGACGGCTGGGACGCCGCCTGGCTCTTCCGGCGCGGCCGCGACGGCGATCGCGACGCCCTGCGCGTCTTCGCCGAGTACAACCTGTGCGATGCGATCCATCTGCGCACGCTGATGGCGTGGGCCTACAACGAGCTCGTCGCCGCCGAGACCGCCGCTGCCCCCGCGCTGCGCGGCGCCGCGCGCACCGTCGACGTGCCCGGGCGCGGCGACGCGCTTTACGACGTGTCCAAGATCCTGTTGGCACTCTGAGATCGCAGAAGGTGCGCGCGCGATCCATTGCGCACGCGCGTATCGGTGCTTACTGGCAAAAACGTGGGCGTGACGTCGTCTGCGCCGATGATCGAGAGGCCTCCGGGCCGGCTGGAGCTGCGCGCCGTCGGGGACGAGCGCGCCCACTTCCTCGACGGCACGCGCGTCGCCGTCGGCGACGAGATCGAGGTGCTCCTCAGCGGCGACCGCTGGCTGCGCGGCCGCTACGACTGGAGCGGCATCGAAGCGCGCTGGCCGGCGCTGCGCGTCCCGCTCGGCGGCCCGTGGGAGGATCGCCCCGTCGAGGCGTTCAAGCCGGCGGCGGTGCTCGCGCTCCATCCCGACGCGCTGGTGCGCTGGCCGCCGGCTCGCTGATCCCCGCGGTTGCGGCGACGCACCTCGCGCTTACCACCGGGTATGTACCGGACATGGCCAGCGACGACCTCGACTCCACACGCGCGCAGCTCTCGCAGCTGGCCGACGAGCTGCGCACGGCAGGCATCGACGCCGTCGCTGCGCGCTCGCCGTTCGCACCGACGCTCGACGACTGCCGCGTCGACGTCGAGCGCCTCCTGGCCGCGCCGCTGGCCGACGTGCTCGAGCGCCACTCGATCATCCTGCGCAGCGCGCTCGCGCTCGGCACCTGGCGCCGCATCCTCGCCGCGCGGCACGACGCCGCGCCGGCGCGCTGCCCGTCGTGTCGCGAAGGCGCGCTGGTAGAGGTCGCGCGCGCCGGCCGCGTCGTGCCCTTTCGCGGCA
>Ga0207652_10003801_pt1 | contig 12376 bp, 10 predicted proteins | sample KBSC63BmetaG_FD_184334 | JGI IMG/M metagenome (GOLD analysis project Ga0207652, IMG submission 184334) | Corn rhizosphere microbial communities from Kellogg Biological Station, Michigan, USA - KBS C6-3B metaG (SPAdes) (version 2) | ecosystem: Host-associated > Plants > Roots > Rhizosphere ... | reverse complement strand
GCAGCGGATCCCGCCGTCGTGGCAATCCGCAAGACGCGGCGACACGCGCTCCGCACGAGCTTCTCCAATGGGAACCGCCTCCTGAAACCATTGATGCAGGCAACTTGGCACGCATCGTGCTGGTAAGTATCCCGGAGCATCTTTCTGGTCAGGAACGGGGGCTCCCAAACGGCTGCACCTTCGGGTGCGGCCGTTTGTTTTTTTGTATTCGCGTGCGCGACCGCCGTCAAAGGCGCATGTCGCTGTGAATTGCATCACGTTTTGGACCGGACGATTGGCATGTCTTGTGCTGTAACGGTTGGTGACACCTCACCGGGACAACAGGGGCGTACGTCAATGCGCAGTCGTTCGATTGAACGCGGATTCACGCTGATCGAGCTGATGATCGTGGTCGCGATCATCGCGATCCTGGCGGCCATCGCCATTCCGGCTTACCAGGATTACTTGATCCGGGCGCAAGTATCAGAGGGCGCCGCACTCGCTGAAGGCGCCAAAGCTGCAGTATGGGATTTCGTGTCGAACACCGGAAGGTTTCCCAGCGGAAATGGATCGGCCGGTTTGACCCAAGCGTCATCGATCACCGGAAGCTATGTCGCTCAGGTTGATGTTGCGGGCGGCAAGATTACGGCCACTTTCGGCAACAGCGCCAACACGGCGATCCAAGCCGCCGGTCACGATACTTTTGTGCTCTCGCCATGGACGCACGGCGGCAGCATCCTGTGGACCTGCACGCCCAGCACCGTTGACCCCAAATACTTGCCTTCGTCGTGCCGCGGGTAGATCGTTTTCACCGTGAGTGACGCAGTACGTCACCCCATACGGATGCGTCAACGGAACTGAATTTCGGCAAGTGCAAGGAATTGTGAACCGGGTCGCAAGCGAATTTCACCTTGCCCGGTTAGATTTCCCGCTGGGGCGCAGCGATGGGGCTTGGCACGAAAGCTGCTTCCTTCCACCCGAGCTTCTGGCTCACTGGCCCACTGGCCAGGGGGTTCGCATCAGGGGCTTGCACTTTGGGCATTCCCAACCAGTAGACCAGTTTTCCACGAGCAAGAGGAACACAACCATGAAATCGATGCAGAAGGGTTTCACCTTGATCGAACTGATGATCGTGGTCGCGATCATCGCGATCCTGGCGGCCATCGCCATTCCGGCCTACCAGAACTACCTGATCCGCACGCAGGTGACGGAAGGCCTGTCGCTGGCCGGCGGCCTGCAAACTGGCGAAATCGAGTTCTACAGCAATTACGGCGTATGGCCCAGCAATAATACGTCCGCAGGCGTTGCTAGCCCGACCTCCATCGTGGGTAGCTATGTCACGCAGGTGACTACGGGCACCAGCGACGGCCTCATCACCGTTACCTATGGCGACAAGGCCAACAAGGCAATCGCCACCAAGACGTTGATTTTGTCACCGTATTCCAAGGGCGGCGGTAGCTTTGCTTGGACCTGCAACCCCACAGGCTCTGCAGGCGCGGTGGATAGCAAGTACCTGCCCGCAAGCTGCCGCAACTGAGCTTGCTGCAATTTGCTTGATTCGAAGGGCCGCTTTATGCGGCCCTTCTTTTTTTACCTCCTCTTGATCACGGTGCCCACGAAGCGCTCGATAGCCGACGCAAAGGCTACCCGGCATCGTTGGGTGCCAGCGATCACGTATCCTTGCCTGCCATGAAGTCCCCGGAAGCCGCATTGTGAACCCGCTCGCTGTTGAGACAAGGCGGCGCTGTGCATTCATCGTGACGTTCGCGTCCGTGCTGGCTGCCCTGCTCGCCGTCACCTGGTGGGTTTACCACGCGGGACTCTCCGGCGATTTCCTGTTCGACGATTTCGGTAACCTGCCCGCAATAGGCGCCACCGGCCCGGTAGACAACTGGGCCACATTCTGGCGATACATCACTTCGGGCACAGCCGATATCACCGGCCGACCGCTGACTCTGCTCACCTTTTTGATCGACGCGCGCAACTGGCCCGCCAGCCCGTACCCATTCAAGGTCACCAACCTCATCCTGCACTTGATAAACGGCATGCTGCTGACATGGGTGTTGTGGAAGCTGGGGCGGGCGCTGTCAGCACCTTTCGATCCGTTGTTCCAACCGCCGCATAGCGGCAATTGGAAACCCGGCGACCTTGTTGGCACTGATCCTAAGACGCTGAGTTCCTGGGTCCGCGCTGCGCGCGGCCCAGGAATCACGATTGATTCTCACGGCGTCGCCATCGCCGCGTTGTTCGGTGCAGGTGCATGGCTGCTGCACCCGTTGCTCGTCTCGACCACGCTCTACATCGTGCAGCGCGAAGCGATGCTGCCCGCAACATTCGTGCTTATCGGCATGCTTGGCTGGATGGCTTCACGCGAAGCGTTGGCACGTGGACAGGTCAAACGCGCGCTCGCTGGCATGGCGCTGTCGGCATGGCTGTGCACAGTGTTGGCCACGCTATCCAAAGCCAATGGCGCGCTGCTGCCGATGCTGCTGTTGCTGACAGAATGGATCGTGCTTGCGCGTCGGCCAATGCTTTTGCCGAGCACACGACGCTGGCACAAACGCGCAGTTGTTGCGTTCCTTGTAATTCCAGGCTCGTTGGTGCTTGCATATCTGTTGTACCGGTTGCCGGAAGCGATCCAAAGCGCGCCAGCGACGCGAGGCTGGTCGGTGGTTCAGCGCCTGTTGACCGAGCCGCGAGTCATTACCGATTACCTGCGATTGTTGTTCGTCCCGCACGCTTACTCGAGCGGGTTGTTCAACGATCAATTCGCCGTTTCCACCGGTTGGGCCGACCCGGCATCGACGCTGCCATGCATTCTTCTGATATCAGCACTGATCGTGCTGGGCTTCGTATTGCGCAACCGATACCCGGCGGTCGCATTGGCCCTGCTCTTCTATTTCGCCGCGCAGCTGATGGAGTCCGGCTGGGTTCCGCTGGAACTGTATTACGAGCACCGTAACTATTTGCCGGCCATGCTGCTGTTCTGGCCAATCGGATTGATGCTGGGAACAGCGGGTACCCTGCGATTCTTGAGAGTCGCGGCTGGCCTACTGGTAATCGTGGGGCTTGCTGCCATGACCTCGCAGCGTGCGACACTGTGGGGCGACGGCTTCCGGCAGGCGCAAGTGTGGGCCGCGATCAACCCCGATTCGGCGCGCGCGCAAGCCAATGCGGCCTTGTATGACCTTCAGCACAATCGTCCTCGTCTTGCTGCGGCGCGCCTGCGATTGTCGATGTCACGCCATCCCGACGACATCCAGGCCCCGATCAACCTGATCGGCGCAGAATGCAAACTGGGCGCGGTGCAGCAGCAGACGCTGACACATGCCGAGTTCGCGCTGGCGTACACGCGCCTCGGCGGACAGGCGGCTTTCAAATGGTTCAATGAGGCGTTGAACATGGCGAGCCACCATTCCTGTCCGGGCCTGGATTTCGCAGCGCTGCAGGGGACTTTGGACGCCGCGCGGCGCAATCCGCTCTGGCGAGAACAACCGGGACGGCAGCAGGACCTCGATCACATGCAAGGCGAGCTCGACTTGGCCATGGCCAAGCCGCAACAGGCATTGGCAGCCTTCAACCGTGCAATTGCAATATCGCCCAGTCCTGGTTCAGCGCTGCAGCAAGCCGCTTACTTCGGCGCGCATGGCTACCCCGAATTTGGGCTGGCGCATCTGGACTATTTCGCCAGTTTACCCCACGTATCCAAGGCCGCCTTTGGCATGCCGCGGATTCATGCTTGGGTGCTGCGCGAACAAGGCTGGTGGCCGACAGAGGGCTCGTATCTCCGGACGAACCTGGAGGAAGACGCAGCGGTCAAAAATGCGGCAACCGGGTCGGAAAAATGACGCAGCACCCGCACTGTTCGATACCATGCGTGACTTCGCACCTGTCGGATGGCACACATGCGGGTGATTGACCGGGCAAATCGCTGGCTGCCGTGGGCACTGCTGGCAGCTGCCGTTGTGGCGACTGCCATCGTGTATTGGCCGGGTGTGACCGGCGGCTGGGTGTTCGATGATTACCCGAACATCGTGGACAACAGCGCCATCCACATCACGCCGGGACATTCGACATTGGTGGCGTGGCTGAATGCGGCGCTGTCCTCGCCCGCCAGTTTCTTGCACCGACCGCTGGCGTCAATCACATTCGCCATGAACTGGATGGCGGGGGGCGGCAATCCCTGGCCGTTCAAGGTCACCAACATCGTCATTCATCTCATCAACGGCGTGCTGGTGTTTTGCATGCTGCGCGAATTGTTGCGATTGTTGGAATTGCTGTCCCGTTCTCGCGCCGCATGGAACATCGAGAAATCAGCTGCCACGCGACTCGCGCTGATCGTCAGTGCCGCATGGATGCTGCTGCCGATCAATCTCATGGCCGTGCTGTACGTGGTGCAGCGGATGGAAAGCCTATGTCAGATATTCGTGTTGGCCGGCTTGTGGGCGTACATGCACGGACGTTGGATGATGTTGACGGCCCAGGATGCCCAGCGCGATCGACGCGGATTTACGCTGGCTGTCTCAGGCATCGTGTTCGGCTCCACGCTAGGGCTGACGTCGAAGGAAACCGCGGCCTTGCTGCCGCTATTTGCATTCCTGGCTGAGTGGGTAGTGCTGAAGTTTTCGAGCGCGGCTTCTGGCGACAACGGCATTCACCGCGCGTGTCCCGCCCGATCTGCCATTCCGGGGCAACCTTCAGGGTCGAATCCTGAATCGGTACCGTTGACGGCAACAGCCCAATGTTCGGATGATCTCGACGAAGCGCAAACAAGCGATTCCGGATCGCCGCTTCGCGGCGTCCGGAACGACGACAAGATTCAGCCACCAGCGCTCAAGAGCCAGGATAGGCGCATCTGGGCACTGTTCACGGCCACGCTGTTCGTTCCTGCGATCTTGGGCGCAGCATGGCAGCTAAAAAAAGCATTGGCGCCTGGCGCGTACGACGGGCGCGATTTCACCTTGGTTCAACGTCTTTTGACTGAGCCGCGCATATTGGTCGATTACCTGCACTGGACGCTGTTCCCCAACCCGATGGTGCTAAGCCTGTACCACGATGAGATCGTGCCGTCGACTGGGATTCTAACCCCCTGGACCACGCTGGGCTCCTTTGCGCTGCTAGCCACGCTGATTGGGTTTGCCATATGGCTTCGCAATCGCCGCCCGCTGGTTTCCCTAGGTATCGGCTGGTTCTTCGCAGCGCAACTGCTGACCGCAACCTTTGTTCCATTGGAATTGATATACGAGCAGCGCATGTATTTCGCCTCCATCGGCGTGCTGCTGGCGGCCGGAGCATTGTTGCTTGGTTTGCGCTGGAAAATCGCATTGCCCGTCCTGCGCGGATTCGTCGTCATGGTCGCGCTACTGTGGTTCGCGGTCGCCACGAACCTCCGAGCGCAGGAATGGTCAAATCCGCTGCGCCTTGCGATCGCCGAAGCCAATCGCCACCCGGAATCCGCGCGAGCCGTCTACGAAGCAGGCCGCCTTCTGCTGATCGCGTCGAATTATCAGCCCGGCAAGGCGCTCGACGAGTCGTGGAAATACCTGCGCAAAGCTGCGTCGATCCCTGGCTCGTCGGCGCTGGCGGACCAGGCGATGATCATGATTGCCGATCATCATCGCGAGGGCGCCGACGATGAGTACTGGGACTCGATGGTTCGCAAACTTCACAGCCAGCCGACGCGACAGGAAGACATCTCCGCGTTGGTTTCTCTCACCAACTGTTACAGCTCGGGCAACTGCAAGTTCGATGTCGTGCAATTGCAACGCGCATACGAAGCAGCGCTTTCACGTCCGCACCCGATCGCGCGCCTCAATGGCGCCTACGCGAGTTTCCAACGCGACATCCTGCACGACGACGAGCTCGCGGAGGTTTATCTTGCACGAGCCGTCATGGGCAACCCTAACGAATCGGCCTACCGCATCGATCTTGCCGCGCTATACGCGCGCAGTGGCCAGACCGAACGGGCGCTGGAACAGATCGATGCGCTGCGGCGCATGAATCTTGCTGGCCGCCTGGATAGGCAGATCGCAACATTGGAACGACTGGCGGAACAGGGAAAAGTCCAGGCTCAACAATAATTGGCTCCGCTACGCGCAGGCACTCAATCATGAACATACCAGTTGCTGATTTTCCCTTCCTGGTTTTTGGTTCTCCGTTGATCGAGCAGGCGGAGATCGACGAAGTTGTCGCCTGCATGGAATCGGCATGGCTGGGGACCGGCCCGCGCGTGGCGCAGTTCGAGCGCGACTTCGCCGCGTACCAAGGCCTGCAACCCACGCAAGTCGCGGCCGTTAACTCCGCGACGGCGGCACTCCACGTCAGCATGGTCGCGGAACGATTGGAATCCGGTGCCGAGGTCATCACCACGCCGATGACGTTCTGCGCATCGGTGAACGCGATCATCCATGCCGGCTTGGTCCCGGTGCTCGCGGACGTTGATGCGGCCACGCAAAACATCGATCCCGCGGCCATCGAAGCAGCCATTACGCCGCGCACGCGCGCAATCTTGCCCGTGCATTTTGCTGGCCGGCCGTGCGAAATGGACCCAATTATGGAGATCGCCCGCAAGCACAACCTCAAAGTGATCGAGGATTGTGCACACGCGATCGAGACCACCTACCGCGGACGCAAGGCTGGCACCTTCGGCGATTTCGGCTGCTTCAGCTTTTATGCCACCAAGAATGTCGTGACGGGCGAAGGCGGAATGATCACCGGTCGCGACGAGGCACGCATTGCACGGGCGAAGGTGCTGGCACTGCACGGCATGAGCAAGGATGCCTGGCACCGCTTCGGCGACCAAGGCTACAAGCACTATCAAGTGGTCGAAGCCGGTTTCAAATACAACATGATGGATTTGCAGGCGGCGATCGGCATCCACCAGTTGGCGCGCGTCGAGCGCAACTGGAAACGCCGCGAAACTGTGTGGAGCCGATACATGAAAGCTTTTGCGCACCTGCCGGTCGGCCTGCCCACGCCGCCCGCGGTCGACACGAAGCACGCGTATCACCTGTTCACCCTCATGGTGGACGAGGCGCGCTGCGGTATTTCGCGCGATGATTTCTTGAATGCGATGAACGCGCGCCGCATCGGCACCGGCGTTCACTATCTTTCCGTCCCGGAACATCCGTATTACCAGCAGCGCTTCGGCTGGAAGCCGGAACAATGGCCGAACGCCATGCGCATCGGCCGGCAGACGGTGAGCCTACCGCTGTCGCCCAAGCTCAGCGATCTGGACGTTGAGCGGGTGATTGGTGCTGTTACCGAGATTGTCACTTCGCGGACATGACGCGAAAGATCACGTTCATTTCGTTCTACTTCGCACCACTCGGCCGCGCGGATGGCGTGAACCGGTCATATTTGGCGCGCTATCTTGCCGATCTCGACTGGGATATCAATGTTGTATGCGCAGAAAATCCACGCGGGCTATTTCGCAACTACCAACAGGACGCGTCGTTACTGGAAGTGCTCGGCCCTCGCGTTGAGCGGCATCCGGTTGCCTACTCCTTTCGTGGTGGCGTACCTGAGCTCATGCACATTGCGCGGCTGAGCGCAGACCCATTTGCGCACTGGGTGAATGATGCGATCGACCGGGCGGCCGATATCGCCGAGGGCATCGTTTATGCCGTGGTGCCGCCTGTAAGCAACGCCGCGGTTGCGGTAGCTGTGGCGCGCAAGCGCGGCCTGCCACTGGTGCTCGACTTTAGAGACAACGTGTCGGGCCTGCCGCGCGATTGGGTAATGGATGCTGCTGCCATCATGGCTTCCACTGACTGGTCGCGGCAGGAAATGCTGGCGCTCTACGGGGTTGCCCCGGCCACTCCAAGCCTGACCTACTTCAATGGTTTTCCGGATGGAGCGGAAGCAGCATCTGCGCATGCCGGAAGGCCACGCAGCGGCATCATTTACGCGGGCCTGATGAATTGGGAACAGCATCCGTTTGTCATAGCCGATCTCATTGATGCTGCACGGCGCGTAGCGCCGGCATTGGTATCGCAGCTGCACGCCGACTTCTATGGACCCTCCAATTACTACACGCACCTCGCGTGGCGCGGACGAATCAGAAAAGTGGCAACTCTGCATGGCTACGTGCCCTTCAGCGAAATTCGCCAGCGCCTTCAGTCCGCGCAATTTGGCCTGGCAACATTAGTCGTAGACAGCAAGAACTACTGCATACCATCCAAGGTATTCCAATACATTGCCGCGGGTCTGCCAATCATCGCATCCAGCAAACAAGGGGCATTAAAAGAGCTGGTGGAAGGTTTAGGGATAGGCCTGCACGCACCTCCTTCCCGCATTCACACATTGGCGCCCAAGCTAGTTGAACTGCTTGCCGATCCCATAAAGATGGGTGCCATGCGCGCACGTGTAGCGGAGGCGAGGAACCGTTTTTCGTTGCGTTCGCAAGCGGCAATGGTGTCAAAGCTGTTGGAGCGAGTCGCGGAGCCGCAGCATGCAATTCAGCCTTGAGCGGATCGACCGCTGGCGCTACGCACGGGTCGCCGGGCACTGTACGGGCGCCGTGCTCGACATCGGCTGCGGCCGTCAGATTTTGAGGACCTACCTTGCGCCCGGCGCCACATATTTGGGCGTTGATTTGGAAGAGCCTGGCGCACTTCGAGCATCGGCGCTGGCTTTGCCTCTGCGCCCACTCTCTTTCGACACCGTCGTCCTTTGTGAGGTACTTGAGCACCTGGAGGCGCCCGGAACCGCACTTCGCGAAGCAGCGGCCATCAGTCGCAAAAGAATCGTCATCACTGTTCCAAACGACCATTCGCTTGTGCGCTTGGCGCGACTTGCCTTGGGGCGCGATGTCGAAATCGATCCAGAACACGTAGCCACGCTCAACCCCGTCAACATTCGACTGATCCTTGACCGTGTGGGGTTTGAGGTCGCGTGCCACTATGCGTTCCCCTTGCGCATGCAGCTGCTACCGTCGCTCAAGCGCAAAAGTCGCTTTGGCTATTGGCACTTCGTGGTCGCGGAGCGCCGGGAGACAAGAGGGTGACAAGCCGTAAGCTGTTTCGTGTTGTAGCCATTCTCGCCACAGTCTCCATAACCGTCTGGATCGGGTGGGCCGCAGTACATTCGGCCGTACAGATCGATTGGCGCGTGATGAACCCCTGGCTGATCGCCGCTGCGTTGGTCGCATCGTCGATTCAGGAGTGCGCTGGCACCGCGAGTGCGCAAGCTGCGCTTTTTGCATTCGGGCAGCGCGCTGGATTCATACGCCTGCTGATCATCACGACGGTTGCTACTGCCGCCAATTCTATTGTCCCCGTTCCGGCGGGCGTTCCCGCTCGGATATGGCTGCAAAAGACATGGCTCGGCATTTCAGTCCCCTTCAGCACGGCGGCCATTGCACTGGAAATGCTGTGTGGATACGGGTTGCTAGGATTGCTCGCAATGGCGGGAAGCTTTCTGTTCGGAGCGAACCTGCTGGCGATGGGCGTTCGTTATCTGCCTGTTGTCACGGCGATTGGCATCATTGCCTTGATGGCAGCTTGGCTGCTGCGTGAGCAGCTGAAATCACGCGTTAGGCAACTTGTTGCGCTGCGCCCGGCTCGAGTTCCCACGTTAACGACCGTTTTCTTCAACGTGCTGGTGATCGCACTCGCGACTTTTCGGCTGTGGTTGGTCCTGCGCGCTCTGGGGGACAGTACAGCCTCAATTGTCGAAATTACGGCCGCCCTGTGTATTGCACGCGTGGCGGGCGTCGCGTCAATGATCCCGATGGGCTTGGGAAGTCGAGACGTGACTTTGTCTGGACTACTGGCGCTGTCGGACGTTCCCTTGCCAATCGCAGTACTGGCCGCAGCGGTAGACCGGGTGCTCAGCACTCTGCCCTATCTCGCGGTAGCAGCCGCGGGCTGGCCGCTGTTGCGGCGATCTGGCTCAATCGGCAAATCCAGCGGCCCAGCTCATTGACGCGTAGCGCAAATCCAGCGGTGCAGCGCAACACGGGAAAACCCCGTCTCGTGGCAATCCTTCCGGACGTTGTAATCGAGAAGCTTCCGCACCAATGGGCGTTTCGATCGAGCGACGCCAGGGACCAATAATGCAGCAGACAGCCAAGGGTTCCCGCCCATTGCGTGAATTTGAAACCCTTCCCTTGAGACAAGCGCCGGGTATTCGGCGACAGAAAATCCGCGCCCGCCCGTGGGTGACTGCCTGCCCCCGAAACTCACTGTTGCGATCAAACGCTGCATTTCGTAGCCGGGGTCGAGCAGCAAAAGCACGCCGTGCGGCCGCAACACACGGCGGATTTCTTCAATTCGCAGCGGAGTCGACGCGCGTGTTCCGTACATGAGACAGGTCACCGCCATCACCGCGTCAAATGTCTCGCTCGCAAATGGCATTCTGCATCCATCAGATTGGACGCAATCACCGACATCTTCGCGAAACAGCTTGCAGTAGGAGAGCGAAAGGTCCTGCCCGACCAATTCAATATCGGCACGGTGCTCACGAATCGTTTTCGAAAGCCGACCGTAGCCGCAGCCGAGATCGAGCACACGAGCAGCATTAGCCAATCTGGGTAGAAATGACCGGTATACCACCCATTCGTGCCAGCGATGCATTGCAGCGTTCGCCTGCTCCGAAAATCCGCGAAACAGTACGCCCGAAAGCCGGTTTCCGGACTGTGCCGCGCGTTGTTCCCACTGGTCGCGTGTGCTCACCGGCGCGTCATTCACCGCTTGTATCCCGCAAGATTTGCTTGGCAACACTACGCAGCGAGAATTTCTCCGCACACGCAGCAAGACTCCAGGCGCGGAGTTCTCGATCACGACATGCAGCCCGTACGGCGGAGGCGACGGCTGATGGATCGATGGACTCGCACATGATGCCGCAGCCTCCGGCCACCAGCTGTGGCAAGTCACCTACCGGAGTCGCCACTACCGGTCTTCCCAGTTTCACGGCATCGGAGAAGACAACTGGAATGCTTTCGATACGAGACGGAATAACTACCCAGTCCGCACGCACAATGGCACGTTCGGCCTCCACTTTTGGAATGAACCCCCCCAACACGAGCGGTCGCCCCGCGTCCAACAATGGCCGAGTCCTTTCTTGCACTACCGACTGCAATGGCCCTCCGCCGTAAATGGCGATTTCCGCAATGCGTTCCCAATCATCATCATCAAGCATTGATAGCGCATCCAGCAACAAATCGATGCCCTTGTTGCGATGCCAGCGCCCTATGAAAACGAACCGATACGGTGGCGTGGCAGAGCGCGGCGGTGGATCACGCGTTGTCATAGCACGTGTGGTCGGCAGGAATTCCACTGGCAAGGCACAAATGGCTTCACAGTCCTGCGCAAGCTTCAACCCATCGGCGTAGCGAACTCGCGCATTGCTCATCACGGTTCGCAGAACACTCCGCACCACGGGCAACCGGCCGAGGGACCAAACGTCACTGCCCAGCATCCATACCGAATATCCCACTCCGGATTCACACGCTATCTGCCGCGCCCACGCCCCACAGGGCAACGCCCACAAGGCGAGAATGGACGTCACCCCGTCCGCTGCAGCCTCGCGGGTAGTTTGCATGCCACCACGCCAGACGCGGGAGATCCATCGCAGGTCACCCAGACGCCAAGGCTTCAGGGTCGAAAGTGGGCGGGACGGGGCGGCATAACGATGAACGGCCACGTTTTGCGACCATTGCTCACGTTCGGCGAGACGGCCGGGCGCCACGACACGCACATCAATATGTGTAGCCAACTCCTCGACGAGGTCGACAACGAACGAACCAGCCGCTTCGCTACCGTCACCCCCAATGGGGAATGAGCTGGTCACAAGTACGAGAGCAGGCTTGGTCATGCGAAACCCTTGACATACACCTCGGCATGTCCACTGGATGGACAACAACGTTCAGCTATCGCGACGATAGGTGAGCGACGTGATCTGCTCGGAAATCAACCCGATCAGGAAGATGATCACGGAAGCGCTCCACAGCGCGACGCTGACCAGACTCAGGCGATGGAATTCGAAGAAGGTGTAGGCCCAGTAGACCCAGCCAAGCACGAAGAATGCGATCGCGGTCGGTGCGAACAGTTTCAACGGTGCGTAGAGGGTCGCGATCTTGAAGATGATCAGAAGGAACCGCACGCCGTCGCGCACCGGTCGGATGTGGCTTTTGCCGATACGTTCGGCAGCCTTGATCGGCACGTAGGCCACCGGATACGCGCTGCGGAAAAACGCCATGGTGGATGTGGTCGGGTAACTGAAGCCGTTCGGCAGCAGATGGACGAACTCGCGGAACTTGTCCGCGCGCGCAGCGCGGAACCCGGAGGTCAAATCATCGACGCGATGCCCGGTCATCTTCGACGCGAGCCAGTTGTAGAACGTGTTGGCGACCCCGCGTCCGACACCGGCCTGGTCACCCCATCCGCGGGCGCCG
>Ga0207652_10003800_pt1 | contig 12379 bp, 9 predicted proteins | sample KBSC63BmetaG_FD_184334 | JGI IMG/M metagenome (GOLD analysis project Ga0207652, IMG submission 184334) | Corn rhizosphere microbial communities from Kellogg Biological Station, Michigan, USA - KBS C6-3B metaG (SPAdes) (version 2) | ecosystem: Host-associated > Plants > Roots > Rhizosphere ... | reverse complement strand
TAACTGATTTGAACATATATTGATTTGAAAAAAACAAAGTGATAGCTCAGCGTTTTAATTTATAAAAAATAATAAAAGATAAAGGCCTGGAGTCAATAAAATACTTGTCAATAAAAAAATGAAAAAATATGCGATGAGCAATGGAAACTATGCAAAAAAGTTAACTAATACATTATTTATTATTTATTTGGTTGCCTTATTGTGGATTTTAGTTTTCAAATTAGGTGTGCAGTTTTCTTATATGGGAAAGAGAAGAATAAACTTAATTCCATTTAATGAACTTCTAATTTTAAAGGGTAAAGTTGACTTTGTTGAAATGATTTTGAATGCAGTGATTTTTGTGCCGCTTGGTATATATATAGGAGTTTTATTTAAACGATGGACTTATGGAAAAAAGATTTTCTTATTTTTCAATATTAGTTTATTGATTGAAGGGCTTCAATTTATCTTGAAAGTCGGGGCTTTTGATACTACAGATATAATTACTAATTCTTTAGGTGGAATAATTGGATTACTAATATTTAAAGCAATTGAAAAAGCATTCAAAAATAATTTCAAAGCACAAAAATTTGTAAACATAATTGCTGCAACAGGAACCGTCTTAATGACTCTATTGCTATTGTTACTAAAACTAAACATGCTACCAGTAAAATATCAATAATGAAAAATTTTGTGCTTTGGTTGTGTCATTATTCATCACCATCGCTACAATAGCAAAGCCGGTGAAGAGTTTGAGACGAAATAAAAAGTGATAAATGAAGCTAACAGCCAATCTAAAACGTACAACTTAAAACTTCATAAATGTTTAAAAATTATTTTAAAACTGCATGGCGCAATCTTGTGAAAGGAAAGATGCATTCCTTCATCAATATTGTTGGTTTATCAATAGGAATGGCAGTAACTATTTTAATTGGTTTGTGGATATGGAGCGAATTATCTTTTGATAAAAACTTCGATAACTATAACCGGATTACGCAGGTGATGCAAACAGAAACCTTGAACGGGAATGTGAGCACATCTAAAGGAAATGTTATGCCGCTTGCAACTGTGTTGCGCAATAATTATAAAAGCGATTTTAAATATGTAGTGTTATCATCATGGAGCATGAACAGCCTTGTTGCTGTTGGAGATAAAAAGATTAACACACAAGGCAATTATATGGAAACTGATGCCCCCGACATGCTTAGTTTAAATATGATTGCTGGTACACGTAAATCATTTCAATCATCATCTTCCATTCTTATTTCACAAACAATAGCCAAAGCGCTTTTTGGTTCTGAAAATCCGCTTGGAAAAATTATAAAAATTGACGGCGATTTAAATGAAAAAGTTGTTGGTGTTTATAAAGACTTTCCCAGGAACTGTTCTTTTAAAGATGTATCATTCATTGCTCCTTTTCTTGACTTGAAAAGTTGGGTTGATGGTAATGAAAATAACTGGACGAATGGATCATTCCAGGTGTTTGCACAATTGTCTGATAATGCTGATTTGAAAACAGTATCAGCAAAAATTAAAAACATAAAGAAAGACAAAGTTGATGCGCAAACAGCGAAGCTTGAAAACCCTGAAATGCTTTTGCATCCCATGAGCAAATGGCATTTGTATTCAGAGTTTAAAAATGGTGTAAACACAGGCGGTGCCATAAAATATATTTGGATGTTTGCGATAATTGGCATGTTCGTTTTATTGCTGGCATGCATCAACTTCATGAACTTAAGTACTGCAAGAAGTGAGAAGCGTGCGAAGGAAGTTGGTATAAGAAAAGCAATTGGTTCGTTGCGCTCGCAATTAATCAATCAATTTTTTAGTGAGTCTTTACTTACCGCGATTCTTGCTTTTTTTATTGCTTTGATTCTAGTTGTATTATCGCTGCCATTCTTTAACAATGTTTCAGGCAAGCAAATCATTTTGCCATGGAACAATATTTATTTCTGGATAATTGGAATTGGCTTTAGCATCATCACCGGTTTCATTGCAGGTGTTTACCCGGCATTATACCTCTCATCATTTCGTCCAGTAAAAGTTTTGAAAGGAACATTCAAAGCAGGCCGCAATGCATCCATACCAAGAAAAGTTTTGGTAACCTTACAATTCACTGTTTCAGTTATTCTCATCATTGCAACAATCACTGTTTTCAGGCAAATACAGTTTGCAAAAAGCCGCCCTCTTGGTTATAGTAATGAAGGTTTAATTACTATTATCATGCGCACTTATAATTATCACAACAACCTTAATAACATGCGTAATGACTTGTTGAAACAAGGCGCAATAACAGATATGGCAGAATCAAATTCACCTGTTACAGAAAACGATCACTTCAACAATGGTTTTAGCTGGCAGGGAATGGATGTGCAAATAAGTGCAAAGTTCAATACAGTGAATGCAACGCAACAATATGGTAACACTGTTGGTTTAAAATTTATTAATGGAAGGGATTTCAGCAAACAATTCGGTACTGATTCAGCTTCTATTATTAATGAAACCGCGGCAAAATATATTGGTTTTAAAAATGCTGTCGGAGAAACCATCAGGCGTTATGATAACACTTATCAAATAATTGGAGTGGTAAAAGATATGGTAATGGAATCTCCGTATGAACCGGTTAAGCCAACTATTTATTTTCTTGATTCAAGTATCGGTGGCATTTTAAATATAAGATTGAATCCAAATCTTACTACTGCTTCAGCCTTGGCAAAAGTTGCGGCAGTTTGTAAAAAGTATTCACCTGAAGAACCGTTCGATTATCAATTCGCAGATGAAGAATATGCACAAAAATTTGCAGACGAGGAACGTATTGGTAAGCTAGCCGGCTTCTTTGCTGCGCTTGCTATTTTAATTTCCTGTCTCGGTATATTTGGTATGGCATCTTTTATTGCTGAACAACGCAAAAAAGAAATTGGTGTAAGAAAAGTATTGGGTGCATCAGTATTTAATTTATGGCGATTATTATCAAAAGAATTTATTGCGTTTGTGATAATAGCATTTTGTATTGCTGCGCCCATTGCATATTATTTTATGTATGAATGGTTGCAGAATTATCAATACAGAACAGAATTATCGTGGTGGATTTTTGGAGCAGCAGGTTTTGGTGCATTGATGATAACATTATTAACAGTAAGCTACCAGGCAATAAAAGCAGCAATTGCAAACCCCGTAAAAAGCTTAAGGACGGAATAAAAACTAATAGCTAAAGGCTAACAGCTATTCAAATCAGAAATCAACTGTATGCTCAGAAACTATTTTAAAACAACATATCGTTATTTAAAAGAATACAAGCTTTTTACTTTTATTAACCTGTTTGGCCTGGCAACCGCTTTATGTGCTGCTTATTTTGCAATACTCTATATTAATTTTGAATTAAGTTATGATTCGTTCAATGTAAATAAGGATCGCATCTATCGCATTAGTACTGATGTGATGACTGCGCAGGGAATAAACCATGAAACAAGCGCAGCCCCGCTTGCAAATGCGCTTGAAACAACTTTTCCGGAAATAGAAAAATCTGCCCGTGTATTTTTAGATTATTACATTGTACAAAAAGATAATGACCTTGCCAATGAAGAAACGCTGGCCTACGCAGATCCGGCTGTCTTTTCTGTTTTTTCTTTTTCTCTTTTAAAAGGTAACGCAGCTACAGTGTTTAATGCACCTTATAATATGGTGCTATCGGAAACTGCTGCCAAGAAGTATTTTGGCACTACAGATTGTATTGGTAAAACGCTTACCCTTGATGGCCATATTACAGCTGCCGTTACCGGTATAATGAAAGATATTCCGCGTAACTCTCATTTCAGAACAGATATTCTTTTGTCAATGTCGTCTCTTATCTATGAAGGTTCAAGTTGGATGACCACTTGGGGGCGGTTCGGTTTCTCCACTTATGTTTTATTAAAAGAACATGCAGGTATAGCGCAGCTCGAAAAAAAGTTCCCGGCCTTTGTGAAGCAACATCCTTTAAAGGAAAAAACTGCATATAAATTGATTGCTGAACCATTGCAGGGCTTGTACCTGCATGGCAGCCAGCGGGGCAATAAAGCCGGTGCCACTGTAAGCGGCAATGAAAAAAATATTTATATTTTTTCTATTGTTGCTGTATTCGTATTGCTGATTGCCTGTTTTAATTTCATCAATTTAACCACTGCATTTTCATTAAAGCGGGCAAAGGAAATTGGTGTTAGAAAAGTAGCAGGAGCCACCAGGAAACAATTGATCATTCAGTTTCTTGCAGATTCAGTAACCTTATCCGTTCTCGCATTTTTTGTTTCATTATTGCTTTGTACAATCCTGCTTCCGTGGTTTAACACACTTGCCGGAAAAGCCATTAGTACCGGATTGCAGGAGCATGTTGATTACATTCTAAAATTTTTCGCACTAACGATTGGTGTAGGATTGTTATCAGGCTTATATCCGGCTTTTTTTCTATCTTCTTTTCAACCTGCAATCAGTCTTAAAGGAAATTCTACACAAAGCAAAGGTGCATATCTTCGCAAGAGCCTCGTGGTTTTTCAATTTACCATTTCTATTGTTTTGATAATTGCTACGGTAATCGTTTTCCGGCAATTGAATTTTATGCAAAATGAAGAACTGGGTTTTAATAAAGAGCACAACCTGGTGATTGACTATCATTACGACGAAAGAATTACCAATCACTCAGATGCAGTAAAGGCACGCCTGATGGAGGTGCCCGGTGTATTTGCCGCCAGCCTGGCATCATGCATTCCCGGCAGGCCCAATAAAAGGTTCCTAACCACTTTTGAAACAGCCGATAACCGCACAACAGACTTGCAGGCGGATGGCTGGTATGCAGATGATGATTTCTTACATCAATATGGTATTAAAATAATTGCCGGCAGAGGCTTTTCAAAAAATTATGCTGATTCATTTGGAAACATGGTGCTTAATGAAGCTGCGGTAAAAAAGCTTGGCTTCAGCAATCCGCAGGATGCTATTGGGAAACGCACAATGCGTAATGGAAATACAGGCGTTATCATTGGTGTTGTAAAAGACTTTCATTTTCATTCTGCACATGAAGCCGTTCAGCCACTAACCATACAACTTGGCCGGGGCTTTTTCACTTTTCTTACACTTACCATTAAAAATGCAGACCCGCTTGCAACAGTCAGCCAGTTGCAGAAAAAATGGAAGCAGATTGCTCCCGGCCTTCCCATGATATATTATTTTGCCGATGAAACGTATAACGCACAATATGCAGCAGAAAAAAGATTTGGGCAATTGTTTACATGTTTTGCATTGCTGGCCATCATTATATCCTGCCTCGGGTTGCTGGGACTGGTTTCATTCAATACGGCGCAGCGCACAAAGGAAATAGGCATTCGCAAAGTACTAGGAGCAAGCGTGCCGGGTATTGTGCAATTACTCTCCAAAGATTTTTTAAAGCTCATATTAATTGCATTTGTTATCGCAATACCGGTAGCGTTGTATTTTATGCAAAGATGGCTTGAAGGTTTTGCTTACCGCGTGCAGGTAAGCTGGTGGATTTTTTTAGTGGCAGGAGCCATCGCATTCTTTATTGCAATCATCACCATCAGTTTTCAATCTATTAAAGCAGCGATTGCAAACCCCGTAAAAAGCTTAAGAACGGAATGAATGTAAGTGTTGAGTAGAGAATGGCAAATAAGCTTTCTCATCACTTATAACTCAAAACTCACAACTACAGCATGAACGGGCTGCGCAAACGCCGCACTGCGCCCATATCATGCAGCTAAGATAATCTGGCGTTGGCGTATCTGTGCTTAGTATATCGATTGCCATTTAATAAAGACAATTCTTATATTTATGAATAAGTAGGAAATACAAAACTTGCTGATCTGCGCGAGTTTCAGAAAAAATAAACTTATGCTGACAAACATAAATCCAAAATTGCCCATGCGGAATAAAGCCGCAACAAAAGACTTTTATGTAAACAAGTTAGGCTTTCAGAACTTTGGAAGTGCTGACTATGACGGATATTTAATGGTGGAAAAGGACAACATTCAAATTCATTTTTTTGAGTTCAAAGAACTTGACCCAAAGGAAAACTACGGGCAAGTTTATATTAGAACAAACGATATTGACAGTTTGTATCAATCATTATTGAACAACCAGGTAAACATTCACCCAAGCGGCGCTTTGCAGGCAAAACCGTGGGGACAAAAAGAATTTGCTTTACTTGACCCGGATAATAATTTGTTGACTTTCGGGCAAAGCATATAATGAACATTTGACGACAGCATTGCTGGCCCTTCTTGGTCCGCCGATGATCTTGTTGTGATCAATAAAATCATTAGCTTTTTGTAATTTTCGGAATGCAAGTAACCAATTGATTATAACAAATAATTAGATAATGGAATTCGACCCAAACAACAATGTAGTTAAACTTTGTATTGAAGGCATGAACATGGAAGGTAAAAGCAAACCTGGCGAAGCAGGTAACCTGTTCCTTAAAGCGTGGAATGAGGCTTCAAACGACTTCGAAAAATTTATTGCAGCTCATCATCTAGCCCGGCATCAAAAAAATGTTGCCGACAAATTGAAATGGAGCGAAACGGCTTTACAATTGGCATTAAAAATAAATGGTGACAACGTGAAGGCAGCTTACCCTTCCTTATATTCAAACGTTGCCAAATGCTATGAAGATTTAGGAGATGCTGACAATGCACGTAAAAATTATCAATTATCACTTTCGTTCACCGGCAACCCGTCTGACAAGGGGCCCTTTTATCACGGTACCAGGGCCGATTTGAAGGTTGGAGATTTACTTGCAGCAGGTAACAGGTCTAATTACAAATCGGAAGTGATAATGAATCATATTTATTTCACAGCCCTGGTTAATGGGGCAGGGCTTGCGGCAGCCTTAGCCAAAGGTGATGGACGTGAACGTGTTTATATTGTTGAACCTACAGGAAGCTTCGAAAACGACCCTAACGTTACGGACAAAAAATTTCCGGGCAATCCCACACGTTCATATCGCAGCCAGGAACCATTGAAAATTGTTGGAGAAGTAACGGATTGGGCGAGACAAACACCTGAGGAACTTCAAAAATGGCGTGAAAGGCTGGCAAGTATTGAAAAAGCAGAAATTATTAATTGATTGCTGAGATGCGCATCGCTTGCCACCGAGTGGGTGAAATTCTCTAATTAACAAACGACTGAAGATTCTATAACTGATACACACCTGTTTCCTTAAAAGGTGATGCCGATAAACTATACCATTAATTATAAGCAATAAATAATTTCGAATACCCGATTCCGTTAGTCTCCATAAACTTTACGCCTTTGATTTTGCTATGTCGTCTCGTCTTATCTGCAGGAATACTTATTCTGTTAAAATGTCAACAGCAATAGTGAAGGAAAGTTTAAAAGCATTTTAATTGATAAAAAACTATTTTTTATTGTTTATCAATAAATATTTATTTATATTTGCAATATCAATTTTAAACAAAAGAGTTATGGAAATTAAAATCAGCACTAAGTATTTGTTGAAAATATTGCATTTACTGGCATGGATTATATATGTTGGCCTTTGTATTAAAGCCGGCGGAATAATATTCAATTCTATTTATACGCTTGCTATTAACCCCGGTACTACCCAACATTATTGGGACGGAATTAATTTGACAGACCTTTTTAAATATGACCGTGGCTATTTTTTTACAGAAATCCTGTTAATGAGCATTGCGGCAGTTTTGAAAACATTTATATTTTACCTTCTTATAAAAATTTTGCACGATAAAAAACTCAATATGTCACAACCTTTTACTGAGGATATAAGGCGTTTTATTTCCAATGTTTCCTATTTGTCTTTGGGAATTGGTTTTTTCTGCTCGTGGGGAGCTAATTATGCAGGATGGTTGGTTAAGCAGGGAGTGGCTATGCCCGATGTACACACCTTACAGCTAGACGGGGCCGATGTATGGCTGTTTATGGGCGTTACGTTACTTGTAATTGCACAGATATTTAAGAGAGGAATGGAAATTCAATCTGAAAACGAATTAACCGTATAAGCAATGTCTATTGTTGTAAATCTTGATGTGATGATGGCTAAAAGGAAGATGTCCCTGAACGAACTTTCTGAAAAGGTTGAATTAACACTATCTAACCTTTCCATATTAAAAACAGGCAAGGCAAAAGCAATTCGTTTTAGCACATTAGAGGCTATTTGTAAAGTGTTAGACTGCCAGCCAGGGGACATTTTAGAATATGTGAATGATGGGAAATAGTGGCGAGAGATCAACATCACGATCATTCCCATGAAAGAATACAGATGAAGAAATGGCGGATGTTTCAACTCTGGTTGCAATGCAAACTCATTAAGAAACTTTAATTTTTACTTATGACCTTTTATTTCAGAAACATTTAAAATCTTACTATGAAAAGTTATTTGTGTCTTTTTTTAATGATATTGATTATTTCTTTTTCTTCACCATCTTCCTGCGAGGCACAGCAAAAATCTTCCGGCGGAAAAGCCCCGGTAAGCAAAGCCGATTCCACGCATATTATGGCAGTGGGCAGGGTGGTATTCGCCAATACATGTAAAGCATGTCACGGCAACCCGGCATTTCCCAAGGCTCCTGCACTGGAAGCTTTGGCAAACGTCCAGCCCCGTAACATTCTCAACACACTTGACAATGGAAAGATGCGCCAGCAGGCAAAAGCGCTTTCCGAGCAGCAACGCGAAGCTGTGGCTCAATACATCACCCACAAATTGCTTAAAGTAACTGTAATGCCAAAAGAGGCTTATACTACTTTTAGTTTTAAAGGCGGCAATAAGCTGTACGATTGTTCAGGATGGGGCGGTAATCTTGTAGGAACCAATTACAGAACCGCAGCTCAAGCAGGAATAACACGTGATAACATTGACAGCCTCACCCTAAAGTGGGCCTTTGCTTTTCCAGATGCGAGTGAAATGCGAAGCAAGCCCGCCGTGGCCGGCGACTGGCTTATAATAGGCAACAGCCAGTCCGGTGATGTATATGCGCTCAACAGGCTTACAGGCAAATTAGGCTGGCACGTAACTGCATCTAATGGCATACGAAGCGGCATTGTAGTTGCCAGGCAGGGCAATTCTTATATAGCATATTTTGCCGACGGAGGCAGCTTCGTGTATGCGGTGGACGTTAGAAAAGGTAAAATTTTATGGAGCACAAAAGCAGGTGTTGGCAACCTGGCAATGAATACCGGCACACTCGCTGTTTACGGCGGAAAAGTATTTGTTCCTCTCAGCTCTCTTGAAGTAGTGGCTGCAGCCGATAGCAACTATAATTGCTGCAGTACATCGGGGGCTGTAAGAGCACTGGATAGCAAAACAGGTAAATTGCTTTGGTACCATAGGGTTGTGCCCGCCAAGGCAACAGCAAGGGCTGACAAAAGGAATGGCAAACCTTTTTTCGGGCCATCAGGGGCACCGGTATGGAGCAGCCCTACAATTGACCCAAAGAGAAATTTATTGTATATCGGAACAGGTGAAAATTACAGCTTGCCTGCAACAAATACCAGTGATGCCATACAAGCAATCAATATGAGTACGGGGAAGGTTGTCTGGAATTTCCAGGCAACCGAAGGAGATGCGTGGAACATTGCCTGCCCGGTAATTATTAATTGCCCTGGTACTAAAGGCAGAGACCTCGATTTTGGAATGGCACCTATTTTAGTAACGGGAAAAGACGGAAAGCAAAGACTGCTTGCCGGCCAGAAGTCCGGCGTAGTGTATGCGTTAGACCCGCAAAACGGGAAACTGCTTTGGAAAACACGCATCGGAAAAGGTGGGGCGCTCGGAGGAATACATTGGGGCATGGCTGCCGATAGCGAAAACGTTTATGCAGCCAACTCGGATAATATGTATGGGCTTAATTTAGACGATACAACTATAAAGGCTTCTCCCGGAATCTATGCGCTTGATATTGTAAGCGGCAACATTACCTGGTCAGCTCCTGTACCACAGGTAAAAGGTATGCCAAAGTATTTAAGCGTTAATTCGGCAGCGCCTGTAGCTGTGCCGGGAGTTGTGTTCGCCGGCAGTAACGATGGCCACCTGAGAGCCTACGCAAGCGAAGATGGCCACGTTATATGGGACTATAACACGGCCAGGAAATTTGAGACAGTTAATGGCGTAGAAGGTAATGGTGGCAGTATCGATTGTGCTTCACCGTTAGTAACTGACGGGATGCTGTATGTTAATTCCGGTTATGCATCTTTTGGCGAAAAGCCAGGAAATGTATTATTGGCATTTTCGGTTAAGAATAAATAAAGAGGCCTTTTTGTTTCTGCAACGCATCTCACGGTAAAGAGTATTCGAATTTATCTTATCAAGAAAATCTGCGGGAATCTTTACTTAAAACCAGAAAATATTCTTATTAGGAACATGGAGAAATCAAAGCACACCCTTTAACTTTTGCCTCGCATTTTAATAGTACAGAATTCGTACTTTTATACCCAAATTACTTCGGATGCGAATTATTTTTTTAGCAGCTACTTTTTTCTTTTGTATAACGGCAAAATCTCAAACGATTTTATCTACGGGTATTGGCAATTATCCGCAAAGCAATGTTCTTTCAAATAATAGCCGCATTCACGATAGCGTTTCTGCTCCAAAATGGTTTTTCAGCACTTATCGTGGCATATCCACCAGTGTTTCTTTTTTTAAAGGCGGGCATGCATCGGTGTTTTCTGCACCGATGGGCCTGCAGTTGAACCGCAGGTTAAATAATAATTGGTATGCTTTTGCCAATGCAACAATAGCACCCTCTTACATCAGTATTAGTCCTTCTTTTCTTACCAGTGGCCTTGGCAAAAACTTCAGCAGTAATTCCAGGCAAAATAGTTTTGGCTTGTATCCTGCAGTTTCCGTAGGTCTTATGTATGTGAATGATGCTAAAACTTTCTCAATTTCCGGCAGCATCAGTGCAGAGAGAAGCACTTATCCTCTACTTCCTTATTACCCGAATAATACGCCATTTATTCCCGCAGGCAGATAAGAATTTACAGAAGGATAAGATACTTTTTCAAATTAATAAATTATCGTGTACCCTTCCCCGTTATCTTGATTGTATCAAATTAAAATTAGATAAAGAATGTGGATTAGAAACCCTTTGCATAAAATATAAATTACTTTTTTATCTTTCGTTTATGAATGCAAAGGCAGCTTTAATTAATGAACTGGTACGCCATACTTATGTGATGCTACGGCCATCGCCGGTGGCAGGCATTGGAGTGTTTGCATTAAGGCCAATACAAAAGGGCTGCTGCGATATGTTCAGCAAGCCAGGTGCAGCGGATGATTGGATTTCAGTTAGCAAAGACGAAGTGAATGAATTGCCATATCATGCAAGGCAATTAATAGAAAACTATTGCCTGTTTGATGCCGATAAATATTATGTTCCAAAAAGAGGTTTTAAAGAGGTAGATATTTCTCTTTTTCTGAATCATTCAGATACACCTAATATTATTTCAGTAGATGACGGCGATTATTTTGAAGCCTTATGTGATATAGCGGAAGGAGAAGAACTATTTATTGATTATGGAACTATTGTGGAGGGCGAATAACTATAGGTTAAGTGTTTTATAATGCAATATATTTTTGCCACGAAGTCCCTAAAGATCATAAAACTGACAAAGTTTCTCCGTACTCTTCACAGCTTTGTGGGATACACACTAACAACGGCAGTTGCACTTCCAATCCACATTTATATTTTATTTTTGAAGTACTATGATAAATAAGTTATTTCTCTCACTGGTTTCTTTTACACTGTCATATCATTTTTGTTGTGCCCAGGTTACAATAAAAAATGACCCGCAATCACACACTGTAAATTTCAGCAATGAAAAATTACAATTTATTTTAAATTATGATCACCAATGCAGGATTTCAGAATTGCAGGTAAACGGACAAAAAGTAATTGACGAATCGCAGGGCATCTATTCGGAGATTGCAACTGCTGATAAAACATTTTCCACGCTTCATTTAAAAGCATCGCCGTTAGTGAAAATTACGGGCAACACTGTTCTTGTGAGCGATATTGCTTATGGCGATGATGCCATAGCTATACACGAAACATGGAAATTTATAGTAAGAGATACAGGCGTGGTTTTTAATATTACAAGAAATTGTCCCAAAGCATTTGAAGCAACATCCGTTTCCTTTCCCGCAATTGAATTCAACAGAGTCAACACATGGGAAGCAGCATTCCTGGGGTTTGGCGGCATTGCATGGTTTTATTTATTTAATGAAAAATTGTGTACCTATGGTGTTCATACCAATGAAGCGGCTTTTTGGAATAGTAAAACAAACAATGGCTTAAACATTTTATTAGATGCGCCGGGCAGGCGGGTGGCCATGAAATATACCCGTACCAATGATGATAAGCTGGCTTGCAGTTTTGTT
>Ga0207652_10003799_pt1 | contig 12382 bp, 8 predicted proteins | sample KBSC63BmetaG_FD_184334 | JGI IMG/M metagenome (GOLD analysis project Ga0207652, IMG submission 184334) | Corn rhizosphere microbial communities from Kellogg Biological Station, Michigan, USA - KBS C6-3B metaG (SPAdes) (version 2) | ecosystem: Host-associated > Plants > Roots > Rhizosphere ... | reverse complement strand
CCCGGGTGGATCAGAAGACGGCTACATCGCGCCCGATCCGCTCGATCCGGACATCTTCTACTCGGGCACGAACGCGAACGGCGGCGGCTTCCTCACGAAGCTCAATCGTCGCACGGGTGAGACGCGCGAGGTGAGCCCGTATCCGCGCATGTTCTCCGGCGAGGAGTCCGCGGTCATCAAGGAGCGCTGGCAGTGGACGTATCCGATCGTCTTCTCCCCCGTCGATCCGCACGTGCTCTACACCGGCTCGCAGCATCTGTGGAAGACGACGAACGGTGGCCAGAGCTGGACGATGATCAGCGGCGACCTCACGCGTCACGATCCGAAGACGATGGGTCCGTCGGGCGGTCCGATCACGCGTGACATGAACGGCCCCGAAGTGTACGCGGTCATCTTCGCGATCGCGCCGTCCAAGCGCACCACCAACGTCATCTGGACAGGATCGGACGATGGCATCATCAGCGTGACGAAGGACGCCGGCAAGACGTGGAGCAACGTCACGCCCAAGGACATGCCGGACTTCGGCCGCGTCAGCATCATCGACGCGTCGGCGTTCGATTCAGCGACTGCCTACGTCGCCGTGAAGCGCTTCCTGCTCGACGACAAAGCCCCATACATCTATCGGACGCACGACTTCGGCAAGACGTGGACGAAGATCGTGAACGGCATCGGACCGAACGAGTTCGTGCACGTGGTGCGCGAGGATCCGACGCGGAAGGGTCTGCTCTACGCGGGCACGCAGCACGGTGTGTACATCTCGTACGACGACGGCGATCACTGGGAGTCGTTGAATCTCAATCTGCCGGTGGTTCCGGTGTGGGATCTCATCGTCACGGATCACGATCTCGACATCGCGACGCACGGCCGCGGGTTCTACATCCTGGACAACATTCAGCCGCTGCGACAGTACACTGCATCGATGGCCTCGGCGCCCGACGTGGTGCTCTTCCAACCGGCCGCCGCAATTCGATCGGGTGGTCCTGCGACGATCCAGTACTGGCTCAAACATCCCGCGCAGAACGTTCGCATCGACGTTCTCGACGCGAAGGGCCAGATCGTTCGGAGCTATCCGGACACGACGGCGGCCGGTGGTCGCGGCGGACGTGGCGGTGCGGCTGATTCGACGATGCCAGGCGTCGTCGGAACCGTTGGCGGTGGCGGAGGCGGTGGACGCGGACGCGGCGGATTCGGAAACGCGAATCCCTCGCGCAACGCAGGACTCGAATCGTTCAACTGGGATCTCGCATACGCGCCTGCGCTCACCTTCCCCGGCATGATTCTGTGGGGCGGCAGCACGAATGGTCCGACGGCACCGCCCGGCCGGTATACCGTGCGTCTCACCGCGGACGGAAAGACCGTGACGCAACCAATCGTCGTGAAGCGCAACCCGCTGCACGACGCGACGGACGCCGATCTCCAGGCGCAGTTCGCGCTCGCGCTGCAACTGCGAGACAAGGTGAGCGAGGCGAATGGCGCCGTGATTCAGATTCGCGCCGTCAAGCACGACGTCGCCGACCGGCTGGCGAAGTCGAACGATGCACAGCTCAAGTCGACGGGCGACAAGCTGGCGAGCGATCTGAGCACGGTCGAGGAAGCGATCTATCAGGTGCGGAATCAGAGTGGGCAGGATCCGCTCAACTTCCCGATCAAGATCAACAATCGGCTTGCGTCGCTGCTCGGCGTCGTCTCGCGCGCGGACGCGAAGCCGATCGCGAATGCGCCGGTCATCTTCAACGACCTCAAGGGCGAGCTCAAGGTGCAGACGGACAGGCTTCAGAGAATTCTCACGAACGAGCTGCCGGCGTTCAACGCGCGGGCGACGAGCCTCGGCCTGTCGCCGATCACGGTGACGAAGCCGGTGGTGTTCTGATCTCCAGGGCGCGCGCGCGCCTGGTGCGCGCGCGCCGTCAGCCTCCTGCTCCGATCCCAAGCCGGGTCGCGATCCCGAATCGCAGAGCTCCGCGGTCCGGGAGCTGGAACCAGAAGCCAGGCCGCATTCCGCCCACGCTCAACGTTCCCGGATACACGTTGATCGTCATCCGCGCGACGTCCCGACGGGACCCGGCCAGGATGGAAAACAGCAGCGAGCCGTCGCGATCGTAGAACAGGCCGCCCTTGAAGGCGAGCGTGGCTGTCTTGGCGCCGGTGCGCTCGTCGACCACCGGGTTGTCGACCGCATCGAGGCCAACGCCGCCTGACCAGGCAGAGCCGTCCGCGCCACGACGCGAGAGGCCGAGCAGCGTCGACATTCCAAAATCATAAAAGACGCTCCAGGCTCGGATGAACGGGATCGGCGCGCGGAGAACGTACTGCTGGCCCGCGTTCTCGAGTGTGTGATGGGCGACGTCGATCGATGCCTGACCCGGCCAGTTGGTCATCTGCACCGGACTGCTGAAGAAGCGCTGCACCGCGCCGAGTCGCCAGAGGAGCAGACCCGCGGGATCGAAGATCAGCAGGTCGGTGACTGCATCTTCGTTCCAGCTCCGTTGGGCGCCGTTCTCGACAACCTCGTTGAGCACGTGTGACGCCATGAGCGTCGTCGCCGACAGGAGCGCGGGATGCGGGATGCCGTGCTGCTCGAACCATTCCTCCATGCGAACCGACACCATTCCCGCGCCGAGGAGATGATACTCGTAATTCGGCACCCAGGCGCCGCCGCCCGTCGAGCGCTGCGTGGTCAACGGCAGCCACTCGTTGCGCACGGCGTTCGGCACGCCGTAGAAGCGGTAGGTTGCGTCGGCATGCCACACGGAGCGGGCGACGTTGCGAATCCCCGTCGCATAGTCACGCGAGAAGATGTGGCGATCCTCGAATCGTGTGCGCAGGATGTCGTATCCTTCGTTCACGATCTGTGTCAGCGGATTGAACTGCGCTTCGCTCCCGAAGTCGCGGCTCCCGTAATAGCGTGCGCTCACAGCGGAGTCGCGCGCCGTGACCTGCGCATGCATGACGGCGCGCACTGCCGAGAGCATCAACCCAATGCCGACGCGCACCACGACGCGACGCGCCGATGCGCGGAGCCGTGGCACCCTGACGAGCGACAGCCACGCAGGATCTCCGGCGCGATCCTCGTGGCTGGCTTCGAGAACGAGAATAGTAGATTCCTCAGTCGCGTCGCTCGCCCGGGGTGGCGGACGACGCTGGGTGCCGTCGAACCGTCACGGCGAGAAGGCGTTCGCTACCGATGGATGCTCATCGTATCCGGACGCGGGCGCAACCCGGTATCCGGCCGCACGATCGTATCGCGGCGAACCGTCGTGTCGCGAAGTGGACGCGGAACGCCGTAGTGAACGACCGTATCGCTGCGCGCCCCGGTGCTCGGCCGCGTGAACGTGTCGGGTCGGACTGTCGTATCGCGCCGGAGGAACGAATCGCGCGCGGGTGGCGCGGGCAGTGAGAACAATGAATCGCGCGGCGCGGTCACCGGACGTTGTGACTGGCGAGCCGACTCGGCAGCGTCGCGCTCGTGCCGCCGCTCCTCGGGCGGTGTGCTCGGCTTTGGCTTGGCGCTGGCCGTGTCCAGCCGCGTGGTGTCCGGCATCAGCGGCGAGATCGCGGGCTGCTGCGACGGCGCCGGCGCGTCGATGGGCGTGCTTCCCGTAGGCAGCACCGGCGACATCGAGCGGGGCGCAAGCGTTCCACCCGCCGACTGCGTGAAGAATCCGCCTCGTGGCGTGATACCAGGCTGCTGCGCCGGCGCGGTCGGCACGATCGACGTGCTGCCGATTCTCACCACCGACGGCGTGCTGCCATTCTCGTGGTGATTGATGCCGATGGTGATCGCGATGATGATCGCCAGCGCGCCAACGATCGCCGTCGGCAGCCGCCACGGTCTCCGCGATGACGGAACGACGCTGCTTCTGAAGCTGCTGGCCGCGCTCGAGGTTCGTCCGTTCTCATCCACGGCGCGCGGGCCGCCGCCGACCGGAGGAACGATGCGCGGAGTCGTCGCCATCGCGGCCGGGACCGCAGCCGGCACCAACGACACGTCGTCCGGACGACGCAGGCTCTTCGACGGGACGTCGTCTTCCTCGTCGTCGGTGATCTTCTCGTCGTTTAGAGCTTTCTCATCCGCCTCGGAAGCGATGTCGCGATCGGCGGAGTCGCCGAGCACGGGGACGGGTCGGTTGACCGGCTTGTCGCCGCCGCCTCCCCAGAGCACGAACTTGCTGGGCTTCTTCGGCATCTGCGCACGCAGCTCGGCCTTTGTGGCGGCGACGGCTGCCGCAACCGCTTCCGCCACGCGCCGCTCCTGCTCGGCGCGGATGGCCTCGACTTCCGCGCGCGCGCGATCGAGGTCCGCGGAGCGCTCGTCGAATTCGATGCGCTCCTGCTCGAGCTGCGCGCGTTCGACGTCGAGCTGCTGGTGCGCATCCGCCAGCCGTGCCTCTTCCTCCTTGATCCGCCGGGCGAAATCTTCGCGCTCCGCCGCGAGTTGCTCTTCCGTCTCACGCACACGGGCTTCGCACGCACGCTGTTCGGCCTCGAACGCTTCGCGTTCTTTTCTGCGCTCCTCCTCCAGCTCGGCCTCCATGCGCGCGACTTCGATCTCGCCTTGCCGCAGCGCGTCGGCGTTCGCGATCACGCCAAGGTAGTTGGCGACGTCGGGCACCTCGCCGCCGTTGCGACACGCGGTCATCGCGATGGTGTCGTCGATCACTCGCCGCGCGAGGTCCGGACGGCGCTCGGCGAGCTCGTCGGCGGATTCGGAACCGTCGAAGCGCTCGCCGGTGAGCATGGCCCAGCTCAGCGTGCCGATCGTGCGCGCGTCCTCACATGCATCCGGGATGCTCTCCATCGGGATCGGCGTCGGCGACAACAGCACGAGCGGTCGATCGTCGCCGTCGTTGAAGAGCAGCGTGTCGGGGGCGACGCCGCGGTGGACGATGCCGTGTTCACGTGCCCAGTCGAGTGCGGAGCGAACGTCGTCGAGAATCACGGCCGCGTGCTGATGCGATGGCACGTCGCCGGTCGAGAGCATCTCGCCCAGCGTGCGGCCGCGAACGCGCTCATTCACGATGGCCATCGTGTCTGGCCCGAGCCATCGGCTTTCGAGCACGCGAAGCACGTTCGCGTGATCGACGCCGGTCAGGATCTGCGCGTCGGACGCGAGGTGCGCGAGCGCGTTGTTGTCATCCTTTGCACCTCGGATGACGCGAATGAAGACGTCGGCGCCATCGGCTCTGCGCTTGCCTATGTATGTCTGTGGTCCAGCGGCGCCGCGGAGCTCGCCAAGGATCTGATACCGATCCTCGAGAACCCTGACATCCGGCGCTTTCTGCTCGTCGCTCATCGAATTCTCCCGCGGGTCTCGCGCTATCGCACGCGTCTGACCATGAGAGAATGCGTGATCCATGCCGCGCCCGGTAACGCCGGCGTCCCGGCTCGGTACGCCGGGCCGGTTCGTCATCTCCGGTGCCGCGAGACTCGCTTTCGAACTTCTCATCGGCCTGCTTGGCGTCCCGAGCGGGCTCAAGCTATTATGAACCTCCTTCTGCCGAGCAGTTCGGCGGCTGCGCGTACGTCCCCTTCTTTCTGGAGTCGATGATGGCCTCATTGAAACGATGGCTACCGACGGCGCTCGTGGCGCTGCTGTCGACGGGATGCTTTCACCAAGTCGTGCAAACCGGGCGATCACCCGGAACCGCAGTCGTGGACAAGCCGTGGGTCCCGACGTGGATCTTCGGGCTCGTGCAGGCCGATCCGATCGAAACGCGGCCGCTGTGCCCGGGCGGAATCGCGACCGTCGAGACCGAGACGAGCTTCTTGAATGGCCTCGCCAGCGTCGTCACGCTCGGCATCTTCACACCGCAGCACGTGCGCATCACGTGCGCGACCAGCACGTCGGCGCTGCCGCCCGACGCGCGACAGTTCACCATTCCGGCCAACGCGTCGCTGGATGAGGAACGTGAGATCGTCGCGCGGGCGATCCATGCATCGGCCGAGCTCAGCGCGCCGGTCGTTCTTCACTTCTCGCATTGATAGGAGCTTCCTCATGAAACGGATTTCGCTGATGATCCTCGCGGCCGTGCTCTGTGGCGGCTGCTACCACGTCACGGTCGTCACCGGCGCGCCGCCGTCGACGACCACGATCGACAAGCAGTGGCAGAACTCGTTCGTGTTCGGCCTGGTGCCGCCCGCGGAGATCGACGCCAAGGAGAAATGCGCTCAGGGCGTGGCACAGGTGGAGACCGAACGGAGCTTCTTGAATGGGCTGGTCGGTTCGATCACGTACAACATCTTCACGCCGATGCACACCAAGGTCACGTGTGCCACGGGACCCGTCCCGCGATAATTTCCGCCGCACTTCTGCTTCTAGAGAAGCGAACGGGGCCAGCGTCGTGCTGGCCCCGTTTTGTGCTTTGAAGCGCGGACAGAACGAGATCTACTTCACCCGACTGAACCGCACGTCGAGCACGCGGCCGGCGTAGATCGAGAAGCCCGTCACGGCGCCGCGCGCGTCGCGCGCGAAGAGCAGGCTGCCGAGTCCACCGGAGGCCTGGAAGTCGTCGCGATACGCGGGTCGAAGCTCGAGCTCATCCGCTGGCCGACGCCGCAGCACGAGCTTTCCGTCGCGTTCGGCGACGATGAGTTGGACATCGAGCTCGTCGCTGACGTAGGTGCCGACGTAGTCGCGATTCGGCACGGGTGACGCCGCCGGCGGAACTTCGACGAACCGTGACGTGTCCGCGCCAGCGCGTACGAGCACGAAGCTGCGCTTCCCATCTGCACGCGAGAACTCCGCATCGCCTTGCGGGCTGCTGAAGCGAGCATCGCCTCGCGGGAGCCACTGCGCCGTCCCACGGCCCGAGGGCGCCGTCAGCGCACTCGACGTCGCGCGTAACACGATCGTCTGGTTCGTGAAATCGTCACGGTACGTTCCGGCCCACTGTGCAATCGCCGATGCCGGCACGTCGACTCGATCGGTGCTCGCCTGGTGGGCGACGGGCGCTGGTTTCGTCAGCACGAGCGACGCGACCTGATGTCCAAGCGACGCCGGCTCAGCGCCGGCGTAGTTGCACCAGATGGCTACGGATACATGCTGGTCGGGGTAGCGCGCGAGGAACGTACGATAGCCGGCTGTCGATCCGTCGTGTGCGACTTCGCGTACGCCGTCGAAGCTCCCGTTGATGAGCCCGAGGGCGTACGGGATCTTCCGGCCGCTCGTGAGCGTCATCGACGTCTGGATCGCGCGGGCGTAGTCAGCGCCGCCGACGCGCGGATTATCGAGGTTCTCATTCCAGATCATCAAATCGCCCATGGTGCTCAGCACGCCGCCGTTCCCGATCATGTTCGTGAACGGCATGTCTTGATGATACGCGCCGTCGGTGCCGGAATACGCCGTCGCACGATTCGGGACGACCTTGGTGTAGTCGTCGCGCCATTGCGTGTGCGTCATGCCGAGCGGTCGGAAGAAGCGCTCCTGCATGAAGGCGTCGAGGGACTTGCCGCTCACGCGTTGCACGATCAGTCCAGCCAGCGCATAGCCCGTGTTGCTGTAGAGATAGCGACTCCCCGGCGGGAAGTTGAGCATTTTCTGATGCGCCATGAGATCGAGCGTCGTCAGGGCCGAATGGACCTGGGTGCCCGGCCCGCGTCCCTCGATGCCGAGCAGGCCCCACTGATCACGGAGGCCGCTCGTGTGCGTCAGGAGATGCCGGATCGTGATCTTCTGTCCGCCGAACGACGGCACCTCGGGCAAGTATTTCCGGATGTCGTCGTCGAGACTGAGCTTCCCATCGGCCTGGAGCGCCAGGATCGCCGACGCGGTGAATTGCTTGGCGACGGAGCCGCTCTCGAAGACGGTCGAGTCCGAGTTCGGGACGCGATACTCGAGGTTGGACGCTCCATACGCACGGATGTAGAGCGGACGGCCATTCTTCGCGAGGCCGACGCCGCATCCCGGACGGTCCGGCGTGTACCACGCGAAGATGCGATCGATGCGCGCCGCAAGGTCGCCCCCGGAGAGCGACGACTGCTGCGCACTCGCGCGCGACCAACCGATCACGAGCACGGGGGACAGCGCATACGCCGTCCGACGAAACGACAGGGCAAATCGCATTTCCGCTCCGGACGTGGGACCGCCGAATATGCCCGTGAGCTCGCGTGGCTTCAACGATTTCGAGCCGGGATTGGTCTAACCCAGAGCAACTTTTCCGGCGACGGCTCCGTAAGGCCGTGAGCCTCGCGCCCTCACACCAGCCATTCCGACTCGTGGCCAATCTGAAGCTCGCCTTCCGGACGCTGTTCAAGACGCCCTTCGTGACGATCGTCGCGGTGCTCTCGCTGGCCCTCGGCATCGGCGCCAACTCGGCGATCTTCTCGATGTTCGATCAGCTCCTGCTCCGACCGTTGCCGGTGCTGCATCCCGAGGAGCTGGTCAATCTCTCCGCCCCGGGCCCCATGCCGGGATCGAACTCGTGCAACCAGGCGGGAAGCTGCCAGGAAGTGTTCAGCTATCCCATGTTCCGCGACCTCGAAGCGCAGCACACCGCGTTCGCGGGCGTCGCGGCGCATCGCGCGTTCGGAGCGAACATCGCCTACAAGAATCAGACGCTGAGCACCGAGGGCATGCTGGTCTCGGGATCGTACTTCCCGGTGCTCGGCATCTCCCCGGCACTCGGACGCCTCTTCACGCAGAACGACGATCGAACCATCGGCGGCCATTTCGTCGCCGTGCTCTCGTACAACTACTGGCAGAACAAGCTCGGCTCGGATCCCGCCATCATCGGCCAGAAGATCACGATCAACGGACAGGTGTTGACGATCGTGGGAGTCGCGCCGCAGGGGTTCGACGGAACCACACTCGGCACGACGCCGAGTGTGTTCGTGCCGATCACGATGCGGGAGCTGATGCAGCCTGGCGCGAAGGGATTCACCAATCGCCAGAGCTACTGGATCTACCTCTTTGCGCGACTCAAGCCCGGCATGTCGATCGATCAGGCGCGAATCGCGGCGAATCTGGGATTCAAGCCGATCATCAACGACGTCGAGGCGCCGCTGCAGAAGGGGATGAGCGCGGCGACGATGGCGCGCTTCAAGGCGCGCGTGCTCAAGCTCGAGGACGGGCGACGCGGCCAGAGCTCGGTCCATGAAAATGCCAAGACACCGCTCATCCTGCTCTTTGGCATCACCGGGATCGTTCTTCTCATCGCATGCGCGAACATCGCGAACCTGCTGCTGGCACGCGCCGCCGGCCGGCAGACCGAGATGGCCGTTCGACTCTCGCTTGGCGCGACGCGCAAGCAGGTGATCGCGCAGTTGCTCACGGAATCGGTGGTGCTCGCGACGCTCGGCGGCATCGTGAGCTTGCTCATCGCACACTGGACCCTCGGCGCGCTGCTCACGCTGCTTCCGCCGGACGCGTCGAGCTCGATGCACTTCGAGCTTCGCATGAGCGTCGTGTATTTCGCCGCCGCGCTGTCGATCGGCACGGGCCTGCTGTTCGGTCTGTTCCCCGCTCTTCAGAGCACCCGGCCCGATCTCGTGACGACGCTTCGCGCCGGATCCGGCAAGCTCGCCGGCGCACGCTCGGCCGCGCGATTCCGGACGAGCCTCGTAACCGCACAGATCGCGCTTTCGATGGCCCTGCTCGTGTCAGCCGGATTGTTCGTTAAGAGTCTGCTCAACGTCAGCAAGGTCGATCTCGGCGTGAAGATCGACAAGGTCGTGATGTTCGGCGTGTCGCCGGATCTCAACGGCTACAAGCCGCCGCAGACGCGCCGCCTCTTCGAGCGCATTGAGCAGGAGCTCGCGGCCATTCCGAGCGTCGACGGCGTCGCGGTCGGCCTCGTGCCGTTGCTCACCGGCAGCAATTGGGGCAACGACGTGAACGTGCAGGGCTTCAAGAAGGGTCCGGACACCGACGCGAACTCGCGCTTCAACGAAGTGAGCGCCGGCTATTTTCGCGTGCTCGGAATTCCCATCCTGTCCGGCCGTGAATTCACGGCCGCCGACAACCTCGGCGGCGCGAAGGTGGCGGTGGTGAACGAAGCCTTCGCGAAGAAGTTCGGACTGGGCCGCGATGCGGTCGGCAAGTTCATGAGCATGAGCGGCAACGGCGATTCGCTCGACACGCAGATCGTCGGATTGATCAAGAATGCGAAGTACAGCCAGGTGAAGGACGAGGTGCCTCCGGTCTTCATGCTTCCCTATCGCCAGGATTCGACGCTCGGCTCGGCGGTGTTCTACGTGCGCACGGCCGGCGATCCGATGCAGATCCTTCGTGCGATTCCCGGCGCCATGTCGCGCATCGATCCGAACCTGCCGCTGGAAGAGCTCAAGACGATGCCGCAGCAGGTGAAGGAGAACGTCTTCATGGATCGCATGATCAGCACGCTCTCGGCCGCGTTCGCACTGCTGGCGACGCTGCTCGCCGCGGTCGGTCTCTACGGCGTTCTGGCCTACTCCGTGGCGCAGCGAACACGTGAGATCGGCGTGCGCATGGCGCTCGGAGCGGACGCGTCGCGGGTGCGTGGCATGGTGATGCGCCAGGTCGGCGTGATGACCGTCGTGGGCGCGCTGATCGGCATTGCGGGCGCCATTGCGATCGGTCACGGCGCGCAGTCGTTGCTCTATCAGCTCCAGGGATACGATCCCGTGGTGATCGCGGTGTCGGTGGTCGTGCTGGCCGTCGTCGCGCTCGGCGCCGGCTATCTGCCGGCGCTCAAAGCGTCCCGCGTCGATCCAATGCAGGCGCTACGATACGAGTAAAGGTCAACGGCGCAAACGGCGCTGTTCTGAGGGCGCTCGTTGAATAGCGCTCTGGCAAGAGCTTGTGGGAGAGCGCCAATGAAGAGCGCTCGTCCCCGTGCAGTTTCCTTTTCTTCCGTGGTTGTTCGGCAGTTTCTGTCGTCGTTCCCGCCGCCGAGTGCCGACAGCGCGTGCCGTTGCCGTTCAACGTCTAAGCGCGCGTCGTCGTCGCGGTGAGTGGCGTCTGTCGAACGACCGTCGCCGGCTCCCCGTGCGCGGTCACGACGCGAACGGGACTCTCCGCCCGGCGTCCGACACCTCGGCCGACGCCGTAGCCGAGCACAGAGCCCATCACCGTTCCGATGACGGCTTCGCCGATGCGGCCGGCCAGGGCGAGCAGCAATACGCCGGCGACGATCAGCACCAGCGTCGTGAATTCCAGCAGCACGCCGGACTGGAAGAGCCACTGCTGGAGCTCGATGCTGCGGTAGGCGCGGGGAACGAGGAGCAGCGCGAGCAGGATGATCGCGAACGTGGGAATTCCGATCATGATGACGCGGCCGTCGGGAGCCTGTACCTCGTCCTGTGAGCCGATGAGATGCGCGAGGTCGCCCGCGCGACGGCGCAATCGCTGAATCTCCGCGCGCGTGCTGTCGCGCGTCTGGCGCACCTCGGCGATGCGACTCATCGTCGCCGACATCAATTCCGCTCGATACGCCGCGAAGCCCGTATCGCTCACCGCGGCGGTGAATCCGTTGACGTCGGCGAGCGTGACGCGCGGCAACTGCCGTCGACCGAAATCGCTCATTCCAACCTTGTTCCAGAGCGACGTGTCGTAGGGCGGCAGTGTGTCGTCGACCACGATGACCGCCGCGTTCGGTGAACGCACGAGGAGGTCCTGCGCCGCGGACCGCGGGAGCACGCGACTCCCGAGTGCGTGATCGGGGAGCGAGAAGTCGCGCGCCGTCGTGGTCACCGCGTCGATGAGCCTGGCGGTGAGATCGGGATCCGCCGGGTACATGCGAAGCTGGCGGCCCAGCGACGCCACAAGCGCGGCGTCCTGATCGACCGCCGGCGAGCGCTTGAGCGACGCGATCTTGAGCGTGTCGGCGGCGAGCACGCGCAGCACGGAATCTACCGGTTCGAGCGAGAGCTCGAGGCGGCGGCGCTGCTCGTCGATCTCGAGCAGTCCGCGCTGCATCTCGAAGCGCGTGATCCCGACCGCGGATCCATCAGCGGCGATCGGCGCCTGCGCGCGCGCCGTGCATGGGAGCGCGGCGAGCACGAGGACGAACGCGACCGACGCGGCGCGCGCCGGAGAATGAAATTGCATGCGTGAGATTCGGGGATCGGTGCAGCGCGCTGGTGGGAACGAACCGGCGATGCGGCTCAGGATCGGGGAGGCTCGCTCCGGAATGCTGGACGAGCGCACAACAAGATGGTCACGACGCAACCCGTTGCGCTACTTGGAGTTCGATCGAGTTGCGAATGTGGATTTCACAATTTTGTGATCCGGACGATTCGGAGGCGGCGGGCGGACGTCGTCGGAGGTGAAAACGCCGAACAGCCTGAACTCGGAAGGGCGCAGCGAAAAAAGCATCGAAGGACACAGATCCGGCGTTCCTCATTCGCGGGTGACGCGCGATTGATGAACGACAACCGCTCGGGATGCAGCTACTGGCATCCCGAG
>Ga0207652_10003797_pt1 | contig 12385 bp, 8 predicted proteins | sample KBSC63BmetaG_FD_184334 | JGI IMG/M metagenome (GOLD analysis project Ga0207652, IMG submission 184334) | Corn rhizosphere microbial communities from Kellogg Biological Station, Michigan, USA - KBS C6-3B metaG (SPAdes) (version 2) | ecosystem: Host-associated > Plants > Roots > Rhizosphere ... | reverse complement strand
AGCTTGCGCCAGTAGCGATAATCAATGCGCATCGTCACTAGCATCACCACCAGGCCCAGGCTAACCCACATCAGCTCGCGCTGGAAGTAGTAGCCCGCGTCCCCGGTGTAGCTGGCCGCGAGAAACGAACTCGCGCTATAGACCATTACCACGCCGAGACAGAGCAGGACGATCACAGTAATCAGCAGCCAGGGATCGATCCGCCCGGCCACGCGCGGCAGGCTCATCTCCAACTGCGCGAGTTGCTGCTGCTCCTCTTCGCTGATGGTCGCTGTTGGTTCCGGTCGCGAACTGGTCACGCGCTGACGATGATTCGAGCGCCAGCCGATATCCAGTGTGCGCGCATTGCCGCCGGATGAACTCAGCACGCGCCGCTTCATGCGTGGGAGCGTCTTGCGAGGGCGATCTGGCGGCGCTACATAACGCCTTTTCTCGCTTTTGCCAGCCCGCACTTGCGCGCCACGTCCCTGCTCGCCCTGGTTCGCTTTCCCCGCACGCTTGCCATACGCCGCCTCGTTCGCCAGAACACGGCTCTCTTTGCGCCGCTGTTCCGCTGCCTCCAGGGCAGGTGAACGAAGAGACTGCGGACGCGCCCTGGTGCCCTGTTCGCCCTGACGCCCCCGGCTAGCGTGTGGCATAACCCCAACCTTTCTCCCCAGACCTTGACCTGGAACATGTTTTTAAGTATATTTTTGCCAATGAGATAAATCGCTGCATCCTACAGCTTGCCTGTTAATCCGTTGAATGTAGCAGCGCCCCTTGCGCGCGCTGCGGCCCGCTACATCCTTATTTCTCGTTCGGCTTCTTACTCTGAGATGGTTGCTCTGCTTCCTGCATCAGATCGAGTGCGTGCTCAACATCGTCGTCGTTGGCCGTTGAGTGCAGATCGTGCAGATGCGCTTTTTGCAGATCAATGGCCTGCATCCCCTGAGCTTGAATCAGATTGCTCCAGGGATCGCTGGCCAGCGATTGTACCTGATCTGGCGTGCTTGTTTGCCCCGGTTGATCCGAGAGGCCGAGCAAGGTTTTCCATGCCTCACTCAATTCAGGATTTTGCTGCGCTTCTGAATTAGACGCGAATTTTTGCTTGTCAGGATGATTAGATGATTGCATAAGTCACCTCGTAAAAAGATAATCAATAAAATCTATTGCTGCAAATCTGGCGGGATCGCGTAGTCCCACATCAACTGTTGCGCGATCTCTTTCCAGAGTGGAGCAGCGGCTGTACTCCCATAGATATGTTTCTGCGGTCGATCCAGCTTCACCAGGATAACGAATTGTGGATTCGACGCGGGCAGAAAACCCGCTACCGAAGCCTCTGTCTCGTCATCCGAGATCCCCTGCGTGGTCGCCGTTCCCGTTTTCACCGCGATACTATAGCCGGGTATCTGGTCCGCCTGGGGCAAACCCTGCTCTCCCACCTGGGTCAGCATTTCAGTCAGCAACAATGCCGTCTGCTTGCTGACGACTTGCCGCTTGACCGTTGGCTGCGTCGTCGTGACATGCCCGTTATTGTTGACCGAACCCACTACATACGGCTGCATCATCACGCCGCCGTTGGCGATCGTCTGGTAGACCATGGCCATCTGGATCGGTGTGGCCTCGATGCCCTGACCGAACGCCTGGCGCGTCAGATCGCTCATCGTCCAGTCGTTGCTGCAGGGCGACCAGCCATGTCCACACGGCTGCCGATAGTAGCCCGCTTGTTCTGGTCCATCGATCCCGGTCGCCTGGCCAAAACCGAAACGTTCCAGGTAGGGATAAAAACCGTTGACGCCAAGAATATCGTGAGCCACGTGTGACGCACCGACGTTGGCTGAGTGAATCAGAACCTGCGTCATCGTCTCTGTGCCATAAGCGATATCCTGCCAGTTACAGACTGCCGGTGCATCACTATAACTGATGCAGCCATTGTCCTGCAAGGACGTGTCCGGCGTAATCAATCCCTGGTTGAGCGCCGCCGCCATCGTGACCGCCTTCATCGTTGAGCCTGGCTCGTAGGCGCAATACAGTGCCGGGTTAAAGTACACCTGCTCCGTCCCCAGGCAGCCCATCTGATTCGCGTATTGACCATAATTATTCGGGTCAAAGGTTGGATAGCCTGCCAGGGCGACCACCGCGCCAGTCTTCGCGTTCAGGATGACTACCGCGCCGCTTTGCGCCTGCAAATCCTTCACCGCCTGCGCCAGATATGTCTCGACCATGTACTCGACATTGCTATTAATCGTCAGGGTAATATTGGCTCCATCAACCGGAGCATGCTGACTGCTACTGCCGACCGTAAGCGGATTTCCTTGCAGGTCCTTCTCGGTGGTCTGGCTACCCGCCTGGCCCGCCAGCAGCTTGTTATATTGTCCCTCGATGCCATACATGCCTGTGTTTGCCGTATCAGTCTGCATGACATAGCCAAGAATTTGCGCCGCCAGCGTGCCAGCCGGGTAGACGCGCCAGGTGCGCGGCGAGAGAAACACATCCGGCAGACGTAAATTGCGCAATGCCTGGCTCTGAGATGGATCAATGCGCTCAGCCACGCGAATCGCGCCCGCGTCCGTGTTGAAATCTTTCTGCAAGCTGGCGGTTGAGACCTGCGGCAACACGCTATGTAGTTGCGTGATCAGGTTATGCAACTCGCTCTGTGCGCTGCCTGGATGATCGACCGAGAACTGGTATGGCTCGACAAATACGTCGTCGCGCACCACGTTCGCCGCCAGAACATGGCCCTGGCTATCGTAAATCAGCCCGCGTGGCGCGTCCAGCGTAATATCCTGTGTGTGTTCATAGGCTGCACGTTGCGCCAACTTATATCCACTCTGCGCCTCCAACACCTGCCAATAATAGAGACGTCCGAGCATCAGAACCATGCCAGAGCAGACGAGCAAGAAGATGACCATTTGTCGCTGACGCGCCCGTTGTAATGCCGGATTCATGTCATCTGCCTCCTTCCTTGCTCTGGCTCTTTTGCCTTACGTTTGACGCTTATGGATTTGGGATCACCTGGACATTCTGCGTGTTGCCAGGGACCATGCCTCTCTTCTTGGCCTGCGCAATAATATACGTCGGCGATTGTTCCTGGCCGATAGTATTGACCAGGTCTTGATTCTGACGCTGTAATTCTGTCTGTTGCGTGCGCAAATCTTGTAGTTGCTGATTGGTCGTCACCGCCTGCCCCAGTTGCGAGAGATAGAGAATCGCCATCAGGCTGATCAGCAGCAAGCTACAGAGGCAGAGCGTTACTGGCCCGATACGCAAAAAGAGCGGGGAAAGTCGCCTGCGACCTCTCACCACCCACGTTTGCGCGCTCAACCCGCGCCCTCTTCCGCCCTGCCGCGAACTTTTCCTGCGTGTATTCCGGCGATCCATACGCAACATCCCTTCCTCTTCAGGAGCAAAAATTGTTCCTGCCTGCTTCGTCGACTGTCACATTCAGAGGTGTCTCTTAAAGAAAACGCATGTGTATTACGTTTTAGCACTTAATGGTCCTGCTAACCATTATACGCACTACAGACCTATCAGCGTTTCAGCGGCTCGCAATTTGGCGCTGCGAGCGCGAGGGTTAGCGGCGATCTCCTGCTGAGTCGGAGTCGCCGGTTTTGGTGTTAACACACGGAGACGTGCCCTGTGTTGACAAACGCAGACCGGAAGATCCGGTGGGCAGATACAGTCGCTTGCCTCACGTCTCATAAATCCCTTGACCAACCGATCCTCCAACGAATGAAAAGAGATCACAACCATTCTTCCTCCACGTTTCGTCGCATCCTCACCGGCCAGCAACACTTCCAACAATTGTGGGAGCACTTCTTCCAGGTGGCGCAATTCATCGTTCACCGCGATGCGCAACGCTTGAAAGATGCGCGTGGCCGGGTGAATCATCCCCGGCTTATACTTCACCCCGGTGGCCGCGATTTGCGCCAGTTGGGTTGTACGGGTAATTGCACTTTTCTCGCGTGCGCGAATAATGCGCCAGGCAATCTGCCGGGCGCGATTCTCTTCGCCATAACGCCAGAAAATATCCGCCAACTCCTGTTCACTGGCAGTATTCACCAGGTCCGCCGCCGATGTTCCGCGCGTCTGGTTCATCCGCATATCCAGTGGGCCATCGGTGCTAAACGAGAAGCCGCGTTCAGGGTCATCCATCTGGTCCGAAGAGAAGCCCAGATCGAGAACAATGCCCCTGACCGGGCCAAAATCGGTCTGTGCGACCAGCCGTGCCAGATCTGAATAATTGCCCTGTACCAGTACAAGGCTCCCCTGCTGAACCTCTTGCGCGAGCAGATCTCTGACGCGCGCCAGGGCCTGGGGATCGGTGTCGATTCCCAGCACTCGTCCCTGTGGAGAAGATTGCGCGAGAATCGCGGCAGTATGTCCTCCTCCGCCTACCGTACCATCAACATAGTGACCACCAGGCTCAGGTTGCAGAAATCTCAGCACCTCTGCCAGCATCACCGGGATATGCTGTGTTTGCATATATCTCTAAAAGTCAAAAGCGACTTTCTCTATCCTATCTACTTTGTCTCGTTGACGAGACGCCAGAGAGCAAGGCCACCGTCTGTGTGCCGAGCAATGCTCATTTAGAACGGCACGCCAGTTCCCTCGCTATCCAGGTTTTGCTGATACTCTTGCCAGGTCGCGCGATCCCAGATTTCGATGTGATCGCGTACTCCAGCTACCGTCACTTCGGCGTTCAGGCCAGCGTAGACGCGCAACTTCGCTGGTATCACCAGACGTCCCTGCCCATCCAACTCAACCTCGCTGGCGCTGGGATAGATGCGTCGTTCAAACGCGCGCAACTCTTCATCCGCTTTGCCCTCTACCAGAGCCGCCGATTTCTCCTCCCAACGCTGCGTGGTGTACACCGAGAGACAGCGCCCCATACCTTTGCTGATAACCGCGCCGCGATCAAGGTGAACGCGAAACTTCGCCGGGACCGCCATACGTCCCTTCGCATCGATTGTATGTTCGTATTCTCCCAGAAACATCGTGCTGGCGCTTCTCCCGAAACGGTAGGATGAGGAGCAGCTTCTGACGGGCGCTCAAGCAGTTCCAAGATACTCGATGCCGCGCTGCTGTTCTACCCTCAATCCCCCATCTCGCCGGGCAAACCTGCCAATTCTTCGGACGGATTCCCCAAAATTCCCCACTTCTCCCCACCCCATTATACCATCAATCAGGCCAATGCGAAAAGGGTGTTTCCCACCAATTTTTGTTCTAACACGTGGAAAACTTGTGGATAACTCATTTCAAGCAGCAGCAAATTGGCTAAAATTGGCTGATGGTTTCTTGCTTCGTGCCAGCTTGCATCATTGTTCCCCGTCTGGGCAGTAACATGTCGCCAGAAAAACCGTTTGCTTGATGTGACAAAACCCCCTCTTTCTCCGTTCTATTAGTGCATAAACTCGCTAACTATTTGTTTAACTTCTCTTAAGAGCAAGCGTACGGTATGGGTGAAAAGGACCCTGAAGTGGACAGAGGATAGAATATGAGCCAGTGTTTACACTGTAGCAAGCTATGCGCGGAAGATGTCCTTTTTTGTGAAGATTGTCAGGCACACGCGGAAGAGTTGTTGCAACAGGTTATTTCTCCACCAGATAAATCGCCGCTGGTGGTCGACGCTTCGCCGATTACCGCGCCAGAACTTGCAGCTCAGAGCGCGCTAAGCTGGCCAGAACTGGGATCAGCAACGATCCCTTTTGAACCTTCCGACTCCGCAACTCTGGCTGAAGAAGATTTTTCTCACTTTGCGACCCTTAACCCTGACACTGCTGAACAGGCCGTCCTCAAATTAAATGAGGCGGCTCGCGGCATTCCCAGAAGTGTGCGCGGCGAGCAGAGTTCATTGCGCTCTCGCCTGGCTCGCCTCAAGCCCTTGCGCGATATTTCATCCGAGATTCAACGCGGCAGCACGCCCCATCCACGTATAAAGCGCCGTTCTGAGTATGACACTCAGCCACTCGAAGAACTGGAACAGCCAGCCGAGCCAGAGCCAGCCGAGCCAGAGTCGGTCGACGCGCCCGCGCCATTGGCAGGCGTCACGTCCGGCGCACAGCGGCCCGATCCGCGCAAAAACGCGACCGATTGGCTCGACGATCCTGAACTTCAGCCCGCGCGTGACCCTCAACGGAGTTCGTGGTCCTGGTTTCATGCCACTGATGAGAGCGAGACTGAGAATGACCTGGATCTCTGGCAAGACACCACCGATCCGCTGGCCGCGCGTCATCGACCGACGATCGCGGAGTCCGCACCGATCGAACAGGCAGATTTAGCGCGGATCACGTTCGAGGAGCGCCCGACGCTCGCGTCATCGGTGGTCACGCACCATAAACGGCGGCGTGGCCTCACATTCTGGCATTTTCTCTTTGCCGCTCTTGTCATCCTGGTTGTACTGGTGCTGGTCGTTGACGGTCTGCTGCTCACGTTGGCCTTCCATAACGCCGCGCATCGCTCTGCCCCGGCTGGTGGTCCGCCCGCGCTGATCCTCTCAGCCAATACTGCCCAGGCCGGAGAGCGCGTGTCTGTCCAGCTCGTGCATTTCGCGCCGCTGACGGACGTTGCGCTGACGCATGATGTCCAGGAGAGCCTGTTTACAGCACGCGCCGCCGCGACCCTTGCGATCGGGACGGATGGTCAAGCCAGTGCATCCTTCACGGTCAATTCAAACTGGAGCCCGGGCTTTCATTTGATCGTGGCTGAAGATGTGGCGACGCGCAATACCGCCAGCGCCATGCTTCAGGTGAACGGCGCGAGCGCGTCAAGCCCACCGCATCTCTTGCTCGCTTCGTCTGCGCTTGATCTTGGGAGCGCGGCGCAGGGCGCGAATACCATTCAACCGCTCGTCTTGCGTAATTCGGGAAGCGGCTCAATCTCCTGGTCGGCCAGTAGCGATCAACCGTGGCTGCTGATCGCGCCCGCGCAAGGAATGTTCAGTACCGGACAGACGATCTCGGTCGCGACTCAGCGTTCCAAACTCGCGCCTGGCGACTATAGCGGGACGATCACGCTGTTTTCTAATGTGAGTGCACCTGTCCAGCTCAAGGTGAGCATGCAGGTGAGCGCGCTTCCCCTGGACGCCGGACCGGTAATTTCGCTGGTGCCGCCCCTACTCGACTTTACGACGACAGACGGCTCGACAACCCCGCTCTCCCAGGCGGTGACGTTAAGCAATCCGGGGCAGCAGACGCTCTACTGGGAACTGGAGAATGGCCCGACGACTACGACCATTCTCCAGAGCAGCGGGCCGGAGGGACAAACTCCCACGAGCACCGCTTCTACCTCGCCGTTGCTCGATACGCCCTGGTTGAGCGCCAGCCGTACCTCTGGCTGGCTGTTGCCCGGCCAGACGGTGCAGATTCAGCTTACTGCGCGCACTCAGGATCTCCTGCCGGGCGCGTACCTGGAGGCGTTGACCTTGCGTTCGACCACTGGCACCGCGCGCGCCTATGATTCGCCGCAAATGCTGAACGCGGCGCTGACTATCCAGCCCCATTGTGGTCTGCTTACCAGCACCGGTAATTTGAACTTCACGGCTGTCACGAGGCAGAGCAACCCAAGCAGCCACGCGCTCAGTCTGAATGCTACGTCCAGTTGCGGCAGTAGCCCGCTCAACTGGCAGGCGATCTCTTCCGCCAATTGGATCACGGTCAGTCCGGCCAGCGGCCAGATTCGCGGGACAGAGAGCGGTGTGACCTCGATCGGGGTCAATACCGCGTTGCTGAAGCCTGGCAAGTATAGCGGTGTGGTCACGCTCACGGCTGGCGAGAGCACGCAGACGGTTCTGGTGCGATTGACGCTTCAGCCGCACCCAGCCGCGTCTGAACCAATTTTGGGAGCCTCGCCCCTGAGCTTGAATTTTAGCGCCTTGCAGGGTCAGGTAAGTCCACCAGGCCAGGTGGTGACGTTGACCAATAACGGAGGAAGCTTGCTTAAATGGAGGATTGGTGCGGAAGCGGCCAGTTCCGGTTGGATCAGCGCCACGCCTGGGAGCGGTACTGTTCTGCCTGGTCAGACGGGCCAGGTGACGATCGATGCAAATACGAGTGGTTTGACGCCCGGCAACTATGTGGGTCAGGTGACGCTGCTGGCAACTGATGCGCGCGGCAACGTGGCCAGTGGTAGCCCGCAAACACTCGAAGTGAATCTGGCGATTCAGCCGCCGTGTACGCTGGCTCAACCTTCCCAGAGTACGCTGCTCTTCAACGCCACAGCCGGAGGCGCGAACCCACTCAGTCAGCTTCTCACGTTGACGAGTGCCGGAAGCTGTAACTGGCCGTTGCATTGGCGCGCCAGCCTCTCCTCGCCCACTTCCTGGTTGACGCTTACGCCTACCAGTGGCCAGCTCACCTCAGCTTCACAAAGCAACACGCTTTCGGTGGGTGTCAACGCCAACGCTTTGCAGCCTGGCACGTATATGGCGCAGGTCCAGGTATCCGCGTTTGATGCCAGTGGACTCGCCGCGCAAAATAGCCCGCAGACATTCAATGTGACGCTGACGGTCCTGCAACCCTGCACACTGCAACAACTTCCGGCGCAGATCAATCTTAGCGCGCAGCAAGGGCAAACTACATCCATCTCGCAAACCTTGGCGCTGGCCGCGAGCGGCTCGTGTAATGGCGGCGTAACCTGGACTGTGGCCAGAGATAGCCATAGTAGCTCCTGGCTCACGCTCTCGCCCACTTCCGGGCAGGATAAAGGCGGCGGCAGCACTATTACGGCCAGCGCGTCCGCTAGTGGGCTGACACCCGGCACGTATACAGGCCAGGTGACGGTTTCCGCCAGCAATAACGGTGTGGTTCTGCGCGGCAGCCCGCAAACCATTACGGTCAATTTGATTGTGACCGGGGATAGCGTGAGCGGCGCTGCCGTGGCCTGCAGTAGTTCGTCACCCGCGTGTACAGGCTCTTCGCCTCTGGCCAATGCCACGTTGACACTGGTCAACAACAGCGGAACCACGATCGCTACCGTGACCAGCGATGCGAACGGCAACTTTACCTTTACCAACATTCCGCAGGGCAGTTATACCATCGACGCAAGTGGTGTCGCGAACTCGCTGAACTATACCGGTACAACCACCGTGACAGTTGATGGCCCGACGACTGGCGTTTCTCTGCAAGCTTTCACGTCCTGAACAAGCTTGACAAAAAACGCCTCTTGCTCCGTTTATCTATTGAGAGAGTCGTTTTGCTACATCTGAGGACAGAATGGATATCATACGTTGCCCACGTTGCAATAAATTGTTGCGTGTCGATACGGCGCGCTGCCCACGTTGCGGGACCGCTCTGGATATTACCCAACGCAAACGTAAGCGCGCGGACGATACGCTCATGTCCTCGCGACCCACCAGCCCGCCAGCGTCACCGCATCGCGCTGGCCACTATTCCGGTCTGCATCCCGAAGATCAGCCTTTCCAATCCAGCTTCTTTTTGCGTGTACGCAAGCCGCCAACCTTGATATCCGCTTCTTCGTCCCTTGAGACCGATAAGCCAGGCGATGTCGAGCAGACGCCCACCAATCGCTCCTCTGTCGATGAAACATTTGACATAACACGTATGCCGACGCGCCGCACCAACGCCGATGGCCAGCATCGGCGCTATACCCAACGGAGGGAACAAGCGAGCACTTTACCGACATTGATAGGAGATGATTATGAGGCGCTGGTGCCTGTTGAGGTCAGAACGCCGCGCGCGTCTCTCGGCTACATAGATGATGATGAGATGGAGCAGGGCGCGCCGGATCGTGCGCTGGCGGATTTTCCCACACTTCAGCCCGCACCGCTACGTAATACGCCTTTGCCCGCGTTGCCTGGAGCAGCGAGATCAATCCGCAAAAGAACCCGCGCCGTGCGACTTTTGTTCATGGGCGCGCTCATCTTCTTCCTGGTGGCCAGTGGTCTGTTGACATTCTTGCTCGTGAAAAACAACCAGGCTTCTCCCACGAAACCACATCTGCTGGCCTTACCTGGCAACTTGCGCGTTGGCGATGTGCTGCAACTCTCCGGGAGCGGCTTCGCGCCTCACGCACAGCTTAGCTTAACTCGTGACGTACATATGCCCATCCTTGATGCGCACAACCAGCCGCTCAAGCCGCTCGCCGATGCTCAGGGCGCGTTTCAAGTTCATGTATCCATCACGCTTGCCTGGAGCGTCGGTACGCATACGATCCAGGCCAGTTCCGGTCAGCTCACAGCTACGACCTCGCTGACCATCCAGGCCGCTCTGCCTGGTCCTCCGCGTTTGCAACTGGGCGTGACGCACCTCGACCTGGGCGCGGGCAATTCCGGCACGATCTCAAATGAAACGATGACGCTGACGAACGCTGGCGGCGGGCAGGTTGTGTGGAGCGCGCAGAGCAGCGTTCCCTGGCTCATGCTCAATCCTGCCAGCGGCACCTTTGCGGGCAGCGCGGTCATTACGCTCACGGTCAATCGCGCCCACCTGGCTCCTCAGAGCTATCTCGGCCAGGTGATCTTTACTCAGCAGGGAGGCGCGACCCAAACGCTCGCGATCTCCATGACCGTCAATACCGCGCCTGCCAACCTCTGGCTCTCGACCGCCTCACTGGCCTTCTCCGGCACGCCTGTCCAGAATCCGGCGAACCAGAATGTGGTGATTCAGAATAGCGGCGGGCAAGCCTTGAATTGGACGAGCGGCACCAGCACAATGGATGGCGCGAGCTGGTTGAGCATCACGCCGTCCGGTGGGCTACTTGGCCCACATCTCTCGGCAATCCTGAGCGTGCGCGTCAATACGCACGATCTGGCTCCGGGCAACTACCAGGGGACGTTGAATTTCAGTTACGCCGGTGGACCAGCGCAACAGGTGGCTGTGGCGCTCGTGGTCAACGTCCCACCTACACCGGTCATGCACCTCTCGGCGCAAAATCTGAGCTTTCACACGAAGCAGGGCTTTAATCCCACGCCCCAGAGCTTCACCATCTCGAACACTGGCAATGCGCCGCTGAACTGGCTGATCAAGCCTGACGCCAATGGAGCGAGCTATCTGAGTATCGCGCCAAACAAGGGCAGCATTTCTCCTGGTCAGAGCACGAATGTTTCAATCGCTCCATTACTGGGCAACGCAAACGGTCTAATCAACTCAACGTTGACGCTCCAGGACAGTGATCCCGGCACAACCGTGCCCGCGCAACAGGTGGGCGTCAGTATCGCGATTACCAATGAACCGATTCTGGTCGTGGACACCGGAAATCTGGCTTTCAACTATTCCAGCACGCCTACCACGACCAGCCAGCTCGTCATTTTCACCAATACCGGTAGTTTGCCTTTGAACTGGACCTTGAGCGGTGGTGCGTCCTGGCTTTCTGTCGATGTCTCAAGTGGCAGCGTCGCGACCGATGATTTCGGCTTTATTACTGTGACCGTCACCGATAATAATCTCAAGCCAGGCACATACACGGCCACGCTCACCTTGAAGGATACCGACGCCAACACCGTCGTTGCGCCGCAACACTTCACCGTCACGCTAGTTGTCTCATAGGAGGGCGAGGTAGCCGCTTTGATGAAACGGAGATGCTGAGGCACGCAGGGCGGCTATTGATTTAGAGTCTCTGGCTATTGCGTTGCACTGATGCTGACTTTTTGCTATAGTAAGAATCACTGGATCGCATATTTTGTGGTCAGCAGCTTCTCTCAGATCAAGCTGCCATCATTTATTTTCGCTTTTACGCACAGAAAAAATCTCTTGGAGGATAAGAAGCCGTGCCAACCATTAACTTTGTCCGTGAAAATAAGCAGGTAGAGGTGCCGGAGGGCGATCATGTGCGTTACCCGGCGCTGGAGAACGACGTGCAGATCTATTGCGGCCTGTGGGGCCTGGCCAACTGTCATGGCAATGGTCTCTGTGCCACCGATAAGGTCATCGTGACTCCGGCCAAAAACATCAATCCGCCGACCTTCCTGGAGAAATTCCGCCTGGGGAACGCGCACAAGAAAAACAGCGATCTTCGCCTGGCCTGCCAGGTCGAGGTCTACGGCGATGTTGAGGTCCAGACTCTCTGTAAATAACTCGCTCAATAATCAAAGAGGCAGGCAACAATCAAAATGTTGCCTGCTCCTCTTTTTCTGCAATCTTTCAGCTTATTGCGCCGAAGGTTCCACCACCAGGAACAACGTATCCGCCAGTTTGTCATTCCAATACACATCCGCCCTTACTTGGGCTGGCGTTGCAAACGCTATAGTAAAACCAGCCGTATATGAACCTGTCTTGTTTGGAGGAGTAGTTTGTACTGAAGATGTATCGTAATTGTTATTAGTATACCATTTCACTTTCAGAGTACCAGGAGCAGTTATATTCAGGCTACACACGATGTGAATTGTTTGCTCGACCGTAAATTGATTGACGTAGGTAGTAACCTGCCCGCTGTTCTTGTCAACGCTTGT
>Ga0207652_10003796_pt1 | contig 12386 bp, 12 predicted proteins | sample KBSC63BmetaG_FD_184334 | JGI IMG/M metagenome (GOLD analysis project Ga0207652, IMG submission 184334) | Corn rhizosphere microbial communities from Kellogg Biological Station, Michigan, USA - KBS C6-3B metaG (SPAdes) (version 2) | ecosystem: Host-associated > Plants > Roots > Rhizosphere ... | reverse complement strand
GGGTCCGCCCGCTGAAAGCCGGTCACGAGGATCACGATCGCGGCGATGCCCGTGCCGATGAAGGCGTAGAGGTCGGTGACGATGTGCTGGAAGCTGCCCTCGACGTTCAGGCTCTGGCGGTTGGCCCTGGCCAGCACCCAGGTGGCGATCAGGTTGACGACGACGCCGACCGCGGCGACGGCCAGGATCAGCCTCGCCTCCACCGTCGGCGGCGTGATCAGGCGGCGCACGGCCTCGATCACGATCAGGACGGCGAGCGTCAGCAGCGTCGCGCCGTTGAACTGGGCGGCCAGGATCTCGGCGCGGCGGTACCCGTACGTCATCGCGCCCCTGGCCGGGCGGGTGGCGAGCGACGCCGCCCACAGCGAGAGGCCGATCGCGACCGCGTCGGTCAGCATGTGGGCCGCGTCCGAGACCAGCGCCAGCGAGTCGGCGATCAGGCCGGCCACGATCTCCAGCAGCATGAGCCCCAGGATCAGGCCGAGCGCGATCGCGAGCTTGCGCCGGTCGGCGTCGGCGGAGACGGCGTGGGAATGGCCGCCGGGGCCGTGATGATGGTCGTGGCCGTGGCTCATCGGATCGAGCCCCGTGAGGATATCCGGCCGTCCGACCTCACGAACCGGCGCCGGGCGGCGTTGTGCAACCGATGAGCGTCCTCGACGAGGCTCCGGTTGCCGTCCCCGTCCGTCGCGACCTGCCCGCGCTCGCCGCCGGCCTGGTCACGGTCACGGCCTGGGGCTCGGCGTTCGTCGGCATCCGCGCCGCCGGCCACGCGCTCTCGCCGGGCTCGATCGCGCTCGGGCGGCTGCTGGTGAGCTGCGCAGCGCTCGGCACGGTGGCGGCCATCCGGCGCGAGCCGCTGCCCGCCCGCCGCGACCTGTGGCAGATCGCCGCCTACGGCGTCCTCTGGCTCGGCCTCTACAGCGTCGCCCTGAACGCCGCCGAGCGGCGGGTCGATGCGGGGACGGCCGCGATGCTCGTGAACACCGGCCCGATCCTGATCGCGATCATGGCCGGGATCTTCCTGCGCGAAGGCTTCCCGCCAGGCCTGTTCGCGGGCTGCGCGGTCGCGTTCGCCGGCTGCGTGACGATCGGGTACGCGACGGCGGAGTCGACCTCGCGGGCCGAGTTCGGCATCCTGCTCTGCATCGTCGCGGCGTTCGCCTACGCGTCGGCGGTGGTCGTGCAGAAGCCGGTGCTCGCGCGGGTCTCGCCGTTCCAGGTGACCTGGCTCGGGTGCGCCGCGGGGATGATCGCCTGCCTGCCGTTCGCGCCGGGACTCGTCTCGCAGGCGGCGAGCTCCGGCCCCGGCCCGATCGCGTGGACGGTCTACCTCGGCCTCGTGCCGACCGCGGTCGGCTTCGCAACGTGGTCGTTCGCGCTGGGGCGCACGAGCGCGGGGCGGATGGGATCGCTCACCTACCTGGCGCCGGTGGTGGCGATCCTGCTCGGCTGGGCGGTGCTGAGCGAGCGGCCACCGTGGCTCGCGTTCGCCGGCGGCGGGCTGTGCCTGATCGGCGTGATGCTGGCGCGGCGGCGGCGATCCTCTAGCGACGGTCGGTGAGCTCTCGCAGTGCCGCCTCGAGCGCGTCGACGCATGCCGCGACGTCCTCGCGAGAACTCGACTCGGCGGGGGAGTGGCTGATGCCGCCGTTCAGGCTGCGGACGAAGAGCATCGCGATGGGCACGCCGGCCCGGGCCAGCACCTGGGCGTCGTGGCCCGCGCCGGAGGGGAGCGAGGGCGCCCCCGCCGCCGCCCGGCCGAGAACGTCGCGCAGTGCGGGATCGCAGGCGACAGGGTCGATCCGCATGGTGACGTCCACCTGGGCCTCGCAGCCGTGTGCCTGGGCGGCCTCGTCGGCGGCCGCCCAGACCGCTCGCTCGAGCGCCGCGAGCCGCTCGGCGTCGGGCGCCCGGGCGTCGAGGCGAACGGTGGTTCGCCGGGCGATCACGTTCGCCGCTCCCGGCTCGACGGCGATGGCCGAGCCGACGGTCACGACGGCGTCGGCGATATCTCGCGCCGCGGCGGCCGCGGCGACCTGAAAGGCCGCCGCGCACAGCGCCGCGTCGCGGCGGTTCGCCATCGGTGTGGTGCCGGCGTGGCCGGCGGCGCCGGCGAAGACGGCCTGCAGCTCGAGGATGCCGACGATCGAGGTGACGACGCCGAGCGCCGCGTCCTGCCCGGCCAGCGCCGGGCCCTGCTCGATGTGCGCCTCGACGAAGGCGGCCGGAGCCGGGACGAGCCAGCCGTCTCCGGGCGTGAACGGGTGGCCGCCGGCTGCCAGCGCCTCGCGCACCGTGACTCCGTCGCGGTCGGCGTTCTCGAGGCCGGTGGCATCGAGCTGGCCGCTGACCGCGCGGCTGCCCAGGAACCCGTCGCCGAAGCGACAGCCCTCCTCGTCGCGAAACGCGACGACGGTCACGGTGCGTGCCCCCGGCTCGAGCCGCGAGACGGCCTCGAGCGCCGCCACCACGCCGAGCGCCCCGTCGAAGCGGCCGCCGCGCGGCACCGAGTCGAGGTGTGAGCCGCACCAGATCTCGGCCAGCCCCGGCTCCCGGCCGCGCAGGCGCCCGTACAGGTTGCCAATCGCGTCGGTGCCCGTCTCGAGGCCAGCCTCGCGCATCCACCCCCAGGCCAAGGCGTGCGCCGCATCCTCGTGTGCGGAGAGCGCCGGCCGGTTGGCGCCCTCCCCCCCGCCAATGGCATAGAGCGCGTCCAGCCGCCCCTCGACTCGGCTCGCCGTCACTGCAGGATCGTCGCCGGCGGCGCGAACGAGCGCACCTTGGACGTGCGCAGTCCGAGCGCGAGCAGCGATTCGGCGTGCGCGACCGCCGCGGGCACCGCCTCGACGACCGGCACATGCAGGCGCCGCTCGAGCTCGGCCCGGATCGAGACCATCGCCCCGCAGCCCATGCACAGCACTTCGGCGCCGGCGGCGATCGCCCGCGCGCCGGCCGCAGCCATGCGGTCGATCGCGCCGGCCGGGTCGTCGTCGAGTTCGAGCACCTCGGCCTCGCTCGGCTCGACCGCGGCGCAGCGGGCCCCGATGCCGTAGTGGCGCAGCAGGTCCCAGGTCGCCGGGGTGGCCCGGTCGACCGTCGAGACGATGCCGAACCGGTGGCCGAGCGACATCGCGAGCAGGAAGCTCGCCTCGGCGATGCCGACGACCGGCGCGTCGGTCAGTTCACGGGCGGCGTAGAGGCCCGGGTCGCCGAAGCAGGCGACAATGGCCGCGTCGAACGTGCCGGCACGCTCGGACACGAGCCGGGCGACCGCTGCAGCGGCGACGGTCTCGTCGTACCAGCCGTCGATGAACGGCACGCTGCCGTCGACGGTGGCCCCCTCGATCTCGGTGCCTCGCCGCGCCGCGGCGCGGGCGGCGCCCGCCATCCCCTCCGTCATCGAGACGGTGGTGTTGGGGTTGATGAGCAGGATGCGCGAGCTCATACCGTCGCCGCCTCCAGCGCACGCCGCTGGGCGGGGACGAACCGGCCGAAGCCGGCCGCGACCGTCTCGGTGGCGCCGTCCTGGAACACCGTCGTGCCACGCACCAGCGTGCGCACGACCCGGCCCTGCACCTCGCGGCCCTCGAACGGCGTCCACTTGTGGGTGTGGTGGAGGTCGGCGCCGCGCACCGTCCACGTCTTCGCCGGGTCGAGGAGCGCCAGGTCGGCGTCGGCGCCGATCGCGATCGCACCCTTGCGCGGCGCCACCTGCCACAGGGCGGCCGGCGTCGTCGCGGTCCAGCGGGCGATGTCGTCCCACCGGAACCCGCGGGCGCGGGCCTCGCTGACGACGACCGGCACGAACGTCTCGATCCCCGGCAGGCCGTTCGGCGCCGCGAAGATGTCGTCGGCGCCGCGGGTGCGGCTCTCGTAGGTGAACGCGCAGTGGTCGGTGGTGATGCAGTCGATCGTGCCGTCGGCCAGCCGCTCCCACACGTGCTCGACGTCGGCCCGGGAGCGGATCGGTGGCGCGCACCGCGCGAACGGGCCGAGCCGGGCCAGGTCGTCGTGATCGAGCGCGAGGTACTGCGGGCACGTCTCGCAGGTGACGCGCACGCCGCGCGCCTTCGCCCGCGCGACCGCGTCGGCGGCGGCGCCGGCGCTCAGGTGGACGATGTGCACCCAGGCGTCCGCGTCCTCGGCCAGGACGATGGCCCGGCTGACCGCCTCCACCTCGACGATGGGGGGGCGGGAGTCGTGGTGGGCCAGGGGCTCCTTGCGCCCCTCGGCCTCCATCCGCCGAAGCCCTGCCTCGAGCAGCGTGTCGCTCTCGGCGTGTACGCCCAGCATGAGTCCGGTGGGGCCGAGGTGGGTGAGCGCTGCCAGCAGGCGGTCGTCGTCGACGCCGGGGAAGCTCGGGTCGGAGTTGCACATGAACGCCTTGAGGCCGGCCGCGCCGGCGGCGATCTGCTCGTCGATCTGTTCGGCCGTGGTGGCCTGGACGACGCCGCCCCAGAGGGCGAAGTCGACCACCGCGTCGGGTTCGGCCAGCGACCGCTTGCGCTCGAAGGTGGCGCCGTCGACCGTCGGCGGCCGGGCCTGGGGCATCTCGACCACGGTGGTGACCCCGCCCGCTGCTGCGCCGCGGCCGCCCGCCTCGAACCCCTCGTGCTCGTCCGGGTCGGGGTCGAAGAGGTCGGAGTCGTCCTGGATGAAGTGCGTGTGCGCGTCGACCACGCCCGGCAGGACGACGAGGCCGGTCGCGTCGATCAGCTCGGCCCCGCTCCGGTCGGCGACGCCGGGCGCGGCCAGCTCCACCACGACGCCGTCGGCGATGACGACGTCGATCGGCCCGGTCGCGGCCGCGGTCACGACCTGGCCTCCGTGAACGATGATCCTGGACTCGCCGCCTGCCATGTGTCCCTCCGTCGTCGTCATTGGTCGAGATGCGGCGAGAGGACCTCCTGGAGGCCGTCGCCCACGAGGTTTGCCGCGAGCACCGCGAGGAAGATCGCGAAGCCGGGGAACGTGACGTACCACCACTGCGTCAGGTAGTAGTCGCGCCCGACCGCGATCATCGAGCCCCACTCCGGCGTCGGCGCCTGGGCGCCCAGACCGATGAACGAGAGCGCCGCGAGGGTGAGGATCGCGTAGCCGAGGTCGAGGCTCATCTGCACGATGATCGGCGTCGTGCAGTTCGGCAGGATGTGGCGGAAGACGATGCGCGCGCGGCTCGCACCCGCGAGGCGCGCGGCCGAGACGAACGTCTCGTTGCGCAGCTGCAGCACCTGCCCGCGCACGAGGCGGGCGTACCACGGCCACCACACGATCGCCGTCGCGAGGGTCGCGTTCACGAGGCTGGGGCCGAGCGCGGCGGCCACGCACATCGCCAGGATCAGCGCCGGGAAGGCCAGGAACATGTCGGTGACCCGCATCAGCACCTCGTCCAGCATCCCGCCGGCGTAGCCGGCGATCAGGCCGACGACCGTGCCCACGCTGGCCGCGATGGCCAGGATGGCGACGCCGGCCGTGAGGCTGTAGCGGGCGCCGTAGAGGACGCGGCTGAAGAGGTCGCGGCCGACGTCGTCGGTGCCGAAGAGGTGGTGCGAGCTGGGCGGCAGGAACTTCGCCGCCGCGTCGAAGCCGTCGGGGTTGTACGGGGCGATCAGCGGCGCGAAGATGGCGCCGAGCACGAGCAGCGCGAGCAGCACGATGCCGAGCGCGCTCAGGGGATTCCGCAGCAGGCGGGCCAGGATCGCCGTCGAGCCGCGCAGCCGCCGGCGGACGTCGTCGGCGGGGCCGGGCACATCCGGTACCGGCGCCATCTCGGCGGGCGGGACGAGGCTCACGTGCCCGCCTCCTGGGCGTCGGCGATGCGCGGGTCGAGCATGAGGTAGGCGACGTCGACGAGCAGGTTCACGATCACGTAGGTGACCGAGATCAGGAGCGTCACGCCCATGATCGCGGCGAAGTCGAGGTTCGAGATGGCGTTGACGGCGTAGAGCCCGATCCCGGGCCACGAGAAGACCACCTCGACGAGGATGCTGCCTGCGAGCAGCGTCCCCACCTGGAGCCCGAACACCGTCGTAACCGGGATGATCGCGTTCGGCATGATGTGCCGGCGCACGACGAGCGACCGTGAGATGCCCTTGGCCACGCTGGCCCGGACGTGGTCGCTCGACCCCACCTCGATCACCGACGCACGGGTCATGCGGGTGATCACGGCCATGCTCCCGGCCGCCAGCGTCAGGGCTGGGAGGATGAGATGGCTGAGCGAGGAGCGCAGCGCCACCGTGTCGCCGCTCCAGATCGCGTCGACGACGTAGAGGCCGGTGGCATGGGTTGGCGGGAGCAGGGCCGGATCGATGCGGCCGCCCACGGGCAGGATGTTCAGCCGCTGGTAGAAGATGATCTGGAGGATGATCCCGAGCCAGAAGACGGGCATCGAGACCGCCGCGATCGAGAGCAGGCGGCTGGCGTGGTCGGGCCACCTCCCTCGCCGCAACCCGCCGAGCAGCCCCAGCGGCAACCCCGCGACGACCACGATGAACATCGCGGCGACCGTCAGCTCGACGGTCGCGGGGAAGAACTGGCGCAGGTCCTCCGACACCGGCCTGCGGGTGGTGATCGAGTTGCCCAGATTCCCGTGCAGCAGATCGCCCATGTAGGTGACGTACTGCTGCACGAGGGGCTGGTCGTAGCCGTACTTGTGCCTGAGCACCTCCACCTGCTGCTCGGTCGCGTGCGGGCCGGCCTGCAGCCGTGCGGGATCACCCGGCACGATGTGCGTCACCGCGAACGTGACGAGGCTCATGCCGAGCAGCACGATCGGCAGCGAGATCAGGCGTCGGAGGAGCAGCCGGCCCACGGTCTCAGGCGCTCAGCTTGTACGGGTCGACGGAGTTGATGTACATGCCGTTGAACTCGAAGCCCTTCAGGTCGGGGCTCATGGGCAGCAGGTAGTTCACGTCGCTCAGGAAGATGTACGGCGCGTCCTCGACGACGATCCGCTGCGCCTGGGCGTAGAGCTGCATCCGCTTCGTCTCGTCCGGCTCGGCCGAGGCCTTGTCCAGGACGGTGTCGAACTGCGGGTTCGAGTAGTAGGTGAAGTTGTATCCGGCGGAGCCCTGCGCAGACGTGGCGAAGAGCGTCCAGAGGAAGTCGAACGGCGTCGCCAGCGACGGCCACCAGACCACCCCGTAGGCCTCGTTCGCGGTGGCCTTGTTCGAGAGCGTGCCGACCCACGTGGACGGCGACAGCTCCTGGATCGACACCGTGATCCCGAGGTCCTTCATGTTGGCCTGGAACTGTTCGCCCAGCGGCCGCTTCCAGTAGTAGCCCGTCTCGTAGATGAACTTCAGCGAGAATCCGCCGCCGTCGAACCCCGCTGCCGTCAGCATCTTGCGGGCCCTGTCGGGGTCGTACTTGTACTGAGGGAGCGTCCCGTCCCAGCCCGGGAAGATCTTCGGCAACGGGCCGCGGGCCTGGGTCGCGGTGCCGTTCAGGACGTTCTTCGTCCAGGTGTCGTAATCGAAGCCGTACGAGATCGCCTGGCGGACCGTCTTGTTCGCCGTCGGGCCGGTGCGGCACGGCAGGCCCAGGTAGTAGACGTTGAAGCTCGGGTCGTCGGTGACCGTGACGCTCTTCTCGGAGCGCATCGAGTACACGACGTCGTCCGGCAGGTAGAGCGCGATCTGGCTCTGGCCGCGCTCGAGCTCGAGCCGGCCGCTGGACGGGTCGGAGACGTACTGCACCAGGACGCGCTCGAAGTGGGCGCCCTTCCACCCGGCCCAGTACTTCTCGTTGCGCGCGAACGACGCCTGCTGGTTCAGCTGGTAGTTCTGGAGCGTGTACGGGCCGGTGCCCACCATGTTCGAGCGCAGCCACGACTGGGCCCAGTCCTTGCCCTTGTGGTCGGTGAGCGCCTTCGCTGAGATCAGGTAGAGCCCGTACAGGCTCGCGAAGCCGTACAGCAGGCCGTCCGAGAAGCCGGACAGGTTGACGACGACCGTGTGGTCGTCCGCCGCCTCGACGCTCTTCACGGTCGAGAGGGCGTAGGCGATGCCCTGCTTCACGGCGATCTGGCGCTCGATGTTGAGCTTGACTGCGGCCGCGTCGAGGGCGGTGCCGTCCGTGAAGCTGACGCCGGGGCGCAGGTGGAAGACGAGCGTGTTCTTGGCGTTGTCGAGCTCGTAGGCCTGGGCCAGGCGCGGCTCGACGTCGATGGTCGAGCCCTTGAACTGGAGCAGCGGCTCGTACACGCACCTCCACAGGAGCGGCGACTGGCCGTCGAGCGAGACGCCCGGGTCGAGCGTCACCGGAGTTGCCCCGGACGTCATGGTGAGCACCTTCGCGGCGGTCTGGCCCGAGCTGCCGCCGGCGTTCGCGTTGGTGCCGCCGCAGGCCGCGGCGATGGCGGAGATGCCGCTGATCGAGAGCCCGGCGGCACCGGCGCGGGCGAGCGCGTTGCGCCTGCTCATCGGCCGGCGCAGCAGATCGTCGATCAGGCTGCCCCGGTCGGGGGTGGCGGGGTTGTGGCGCGGGTCGTTCACGCGTGTCCTCCTGGAGGTGGCGGCTGGGCGAGGGGCGCGCCGGCGACGCGGTCGTGGAAGTGGCAGCGGACGGTGCCCCCACCGGCTGCCGGAACCGGTGGGGGGTCGGTCGTGACGCAGATCTCGGGGTCGTCGAGGCTCTCCCGCAGCCAGCAGCGGCTGTGGAAGCGACAGCCGGACGGCGGCGCCGCCGGGCTGGGCGGGTCGCCGCGCAGGACGATCCGCTCGCGGCCGGCCTCGACGGCCGGGTCGGGGACGGGGGCGGCGGAGAGCAGAGCGACGGTATAGGGGTGGGCGGGCCGGTCGAGCACGCGCCGGGCCGGCCCCAGCTCGCACATCCGGCCCAGGTACATGACCGCGATCTCGCCCGCCACCTGGCGCACGGCGCCGAGGTCGTGGCTGATGAACAGCAAGGTCAGTTCGAGGTCGCGCTGGATCTCGGCCAAGAGCTCGAGCACCTGTGCCTGGATCGAAACGTCGAGCGCGCTCGTCGGCTCGTCTGCGACGAGCAGGTCGGGATCGAGGGCGAGTGCGCGGGCGATGCCGACGCGCTGGCGCTGGCCGCCGGAGAGCTGGGACGGGTAACGGTGCTCGGCGGCCTGGGGGAGGCCGACTCGGTCGAGCAGGTCGCGCACCCGCGCCGTGCGCTCCGTCCGGCTGCCGCGGCCGTGGATCCGCAGCGGCTCCTCGATCCACGCGTGGACGTCGATGCGCGGGTTCAGGCTCGAGTAGGGATCCTGGAAGATCATCCCGATGCGGCGCCGCCACGGCCGCAGGCCGCGCTCGTCGAGCGGCGCCAGGTCGCACCCGTCGAACTCGATCGTGCCGCTGGTCGGCTTGAGCAGGCGCACGACGGCCTTTCCGAGCGTGCTCTTGCCGCAGCCCGACTCGCCGACCAGCCCGAGCGTGCCGCCCCGAGAGATCTCGAGGTCGACGCCGTCCACGGCGCGCACGTTCGCGTGCCGGCGCGCGTAGTGGACGCGCAGGTCGCGCACCGAGAGCAGCGGAGCCGGGGCGCTCATGCGCCGGCTCCTGCCGCGGCGCGCAGCGGCTTGCCGGCCTCGGCCTCGGCGGGGGTGACCGGGTTGTGGCACGCGTAGCGCTGGTCGGGCCGCTCCTCATCCGGCGTCAGCTGTGGCTCTTCGGCCGAGCAACGGTCGAGCCGCCAGGCGCAGCGGGGCGTGAACGGGCAGCCGGGCGGAAGCGCCGTGGGGTCGGGCGGCTGACCGGGGATGGCGGCGAGCGTGCCGGCGGCGTCGCGGTCGGGGCGGGCGATCGAGCGCAGCAGGCCCACCGTGTAGGGATGCCGCGGCCGGGCGAAGATGTCGACCACCGGCCCGGACTCGACGATCCGGCCGGCGTACATCACGTTCACGTGCTGGGCGGTGGCAGCAACCACCCCGAGGTCGTGGGTGATCAGGATGAGCGCGGTGCCCGACTCCCGCGTGACCGTGCGCATCACCTCGAGCACCTGTGCCTGGATGGTCACGTCGAGCGCGGTCGTGGGCTCGTCTGCGATCAGGAGCTTCGGCTTGAGCGCGAGGGCGATCGCGATCATGACGCGCTGGCACATGCCGCCGCTGAGGCGGTGCGGGTAGCTGTCGAGCACGCGGTCGGGGTCGGGGATGCCGACGTCCGCCAGCAGCTCGGCGGCGCGGCTGCGGGCGGCGGCGCGCGTGAGCTTCTCGTGGGCCTGGAGCGCCTCGGTGATCTGCTTCGAGATGCGCACGACCGGGTTCAGGCTCGACGTCGGATTCTGGAACACGATCGCGACGTCGCGGCCGCGGCGGCGGCGCAACTCGGACTCGCTCAGTGACAGCAGCTCCACGCCGTCGAGCGCCAGCCGTGCCGCCGTCACCTCGGTGCGACGGCCGGGGACGAGGCCCATCAGAGCGAGGCTCGTCACGCTCTTGCCCGATCCGGACTCGCCGACGAGGCCGACGGTCTCGCCGGCGTCGACGGTGAAGCTGACGCCGTTCACGGCCGGGACGACGCCCGTCCGGTTGCGGAAGCGCACTGCCAGGTTCTCGACCTCGAGGAGCGGCATCAGCCGACCTCCTCAGTCTCAGTCTCGACTTGAGACTGAGACCGTACGGTCGGCGGCGCGAGCGCGCGCCGGGCGAGGTCGTCCGGCAGGCCGATCGCGCCGAGCGCCGCGACGAGCGTCCGGCGGGCGTCGTCCCAGTCGCCGGTCATGAGCGCGCGCAGACCGAGCCCGTCGCCGAGCCGGGCCAGGATCAGCGCCTCCAGCTCGTCGGGGAGGCGAGGCGATACGAGGCCGGCCTCGTGCCAGCGCGTCAGGGTCTCGGTAACGAGCGTCTCCCAGCGCTGATCCGTGTCGACGAGCAGGGTGGCCATCTCCTTGTCGCCGGCCCCGGTGCCCACGAAGTTGAGCCACAGCCGCCACTCGCCGTGCCGCTCGGGGGCATGGGGGACGGCCACCGCGACGAACCGGCAGACGCTGTCCTCGGCGGTCGGGGCGTCCCGGATCTCACGCTCGACCCGGTCGAGCCACGTGCGCATCGTCCACTCGAAGCAGGCCGAGATCAACTCCGACTTGTCGGCGAAGTAGTGGGTGAGGACGCCGGTCGTGAACCCGCCCTCACGCGCGATCCGGCGCAGGGACGTCGCCTCGAGGCCGTCACGCATGATGACGCGACGCGCGTGCATGAGCACCTCCTCGCGGCGAGAGCCGAGACTCCTCATCGGGGGCTGCGGACGGGACATGACAACTGTTATGACGACGCTACCGAACGCGCGTGCCGGGTGTCAAGCGCGATGATCCGGGCATGGACGGCTGGCCCACGCCCGAGGACGCTGCGATGGAGTCGATGCCGCGCGCGATCACCCACGTCGTCGAGACGCGGTACGACGCGGGCGGAGACGAGGCCTACGTCCTGCTCGCAATCGAGGCGCAGCCACCCGGCTTCTACCTCGAGGCGAACCTCTGCGAGCGCGATCCGGCCGGCGCCTGGATGCCGACGGCGAGCGCGGGCGGCGGCTTCAGCGAGCTGACGCTCGAGGAGCTCCGCGCGAGCCCGCCGCCGCCCGGGCTCGAGGCCCGCCGCTGGGCCGCGGGTGAATAAACGGGGTCTGACGCCGTTTATTCACGGACCGCCGGTACAGTTGCCTCCGCCATGCCACCGGGAGTCGTTGGCCGCGAAGCGCAGCTGCTCGAGGTCGAGAGGTTCCTGGACGCGTCGGCTGCGGGATTTGCCGTCCTGGTGCTGGAGGGCGACGCCGGGATCGGCAAGACGACGCTCTGGCGCGAGGCGCGCAGCCGCGCCGGCGAGCGGGGTGCGCTGGTGCTCTCGAGCCGGCCGTCCGCGGCCGAGGCCAAGCTCTCGTTCGCGGCGCTCGCCGACCTGCTCGCACGGGTCGACGGCGACGCGTTCGCCGCCCTTCCCGGCCCCCAGCGTGACGCCCTCGAGGTCGCGCTCCTGCGCCGGCGCCCGGTGGGCAAGGGCCCGACAGCCGAGCGGTCGCCGCGGCGTTCCTCACCCTGATACGCCGCCTCGCGGCAGACGGGCAGGTGATCCTGGCGGTCGACGACTGGCAGTGGCTCGACCGACGTGCGCCGGGTGGTCGACGCCGCCCGGATCCCGTGCGACCGGCTCCTCGAGGCGGCGTGCTCGCCATGGCCGAGTGAAACCCGATAAGAGGCAGCGATGAGGGAACGCACGAGGATGTCGACGCCCAAGGCGGTCGCGCTGGTCGCCGGGCTCGGCGTCGCGATGACGCTGATGGCGGCGGCGTGCGGAGGCAGCGGTGGCGGTGGATCGTCGTCCCCGCCGGCGAGCTCGGTGCCCGCAGCCGTGTCGACCCCGACGACCACGCAGTCGACCCCGACGACCACGACCCAGACGACGACCTCGGACAGCGGCCTCT
>Ga0207652_10003794_pt1 | contig 12387 bp, 9 predicted proteins | sample KBSC63BmetaG_FD_184334 | JGI IMG/M metagenome (GOLD analysis project Ga0207652, IMG submission 184334) | Corn rhizosphere microbial communities from Kellogg Biological Station, Michigan, USA - KBS C6-3B metaG (SPAdes) (version 2) | ecosystem: Host-associated > Plants > Roots > Rhizosphere ... | reverse complement strand
GCAATATTCGACGTGACCGCCGATGTCGAGTGCGACTGCCGGGAAGACGAACGGGATCGCCGACGACGCGAGCAGGTGCGCGACCGTGATCGGGCTCTTGACGGCGATTCGCTGCGAACGCGTCCAGGGGACGATCTCGCCGAGCGCGTCGTAGAACGTGACGTGCAGGCCCGAGCCGTAGCTCGAAGCGGTGACGGCCAGCGCCTTGAGATGGCCGCTCGCCATCACCTGGTGCAGGCGCGAGGTGTCGACGAGGCGGTTCAGCAGCATCTCGAGCGGCTGGTTGTCGAGGAGCGACCGCGGCCGTGCCCGACGCCAGCGCGCGATCACCCAGCCGATCGACATCATCGTCAGCCAGCGCGCGCCGGTGCGGATGACGCCGAACGAATCGGCGCGGTAGACCTGCTCGGCGCGGAAGCCCTGCCAGACCTCGACCAGGCCGTCGACCGCCTCGTCGAACCTGTCGGCGCGGCAGGCGAGCGCAGCGGCGTTGATCGCACCGGCGGAGGTGCCCGAGATCACCGGGAACGGATTGCCCGCGGCGGCGCCGCTCTCGCGGCGGATCTTGCCGAGTGCCTGCAGCACGCCGACCTGGTACGCAGCGCGGGCGCCGCCGCCCGTGAGCACGAGGCCGGTGGTGCTGTTCGGGTGTTGCATTGCGCGCTGAAGCCTCTGGCGGCGGCCGCGATGATAGGTCGCGGGTGCGCCAGTCTCGACGGCGCAGCCGGTGACGGTCGGCAACGAGCGGCGCTGCCGTGTCGTCCGTCACGGGCGGATCGCGGCCAGTCCACCACGCCCGCGACGCGGCGGGCGACGCGCGTCACTCGTAGACGATCGCCACCCGCCCGTGCGCGCCGGTCTGCCAGCGCTCGAGCGCACCGTCGCTGGGATAGAAGCGCACCGCGTCGCCGAGGTCGAGCTCGCCCACGGCGCCGCGCCGGTGCAGCTGCAGACGAACGCGCAGGCCGTGCTCGATCTCGCCTTGCTCGGTGTGCGAACGACGCGACGGGAAATCGCGCAGCACCTCGGCCACCGGTGGCACGCTGCCGTTGACCTCGACGCGCAGGTACTTGCCGAAGCGGCAGCGCGCACCGGCGAGATCCCAGATGCTCTGCACCTGGAAGCGCACACCGCCACTGAAGCGGTCCGGCTGCACGCGGCCTTGCGCGATGACGAGCTCGTCGTCCTTCAGCAGCTCGCGGTTGGCGACCAGCAGCTCCTCGTTGGCGACCGCCTCGATGGTGTCGGTCATGTCGTCGAGCTTGAAGATCGCGACCCGGCCACGCTGGCCGTTGACGACGCGCAGCTCGCCGACGATGCCGGCGACCAGCAGCGTCTCGCGGCTGTCGATCAGATCGGCCACCTTGAGCTTGACGAAGCGGCGCACCTCGGCCGCGCTCTGGTCGAACAGGTGGCCCGAAAGATAGAAGCCGAGCGCCGACTTCTCGAGCGTGAGGCGCTCCTTGATGCTCCACTCGCGAGCCGCCACGAGCGGCGGCTCCTCGCTGCTCGCGCCGTGCGTGACGCCGTCTTCGAACAGCGAATCGAAGAGTCCGCCCTGGTCGGCGTGCGCCGCCTGCGTCTCGGCCCAGTCGAGCGCGAGCGCGGCGCTCGCGAGCAAGGGCGCGCGCACGCCGTGGATGCGGTCGAACGCACCCGCCTTGATGAGCGCCTCGACGACGCGCCGGTTGATCCTGGTGCGGTCGACGCGACGGCAGAAGTCGAACAGGCTCTTGAAGGGCGACGCGGACTCACCGCTTTCGGTGCCGTCGCGCGCAGCGACGATCGCCTCGATGGCGCCCTGCCCGGTGCCCTTGATCGCGCCGAGCCCGTAGCGCACCGACGTCGCCGAGAGCGGCTCGAATCGGTACGTGCCGGTGTTGATGTCGGGCGTCTCGATCGTCACGCCGAAGATCTTGGCGTCGGTGACGAGCGCCTTCAGCTTGTCGCTGTTGTCGATCTCGACCGACATGTTGGCGGCGAAGAACTCGGCCGCGTAGTGCGCCTTGATCCACGCGGTCTGGTAGGCGAGGAGCGAGTAGGCGGCGGCGTGCGACTTGTTGAAGCCGTAGCCGGCGAACTTCTCCATCAGGTCGAACACTTCGTCGGCGACTTCGGCCGAGATGCCCTTTTCGGCCGCGCCGTCGCGGAAGATCGCGCGGTGCTTGGCCATCTCCTCGGGCTTCTTCTTGCCCATCGCGCGCCGCAGCAGGTCGGCGCCGCCCAGCGAGTAGCCGCCGAGGATCTGCCCGGCCTGCATCACCTGCTCCTGGTAGACCATGATCCCGTAGGTCTCGCCGAGCACCTGCTCGAGCAGCGGATGCGGATAGCGCACTTCCTCGCGGCCGTGCTTGCGCGCGCAAAAGCTCGGGATGTTCTCCATCGGCCCGGGCCTGAACATCGCGTTCAGCGCGATCAGGTCCTCGAGACGGTTCGGCTGCGCGTCCTTGAGCATCCGCCGCATGCCCGCGCTTTCGAACTGGAACACCGACTCGGTGCGACCTTCGGAGAAGAGCTTGTAGACCTTCGGGTCGTCGAGCGGCAGCGTCTCGTAGGAGAAGTCGCGCCGCTCGGGATGGCGGGCGACGATCAGATCCTTGGCGAGCTCGAGGATCGTCAGCGTCGCCAGGCCGAGGAAGTCGAACTTGACCAGGCCGATCGCCTCGACGTCGTCCTTGTCGAACTGGCTGACCGCGCTCGCGCTCCCCGGCTGCATGTAGAGCGGGCAGAAGTCGGTGATCTTGCCGGGCGCGATCAGAACGCCGCCGGCATGCATGCCGACGTTTCGCACCAGGCCTTCGGCCTTTTCGGCGAGCGCGAGCAGCTCGGCCACCTCTTCCTCGTTCTTCTCGCGCTGCTCGATCTCGGGCGCCTCGCGGCGCGCGTAGATGATGCTGCCGTCGGCCTTTTCCGGAGGTGCCGGCGGGCGCTTCAGGGTCACGGTGCGGCCGGGCGGCGCCGGCACGAGCTTGGCGATCGAATCGACGTAGCCGTAGCTCATGCCGAGCACGCGGCCGATGTCGCGCAGCGCCGCCTTCGCCGCCATCGTGCCGAAGGTGGCGATCTGGCTCACCGCGTCGCGGCCGTACTTCGCCTTGACGTAATCGATGACGCGATCGCGGTTGGCCTGGCAGAAGTCGATGTCGAAGTCCGGCATCGACACGCGCTCGGGATTGAGGAAGCGCTCGAACAGCAGCTCGTAGCGCAGCGGATCGATGTCGGTGATGCTCAGCGAGTACGCGACCAGCGAGCCGGCGCCCGAGCCGCGCCCCGGTCCGACCGGGCAGCCGTTCGTCTTCGCCCAGTTGATGAAGTCGGCGACGATCAGGAAATAGCCGGGGAAGCCCATCTTCAGGATCGTCTCGATCTCGAAGTCGAGCCGCTCGACGTAGCGCGCGCGCTCGCGCCCGCGCGCCGCCGGGTCCGGGTAAAGGCGCGCCAGCCGCGCTTCGAGCCCCTCGTGCGCGGCGATGCGGAAGTACTCGGCCATCGGCACGCGCGCGCCATCGCGCAGCGGCGTCTCGAAGTCCGGCAGCACGGGCTTGCCAAGCGCCAGGCTCAGGTTGCAGCGCTTGGCGATCTCGACCGTGTTGGCCAGCGCGCTCGGCAGGTCGGCGAACAGCTGCTCCATCTGCGCTTGCGACTTGAAGTACTGCTCGCGGCTGAAGCGCTTGACGCGGCGCGGGTTGGCGAGCATCTCGCCGTCGGCGACGCAGACGCGCGCCTCGTGCGCCTCGTGATCGTCGGCAGTGAGGAACTGCACCGGATGCGTCGCGACGACCGGCAGCGCAAGGCGCGCCGCGAGCTCGACCGCAGCGCGCAGGTGCGCCTCGTTGCCCGGCAGGCCGGCGCGCTGCACCTCGACGTAGAAACGGCGCGGAAACCAGCGCGCGAGACGCTCGGCGACCGCTTCGGCGCGCGCGCCGTCGCCTGCCAGCAGCGCGCGGCCGAGCGCACCCGACTCCGCGCCCGACAGCACGATCAGCCCTTCCGCGCACTCGGCGAGCCACGCCCATTCGATCGTCGCGTGACCGCTCGCCGCGTTCTCCAGCCAGCCGCGCGACAAGAGCGTGCACAGGTTCAGGTAGCCGGCGCGGTTGTGCACCAGCAGGACGAGCCGCGTGCACGCCTTCTCGCTGCCTTCGGCCGTCATGCAGACCTCGGCACCGAGGATCGGCTTGACGCCCGCGCGGCGCGCGGCGGTGTAGAACTTGACGGCGCCGAACAGGTTGCCGAGATCGGTGATCGCGAGCGCGCCTTGCCCGTCTGCCGCGGCGGCCCCGACCGCGTCGTCGATCCGCAGCGTGCCGTCGACGACCGAGTACTCGGTGTGCGCGCGCAGGTGGACGAAGGCCATGCGGCGCATTTTAGGGAGCGCGACCCGTCGCGCTCGCGGCACCGGCACTGCGCCGCGATGGAATTGCAGAAGAGCGCTGCGCCACTGCTCCTGACGTGCCGTCGCGGTTTGCGCTAGGCTGATCGTTTCGCCTCGCGAGCGCATGCGCGACCACCAGGAGCCACGATGACGACGCCGAGCCACGCGCTTTCCGCGCCACCGCAAGCGGCGCTCGCCGAGCGCTACGCGCAGATCCGCCGGGCGAGCCTCGCGCTCGCCGCACCGCTCAGCGCCGAGGATTGCCAGGTGCAGTCGATGCCCGACGCGAGCCCGACCAAATGGCATCTGGCGCACGTCACGTGGTTCTTCGAGACGTTCCTGCTCGAGCGCTTCGAGCCGCGCTTCGTGCCGTTCGATCCGGCGTATCGCGTCCTCTTCAACAGCTACTACCAGGGCATCGGCGCACAGCATCCGCGTGCCGAGCGCGGGCTCGTGACGCGACCGGATCTCGCCACGGTGAAGCGCTACCGCGAGCAGGTCGACGAGCGCATGCACGCCGTGCTTGCTGCGCGCGGCGAGGACGCCGGGATCGCAGCGCTCGTCGAGCTCGGCCTGCACCACGAGCAGCAGCACCAGGAATTGCTGCTCACCGACATCAAGCACGCGCTCTCGCGCAACCCGCTCGCTCCCGCGTATGCACGCCGCTGGCCGATGGCGCAGGTGCAGCCGCAGGCGTTGCGCTGGTTCGCCCACGACGGCGGCCTCGTCGAGCTCGGGCACGACGCCGATCTCGACGGCACCTTCTCGTTCGACAACGAGACGCCGCGCCACCGCGCCTTCACGGCGCCGTTCGAGCTCGCCTCCCGCCCCGCGACCTTCGGCGACTATCTCGCCTTCATCGACGACGACGGCTATCGGCGGCCCGAGCTCTGGCTGTCGATGGGATGGGACTGGCTGCAGGCAGGCGCGCGCTCCGCACCGCTCTATTGGCGCCGCGACGGCGCGCGCTGGCGCATCTACACGCTGCAGGGCGAGGTGGACATCGATCCGCACACGCCGGTGTGCCATCTGAGCTACTTCGAGGCCGACGCGTTCGCGCGCTGGTCGGGCGCGCGGCTGCCGAGCGAGCTCGAGTGGGAGCTCGCCGCGCGAGCGCTCCAGGCGCCGTTGACCGGCAACTTCGCGAACCGCGGCGCGTTCCATCCGCTGCCGCAAAAGCACCCGGCGGGCACCGCGCCGGTGCAGATGTTCGGCGACGTGTGGGAGTGGACGCGCTCGGCGTACCTGCCCTACCCCGGCTACCGGCCGGCACCGGGCGCCGTCGGCGAATACAACGGCAAGTTCATGTGCGGCCAGATGGTGCTGCGCGGCGGATCGTGCGCGACGCCGCACGGCCACGTGCGCGCGAGCTACCGCAACTTCTTCCCGCCCGACGCGCAGTGGCAGTTCAGCGGCGTGCGGCTCGCGCGCGACGCGGCCTAGATCGCGTCAGGGCGCGAGGTCGAAGACGAGCACTTCGGCGTCGTCGCCGCGCGCGATCGTCAGCACGCGTTCGTCGACGAGCTTGGCCGCGTCGCCGGCATCGAGCCGCTGCCCGTTGACCTCGACGCTGCCGCGAATGACGTGCACGTAGGTCTTTCGCCGCGGATCGAGCGCGCGCTCGATGCGCTCGTCGCCGTCGACGAGCGCGGCGTGGATCGACGCGTCGGCGTGGATCGTCACCGAGCCATCCCTGCCGTCCGGTGAAGCGACGAGGCGCAGCTTGCCGCGCTTGGCGGTGTCGTCGAAGTGCTGTTGCTCGTAGCCCGGCGCGATCCCGCGTTCGCTCGGCTCGATCCAGATCTGCAGGAAATGGGTCGTCGCGTTCGGCGCGTTGTTGAACTCGCTGTGCTGCACGCCGCGCCCGGCGCTCATGCGCTGCACGTCGCCGGGGCGGATCGCCGCGCCCGTGCCGAGGCTGTCGCGGTGCGCCAGCTCGCCCGAAAGCACGTAGCTGACGATCTCCATGTCGCGGTGGCCGTGCGTGCCGAAGCCGCTGCCGGGCGCGATGCGGTCCTCGTTGATGACGCGCAGGTTGCCGAAGCCCATGTGCTCGGGATCGTGATAGTCGGCAAAGGAAAAGCTGTGCCGGCTTTGCAGCCAGCCGTGGTCGGCGTGCCCGCGTTCGGAAGACTTGCGCAGCGTGATCATCGATCGCTCCTCAAAGCCGGAATTGTCCCCGCGCTTCGTGCTCGCCGCAGCCGATCAGTCTGAAGCAGACCTTCAAATAAGATGAAGCGCCATGACAGCGACGCCGATCTCCGACCCGCGCAACGTCCTCACCCCGGAGGCGCTGACGATGATGGACGCGATCGCCAGGACGGGCAGCTTCGCAGGCGCGGCGCGCGAGCTCGGCAAGGTGCCGTCTGCCCTCACCTACAACGTGCGCCAGCTCGAGGACGCGCTCGACGTGCTGCTCTTCGACCGCAGCTCGCGCCAGGCGACGCTCACTGCCGCCGGGCAGGAGCTGCTCGACGAAGGACGGCGCCTCCTGGATCAGATGGACGCCGTCGCCAATCGCGTGAAGCGCGTCGCCACCGGCTGGGAGACGCAGTTGAGCATCGCGATCGACGACGTGATCTCGCGCTCGACGGTGTTCGACCTGTGCGCAGCGTTCTATGCCGAAACAGGTGCCGCCCCGCGGCCGCCGCGGCAGCAGCAGGCGCGCGGCGATGCTTCCGCCGCTTCCGCGCCGACGCGCCTGCGCCTGCGCTCCGAGGTCCTCGCCGGCACCTGGGAAGCGCTCGTCTCCGGACACGCCGACCTCGCCATCGGCGTCATGACGAGCCGCGAGTTGCCGAGCGGGATGGCGATGCAGGAGCTCGGGCTGCTCGAATTCGTCTTCGTCGTCGCGCCGCAGCATCCGCTCGCGACCGCGCCGGAGCCGATCGGCGACGCCGACATCGTCCACCACCGCGCGATCGCCGTCGCCGATTCGGCGCATCGCTTCGCTCCGCTGACGCTCAACCTGCTGCCCGGACAGGACGTGCTCACGGTGAGCGACATGCAGTGCAAGATCGAGGCGCTGGCGCGGGGCGTCGGCTGCGGCTTCGTTCCCGAGCCGATGGCGCGCGCGGCGATCGCCGAGGGCCGCCTGGTGGTTCGCGATGTCCAGCGCCTTCGCGAGCGCACAGCGCTCGGCTACGCGTGGCGGACGCCCGCCGGTCGCGCCGGCAACGGGGCGCTCGGCCTGGCGCTCGCCTGGTGGCTGGAACGGCTCGAGAGCCCGACGACGCGCCGAGCGCTGCTCGAGCGGCACCACGGCCCGGCGCGCGCGGGCGCCGCGCGCTGATGTGCGCGCCGCGAGCGCGGCCACGTCCGGCGATGCGGCCCTAGGCAACGGCGTGCCCTACACCGGCCGCTTCGCTCCCTCGCCGACCGGCTTGCTGCACGCCGGCTCGCTGGTCGCTGCCCTCGCGTCCTGGCTCGATGCACGCGCGAACGGCGGCGCCTGGCTCGTGCGCATCGAGGATCTCGATCGGCAGCGCAACGCCGTCGGCGCCGCCGAGGCGATCCTCGGCCAGCTCGCGCGCTGCGGGCTGCACCCCGATCCGCCGGTGACCCGGCAGTCGGAGCGGACAACGCTCTACGAAGCCGCGCTCGCGCGACTGCGCACGCTCGGCCGCGCGTTTCCGTGTGCCTGCAGCCGGCGCGACCTGCTGCTCGCCGCTGCCGCCCCGCCGACCCCTGCCGCCGGCGAAGGCGGCCCCGAGCGCGTCTACCCCGGCACGTGTCGAGCCGGGCTCGGCGGCAAGGCGGCGCGGTCGACTCGGCTGCGCGTCGAAGCGCATCCGCGCAGCCGCGAGTCGGTCATCGAGTGGTTCGATCGCCGTCTCGGGCCGCAGCGGCAGGACGTCGCGCTCGCGGTCGGCGACTTCGTCCTGCAGCGCGCCGACGGCGTGTTCGCGTACCAGCTCGCGGTCGTCGTCGACGATGCCGAGCAAGGCGTCACCGACGTCGTGCGCGGCGAGGACCTCGTCGACAGCACCGCGCGGCAGATCCTGCTGCAGCGGCTGCTCGGCCTGCCGACACCGCGCTACCTGCACACGCCGCTGGTGCGCGGCGCCGACGGCAGCAAGCTTTCCAAGCAGACCGGCGCGCTGCCTCTCGACCTCGCCGATCCGCTCGCGGCCTTGCGCGACGCAGGCGCCGCGCTCGGCATCGAGGCGAGCGGCACGCACCTTGCCGCGTGGCTCGAGTCGGCGCTCGCCGCCTGGCGCGAGCGCATCGTCCGCGCGGACGACCGCCCTCGTGCATGATTCCGGCGCCGCGGTCACCGCGCCGCCACCACCGAGGATCCACATGCAGACGACCGCCTCCGGGCTCCAGTACGACGACACGACTGTCGGCAGCGGCAAGCGCGCCGAAGCCGGCCGCACGGTCCGCGTCCACTACACGGGCTGGCTCTACCAGGACGGCACGAAGGGAGCGAAGTTCGATTCCAGCAAGGACCGCAACGACCCGTTCGAGTTCGAGCTCGGCGGCGGCATGGTGATCCGCGGCTGGGACGAAGGCGTGCAGGGAATGCAGGAAGGCGGCACGCGCGTCCTCGTCATCCCGCCGGCGCTCGGCTACGGCGCGCGCGGCGCCGGAGGCGTCATCCCGCCCAACGCGACGCTGCTGTTCGAGGTGGAGTTGCTGCGCGCCTGAGCGTTGGCTCGCGCGCAGGCCCGGTTGCCATGCCCGTCCTCTACGACATCCAGCACACGACGACGTACCGCTATCGGCAGCCGGTGCGCTTCGGCGAGCACCGCGTGATGTTCAGGCCGCGCGACAGCCACGACCAGCGCGTGCTCGCGACCGATCTCGATGTCACGCCCGAGGCGGCCGTGCGCATGATCCAGGACCCGCTCTCGAACTCGGTCGCGCTGGTCCAGCCGCTCACGCACGCCGACACGCTCGAGATCGTCTGCAGCTTCCGCATCGAGCACGCGCACAGCAACAACCTCGAGCTGCCGCTGACGAAGAGCGCCGAGCTCTATCCCTTCGCCTACACGCTCGAGGAGCGCCTGGACCTCGAGCATTACCTGCGTCCGTACCATGACGATCCCGACGGCGAGCTCACGGCGTGGGCACGCCAGTTCATCAGCACCGGCGGCCCGACCGGAACGCGCGAGCTGCTGCTGGCGATGAACCAGCACATCCGCGAGCGTCTGCGCTACCTCGGGCGCGAGGAGGAAGGCACGCAGTCGCCGGTCGAGACGCTGCGACTGGGCAGCGGGTCGTGCCGCGACTTCGCGCTGTTGATGATGGAGGCCGCGCGCCGACTCGGCTTCGCGACGCGCTTCGTGTCGGGCTATCTCTACGACCCCGCGCTCGATGGCGGCGGCGAGTCGCACACGATCGGCGCCGGCTACACGCACGCGTGGCTGCAGGCGTACCTGCCCGGCGCCGGCTGGGTGCCGTTCGATCCGACCAACAACCTGCTCGGCGGCACGCAGCTCATCCGCGTCGGCATCGCCCGCGACCCTTCGCAGGCGGCGCCAATCGCCGGCAGCTGGTTCGGCACTCCCGGCGACTACATCGGCATGACGGTCGAGGTGACCGTCCAGCGCCTCTAGCGCGCAGCACCTCGCGTGCGCACCGGATGCCGTTTCGGTCCCGGGCGCGCGTCGCGTGCCGGCGGGCGCACCGGCAAGGCGCGATCGAACGGGTTGCCACGCGGCGCAGACCGCGGCGCCGCGAAGTCACGGCGCGGCTCGCCGCGTGGTGATCCGAATTCGCGCCGGGGCTCGGCGCGCGGCGTTGCGAAGTCGCGGCGCGGCTCGCGCAAGCGCTGGGCGAAGGTCTTCGGTTCCTGCTTCTTCGGCTCGAGGCCACCGATCGTCGCCACCGGGATTTGCTGGGTCGTGAACTGCTGGATGCGGCGGATCATTCCGGCATCCATCGCTTCGGCGAGCGTCACCGCCAGGCCGTCCCGGCCGGCGCGGCCGGTGCGGCCGATGCGGTGCACGTAGTCCTCGGGCTTCATCGGCAAGCCGTAGTTGACGACGTGGCTGATCGTCGGCACGTCGATGCCGCGCGCCGCGACGTCGGTGGCGACGAGGATGCGCAGCCGGCGCGAGCGCAGGCCCTGCAGCACGCGGTTGCGCCGGCCCTGCGGCATGCCGCCGTGCAGCGATGCGACCGAATGACCGAGGTCGGCGAGACGATCGGCGAGCCGATCGGCGTCTATCTGCGTGCTCGTGAAGACGAGTGCCTGCTCGACGGCTCGCTCGGTGAGGATGCTGTCGAGCAGCGCATTCTTGTGGCTGACGTTGTCGGCCCAGTGCAGGCGCTGCTCGATGTTGGCGTGCGACTCGGTGTGCGAGGCGACGTCGACGCGGCGCGGATCGCGCAGGAGCTTCGCCGCCAGCCGAGCGACGTGGCCGAGGAAGGTCGCGCTGTACATGACCGTCTGGCGGGCGCTCGGCACGTGGTCCGCGATGGTCGTGATGTCGTCGATGAAGCCCATGTCGAGCATGCGGTCGGCCTCGTCGAGGACGAGCATCTCGACATGGTCGAGCACGGCCTTGCCGGTCTGCAGGTGATCGAGCAGGCGCCCGGGCGTCGCGATCAGGAGGTCGAGCGGCCCGCGCAGCGCCTTCAGCTGCGCGCCGTAGGGAACGCCGCCGACGATCGTCGCGACACGCAGCCCGGCAACGTGGCGGCCGTAGGTCTCGGCAGCCTTGGAGATCTGCAGGGCGAGCTCGCGCGTCGGCGTGAGGACGAGGATGCGCGGGCCCCAGACGCCGCCCTTGTCGCGCTTCTTGGCCGGATCGGCGCGCGCCGCGAGCACGCGCTGCAGCGCGGGTAGGACGAACGAGGCGGTCTTGCCGCTGCCGGTCGCTGCCGCGACCATCAGGTCGGCGCCGGCGAGCGCCGGCGGGATCGCGGCCGACTGGACGGCGGTCGGGGCGGCGTAGCCGGCGTCGGCAACGGCGCGCAGCAGGGGCTCGGGCAGGCCGAGGGATTCGAAGGTCATGGCGTTTTTCTTCTGCAGTCGCGCTGCCGAACGTGCGCGGCAGCGCGGGCCCTCGCGAGGAAGGCAGGTCGGTCGCGTGGAAAGGCCCGCGGCCCCCTTTGAAGCTGGGAGCCTGCACGAGGAGCCTCGGCGACGGCATCGCCGCCGACCTTGCGTGCAGAGCCCGGATCGCCGTGCTCGAAAAGAGCGAGCGGTGGCCGGGACGGTCAGAGGAGACGAACGAGATGCCGCGCGACTTCTTTCAGGTGGCCCGGCCCGAAGGCTGGGCTGTCTCGCGGCAAGCCTTCGATTCTACTGCGCCGCGCCGTTCTGTGCAGTGCTCTCAGGCGTGGCACGCAGGAAGTGCTCGCGGTAGTAGACGAGCTCGTCGATCGACTCCTGGATGTCGGCGAGCGCGGTGTGCGCCTGCGCCTTGCGAAAGCCGGCGAGGAGCTCCGGCCGCCAGCGCCGCGCGAGCTCCTTCAGCGTGCTGACGTCGAGGTTGCGGTAGTGGAAGAACGCCTCGAGGCGCGGCATCGTCGCGGCGAGGAAGCGTCGGTCCTGGCAGATCGTGTTGCCGCACATCGGTGACGTGTTCTTCCTGACATAGCGCTGCAGGAACTCGATCACCTGCCGCTCCGCCTCGGCCTCGTCGACGGCCGACGCGCGCACCCGGTCGGTGAGGCCGCTCCTGCCATGCGTGCCGGTGTTCCACGCGTCCATCGCCGCGAGCGTCTGCTCGCTCTGGTGGATCGCGAGCACCGGCCCTTCGACGCGGCGCGCGAGCTGCGCATCGGTGACGACGACGGCGATCTCGATGATGCGGTCGGTCTGCGGCGCGAGACCGGTCATCTCGAGGTCGATCCAGACGAGGTTGTGGTCGTCGAGCGGCAGCGGTTGGTCGGTCATCGTGTGCTCCAGGGCCGGAAATTCTCGCAGCAGTCTTCGCGCTGCGCCCGTCCTACACTGGCGGCCATGTCGTCTCTTGCCTGGACGTGCCTGTTCGCCGGCGCGCTGGTCGCCTCGCTGGCGCTGCGCGCGTGGCTGCTCGCGCGCCAGGTGCGCCACG
>Ga0207652_10003793_pt1 | contig 12387 bp, 9 predicted proteins | sample KBSC63BmetaG_FD_184334 | JGI IMG/M metagenome (GOLD analysis project Ga0207652, IMG submission 184334) | Corn rhizosphere microbial communities from Kellogg Biological Station, Michigan, USA - KBS C6-3B metaG (SPAdes) (version 2) | ecosystem: Host-associated > Plants > Roots > Rhizosphere ... | reverse complement strand
AGGCTGCACATCGCGCACTTCTTCCTTCACCTGCTCCACACCGCCGGCCTCGATCAGCGCCGTGCGCCGAGCGTCGCTTGGGCTCATGCCTTGTTTGATCTTTTCGGCGACGGCGAGCTCGATGTAAGCGCGCAGCTCGTCGTCTAGATCCCGTTCCTGCCGGTCGCGGTTGAACATGAGGGCCTCATGCGTTGCGGAGAGCCAGGCCGATGGCGACGGCGATGCGAGACCATTCGTTGGTCTCTTCCTTCAACTGCCGCCGGCCGGCGCGTGTGAGTTGGTAGTACTTCGCGCGGCGTTTCGTGTCCGTCTCGCCCCAGTACGACTCCAGCCATCCGGCTTGCTCCATTCGATGGAGCGCGGGAAACAGGCTCCCGGGCTTCACCAGAAAGGTGCCCTTGGTGACCTGCTCGATTCGCCGCGACACGCCCATGCCGTGAAGCGGCCCGAGCGTGAGCGACTGGAGGATGAGCAGGTGGAGCGTTCCCTGGAGCAGCGAGGTCTGAGACATGGCTCTCTTATAGACAGTCGATAAGACTAAAGGGTTTGCACGCCCAGCGACACAAAGAAAAACGGCGCCGTCTCGGCGCCGTTCCATCCACGGTACCCTCGCCCGGTCTAGCGATCCAGAACCGTCGCGAAGAACTCGGACAAATCCATGACGAGCGACTCCGTTGCGCCGGCGGGCGACCACGTCAGCTCCTCCGCGAGCACCTCCACGCGCGGGTCGCTCGGCGTCGATCGCTCGAATGTTCTCGCCTCGAGATCGACGATCCAGTATTCGCTTACGCCCTCCTCTCCATACAACCTTCGCTTTCTCACGCGGTCGGCGCGCGCAGTAGTTGGCGACAAAACTTCGACGGCGAGCAACAGCTGCGTTACGTCGGTCCACTGCTTCGGCCGCCGCCCGCCAGTGATTGGAACGACGAAGACATCTGGCTGGACCAGCCGCGTCGGGGAGAACGTGATGTCCGCCGGCGACACGAAGGCGACTCCGACCGCTTGGCGAATCAAGAAGCCGCGTAGCCGAGCATAGAGCTCGCCGACGGCTGCCTGATGGAGTAACGCGGGCGCCGGCGTCACGAACAACTCGCCGTCGATGACCTCGTACCGGTTGCCGTCGTCCGGCAAATCCTCGAGATCGGCGACGGTCCAGTGCCGGTTGAGCGTGGGCATGGACATACGATAGGATCCTCGGCGAGGGCAAAGCAAGCGAGCATGGCCACAGCGTATCGTGGCCATGCTCGCGAGTTGTCATCGAATCAGCGCGCGCGGCACCACGCGCATGCGACCTGTCTATCGCAGTCGCGGATTCGTCGTCCGGGGCGCCTTCTCACACGTCGGCCAGGGCCGTGGTCCGCCGAAACCACCGCGACCACCGCCACGCCCTCCACGGCCGCCGCCTGCCTGCGCGACTGGAGCGCTTCCATTCGCGCGCGTGATCGAATCCGCCAACGCGCGCGCCACGGCGCGAGCCGAATCCGGGTTGATGTGCGTCACCCGACCTGGATCCTCCGACGCGAGATACGCGAGCATTGCCGTCATCGTCGCGTTGCCCATCAAATCATCGAAGACGACTTTGTCGTAGGTATCTCGATCGGTGTGCCAGGTGACGCTGTTGTAATCCCAGCTCAGCGCGCCCAAGCCGAAGGTCGGAGCGCCGTAGCACGTGAACGAATAGTCGTCGCTACCGCCCCCGGCGGGACCGCCAATCGGCACGGGCTGCCCAGTGAAGCCGACCTGCGCCTGGAACACGCTCGGCAACTTCGACAGCCACTGCGTCAAATGTTCGGCGCCGCTCGGCAATCCACCAGCGCCGACGCGCGCGATGCGGCCGGTGCCATTGTCCTGATTGAACACGCCTTGCAGGCCCTTCACGATCTCGGGATGGTCCTCGGAGAATGCCTTCGAGCCGACTTCGCCTTCCTCTTCGCCAGTCCAATGGCCCGCGACGATCGTGCGCTGCGGATGCGGCAGCACCTGTTTGAGAATCCTCATCGCCTCGAGCATCGTGATCGTGCCCGTGCCATTGTCCGTCGCGCCGGACGAGCCGTCCCATGAGTCGAAGTGCGCGGACAGGAGCACGTATTCGTTCGCCTTCGCGCCGCCAGGCAATGTGGCCACGACGTTGTACACGGGCTGTTCGCCGAGCAGCTTGCCGTCGAGGTTGATGCGCAGCTTGGGATGCTGGCGATTCTCGGAGAGGCGATAGACGAGACCATAGTCCTCGCACGACAGCGCGATCGTCGGCACGACGGTGCTGTACGTCTCGAAAATCTCCATCGTGCCGATTTGATCCTTCGGCCGCGACGTGATGATCCCGGCGACGCCGGCGTTGTCGAGCCGCTCGCTCAACGAGCCGCCGCCGAGTGCCAGGCTATAACCGGTATTTCGCCCGTACGCGCTGAAGATGCGATTCGCCGAATCGCGCCGCGCGATGGACTGTGGATATGAGTACTCGAGCCACTCGGAGTTCGGGCGGCACGACTCTCTCGTCGGCGACGCCATCACGAGCTTGCCCTTCGCCTGCGGTAGCCACTTCACGAAGTCGTTGCTATCGGCGAACTGCGGCATCAGCACCGGCTCGGCGTCGACGTCCGTGCCGCCGGTGCCTGGGCTGTACCCGACCATCTGACCTTCGAGCGTCCGCTGGCGCGGCGAAATCAGGTCGATATGCGAGTGTCCGCGCTCCCAGCCGCGCCACGTGCCGTACTTCTCTTCCTTCGCCGTGATGCCCCACGAGCCGTAGAGCTTCACGAGCCAGTCCTGCGCGGCTTTCGTGTTCGGCGCGCCCATGAGGCGCGGGCCGAGGGAGTCGAAGAGCGCCTGCGACAACTGACGCACGTGCGAGCTGTCCATGCCGATCGACCAGATCCGCTTGATGATCGGGTCGGGAGTCGGAAATGAGAGCGCCGGCGGGTCGGGGTACGCGGGGGCCTGCGGCTGGCCGCCGCGACCGCCACGTTGGGCGGTTGCCGTGGAGGCAGCAGCCGAAAGGGCGATGGCCGCCAGAGTGAAGCTGAATCGTCGTGTCATATCTTCTTACCTGCTCGAGTTTGTGTCTGAAGAAGAACGTCATTCGTGAAGCGGGCGTTGAAGAGTGCCCGTACAGTCGAGTCGCGGCGAGCCTCACTTGCATCGTCCCTTCGGCCCTGAAACGGGGGACAAAGGTGAGTGTAAGCGCCCAGTGTTCCATTGTCTCCAGGCCGCCATCTGCGCGGCGATGTCCAGAGTGTTGGGCCCACGGGCGGTGCATCCGGCGTACCCCCCAGTGAACGGCAGCGTGGCGCCCCGGAATCTGGCGAAACTGACAGGCCGGCGTACGTTGAGGCTCGAGGCTGGATCGAACCGATCCCTCAACGCGCGCGAGGAGTGACACGGCCATGAGGATTCTTCAATACATACCGCGGCGACATCACGCCATTCTCGCGCTGGCCGCCAGCGTCCTCCTCTCCACGCCGCTGCTCGCGCAGACGCGGTCTGGTGCGATCCGGCCGAGCGCCGCCGACAGCCTCGTGGCGATCGTCGGCGCGACGTTGATCGACGGGAATGGCGGCGCCGCCATTCCCGACGCGACGATCGTCGTTCGCGGAAAACGCATTGCCGCCGTCGGCCCGCGCGCCTCGGTCACAATCCCCAAAGGTGCGCGCGTCGTCGACGCCACTGGTAAGTTTGCGACACCCGGCTTCATCGACACCAACGTGCACCTCTCGCTGTACAACAACGGCGAGTCAATGGTCCGGTACGAGGACCGATTCCTGGATATCGTGGTCGAGGCCGCGCAGACGGAGCTCAAGTACGGCATCACCACCGTGCGCGACAGCTATGGCGCGCTCGTTCCGCTCGTCGTGATTCGCGACTCCATCGATCACGGACGCCTGATCGGCCCGCGCATGCTCGTCGCCGGCAACATCGTCGGCTGGGGTGGACCCAAGTCGCCGCTCTTCTCCAACGCGACGCCCACGACCTACTTCGACGAGCGCATGATGGACTTCATCGCACAGGGCGCCGGCGAAGAATTGCTCTTGTTGTCACCCGACTCGCTGCGCCTCGCGATCAACGCCTACCTCGACAAGGGACCGAACTTCGTCAAATACGGCGGCACGGCGCACACGAATAGTCTCATCACCTTCTCGCCGCGCCAACAGGAGGCGCTGGTCGACGCCGTACACAAGCGCGGTCTGTTCGCCGAGACGCATTCAACCAATCCGGAGCCACTCAGGGTTTCGGTGCTGGCGGGCATCGATCTCATTCAACATCCCGAAATACACGACATTCCCATTCCGGCCGATCTCGTGAAGCTCATCGTCGATCGCAAAGTGATCTGCTCGATTCTCGCGAACAGCATCACCGGCAAGCCGTGGAAGGACTATCTCAAAGCGCAGCAGCGCACGGATTCGGCGCGCGCCGACTCGGTGAAGAACGACACGCTCAAAGCAATGGCGCGCCAGAAAACCGGATGGGAGCTGCGCCGCGAGCGCCAGTCGAAGGGGCCGGCAATCCGCCGCGACAATGCCGCCGCGCTCATCAAGGGCGGCTGCATCACGACGCCGTCGACGGATACATACTTGAGCGGTGCGCCAGAATTCAGCCGAACGCCCAGGGCAGACGCGCATTTGATGCCCGGCACGGCGACGCTCGCCGCGATCGAGGGATTGGTCGAGCTCGGGATGACGCCCGCGCAAGCCATCGTCTCGGCGACGAAGAACGGCGCGATCGCGTCGCAGGGACTCAAGGACTTTGGAACGATCGAGACCGGCAAGCTGGCGGATCTGTTGCTGCTCGACGCCGATCCGCTCGCCGACATTCACAACATTCGAAAGCTGTCGCTCGTGATGAGGGACGGGCGCATCATCGACCGCGACCGGCTACCCGAAAAGCCCGTGTGGACGAAGCGATCGATGATGCCCTGAACGACCAGCCCGCATCCGATCGACTGAGACTGAGCCGACCGTCGTACGATATCTGCGGACGCTTCTTGCGTGTCCGACGAGAAGAACCGACGACGTCCTGGCTCGGTGGGCGGACGCAGTCCATCACACATCCCGCGATGTCTCAGTCGTACGACGCGGTCATCATCGGAAGCGGCCACAACGCGCTCATCACTGCCGCGTACCTCTCGCGCGCGGGCTGGAGCGTGATCGTTCTCGAGCAAAACGATCGCCCCGGCGGACTCCTCCGCACGGAGGAACTGATCCCCGGATTCGTCCACGACGTGTATGCGGCCGCGCATCCATTGTTCGTCACGAGCCCGGCGTTCGCGGAGCTCGGCGCCGAGCTGGCCGCGAATGGGCTCGAGTACATCAACACCGATGTGCCCACAGGCGTCTCGTTGCTCGACGGCCGCACCGCGGTGTTCTCGCGGACCGCTGAAGCCACGATCACCGAGTTGGACCGGTTGGCGAATGGCGACGGCGCGGCGTTCGCCGCGATGTTGGCGGAGCTCGATCCGTTCGTGGACGACGTGTTCGGTCTGTTCAACCGCGAGCTCGCATCGCCGGAGTCGCAGAAGACCATCGCCAATCTGATGCGCAACGGACGCTTCGCCGCATTGCTCTTTCAGAGTCCTCGCATGCAGGTCGAGCGCTTCAAGTCGCCCGAAGCCCGGGCGATGCTGGCGCCGTGGGCGATCCACCTGGGACACACGATCGACGAACCGGGCGGCGGCATCTGGGTTCCGTTGGCGGTCCTCGCACTGATGGCGGGCGGGATGGCGATTCCGGCCGGCGGAAGCGAGAGGCTCGCGAGCGCTTTGGTGGCGATCGTCGAAGACAATGGCGGTACGATCCGGGTCGGTACCGCGGCGACGCGGATCGTCGTGAAGAACGGACGCGCGGTCGCCGTTCGAACGCCCGACGAGGAAATCCCTGTCGGGAACGCGGTCGTCGCGTCGGTGAACCCGGATCAGCTTTATCTGAATCTTTTGTCGGAGGCTGGTATCGACCCGCTGCTTCGCGAGCAGGCCAGCCATTTCCGCTACGGACGTGGCTGTGTGCAAATCAGCCTCGCGCTCAGCGAGCCGCCGCGCTGGCCCGACGAGAGATTCCGCGGCGTTGGCCAGCCGCACCTGAGCAGTGGTCTCGACAACTGCGCGCTCGCATGCGCACACGGAGCGGCCGGGCTCCTGCCAGTCGACCCGACATTCACCGTCGACTGCGCCACAGACCGCGATCCGTCCCGCGCTCCGCCGGGAAAGGCGGTCATGCGACTGCAGGTGATCGAGGTTCCGACAAGTCCCCGCGGTGACGCTGGCGGCGAGATCTCTGTTGCCGGCGAATGGACGGACTCGGTCAAGGAACGGTTCGCCGAACGAATTCTCTCGATCGTGGGCCGGCACATCCCCAACATCCCCGATGCGGTCATCGGCATGCACGTCGTCAGTCCGCGCGATCTGGCGGCGTTCAACCCAAACCTGGGACCGGGCGACCCATACGGCGGCGCGCACGACTTGGCGCAGAGCTACATGCTGAGCCCATTGCCCGGACATCCGTCGCACCAGTCGGTGGTGCCCAACGTATACACAGTCGGTGCGAGCACCTGGCCAGGACACGGTGTGAACGGCAGGTCGGGCTACATCGTGGCGCAAGCGCTACTCGGCAAGACGCGCTCGCGAACGGCTCGTTCATCAGCCGTTCGCGTTCAGAGGACTCGACGACGCAGCGCTGGGCAGCACGACGCGAAACGACCATGAAGCGTGTCTGCAATCGATCACCGCCGAGGTCGTTTTGGAGGGTCGCCTCCGCCTCCCCGTCTGCTTGAATACTATTCCAATAACTAACTCTGCTCGACGAGAGCTGAATGCGCGGCGCAATGTCTGCGGAATTTCTATTCGCCGTCCTCGGCTTTTCTGCGTTCATCCCGCCATGGTCCCGCGATGTCTTCTACCTCATCGGGTTCATCGCGGCGGCTGCGCTCATCGTGGCGCTCGTCGCGGCGCTGCGCACGATGCGCCGCCGTATCATCGCCGCCGCGGAGAAGCGTGAGGGACTCGAGAGCGAACGCGAGGCAGCGCGGCGCCTCGCCGTCGAGGCGGAGAACGCCAAGGCGGAGCTCGAGCATGCGAACGCAGAGCTCACGAAGGCGCTCGACGTAGCAGATCGCGCGCGTCGCGATGCGACGCAGCAAGCCGAGCGGCTCCGGCTGCTGGATCACGCGAGCAGCGTCCTCGCGTCGTCGCTCGACTATGGGACCACGGTGGCCGCGGCGGCCCGTCTCGCCGTGCCGGACTTCGCCGATTGGTGCAGCGTCGATGTGCTCGTCGCCGGCGAGATCAAGCAGCTCGCGTCCTCGTACATCGACACGCCAGGCCTTCAGCGCATCAGCGAGATGCGATTGCGCTATCCCCTCTCTCCCAACGCGGCCACGGGCCTGGCGAACGTCATTCGCACCGGCGAAACCGTGTTCATGCCCGACGTGACCAAGGAGTTCACTGCCGCGCAGGCGCGCAGCCCGGAGCATCTTGCGGCAATCCTCGAGTCGAACATCCGCTCGTTGATGATCGTTCCGATGGTTGCGCGCGGACACATCATCGGGGCGATGACCGTGGCCAGCGCGACCGACACGCGTCCGCTCGACGAAGGGTCGCTGGCGTTCGCGCGCGATCTTGCACGGCGCGCGGCCGTCGCGATCGACAACGCGCAACTGTACCAGGCCGCGGTGGTCGCGAATCAATCGAAAGCGAACTTTCTCGCCACGATGAGCCACGAGCTCCGGACCCCGCTGACCGCGATCATCGGGTACGACGAGTTGCTCGCCGACGGAATCGGCGGCACGGTGAACGATACGCAGCGGCAACAGCTCGACCGGATCAAGGTGAACGCGCGACAATTGCTCGCGCTCATCGAGGAGATCCTGTTCTACGCGCGCGTCGAGGCGGGTCGCGAGGCGGTCCAACTTGACGAAGTGCGGGCGAAGGAGCTGGTCGACGATACGATCATGACGGTATCGCCGATGGCGAATACGAAGCACCTCTCGCTCACCTCCGAGGCGATCGCGCCGGCGCTCACGCTGAGGACGGACAGCCGGAAGCTTCGGCAGATGCTGGTCAACCTGCTCGAGAACGCCGTGAAGTTCACGGAACAGGGGCGGGTCACCGTCCGGGCCTTCGCCCGCGGAACCGACGTCGTATTCGAAGTGCAGGATACGGGGATTGGCATCGCGCCGGAGCACCTCGAGCACATCTTCGAGGAGTTCTGGCAAGTCGAGCAAACGAAGAAGCGAAAGGCCGGCGGAAGCGGACTTGGGCTGAGCACGACCCGGCACATCGCGAAGCTGCTCGGCGGCGAGGTCACGGTGGAGAGTCAGTTACACGTCGGCAGCACGTTTCGCCTCGTACTACCGAAGGAACCCAAGAGTTCCGTGGAATCCCGTCACTAGTTGAGTCGCCGCATCTGAACGTGGAGATGGTCGGCCGTGCCCACGTGGCGGAGCGTACTGAAGCCCATCACCTCGAAGTAGAGTTGCAGCGCCCAGTTCCTGATCTCGCCGTTCATGTTGGTGCGCAAGTCCACGGCATGCACCCAGCCGTCGGGCTGTTCGTAGTGCATGCTCCTCTCGTTCACCGGCAGCCCCATACGGCCGTAGTCCGACGGCGTGCGCGCCATGTCGGTGATCACGAGGCCTGGATCAACGAGGATCACCGTGGAGAGTGCCACGCGGAGGATCGGATGGACGGACAGGAAGTATCCGCGCACCTCGTCGGACTTCGCGTTCACGCGAGCGAGATAGAACAGCGACGAGAGGCACCACACCGCGACGATCGGCAGCGCGATCCAGCGGAGCAGGCTTCGCATACGAGCGCGACCGCGAAGGTGGCGCGCAAGAGCGGCAGCGTAGAGCAGCACCAGCACCATCGTGAGCGCTGCGGCGCCAGCGATCGCCAACCAGACACGAGCCCCGTGATCGTAGAAGAACACGGATGCGCGGACGTACACGACGAACGGCAGCGCGATGATCGCCGCCAGCTTCACGATCCCGAGCGACACCGACAGCACGATGTTGCGACCCTGGCCGCGTTTCGAACGGCGCCTATCTGCGGCCTTGGCGTTCCGACGGCTGCTGCGTCCAGCCTCGCGTTTCAACCGGGCGAAGCGCGCTTCTGCTGTAGATCCGGGCATGAAATGCCGTACGCATCTGAGCGGTCGAATGCTTCAACCCGGACAGGCCACGGGCTCGTATGCCGTTATTCTTTCGCGCTGACGATGTACGGCTCGAACCGCCGACCCCACGCGACAGTGATGGCCATCGATGGCAACGTGTCGATCCCGTAGCGCCCCCGCGGGCGTTGGCGGTCGAACAGCGGCCGCAACGCGTGGGGAACGTTGAGCGTCAATCCCTGCACGTCGGCGATTTCTCCCCTCAGGATTTTGCTCTGATAGTCGACCCGTGGCCTGATCGTGCCGCGCACGATCGCGTACTTCGACCGATCCGAGTATTTCGCGCGCAGCTCCGAAGCGTCGCGCGCGGCGTCGATGATATACAGTCGCGAGGACCTCTCGAACTGGTCGCGAGACCGTTGCACGTCCCTCGCCTCCCTGATCAGGGCAGCCGAGTCCGGATGCTCTGCGAGCGCAACCGAGTCGAGGCGCGCTCGCTCGCGGAGTTGTTCGACATGTTGCTCATACCCTTCGCCGCCCAGTTCCATGGCCAGAAAAACTGGGCGCGGCGCGATGCGATTGTAATGCTCCAGCGCATCCGAGCGCCGCGGATCGACGTCAACGTGAAATCCCAGCTCGACCAGTTTGGCGCTGGTCGCCCACGCGGGACGGCGATCCCCGCACCCGCCGGATGATTCGCGCGGCGCAGTGCACCAGACCAACTCGATTGTCAGCCCACTGTTGTCGTGCTCATCGAAGGACCACCGCATCGAAGTGCGGGTTTCGCGGTCGCTGACGACCAGTGTCGACGTCGGCTCGCCGCTCCGATTGTAAACGGCATTTCCAATGGCAACGCCGTTGGCCAGCGCGATGATGCCGAGTCCCGGAAGGAGCGAGCGATAGCGATCTGGAATCATGTGCCAGACTCCCCGGCGAGAAAGCCGGCGCGCCGCACTCGCCGCAAGACGACGAGAATGAGCAACGCGATCAGCGCGAGCACGAAGAAGAAGAGCGACTTGGGCATCGAGTCCCACCACCAGCTGAAGAGCTTCGCGTAGAGAAAAACCACGAAGGACGTGAGGCCAGTGTTGACCGCATCCTTCCAGCCGCGCCGAACGCCCAGCCAGATGAGCGCCGCGGAGAGAGTGAAGCCGGCGATCTCGTAGAAGACTTGGACCGTGTCCGGCTTCCAATCCAGACGGCTGCCGGCCCCCCAATGGGAGAGGATGAGCACCGGCACGAGCACGGCGATGGCGCCGTAGACGCGATAGATCGACGGAAAGGACGGATGCCGCTCGTGGCTGATGAACGACGACGCAGCAAAGACCAAAATGCCGGGGATGAAAAAATTCTCCGGATACTCGGCCGCATTCATCCAGTAGATGCCGCTGTAAGTGGCGACACGCGCCGTGGCGAATGCGAAGAGGCAGACGATTCCGGCGACGAGCAGCAAGCGGAGATCGCAGCGGTAGGCAAGAATCATCGCCAGCGCTCCCCACGCAACGAAAGCGCCATCGGTGGGAGTGAGGTTGAAGATCTGGCCGAGCATCGACAGATCGATCACGAAGCACACGAACGTCACCATCGCGGCGAGATTGGTGAAGTATCCGCTGCTGTCGCGCTCGTGGATCACCATCGTGCCGGCGAACGAAGCAAGCGCGCTGCCGACGAGAACCACCAGCTGGACCGGCGTGTCGAGACGCCCCCAGATCTGATAGAAGAGAAAGAAGATGCTGGCGGACAGCGCGAGTGCGCCGAGGAAGGACGCGATGCGCATGCCGAGGGAGAGTTGCTTCGCCCCGACGTTGGTGTCGATGTCGTACGTTTTCGCGTAGCTCGACAGCAGCTTGCTATGGTACGAGGCGAGGGCGCGCTTCTGCTCTTCGGTGAGCGAGAGGACGCGGTCGTCCTCGAGGCGAGTGAGCTCGGCCTGGAAGACGCGAATTGCGTCGGCGCGCTCCTGCGCCTCGGACTTCGTGCTGCCGTTCATCATTCCAAGTCTGTGACTGTGAATCGAGGCATCGGACTTCGATGATCGATTGTCTCCGCCATCATCGCTGCTCCGCTGGGAACGCTAGGGGATGCGACGCCGAGTCCATGATCGCATGACGCGCGTCGTACCGGCTTCGTTACCGATTCACTCCTTGTACGGTGCTCAACACATTAGCGTTTTCGCTCGCGTTGTGTCGTGAGACAGCCACCGACCTTTGATAGGTCACGGCGTCCGACTGACAACGACGTCGATGGTGTCTCGCTGGTCGCGCGAAACGCGACGATGACCTTGGCGGAGCCGACCGCGTGCGCCTCGCGCCCCAGGAATCCGCCGACTGCAGCAAGGGCGAGCCACGGGCGCATTCCGTCAACGCTTCATCGCTTGATTGCCAGGATGTTCGGATCATGGCGGTGGCGCTTTCCCAAGAGGCAAAGGTCGAAAGCGAAAGGCGATGTCGTGGACGGCATGCTCGGATGGGCGCGTCACGCAAGGGATCATTCTGCTCGCGCGCACGTTGCTGTTCGAGATCGGGCCGAACGATCCATCCACGCTCGTCGGCGTCGGAGTGTTGCTCGCGACTGTGTCGTGTGCCGCGTGTCTCATTCCCGCGGGTGCGCGCGGCCCGTGTCGATCCGAGCCGCGCCCTTCGCGGTGACTGAGCGGGCTGCTGCCAACGTGCATTGCCTGGTGGCGCACGAATTGGGATTGCGCGTGCTTCGTGCGCGCCATTTGATTCGCTTGCAGCTCATTATCGGCGTTCGGCCGACTCAGATCCGAGTTCGACACAACAATATGACTTTACCGACCTGGTCCCGTCGCATCGCGCCGCTCGGTTTCCTGGCGAGCACCCTGTTGGTCGGGCCGACCCTGGCGGCGCAGGTAGCCCGTCGACCAACACCAGCTGACGTGGCATCCGGATCACTCGACACGACGGCGATCCTGGCGAGCGCGCGGCCCGAAATCGACGCCGCAAACGCCGCGTGGCTCCCGGGGTTGAAGCGACACGATGCCGACGCGATCGCAGCTGCGTACGCGGACAGCGGACTTTTCATCGCGGGCGACGGCACGGTGACCCGGGGGCGAGTGGCTGTCGCCCGCATGTACACCGCACGCTTCCCGCACATGCGGCCGATCCGTGCCGGCGGCATAGTGCAGGACGGGCTGACCGTCCTCGGGCCGACACGCATCGCGGAGTGGGGGCACGGCTGGCTCGAACTGGCGCCCGAGCGCCAAGGCGAGCCTGCAGCGCGTAGCGGAGGAGCATACCTGACCGTTTGGCAGCGCGAGGCCGACGGACAT
>Ga0207652_10003792_pt1 | contig 12388 bp, 10 predicted proteins | sample KBSC63BmetaG_FD_184334 | JGI IMG/M metagenome (GOLD analysis project Ga0207652, IMG submission 184334) | Corn rhizosphere microbial communities from Kellogg Biological Station, Michigan, USA - KBS C6-3B metaG (SPAdes) (version 2) | ecosystem: Host-associated > Plants > Roots > Rhizosphere ... | reverse complement strand
CCGGCGGCAACATGGGCGCGTTCATCGCGTGGGACGCGACCACCGGCCGCAAGGTGTGGGAGATCAGGGAGAAGTATCCCGTGTGGAGCGGCGTGCTCGCCACGGGCGGTGACGTCGTGTTCTACGGCACGCTCGACGGTTGGTTCAAGGCGGTGGACGCCCGGAGCGGCAAACCGCTGTGGAAGATCAAGGTGGGCTCGGGCATCGTGGGGAATCCGATCACGTACACGGGACCGGACGGCAGGCAGTACGTCGCGATCTATGCCGGGATCGGGGGCGACTGGTTCCTGCTCGCGGGCGACGTGCGGTCGGACGACCCGGCGGATGTGCGCCCACCCGCGGATTTCATGAAGGACATCGCCCGGTACACGAGCCAGGGTGGAATGGTATGGATATTCGGGCTGTAGGAGCCGCGGCGGGGAGCGTCGTGCTCGCTGCACTGCTCGTTGTCGGGTGCCGGCAGCACGAGGGCGCGCGCACACCGGCAGTGACAGGCAGTACGGAGCTTATCCGGCCCGGCGCAGCGCCGCCGGCCGTGCGGCATCACGAGCATGTTGCGGCAGGGGGTGTGCAGCCGCCGGGCGCGATCATCACGAATCCCTATCAGGGCGACGCCAGGTCGGCGAAGCAGGGCGAGGCGCTCTTCAGCTCGATGAACTGCGACGGGTGTCACGGAGGCGGCGCGACCGGATGGGTGGGGCCGAGCCTGGCGGACGGGCGCTGGCGCTATGGCGGGGCGGACGGGGAGATTTTCCAGTCCATCTGGTACGGGCGGCCGCACGGGATGCCGGCATTCGGCGGCATCGCGAACACGGAGGCAGTGTGGAAGCTGGTGACGTACGTGCAGTCGTTGCAGCCGCCGGAGGATGTGCCGACAGAGGCGTGGAAGTGAGAGTGGGGCCGGGACACGCCACACCCCGCAGTCAGCAGGGCGCGTGACGTATTCTTTCCGTTTACGCTTCGAGCAATCCGACATGCGAACTGTGTTCACCTGGGTTATTGCCCTGTCGCTCTCCGCGACGGCATGCCACAGTGCCACCGCACCGCGCGCCGACACGCGATCAGGAAACGGGACTCCTCCCGGCACGGCGCTCGACCTGCTTGTAGTGCGCGGACCGGTGACACCCGTGTGTCAAATCGACGAACCGTGCGACGCGCCATTCAGCGCACAGTTCTTGGTGCAGCAGAACGGCCGCGAAGTCACGCAGTTCACGACCGATTCGGCGGGGCATGCGCTCGTGTCGCTTGCGGCGGGAGCGTACACCGTGGTGCCCGGCCCGAATACACCGATCATCGCACCGCAGTCGCAGCGGCGCGCGGTCACCGTGCGCCCCGAGGGGATCACAATGGACACGCTGCGCTTCGACACGGGAATTCGGTGATGCCTGCGAGGTCCTCAGGAAAGCTGTGACGGTCCAATCCGGCCATGTCAAGTCGGCGTCGATGGTCAAAGCTGGTGGAGCACGCTGATAGTGGCGGTGGAGACGATTCAGGCCTATTGCGGCACCAATGCGGTCCACTGAGATTGCAGTTCACCCTCCAGTGCCGGTTATGGACAACTCAGGCTTTCGCATTATCGGTCGCGGCGTCTATTCGCTGCGTGAGGCATGTCGCCTGAGCGGAGTACCTGTGCGCCGGATTCGTCGCTGGACAGCCGGCTACAGGTATCGCGACAAGGAGCGCGTCCGGTATTCACCTCCGGTAGTCGGGGCAAGTCTCTCCGCGGAGCTAGGCATCCCTGCTTTGGACTTCGTGGATCTCCTGGAGGTGCGTTTCCTGAATGCTTTTCGGGAATACGGCGTGAGCTGGAACGCCATCCGGATCGCCTCTGAGCGGGCCCAGGAAATACTTGGGATTCACCACCCGTTCTCGAGTCGTCGCTTCAGCACCGATGGGCGCACGATCCTGGCTGAATTCGTGTCAGAAACGGGCGACGAGGTGTTGCTGGATCTTGTCCGACGACAGTACGAGTTGCGCCACGTCGTGAAGCGTTATCTCCATGGGGAGATCGCGTTCGACGGGTCGGATTCCCCGACACGCTGGTGGCCCGTCCAGAAGAGCCGGCGAATCGTGATTGATCCCCAGCGTGCATTTGGATCGCCAGTGGTCGATGCCGAAGGCGTGCCGACGCGAGTGCTTGCCGCAGCCGTGGCAGCCGAGGACTCCGTGGAAGTCGTATCCGAGCTGTTCGAGGTCGATCCAATCTCGGTTAGCGAGGCAGCAGAGTTTGAATTCTCCCGCCATGTTCCGTGAGGTTCTTCCTCGACAACTGTATCTCCGTCGCGATGGCACGTGCCATCGCAGAGCTGGCAAAGGCGCAGGGAATTGAGGTAATACACCTCTCGGATCGATTCCCTCGGGACACCACTGACGTTGAGTGGATCCGAGCGTTGAGGAAAGAGCAGTGGATCATCGTGTCCGGGGACACTCGCATTTCGAGAAATCCAGCGGAGCGAGAGGCATGGCTCGAGTCGAGATTGACCGCATTCTTTTTCGAAGAATCATGGTCCAGGAGGCGATTCTGGGTGCAGGCCGCTGAACTCGTGCGATGGTGGCCAGTGCTCCTCGAGACGGCAGGCACGTGCATGCATGGATCGGGCTACCTTCTCCCATTCAAGGGAAACACGCCCAAGCTGATCTACGGGCTGAAGGAACGCCAGCGCTGAAATTGCGTCAACCCACAGTAACCGGCGTCAACGACGTCGTGTCATTCCCGAAAATGTCGATGACCTTCACGGCCACCACGTAGCGGCCCGCCTTCTCGTACACGTGCGCCGCGCTCGTCATCTCCAGATTGCGATCTTTTCTCGTCCTGAAACTCTGCCACTCGTTCTCGAAGATGTAGCTGCCGGTCCAGCGCTCCTCGAACTCGATGAACTCGCTGGGGTTGGCCATGCCGGGGAGCATGCCTTCAACACCGAGATTTTTCGCCACCATGATGATTTCCCGCCGGCTCTCGTAATCGAAGTCCACGGCCCAGTAGTCCACCCAATCGGTCCAGTGCTTCGTGAGTACGTCCTGCGTGACGACGCCGTCTCTGTCCTTGCTCACCTTCATGAGCTGACCCTGCTCGCACACGACCTCGCTCTTGCCGGCCTTGAGCTCGGTGGTGATCGAGTCGACAAGCCCCTGGGTGTAGTAGACAGAAAAGTCGGTGAGCTCAACTGCCAGCGAGAGAGGATTGCGCGTGTCGAATCGCGGCGTGACCTCGATGTACGCAACGTCGTGAAAGCGTACCTGCCCTTTCTCGACGGCACGCTTGTCGAACACCTCCGGCGGAATGGTCTTCGGCGCGACATCGATGCCCTTACGCTTCGCCTCGTCGAGGACGGCGGGAAAGAGCCCCATCTCGAACTCGAACGCCAGGATGTCGACGCGTGTCGCGCCGCGCTTGCGGCACTCGGTGATGACTTCCTCCACGAACAGCCGGCCCACCGGGAGGTTGATCGGCCCGACGACGACGAGCCGTCCAGCGCATTTTCCCTGGAAGAACCCATTCTCCGGCAGCGACTCGGCCCGGTAGGCCTTGAGGATCAGGTCGCGGAACTCCTGCTCCTTTCGCGCGAGCGCCTGTTCCTTTTTCTTCCCCGTGAGACGGCCGCCGACGTTGAGGTACGCCTGGCGCTCGTAGCGGCCGAGGTTGAGGACCTCAAAGGCGCGGAACGGCTTGCCGGCGGTCTTGAGTTCGCGTTGCACCTGGATGAGCCGCTTCCGGGTGGTGTGGATGGCGAACTTGCCGAGATCTGTCGCGATCCATTTGCGGCAGAGCTTCTCGGCGACAGCGGCGGTGGTGCCGGAGCCAACGAAAAAGTCGGCGACAAGATCGCCTTCGTTGCTGCTGGCTTTGATTATACGCTCCAGCAGCGACTCGGGTTTTTGAGTCGGGTAACCGATGCGTTCGTTACCGACACCCGCGATAATAGAAAGGCTCCAAACGTCTCGACATGGTAGTCCTTTGGTTGGCTCATCGAGCGTGAGTTTACGCGTGCGTGTCTCGGGATCCAAGACCTGCGTATTTCCTCCAAACCTTTTCAGATAGCTCTCGCTCGGGTCTTCATATTCAATATGAAAGGGCCGTGCACGGCTGTTCGCATTCTTCGCATAGAACAAGAGGTCATCGTGCATTGCTTGCCAGTTCCGAGACGTCGATGGCCATCGACGGTATGACCATATAATCTGATTCAAGCAATTTCCCGTACCAAATACCTCATTCATTGCAAGGCGAAGGAATGCATTGACCCGCCAATCACAATGCACATAAATGCTCCCCTCCTCATGCATCAAATCCCGCATGAGGATGAGCCGCTCATAGATCATCGAGATGAACGAGTCCGCCCCCCGCCCCCACGTATCCCGATACGCGATCTGCTCCAGCAGATTCGGCTCTTTGTGAAACGTCTCCCCGCCGATCTCGATGTCCATGCTGAAGTCGGCGCCAATGTCGAATGGCGGATCGATGTAGATAAGCTTCAATCCTCCAGCGTCCTCGATCTGCCGGCGCAGCGCACCGCTCTTGAGCGACGAGAGAATCAGCTTGTTGTCACCCCAGATCAGTTTGTTCGTCCAGCCTTTAATCTGACGCCCGCCCAGATCGAGCCCAAGCTCCTCCGATTCGCGCGCTTCCTTGCGCGGCTCGTCCACGTGCTCAAGCGTCTGAAAGGGCAGGATCGCCGTGCACACCTCGCGCGTCTTCCCATTCCAGACCAGCTCCACCTCGCGCTTGTCGGCGAAGAGCATGAAGCGGTACCGGTCGGGAAGGGCCTCGCCGCGCTCGATCAGCTTGATCAGGTCGCGCTTCTCGGCGTCGGTGAGCTCGTACGTGCTCTCTGGTTTGCGCGCCACGCTCAGTTGCCGATCACGATCAGGTGCTCGCGGCGCGCGGCATCCGCCAGGCGCCGATCAAAGCAGACGAAGCCGTCGAGCGCTCCAGCCAGCCGGGATTGCACAATGAGGGCGGAGGCGAGCTGAACGGCGTCGCTGGCGCGCAGAACGTAGGTCACTAGGAGGTCGCGCGCTCGAGCGGTTACTTCCGGAGCCACCTCGATGGTCTCCCATTCGGCGAAGTCCACCAAGAAAGCCGCGATGCCGGCATCCCGGCGGGCGTTGGGGAGCGAGATCTCGCGCGCCATCCGCGCCAGCGCCGAAACCACCTCGACTTCGGCCAGCCGGCTGACGGCCACGCGTCCGTCCATCAGTTGACGAACGCGAGCGCCGTTCGGTTGATGCCCATATGCGGTGACGATCGCGCTCGAGTCGAAAAAGCGCGTCACCAGCTCTCGTCGCGCTCTTTGGAAACCAGCTCGGAGAGCGAAACGCCCTTGGGCAACCGAATCGGCTTGAACGGATGCAGCGGGCCACCCTTGCCCCGCGTGACGAGCCCTTCCGCCGCCATCTTTCGGAACGCTTCCTCTGTCGCATCGTCGGACGCATGGAGCGGTCTGAGCTCAGCCACCGGCTCGCCGCGGTCGGTGACAAGAATCGTCTCGCCGTTGCGCACGCGCCTGAGATAGGTGCCGAGGCGTGTCTTGAGCTCCCGCGACCCGACCTTCGTAGGACGTTTTGGCATGTGGTCATGATAACCACTTTGCGTCCCGCGCGCCATGCTCACCCCTGGTATTCGGTGAAGCTGCTCGCCAGCGCGGCCAGCGTCGTGGGCGTGTGCTGCTCGAAGCCTTTCTGGTCGATGTACAGATAGCGATAGCTCGGGCCGCCGGCCGCCACACTCGCCGCGGTCGCATCGGCGCACCATTGCTTCAGTCGCGCCATCTTCTGCGGCAGGTCGAGCTCCTCCCTCCCCTTGGTCTCGATGATCCAGACCGTGCCGCCCGCGTCGCGCACAATGAAGTCCGGCGTGTACGTGGACAGGTCCCCATTCGCCTTCACGTAGTCGAGCTTGAACCCGATGGCGAGGTAATTCTTGGCGAACGCCGCGACGTCGTTCCCTGGCCTGTCGAGAAATGCGGCGAAGGACAGTTCGTAGGCACCCGCGTTCGGCTCACCAACGGTCTTGGAAAACACGGACTTCATCGGATACTGAAACGGCCGGTGCTCCGTGCGAAACGGGCGCGTCTCCTTGAGCTTGATCCAGTCCTCGATCCGCGTCGTGCCGGATTCCTGGATCGTGAGCGCGTTGATCGCGGTCTTGAACGCGTCGAAGAGGATCTTTCCCGCATCCGGCTCGGACAGATTCCGCAGCACCACCGGGTCCTCGAGATCGACCGGCGAATCGGTGAACAGATGCCCGTGGATGAACGTCTTCACCTTGCCGTACAGGATGTCGTAACCGCCAACGAGGCGGAGCTCCTTGAGGAGCTGCCGCGCGAAGAAGGCGACGACAGACCGAAAGTCGGCTGGCCCTGCACCGTCCAGATGCATCACGTGGTGTACCTCGTCGTCCAGCATCGTCTTGAACACGATCTCCCGAGTCTGATCGGGCGTGAACGCCTTGAGCGGCAGCTTCACGTTGCCAAGCGCCGCCGGGTCGAGCGCGTCGAGATCCTTGAAGTCGCGATTGTACCGGCGCGTAAGCCGTGGCAAGGGAATGTCGAGGGCATCGACATCCTTGTCCGGATTGGCGGTGTCCACTTCAACCACAAGCGATTCCTCACGCCTCGCGCCGGCGCCCATGGGCACGTGATCGAACGTCACGCCCTCGCTCTGAATGGACTCCACGAATTCCATGAATGCAGGCGTCCCCATCACCGACACGACCTCGGCCGTGTCGGTGCCGAAGTACATCCGCCGCAGCCCGCGTCCCAGTGTCTGTTCCGGCAGGATATTGCTCTCGGCCACGTAGGCCCGCAGACCGACGATCGTCGTCACGTTCTTCACGTCCCAGCCTTCCTTGAGCATCAGCACCGAGACGATTGCCTTGAACTTGGAGTCCCAGGAATCGATCTCGTTGGACTGCTTTCTCAGCAGCTCGAGCTCTTCCCGATTCTTGCCGGATGCGGCCTCGGAGATTTCGCCGTTGTTCTTTGTGTGGATGACGAGCACCGCATCTTCGAACTCCGGGCATATCGTCTGCAAGTGGGCTCCGACGTCGTCACAATTGCGCGTGTCGTCAACCATCACGAACAGAACGGCTTTCCTGCCGAGCTTCTCATGCTCCGCGTAGCTCTTGCGCCATTCCTCCACTCCGAGTGCGAGATAGTCGGCGTACTTCTCATTGAAGAGCGCGCTTGTGCGCTCATGCAGCTTCGCCCGGCTGCCGGCGTCGGGGAGAACCGGATGCTTCACGACGTTCTGATAGATGGCTTCGACAAGCGGATAGTCCGAGACCGTCTGCACGAAGATCGCGCCGTTGTCGTGCCGGGGCGTTGCCGTGAGATCCACCTGCAGTGCAAGCCGCTCGTCCTTCTGCAACATTCGGTGATGGATGTTCTGAATGGACTTGAACCACGCCATCTTCGGATTGTGGATGTGGTGCGCCTCGTCGTTGAAGATCGCGAGCTCCTCGATTTCGCGTACGATCTCGCCGAGATCCGTCTTGCTGTCCGTGGTCCGGCCCGATGGCCTGGGCCCGAATGGGGCCAGGAAGTAGTTGCTCAAGTCGTCGTCCTCGAGCGACGGATCCGGCACGTCACTTAGGAAGACGCGATGCACGTTGGTGAGGAACAGGTTGCCGACGTCGCGAACGACGCGCACGTCGTCCTGAATGTGGAGCGTGAGCTGGAAATCGTCGCGCCAGTTCCGGCCTTCGTGGCCGTTCACGGGCAAAACAGGATCATTGAAGAAAATCCTCAGCCCGTCAAAGTCAGCGCGCAGCCGATCGAGCACGATGATGTTGGGAGCAATGACGAGAAAGTTCCGCGACAGCTCGGAGCCCTCTTCGTAGAGTTTGTGGAAGAAGCTCCAGGCGATGAGGAGGGAGAGCACCTTCGTCTTACCCGCGCCAGTGGCCATCTTGAGCACGTAGCGCGGCCAATCCTCAGGAAACATGCCGGACGAGACCGCTCCGGATGCGTCGAATCGCAGCAGGTCGAACTTGTCGCGGGCCTGGCGAACGTCGTAAAGCCAAATGACTGTCTCCACCGCCTCGCGCTGTGCGAAATAGTAGCGGAAGGGCGAGAGTGAGCCGTCGGCCTGCTCGACGAGGTGCTCTGTCTCGAACCACCAGCGAAGCAGGGCGATCGACGTTGCCGAGGCACCCGCGTAGCCGGCGCGGCGCCAGGCGAAGACGCCTTCGCGAATCCTGGCCACGAGCGGCGGGAGCAGCTTTTCGTACGCAGTGCTACGGAGTGCTTCGTCAGCAGGGAACCAGCGCTGATCGGGGATCAGCGGGGCATAGGGCGACTGCGGAAAGTTGGGGTGCAGGGCCACGGGTCAGCTGAGATTCGGGCGCATCATAATGCGACGCACAGGGCGGCGAACAGAAATCCAAATGGCCGGAAGGCCCGTGGAGCCTGTAGGTAGTGCCATGAACTTCTCGGCGAGTCTAGCACTAACGCAGGCCATGCGGAAGCACCGGATGCAGCCTGGATGCAGCGACCGCGGGGCGCGTCGATACGAAATTCGGTGACGCTCGTTACGGCTGGAACGCGTGCGCGAAAGACTCGACCGCCGTGCAGCTCCCTGCCCGCTCGCGCTACACGGCGATCAGTCGCCGTACCGGCGTCGCGACGGCTACGCGCAAGCTGGCGAGAATCTCCCTGGCCGCCGCTTCCCCGGTCTCGCAGCCGCCGTTCATGAATCCCTGCGATGCGAGCGAGCAGTGCTCGCCCGCAAAGAACAGCCGCCCCACCGGCTCGCCTTCGGCACCGCGAATCGAGGTCCACTGACCCGGCAGATATCCGGCGTAGCTGCCAAGCGTCCAGGGAAAGGTTGGCCACTGAAAGCGAACGGCCTTCATGCCGTCGTGCGCGGCGCGTGAGCCGGGGAAAATGCGATCGAGATCGGCGACCATGGTGCGCGCCTGATCTTCCGCGGTGCCGCGTCCCAGGTCGAGCGCGTGCGCGCCACCAGTGAAGTTGGTAAGGATGCCGGCGCCGCCGAGTCGCTCGGCCAGCGTGCGCGTAATGAGATCATTACCCAGGTGCACGTGAAAGCGCTCGTCGCTCGCGCCGTACATCTCGAGATCGGTTGCGGCCACCTGGATCATGGTGAGCATGTTGAGCGCGGACTGGCCATCGAGCGGCATGCCGTACTCGGTGGTGAACGCCACGTCGAGGAGTTCGCGCGCCCACCCGCTCACGCCGGCGCGGTCGAGCCACTCGGCGATGGTCATCCGGTCGAGCGCCTGCGCGCCAGACAGATTGTGGTACGTGGGGTCGAAGTCGTCGGGCCACGCCTTGCGGTCCACGCCGAGCTGCGCGGTCACGGGCGCCAGCGCGCGAATGACTTCGCCGGTCGTGCGGCGCGCGCCGCCGACCCACCACACATCGGCGTCGAATCCTGCGTCCGTCTGCCGCAGATCATCCAGCTCGATGCCCAGTTCCTGTGCCAGCGCCCGGATGCTCGCGTGATTGGAGTCAATGAGCTCACCGCCGAGTTCACACACCTGATCGTCAGCAAAGGCGTCGCGGAGCGAGAACATGCGGCCGCCCACGCGCTGTTGCGCTTCGATGATGCGAACCGGCACGCCGTGCTGACGCAGCCGATACGCGGCGGTGAGGCCCGCGATGCCGGCGCCGATGATGAGCACGGGCTCGACATCACGACGTGGTGCGGGGAGACCGGTGCCGCTGCCGCGACGCGGGAGGCACGCGTCGAGCGCGAGCGCGGCGGACGCAGCGGCGCTCACGGCAACGAATCTGCGGCGGGACATGGTGGCGCGTGTGTCGGCCGTTCGGGACACCGCGAGCACGCGATCGGTCACCTCATCCAGCGGCTCCTCGCGCGCCCGGGCGAGTTGCGCGACACGGAGCGACCGCTGCACCAGGCCAAAGAGGGGGCTGCGTGGCATGGCGCCTATGATGGCGCACTCGGCAGTGAAGTACCAGATGCCGATGACACGGCCTTCGGCGGTCACTCCGGAATGGCGTGAGAACGTCGATCAGAGGGCAGCACGCCAGGATGCCGCGCTCCCCATCCCACCACTGTCGTACGCGCCGCCTCAATGATACGCTTCTCCTCCCCTCACCCGTCTCTGGAGACCCGACGCGACTGGCCGCGATGAAATCCTCGAGAATGGTGCAGGTAGTTCCGATGGCGAAATCGTTCACCGCACGGAGGTCGGGAATGCCCGTCATACCAACCATCATGAGCTACAACGAATGGCTCAGCCGCACGAACCGGAAGAAGACACTCGGCAAGGGTGACAAGGCGCGCAGCGACGGGGATGGCGGCCTCCAGGCGGTGGATCGCATGGTGCAGGTGTGGGAGACGAGCAAGACTCCCGACATGCTTGAAGGACTCGGGATCGTGCTCAACGCCTGGGTGCGGAAGAAGACGAAGAACGGCACGCTGAACACCATTCGCGACCATGTGGGTGCCGTCAGCGATCTGACGAGTCAGGTCAATCAGGCGCGGCATCTCGTGGAACCGCTGCCCTTTAACGCGGCGTTCCCCGGCATTTTCATCGGGGCGGATACGTACCGCGGAAAGACCTGGGTGCCTGACGACTACATGGGCGAGACGAAGCAAGCTCTCCAGATGATCGCGAGCAAACCCGTCGGGGCGGCGCTGTTGAAGACCATCAGCGATAACTGCGGTGCGCACAAGAAAGTCGTGATCGATTTCGGATCGCTCGCGATGGCGGCTCCCGTGGACGACACGTCGAATGAATTCCGCCGCCTCATCCAGCTGCCCGTCGGGCTGGCGGGAGGTGAACAGGGTTTTGCAAAGAAGCTCCTGTCCAACATGAACATCGTCGTGGGCCAGTGGCTCGATGCTGACGGGCCTCGAGGATCGGTAAAGCGCTATGTAGGAGGCTCCGGGTCGAGCGCGGTGGTGACCTGGGATCACGCGTCGCCGGGCAACCCGCCGCGGCCGGCATTCATTGCGCTGGCGCACGAGCTCGTGCATGCCAGTCACTATCTGCAGGGCTCCTGCTATCGGGGCATCGGCGACGATCTCATGCCCGACGGCGACAGCGGCATCATGGAAGAGGAGATGCGCACCGTGGGATTTGGCAGGTACGCCACTGAGAGTCCCTCGGAAAACGCGATTCGGGCGGAGCACAACGAGACGCTCCGCACCAGCTACGTCACTGGATGGACCTGGTCAAAGGTACGGGCAACGCTCATCAATGAATGACTGGTCGAGCACACCGACGACCGACCGCGGAACGCTACTCCACCCGGCGCGCATCGAGGTCTACGACCGCTTGCACGAACGCGCCCGGGGCATCGAGGGCGAGGAAGTGTCCGGCATCCTTCACGACGCGCATGCGCGAGCCCGGGATAGCTCGATGATTGGCCTCACGCTCGGCGTCGCGGGACCAGTCGTGGTCGCCGTAGAGCAGGAGCACCGGCAGGACGATGTTCCCGTACTCGGCACGTGCTTGCTCCCAACTGGGCCAGTGACGCACGAGCTGCACGAACGCGCGCGAGTGGCCCGGTCGCTTCCCGGTTTCGTAGAGTTCCTGAAGCAATTCTGGCGGGAAGGAATTCTTCCGGGCTACGCCGCCCTCCAGAATGCGTTTGACCGCCGGTAATGGCGCGCGTCGCGTGAGCATGTCGCCGAGGATCGGCACGGCAGTGATGCCGAGCACCACGTTCGCCAGTGCGGAGCTTCGGCGCAGGCCGCGGCCGCGATCGTAGTCGTAGGGATTGACCGCTACCACGCCACGGACGCGGGGGTTGTGCCGCGCGGCGAGCAGCAGGGCGATCGAGCCGCCGATCGACTCGCCGGCCAACACGGCCTCCTGGATATTCAGCCGGTCCAGGAATCCCGCCACGGACGCGACAAAGAACTCCGCCGCGTAGTCCGCATCCGGTGCGTCCGCGTGGCCATGCCCAGGGTAGTCCAATGCGTAGACCCGGAAGTGCGTGGCCAGTTCCGGGATGACCTTCTGGAACATGTCGAGCTGCGTCCGCAGCGTGTGCAGCAGCACGACGGCCGGTCCGCTTCCCGCCACCAGGTAGCGGATCCGCATGCCGTCCACACTGGCGTAGTGGACCGGGATGTCCGGCGCCCAGGGGAGCGGCGCGGCCGATATCGGCTGCTCTGTCCAGCTTGCAATTTGTCCGTAGACAGCTTCTTTAGGGCCAGCGGCCTCTTGGGCGCCGGGAAGGCGATGCAAGTAACTGTATGGCATGGGGGGTCCCTCTCCCATGGTTGCGGCCGCCCTCGGCACCATCGGATGAGAGGGCCGAGGGGTGCGGCCGAAACACGTTCATCGCGTCCATCGCGCGCATTGGGCGGCTACCGGTCGGCGGCGAGCGTCGCCGGCGTGAGGCGCAGCTCGCCTGAGAGGTCGAGGTTAACGAGGTCCGCCGTCTGCTCA
>Ga0207652_10003786_pt1 | contig 12396 bp, 11 predicted proteins | sample KBSC63BmetaG_FD_184334 | JGI IMG/M metagenome (GOLD analysis project Ga0207652, IMG submission 184334) | Corn rhizosphere microbial communities from Kellogg Biological Station, Michigan, USA - KBS C6-3B metaG (SPAdes) (version 2) | ecosystem: Host-associated > Plants > Roots > Rhizosphere ... | reverse complement strand
GTCGTACTTCAACGGCGGGGACGCGGTGCACTACTTCCCGCGCGGCTCCTTCGGGTTCCCGCAGTCGCTCGGCTGCGTGGAACTGCCTTACACCGCGGCCAAGCAGGCCTACCCGTACCTGCCGTACGGAACGCTGGTGACCGTCACCGCCTAGCGCCGCTAGGCATGATCGTGGTAGTTCGCGCGCGTTATCACTGCACGGAATTACCACGAAGAAGAAAGTCTCCGCGATCAGGCGGGCCGGGGGCTGGTCAGGTCGGTTACCTCGACCTCGCTGGCCACGACGGCCCCGGCGGTCGCGCTAGCTCCCGGGCCAGCGGCGGGCACCGGGGCGCACGGAGCGAAGCGGGCGCGGACCGCGGGGTCGTGGCCGGCCACCAGGTGCGTGCCCGGCTGGGCGGCCAGCTGGGCCAGAGTGTCGTACGCGCGGTACATGGCGGGGAGGTCGGCGAGGATCGCGAAGGGGCGGTCCCGTTCGACCTCCTCGTAGAAGTGCAGGGCGTCGGAGGCGAGCACGGCGGTGCCGCCGTTCCCGGTCGCCACCGCAGCGATCAGCTGGCCGGGCGTGTGCCCGCCGACCTCGATCAGCTCGACGCCGGGGACCAGGGTGTGCTGGCCGGTGAAGAGCGTGAGCCGGTCCTGCTCGCGGGCCTGCCGCAGCAGCGCGATCTCCTCCGGCTCGCGGTGGGCGGCGAACTGCTCGCGGTCCGCAATCGGCGAGGTCCAGAAGTCGTACTCGGCCTCGGTCATGATCACCTGCGCGTGGGGGAACTGCCGGACGTTGCCGGTGTGGTCCCAGTGCGCGTGGGTGATCACGATCGCGGTGACGTCTTCCGGGGCGATGCCGAGTCCCGGCAGCGCCTCCGCGGGGGTCGTGAAGTGCACGCGGCGCCGGCGGTCGCCGGCCTCAGGGGTGAAGCCGGTGTCGACGAGGAAGACGCCCCGGCCGTCCCTGATCACCCAGAAGTAGTAGTCGATGTCCAGGTCGGCGTCCGGCTCGCCGTACATGTGGAAGTTGAGGTAGCTCTCTGCCCGCGTCGTGACCCGGTATCCGTACCTGACCGCGAGCACCTGCCGCGCCGGGTCGCCGGCTCCTGCCACCGCGCACCTCCTGTCCGCCTTGGCCGCCGCCGGTCACGGGCCGGCGTCATCCGCGGCTGTCCCCCGGCGGGAACGGGACGTCGCCGCCTCCGGGGATGACCGCGCTCACTGTCCGTCGAAAGCGTCCCGGTAGTGGTCCTCGTCGACTTCGTCTTCCCAGCTGGTCAGGCCGAGCGAGACGGCGGTGTGGCTGAGGAACGCGTCCGGCGCCGCGCCGTGCCAGTGGATCTCTCCCGGCGGCGCCCAGACCACGTCGCCGGCCCGGACCACGCGCCGGTCGCCGTCCTTGTTCTCGACCATGCCCTGGCCGCTGTTGATCAGCAGCGTCTGGCCCGCGGCGTGCGAGTGCCAGTAGGTGCGCGCCCCAGGCTCGAAGATCACGCTGTAGACCCGGACCTTACCCTCGTCCCCGTCATTGAGCAGCGCGTCCTGCATCGCATGCCCGGTGAACGTGGGCTTCGGCCCGACGTTGGAAGGCACGCCGTCCTTACGGCCCCGCTCGTACTCCATCGTGCTCCGTCCTTTCCTGCGCCTTCCTGGCGCCATCCCGTAACGCTAGACGCGGCCTCGGACCCGCGCCATAGGGGGTGGCACAAAATGTATGACAAACATGACGATGAAAGTCAGAGCATGTGTCACAGATCACGGTCCGCTGGTGAGGCCCCGAGGATCAGCGCAGCTGGTAGATCGTTACCGGCTTGACCGGGATGTCCTCAAGGACGGTCAGAACGGGGACGTCGTACGTCGCCAGGACGGTGAGTTCGGCGCGCGGGACGAAGGCGCGGGCCGGGTCCGCGGCGAGCACGACCGCGCCGGCGGCGCGGGCCGCCTGGAGGAAGCGGAGAGCCATGGCGGCCAGGTCGCGCTGGTAGAAGACGTCGGCGGCGAGGACGACCTCCGCGTCGACCGCGGTGGCCGCGGCCAGGTCCACCGACCGCGGCGTGACCTGGGGCGTGTCGTTGGCGGCGGCGTTGAGTGAGATCGCCGCCAGGGCGTTCTCGTCGATGTCGCCGGCGGTCACCGCGAGCGCGCCCGCCTTCGCGGCCGCGATCGCCACCAGACCCGAGCCGGAGGCCACGTCGAGCACCCGCCGCCCGGCGACCGTGTCCCGATGGTCGAGGACATAGCGGGCAAGACCCTGGCCGCCCGCCCACGGAAACGCCCAGAACGGGGGCGCGTCGCGCGCGGTCCGGCCCCACACGCCGAACGGCTCGGCGGCGGTGCGCAGCGTGACTTCTGGGACGAAGGGGACCGCGGCCGGCTCGGTCGCGGACCGGACGAGGGCCTCGGTCTCGGGCGTCATTGGCAGAGCGTAGGCCAGAGGGCGGAGACACGAACTCGTTCGGGAAGATCTTTGTCCTGTTCGCCTTTATTGAGTAGTTTTTTCTGGCACGCAAGGGTATAAACGAAAAGACTTGAGATGTTCAGCGCGGGGAGGCGGGATGGCGGAGCAGCCGTACCAGTACCGGCGCCGGGATCTTGCCGAGCCTGACTGGCGGCGGCTGCCCGGCTGGGCTGGGGTGACACGCGAGGAGTGGGAGTCGGCGCAGTGGCAGCGGGCGCACTCGGTGAAGAACGCGCGGCAGCTGCGGGACGTGACGGGCGGCGCGCTGTCGGAGGCGTTCCTCGCGGACCTGGAGCGGGACCAGCGCGAGCGGGCGACGATGTCGATGCTGCTCCCGCCGCAGATGGTGAACACGATCGCACCGACGGTGGCGGCCTCGGCGGCGGAGTTCACCGACGCGTGGTACGCCGACCCGGTGCGCCGGTACATGCTGCCGGTGTTCAGCGACCGGCAGGCGCAGTGGCCGTCGCACCCGCGCGCGACGCGGGACTCGCTACACGAGGCGGAGATGTGGGCTGTCGAGGGGCTGACCCACCGCTACCCGACCAAGGTGCTGGCGGAGATCGTGCCGACCTGTCCGCAGTACTGCGGGCACTGCACCCGGATGGACCTCGTCGGCAACCCGACCCCGTCCTACGACAAGCACCGCTTCACGGTGACGCGCGACGACCGCTTGTCCATGATGCTGTCTTACCTGCGGTCCACGCCGTCCGTGCGGGACGTGGTCGTGTCCGGCGGCGACGTGGCGAACCTGCCGTGGCCGCGCGTCGAGGCGTTCGTGACGGCGCTGCTCGAGATCGAATCGGTGCGCGACATCAGGCTGGCGACCAAGGCGCTCATGGGGCTGCCGCAGCACTGGCTATCCTCCGATGTGCTCGCGGGGATGAACCGGCTGGCCGCCACCGCCCGGTCGCGGGGGGTATCCCTCGCGGTGCACACGCACGTGAACGCGGCGCAGTCGGTGACGCCGCTCGTCGCCCGGGCCGCGCGGGCGCTGCTCGACGCCGGGGTGCGGGACGTGCGCAACCAGGGCGTGCTGCTGCGCGGGGTGAACGACTCCCCCGCCGGGCTGCTCGACCTGTGCTTCGCGCTGCTGGACGAGGCTAGCATCACCCCGTACTACTTCTACATGTGCGACATGATCCCCGGCGCTGAGCACTGGCGGCTGACGCTGAGTGAGGCGCAGGCGCTGCAGTCGGCGATCATGGGGTACCTGCCCGGGTTCGCGACGCCGCGCGTGGTCTGCGACGTGCCTTACGTCGGCAAGCGCTGGGTGCACCAGGTCTCCAGGTACGACACCGAACTCGGCATCTCCTACTGGACGAAGAACTACCGCACGGCGATCGAGGCCGACGACCCGGTGGCGCTCGAGCGGGAATACCCCTACTACGACCCGGTGCACCTGCTGCCCGAGGTGGGCCAGGCCTGGTGGCGCGGTATTGCCCGCGGGGGGACGACCTCCGTGCATCCCCCGCGCACGGAAGGGCTTCGCCCCTCCATCGCCTAACCGCGCCGGCGTGGGGCGCTGCGGCCAGCCGGTCCGCAGCGCCGGGGAGAGGACCTCGCCGGCCGCCTCCACCAGCAGGGCCATCTCGTAGGAGATCAGCTCGGTGTCGCAGTCGGGCGAGGCGAGGACGCAGAGGCTCGACCCGTCGCTGATGGCCTTGACGATCATCAGCCCGCCTTCCATCTCGACGAGCGCCTGGCTCGGCCGGCCCGCCTCGAAGATCCTGGCCGCGCCCTCCATCAGGCTGGCCAGTCCGGACGTGATGGCCGCGAGCTGCTCGGCGAAGTACGCGGGGATCTCCTCCGACAATGACAGCGGCACGCCGTCGGCGGAGACGACGGCCGCGTGGGCGACGTCGGGCACGCGCGCGGTGAAGTCGCTGACGAGCCAGTTCAGGTCCTGACGGTACGCGTAGCTCAACTCAAGGTCCCCTCTCCAGCGCGCGGCGGCTGGCCACCGCCGCCTTGCCCTTCCGCCGCCCGGCGCGTTCCGCGTTGGAACCCGGCGAGGCGGCTACGTGCCTGCTCCGGTGAACGCCGCGGCGACACCGCATCCCTGTTCGGCGATCCGGGGCCGGTCCCCTGCGGACGGCTGCTGCCCGGTGTCCTGGTCGGAAGTCCGGCGTGGCCGCCTGCGGTGCCGGTTCCACCGGCTCCCGGCGGCGTGTTGGCCCTGGGAACGCGCACCGGCAGCCCGGTGGCCGTCCGTTCGGCGCGGGACGGCTCGCCGAACGTGCCGACCGGGTCGGTAACCGTGCCCCGGTCCGCTGACAAGCCGACGTCCTGGCCGCCCAGGGTGCCGACCGGCGCCCGGCCCGCGCCGTCGTGGCCGCCGCGGAACCAGCCCGACGCCGTCCTGCCCTCCAGCGCGGGGTTCCCGACGCCGCTGCTGTTCGCGTGGCCGCTGCCGAGGCCGCCCTCCCCGCCTGGCATCAGGGCGACGGCCTCCCCCGCCAGGGCCCGCGCTCGCAAGCCGGCCGGCTGCGCTGACCAGTTGCTCGTGCCTGAGCCGAGCCCGCCGGCCCGTTCGATCACGCTGTCCGGCAACCAGACCAGGGCCGACAGTCCCTGCGGTGGCGCCGACCGCAGCCGGACTCGGACCCGGTGCCGCTCCGCGAGCCGGGCGACGGCGAACAGGCCCATGTGCCGAGAGACCGACACGTCGATTGTCGGCGGGTTGTCGAGCCGCCAGTTCATGTCCGTGAGCCTGGCATCGGAGACGCCGATGCCCCTGTCGACGACCTCGAGGAGCACGCCGCCGCTGGTCAGCTCCTTCATGCTGACGTGGACCTGGGTGTCTTTCGGCGAGAAAGTCGTGGCGTTCTCGATCAGTTCCGCGAGCAGGTGCACGATGTCCGAGACCGCCTGGCCGATGACCGAGACGCCCGGCGGGATGTTCAGCGAGACTCGGTTGTACTGCTCGATCTCCGAGGTCGCAGCGCGGGCGATGTCGGCGATGGGTACAGCGTCCGACCACTTGCGGGTGTTCTCGTGCCCGGCGAGCAGCAGCAGGTTCTCCGAGTTGCGGCGCATGCGGGTGACCAGGTGGTCCATGGAGAAGAGGCTGCCGAGCCGGTCCGGGTCGTCCTCGTTTTGCTCCAGGGTGTCGATCATCCGGGCCAGCCGCTCAATGAGCGTCTGGGAGCGGCGCGACAGGTTGACGAACATCGCGTTGAAGCTGGAGCGCAGCAGCGCCTGCTCGCCCGCTAGCCGCACCGCTTCCGAGTGCACCTGGTCGAACGCGCGGGCCACCTGGCCGATCTCGTCCTGCGAGGCCACGTTGATCGGCGCGACTTCCATGGACGAGGCGGATTCCGGGCTCTCCGATAGCAGCCTGACCCGCTCGGGAAGCTGCACCGAGGCGATGTCAAGCGCGCCCGCGCGCAGCCGGCGCAGCGGAAGCACCAGGGACCGGGCGACCAGGAGGGCCAGCAGGAGAACGACGAACAGCACGGCCACAGTGATGACGATGTAGACGAGGGCGGACTGCTGCGCGGACTGCTGGAGTTGAGTGGCGCGGTCGACGATGTTGCCCGCGACAAGGTTCTCCGTTTTCTGCAGCGCGCCCAGCTTGGCGCCCATGCCCTGGTCCCACGCCTTCTGGAGCCCGGCCGCCGCCTTCTGAAGCCCGTCCTTCGGGGTGATCCCCTGCACACCGGTCACCTGGTTGGCGATGATCGGCGTGAGCGGGAGGCCGAGGCCGCCGCCGTCGGCGACGACAAGCTTCTGGCCGCTCGGGCTCGTGGGCGGGTTGCCGCTCGCGTCGTCGAAGATGCCGGTCTCGAGGTTGTCCGTCATCGTCTCACTGGCGAGCTTCGTTGCCTCGGGCCCGAGCAGGGCGTCGAAGAGGGCGCTCTCCGGCTGGGTTGCCGTACTCTGGAACGCCCCCAGGTTGTTCAGCTCTTGCTGGTTGGCGACCCGGAGGTTCGACTCCGTGTTGAAGTCGAGGAAACCGGCGGTGAGACCGAAGTTGGACTGGCCGACCGTCTGCACCTCGCTCATCGTCAGCACTTCGTCGAGCAGCGCCTGCTCCTGCGCCACGTCGTCTTTGGCAAGCGACAGCGAGTTGAGCGTCTGCACGTCGCTGGTCAGCTGGGTGTCGGTGACGCCGAGCGCGACCTGCTGCTGGAGGGTGATCATGTTGCCGATGATGGCCGCGTAGTCGGCGAACACGGCGCTGGGGTCCGACGCGGTTTGGGCGAGGCGCTGCAGGTCCGAGGCGCTGGTCGGGCTGACGGCGTTGTTCACCGTGGACGCGTCGGTCTGGACGGTGGCGGGGAAGCCGCCGCCCGCGATCGCGCTCAGCTGCCCGCGGACCGGGTCGAGGTCGTTGCGCGTCATGGCCTGCAGCGTGGGCAGCGACGGCGACGGCGTCCCGCCGAGGAACACCACCAGCGTGGCGTCGCGCTCGTTCTGCAGGTCGCTCACCACGCCGGTGAGCTGCACGCCGAGCTTGGCCAGCTGCTGAGTCCGGCTGAACTGCCTGGCGCTGCCTTCCGCGGCCGCGACCCGCAGCCCGCCGAAAACCAGCCCCATGAGGAGGGCGGCCACGATGACGGTGAAAAGCCGTCGGGCCACGGGCCAGTCGGCCAGGGTCAGGTTCGGCTGCTGTTTCTGATTCCAATCGGCGTCCGTTGATTTACCCGCCCGGTGGGCAGGTGGAAGCGCGCGTGGTCGTATGCTCGCACCATGGGTTCCCATTAATCAGTCCTCGCTGAAAGAGCGATCTTTACGCACGCCGCCGTGCCACAGACAGAGCCGGGCGCGATAAGCCTCACGATTAGCCGCCGCTGCGAGCACTACCACCACTTGTGCTGTGAATACCTTAATGCTTCTATCGGTGCTATATCGGGCAAGCTTCGACTACTGGTCATTATGTTGTTATATGAGGAATTGAGCTTCTCAGCTTCTTCTGTAAATACTTCAGATCTTCTTAACCGTAAACATTTCAGATCTTCTTAACTGCGCCACCGAGGTAAAGCTCGCCGATTTCCGGGTGCTCAAGTACCTCCCGGCCCGTGCCCGCCAGCCGCACCGTGCCGTTCTCCATGACGACGCCGTGATTGCTGAGCTTGAGGCCGGCCCGCGCGTTCTGCTCCACGAGCAGGACGGTGGCGCCGTTGGCGTTCATCTGCCGGGCGGCGCCGAACACCGACTTAAGCACCAGGGGCGACAGGCCCATCGAGGGCTCGTCGAGCAGGATGAGCACCGGGTCGAGCATGAGCGCGCGGGCGAACTCCACTAGGCGCTGCTGACCGCCGGACAGCGAGCCCGCCTTCAGCTGCGCCCAGCCACGCACCTGGGGGAACAAGTCGTAGACGGCGTCGATCCGCTGACCGACCTTGGCGCGGTCCCTGATCGTGTAGCCGCCGAGGTCGATGTTCTCGTGCACGCTCATGTCCCGGAACAGGCTGTGGTTCTGCGGCACCTGGACCACGCCCAGGTCGAGGATCTGCCGCGGTGACTTGCCGTTCAGCTTCTCCCCGCGCAGCGTCACCGTGCCGAGCCGCGGCCGCAGCAGGCCGCTGATCACCCGCATGACCGTGGACTTGCCCGCCCCGTTCGGCCCCACCACGCAGGTGATGGCGCCCTCGGGGGCCCCGAACGTGACGCCGCGCAGCACGTCACCGCCACCATAGCCCGCCACCACCCCGTCCATGACAAGCAGCGGCTCGCTCATCGGCCCTCCTCCTCGTCAAGGCCAGCGTCTTCATCCAGGTCAACGCCGAGGTAGGCGTCGAGCACGCGCTTGTCCGTCCGTACGATCCCTGGCGGCCCGCTCACCACGGCGGCGCCCGACTCAAGCACGGTGATGACGGAGCACAGACCCATCACGAACTCCATGTTGTGCTCCACGATCAGGAACGTCCTACCCTGCTCGGCGTTGAGCAGCCGGATGCGGTCGGCGATGAGGTTGATCAGCGTCGGGTTCACCCCGCCGGCCGGCTCGTCGAGCAGGATCACCGCCGGGTCGGCGACGAGCACGTAGGCCAGCTCGAGCAACTTGCGCTGGCCGTAGGACAGCGAGCCGGCCAGCACGTTCGCGTGCCGCTCGATGCCGACGAACTCAAGCAGTTCGAGCGCGTGCCGACGATGGTGGGTCCAGGCGTCCCGGCCGAGCCAGGCGAGCAGGTTCCTCGGCCGGTCCTTGGCCTGGGCCGCGATCAGCATGTTCTCGATGACCGTGAGCCTGGGAAAGATCCTGGTGAGCTGGAAGGTCCGGCCGATGCCGGCGGCGAACACCTTGTCCGGCGCGAGGCCGGTGATCGCGCGGCCGCCGAACAAGACCTGGCCGGCGTCGGGGCGCTCGTAGCCGGTGATGACGTTGAACAGGGTCGTCTTGCCGGAGCCGTTGGGCCCGATCAGGCCGGCGACCGTACCCTCCTCGACCTCGATCTCGGCACCGTTGAGCGCCTGGACGCCGCCGTAGGCCTTCATGATCCCCTCGGTGCGCAGCAGCGCGGTCACCGGGCATCTCCCGAACTCACAGAGGATGCGGACGACGCGGACGACGCCGGGCCGATCGTGGTCGCCGGGATGACCGCCGGGCGGCCCCGTGTCCTGATCTTGGTGATGAACTCGCCGCCGGTCGGGACGATGCCGCGCGGCATGAACAGCACGACGAGCAGCAAGATCGCGCCGATGATGACCTCGCTGATCGACCCGCTGAACGCGGGCTGCGTGTTCATCCACTGCGTCAGCGGCTCGATAATCAGCGCGCCGAGCACCGCGCCGCTGATCGAGCCGAACCCGCCGAGGAAGACCATCAGCACCAGCGTGAGGTCGAACAGCGGGTTGAAGCCGGTCTGCGGATGGACCTGGTTGAGGTAGTAGAACCAGACGGCGCCGATGATCGCGGTGATCGCGCCGGAGATCGTGAACGCGGCCAGCTTCACCCGCATGGCCTTGACGCCGAGGCCGCGCGCCCGGTCCTCGTCGTCCCTGATCGCCCGCAGCTGCAGCCCGAACCGGGAGCGCCCGATCAGCCAGGCGACGACGACTGACCCGACGGTGCAGGCGAGCGCGATGTAGTAGAAGTTCTGGTTGTACGGCACCGGCGCCCAGCTCAGGAACGGCGAGCCGAGGCCGCTCGAGCCTCCGGTGAACCAGAAGTTGAACGCCATGAGCTGGAAGATGAAGAAGACCGCGATGGTGACCACGATGAACGTGTGCCGCCGCACTCGCAGTGCGATCAGCCCGAACGGAATCGCGATGGCTGCCCCCACCGCGCCGCTGAGCGGTAGCAGTTCGAAGACGCTGGTGCCCTGGACGTGCCAGTCCCGTGCCGCGACGCCCATGGCGTAGGCGCCGCTGCCGTAGAACACCGCCTGCCCGAGCGAGATGTAGCCGGTGTTGCCCGCGAAGATGTGCCAGGCGACCGCGGCGGTGGCGAAGATCAGCGCGAGTATGCCGTAGTTGGTGACTGCCGGGTTGGCGAAGACCTGGGGAAACAGCACCGCCAGCACAAGCAGGACGATCAGGCCGCCGCCCTTGACCAAGGTTTCCATCCTCACTGTGCTCGCACCGCCTTCCGGCCGAAGAGCCCGGTCGGGCGGTAGACCAGGACGATGACGAGGGCCGCGTAGTACACGGCGACCGCCCAGGTAGGCTGCCAGATGGTCACCACCGACTCCATGGTGAGCATGAAGACCGACGCGCCGAGCGCGCCGCCGACGCTGCCAAGGCCGCCGAGGATGACGATGGACAGCAGCCGGGAAATCAGGTCGTAGCCGCTGTTGGCGTTGAACGCGTTGGTCGCGCCGAACACCACGCCGCCCGCCGCTGTCACCGCCACGCCGATGCCGAAGGTGAAGGCGGCGACCCTGTTCACGCTGATGCCGACGAGGCGGGCCGCCGTCTCGTCCTGCATGACGGCGCGGACGCTGCGCCCGAACCGGGTCCGGTACAGCAGCACGTAGACGACCGCGACGAGCGCGACCGCGAGGATGAACCCCCAAATGTAGACCCAGCCCACGTAGAAGCCGAGGATGTGCACGCTGCTGTTCACGTACTTCGGTGAGATCTGCACGTTGTCCGCGCCGTAGATCTTGAAGAGTATGCCCTCGATGATCAGCGCGACCGCGTAGGTGACGAGCAGCGTCATCGACGTCCGCTCGCCGCCGCGCAGCCTGCTGATGAACGCCCAGTGGATCACCACGCCGATGATGAACATGGCGGGGATCGTGATGAGCAGCCCGAGGAACGGGTCGATCCCCGCCTTGGTGAACAGCGAGTACGAGAGGTAGGCGCCCAGGATGACCAGGACACCCTGGGCGATGTTGATGATGTCGAGCACGCCGAAGATCAGCGTCAGGCCTACCGCCATGAGGGCGTAGACGCCCCCGACGAGGATCCCGTTAACGATGGCCTGGGTTATCTCCCGTGCCATTAACCACTCCGTCCTGGTCGGTCTCGAACGTTTCCCGGCGGACCGGGCTATTGGTAACTGGCTAGCTCATCTGGCCCAGGCCGGCTTCGTGGCGATGATCGGCACCGAGACGCCACCCGTCGGAAGCACCTGGACGTACTTCGAGCCGTTGTTCTGCCACTGGAAGACGAACGCGGCGGCGCTTGAGTTCTCACCGAGCGAGTCGAACTTCACGGTGCCCTGCACGGTCTGCAGCGTGACCCCGCTGTGCAGGTAGGAGATGATCTTCGCGTTGTCGACGCTGCCGTTGGCGGTGATCGCCTGCTGGACGACCTGGCCGACCGCGTAAGCCTCGGCCACGTCCGCGTTGACGCCAGAGGCGGACCCGCCGTACTGCTGTACGTACTCGCTGACCATCTTCTGGCTTTCGGCGTTGTTGTAGCTGGGGTACCAGCCGTTGGGCACCATCATGCCGGTGGCGTTGCCCGCGCCCACTGCCTTGGTGAAGGCGGCGCCCTGGTCGGGGCCGGCCGCCGCGATGAACATCTTCGGCGTGAAGTGGTCCTGCGCGAACTCGGACATGAACGCCGCCACGGTCGGCACGTCGGTGGAGCCGAGCACCACGATGTCCGGCTTCTTGGCGGCCACGTTGTCGGCCTGCGGCTTGTACGACGAGGACTCCTCAGGGAAGACCTTGCTGTACACGACCTGCACGCCCAGCGCCTTGAGCTTGGCCTCGGCCAGCTGCACCGGCGGGCTGGCGAACGGGTCGTCGGCCGACGGGAAGGCGGCGGTCAGCGTCTTGTCCTTGGCCGGCCCGAGCGACTGGATGTAGCTCACGAACGGCATGAGCTCTTCCGCGACCGGCAGCGACACGTCGAAGGTGTTGTGGTCGGCCTGGTTGGACGGGGTGTCGAACACCGACGGCGCGCCGCCCGCGCCCTCGACGAACGCGTACCCGTTGCGCGCCGCGACCGCCGAGGCGGGCCCGGTCAGCAGCGAGGAGAACGGCCCGAACGTCAGGTCGACGTGGTCGGTGTTGATCAGCGTCTGGTAGTTGGTGACGACCTGGTTGGGGTCGCTCTTGTCGTCAAGGACCGTCAGCTTGACCTGGCGGCCGAGGATGCCGCCCGCCGCGTTGACGTCCTTAACCCATAGGTTGTAGCCCTTCTGGAAGGCCTGGCCGTCGGTGGAGAAGTCGCCGGTCAGGGAGAGGGAGGCGCCGATGGTGATCGGCGCGGAGGACGAACCGCTCGCCGCCCCGCTCGAGGTGGTGCTCACGGCCGAACTGCTGCTACTGCTACTGCTGCATGCGGCAAGAACGCCGACGCTGAGCGCGACGGCGCCCAGCGCGGCAGCGTTCTTGGAGAACCAGGGGAGGTTTGCGCCCACGCCCGGTTCCTCCTTCCTCATCGCTCATATTGTTCGGGGTCGAGCTCCCGGATGTCCCGGGGCCCGTTTTCGAGAGTTAACCAGCGGGTTTCACGCGCCGTGCGATAAACACGGCAAAATGCGCGCCGCCGTGACAAGCTCGGCGCGCACACAAAGAGGCAACAATCGTTTGCATGAGAGATTG
>Ga0207652_10003781_pt1 | contig 12399 bp, 9 predicted proteins | sample KBSC63BmetaG_FD_184334 | JGI IMG/M metagenome (GOLD analysis project Ga0207652, IMG submission 184334) | Corn rhizosphere microbial communities from Kellogg Biological Station, Michigan, USA - KBS C6-3B metaG (SPAdes) (version 2) | ecosystem: Host-associated > Plants > Roots > Rhizosphere ... | reverse complement strand
CAAACCGTGTTCGTCGGCAATCGCCTGCAGCTCGTCAATGGGCGCCGCGCGGCCCCACAGATGCACACCAATGATGCCGCTGGTGCGCGGCGTGATCATGCGGCGCACGAGATCAGGATCGAGATTGTGCGTGTCCGGATCAATGTCGGCAAAGACCGGCGTGATGCCTTGCCAGTACAGCGAGTGCGCGGTGGCCACGAAGGTCCACGAGGGCACGATCACTTCGCCTTCTAGGTCCAATGCCCGAATGGCAATTTCCAGCGCGATCGTGCCGTTGCACATCGCCACGCAGTGCTTTACGCCCAGGTGAGCCGCGATACGGCGCTCGAATTCCTGTACCACCGGGCCATTGTTGGTCAGCCAGTGGCTATCGAGGATTTCGCCGACATGCCGCATGAAGTCATCGCGGTTGACGATGTTGGGCCTGCCGACATGCAGCGGTTCGGCGAACGCTGGCTGCGCACCGTGGATGGCAAGGTCGGCCTTGCTGCGGATGATCTTGTTCGGCACGGCGGATTCGATCTGGCTGGGGCTGTCCGGCATGGCGCGAAGCGTAGCGCAACTCGAAGCGACGGACCGGTTACGGGGGGTAATAATCAGTGTTTCAGTGGGGGGCCGCCCCGCTCGGCTTGCTCTTCCAGAATGGCTATCTGCGCATCCAGCCGGCCCAGGTTGTCCAATCGCCGAAGGGCGTCAATCTGACGCACCGCATCCTGGGTCATGCCATGGATGGCAAGCCAGTGCGTGAGCTGGATGCGGTAGGCTGGTTCGCTCGGGGCCTTTTGCACCGCCTTGCGCATGGTCTGGATCGCCAAGGCGTCGTCGTGCAACAGCTCACTGGCGAAATTGGCATAGGCCGAGTAAAGCCGCGCTATCGCATGGGGGCGCGACAGCGCAGCCTCGAATGCACGTTGCAGTGGCGCGGTATCGAAGTGGCAGTCGTTCTTGACGCGGCATTGGGTCAGGGAGATCAGCGCCGAAATATCTTCCTGCGTGGTCGGCTGGTTTCGCAGTTTGGCGATCATCTGGTTCCACGCCGCGGCATCATTGGCCTTGCCGTCATGGCTGGCGATCATGATCATCGCCTGCTCCGGCAGCGTGGAGGAGCCGGGGATCGAGCCGGCGAGGTGCAGATAGAACTTCGATTTTTCCAGCGCCGGACCGGGCTCATAATCCGACGCGATGATCAGCAGTCGGCCGGCCTCGTAATTGGCGCGCGGTGAATCGGGATGGCGATTGGCTTCACTCAGCGCCAAGCCCAGTGGGTTGGACCAGTCCTGCGCGCGCAGGTACGTCACGCCCGCGCACCACATCAACAGCACTGCAACCAGGGTGCCGCGCACGATTGGCAGCACGATTGTCCGCCGCAATCCGAGCAGGATCGAGAACGCCGCCAGCAGCACGCCGATGGAGGCGAAGTAATTGCGATGCTCGTAGACCAGTTCTAGCGGAATGATGGTCCCGGTCAGCAACTGCGCGGCGAAGAACCACAGAACGCCGAGCGAGATCAGCGGCCGCCGCTTGCTCAGCCAAATCGCAAGGCCGAACAGTGCGGCGAGAAACAGGATTGCCGGCAGAGTTGTCCAAGGTAAAAAAAGCCCGGTCGAGAGCAGCATCTCGTCGTGGTACAGACTCAGTGAAACCGGATCGGGGAACAGCGTCCAGCGCAGATACTTCACCAGCACGCGCGCTTCGGTCAGCAGCCGCTCGCCAAGGGTGAAGCTGCGGCCGTCCCATGCCGCGGCGCTGAGCACGCCCGGCAGAATGCGCGCGAGGCCAATGGCTGCGGGCAGGAAAAGCACAAATACATACAGCGCCCCAATGCGCCAATCGCGGACGGCTTTACGAGACGAAAAGCCGAGCAGCGTGCATTCCACAACGAAGGCATACACCGGCAACAGCACCGCCGACTCTTTGGAAAGCAAACCAATGCCGGTGCCGAGCACCAGTCCGAGAGTGGCTTGCAAAAGCCCGGTTCGCTGTCCACGGACATCATCGGCGGCGAGCATTCGACGGCGGCCGCGCAGATAAGCCCACAGCCCAGCCAGCACGAACACCTGGCACAGGCTTTCCATGCGCTGCACCACATACAGCACCGCCATCAGGTTGATCGGCAACAGCAACCATGCCGCGGCAATCAGCAGCGAGAGCCGATCAGCGGCGGCTTCGTCGATGACTTGTTCGCCTCGCCGCGCGCGCCATGCACGAAGCAGCTCACGGATCATGGCGTACAGCAGCAGGCCATTGAGCAGATGGATGCAGATGTTGGTGACCTTCATCGGGAGAGGATAGGAGCCCGAGAAGAACCAGTTCGCCGCGAATGTCAGCGAGGCAAGCGGCCGGTGGAAAGTGCTTGCGGGCGAGGACCACGCTGCACTGGCCCAGTTGGCGAGCGTAGAACGGGTGACATGCACGCCGACGTTGTCAACGATGTTCGGAAAATCGTCGAATACGTAGCCGCCATAAACGCCGGGCCAATAGACCAATGCGGCCAGCACCAGCGCGGCAGCCAAAAACAACCAGTGCAGTGGTTTGACTTTCACAAAGGGCTCACCACGATTTGCAAGAGGTCGGCTCGGTCTATCGGTTGCGCGGCCGCATGCGAGCGGCCACTGAGCCCGTTGGTTTGGGTGTGATCGTTTGACTTTTGATCTCCGCTTCCAGCTCGCGCAGGCTGCGTTGATAGTTCGAATTGCGCGGCTCCAGCAAAACTGCGCCCGCCAGCAGATTCCGGGCGAGTTTCAAGTCGCCGAGCACTGAAACGGCGTAGTTGGCGTATAAAATGAGAATCTGAGGACTCTTTGGACTCCTCTGGATCGCGATCAGATATAGCGGAACCATGTTACTCGCGTCAGGCGCGCAGACACGCTCGATCGTGCATTTGGTCAATGTGTCAATCGCGATCAGATCCTCCGGACCGAAAGGTTGATGGCGCAGTTTGTATTGAATCGCCATCCACCAAGCGGGATCTACCTTGACCGCCGGCCGGGTTCTATAGGCCGTATAGATCAAAGTTTCCTCGGGCAGAATGCTGGCGCCAGGCATTTTTGCCGCCTGCTTGAGCGATGCCATTCCCATCGCCAGCAGTTTTGAGTCGCCGCGATATTCGCTCATGCCGACCAAGGTATAACCAAGCTGAAAACGGGCGCGCGCCGAGGCGGGATTTCTTTCTGTTTGCGACCAGGCCAGGCGCAGCGGATTGCTCCAGTCCGCGACACGCAAAGAGGTCGTGCCCGCATAGAAAATCACCAGTATCAGCAATAACGCGAACCTCGCGCGCACGGTCGTCCTGGACGATTTCATTGAGGCGATTGCGGCAAAGAAGGCGAGCAGCAAACCAGCCGATGCAAAATAATTGCGGTGCTCGAATACCAGCTCCAGTGGTATCACCGTGCCGGTCATTACTTGTGCCGCCAGGAACCAAGCGATGCCGAGAGCCACCAGCGGCTTGCGCTTGCGCAGCAGAAAAACCAGCCCGATCGCGCAGAGCACTCCGACTATCGCCAGCAGCGTCCATGGCGGGCTCAACAAGCTCCGGGAGATCGCCATGTCATCGTGATAGAAGCTCAACTGGTTCAAGCTCGGGAAGAGCGTCCAGTGCATGTAATCGATGACCACGCGGGGTTCGGTCAACAACCGCTGTTCGAGATTGAAGTCGCGAATCGCCCAGATTGTCGGCTTCATCACCCAATGCAGGATTCCAACTGTTCCGGTTATGGCCGGCAGCAACAGGACCACATAGAACGCGACCATGCCGCGCGAAACGCCGGCGCACCCGTCGCGGAACCGGAACACGATCCATTCCAGCAGGAATGCGTACAGCGGCAACAACGCCGCGTCTTCCTTGAACAGAATGCCGATCGCGCCACATCCCAGCAAGCCCACGGCGATGTGCCACACACCGCCGGTCTTGCCGCTTAATTGCCCGCGGCGTCCGGTTGCGTACAGCCACAGACCGGCGAACACGAACAGGTTGGCCGCGCTTTCCACGCGCTGATACACATACAGCACTGCGGTGAGATTGATCGGCGCCAGCAGCCATGCCGTGGTCACCAGTAGCGCCAGCCAAGGGATGCGATCGGCGGTTTGCTGATCGCGGTCGGCCCCTCGCGAAGCGGCGAGCACTTCCCGCAACAGCCCGAACAGCAGTACGCCGTTGCCGAGATGAATCACCACATTGGTGAGTTTCATCCAGAACGGATCCAGGCCGGTGAAATAGAAGTTCAGCGCGAAGCTGGCATAGCTCAGAGGCCTTGGCACCGGCGTCGTGGCTTGCGTCAGCATTGCGGTGCGCAGTTGCTGCCAGCTCAACGCATGAATGTGCAGGTCCGGATTGGTGACGATAAAAAGATAATCGTCGAGCACAAAGTCGCCGTGCAGGCCGGTCCAATACACGAGCGCTGTCGCGATTAGAATGGCCGTCAGCAATAAAGAATTGCGCAGATTCGTGTTCATGCCCTCAATCCGGAACAGTGTCGGACGGGCCGTGTTGCTTTGCGGCTTCCGCGGCAAGTGTCGCACGCAAATGCGCGGTTTCATGTCGCCAGTAATGCTGACGCGCCAGAATCCACGCATGGATTCGTGGCATGCCAACAGCGGGACTGGAGGGCGGCGGCAGTGTGGCGGCGAAGTCAAGATGCATCAGGCCCAAGTTCGGATACCCGCTTGAACCCAGGATCGCCGCTTGTCCCAAACTCGTGTCCGGCTGCGGTTCGATCGCCAGCGCTGCATTGAAAGCTTGCAAAGCTTGTTCGGGATGGTTTTCTGCCAGATACAGCATGCCTTGCAAATGGATGAGATCCTGCTGCCGGCCGGATATTTTTCCCCAATAGGGGTTGTGACGCGCGGATTCCAGCAGAGACTGCACGGTCAAAAAATCCAGCCCATCGCATTCGTGGCGCTTGGCCATCTCGATTGCGCCCTCGAACCAGTCGAAGCCGAGTGTGCCGCCCACCTTGGCCTTTGCCAAGGCGCGTTGCGCGGCTTGCAGCGATGGTGGCCGCAGTGCGTGCATGCGACATTCCGTGTTGATCAGGTTCAGCGAGATCTCCAAGTCATTCGGGTGCGCGGACAGTGCATTGCGCAAGCGCGCGGCGGCGAGCCGCGGGCGCCCATGCGCCATGTCATATTGCGCGGCATTGGTTTGCGCGCGCGCCGAGCCCGGATTGATCGCCGCCCAGATTTGCGCCTGATTGTAACCGTCGCCCCACAGTGAGGCGCGTTGCAAGGTGAGCGCGACGAGGAAGCACAAAACGCCGGCTGCCACCAAACCGCGCGGCCAGCGCAACGCGCCCGGGGCGCCCAGCCCGACTCCGACCGGCCAGAACAGCAACATCGCCGGCAGATAGTTGCGATGTTCGTAGTAAAGCTCCAGAGGTGGCCAGGAGCTCTCCAGTAATTGCCCGGCGAAATAGAACAGCAGAGCCAGCGCAACCGCCGGATATTTCTTTCGCAAGGCAAAACCGGCGCCTAACAAGGCGAGCACAAATAGGATGCAAGGCAAGGTGGATTCCGGGTGCAGCCAATCGGTCGAGGCCACAAACGCATCATTTAACAGACCGCTGGAATGCGCTCGCGGCACGAACAACAGGTGCAGATAATCGGTCAGTACGCGCGGCTCGGTGAGCAGGCGCTGGCCGATGCTCCAATCGCGAATGGCCGCTGCCTGCCTGGCCATGCCGGGCGTTCGCAGCAACAGCCATGCAAATAACAATATCGTGGGCAGGATCAGCAAAACAGCCACCGCGGCGCGGCGCCCGCGTTCGGCCCCGGTCGTCGGTATCGGCCGGCGCGACGCTAAGGCGATCCACTCGACCAGGAACAGCAGCAACGGCAACAACGCGCCGTTGGCCTTGCTAAGGGTCGCCAATAACGTGCACCCCCACGCCGACACCAGCATCCCCGCAAGACCGCGGCGTGTATACCCCTGCGCCAATGCTTGGCGCGCCGAGATCCAGCCAAGCATTCCAAGCAGGGTGAACGTAGCGGGCAGCATAGCTTCGCGCTGCACGATATACAGCGTGGTGGAGACGAGCAGCGGATGCAGCAACCATGCGCCCGCGCCGAACAGCGCGGCGACACGTGCCTGACATTCCGAAAGCCGCACCGCTCGCCCAAGCCGCAGCAGCACCGCACACAACAGCGCGCCGTTCAACAGATGGAGGAAAACATTGGTGATCTTGAAGGGGCGCGGATCGGCCGGCCAGTTGCGCGCGTCCAGCAAGAAGGTGAGCAAGGTCAGCGGACGGCCCGTTGGATCCGCCGCGCCGGAGGTGATGTAACGCCAGAACGTGGCCCAGTGATTGATGGCCCCGGTCGCGCCGAGCGCCGGCAGATTGCCGAAGTCATCGAAAAGGAAATCTCCGGACAGGCCGGGACGATAGACCAGCCAGCCGATGAGCAGCATGGCGCCGAGCGCTGCGACGAACAGCGTTACTTGACGCCGGTGTCGTTGCGCGCGCGTCCCGACGTACAGATTCTCCTCGTCACAACCCGTCGAAATCATGGTGCGCAAGCATACGGGAGATTATTACGCTGAAGCCGGCGCCAGTAGTGCGCTAGGTGATACGTAAAAAAGAAGGGCCGCGCGAGGCGGCCCTTCGCTGAAGCAGTGTGACAGCTTACAGATGGCAATTGGACGGCAGGTATTTGTCGGCAAGGGCGGGTGCGCCGGTCTTGCAAACAAAGGACGTGCTGCCGGCATTCTTGACCCCGGACAGGACCAGTTTGTCACCGGCAATCTTGGAATTGACCTTGGGGCCACTGAAGGTCACGATGATCTGGCCGGTGGTGGTGCCGACATTGACCTCCGATACGTACTTGCCTTTGATCAGAGTGGATGTAGCCAGACCCGCCGACGCATTGTTCAACGGCCAATGGCCATAATTGCTGTAGAACTCTGCAATTGCGGTCTTGGAGCCGTCGGCCAGAGAAAGGCCTTCCGACGTCTGCGAACGAATCACGTAATCCTGATAGGCCGGGATGGCGATCGCGGCCAGGATGGCGATGATCGCGACCACGATCATCAGCTCAATGAGGGTGAAGCCCTTCTGCAACGTTTTCATGATGGTTTCCTCTTGCTCTGTTGGCTAGCTAACCGTGGGTACCCCTGAAGCTCAAAGCCCCTGTTCGGGCCTTGCGGGCCCGCCTCCCTGGCCAGCCGGCCAGACGAGCGGAAGCTCAGGATAAAAGGTGCAGCTTCCATGCCAAAGTGGGTTTGTACCTGGAATGCAAGAAACTGTGAACGGGTACTCGCGATCGCTTATTTGCTCGGCAGTTGCGCTGACGCGAGTGAGTCCGGGGTGACGTGGCGCGTCACTGAAATCCAAGATTGCAATCGGCTGCAGGTGATGCTGCACCGGCCATTACGGCGTACGGCAGGACGATGGCAGGTACTTCCCCGGTATGTCGTTGGACTTGCAGGCCCAAGTCATGCTGCCTGCCCCCGTCACGGGCGATAGCAGGAGTTTGTCGGACTGAATCGCGACGTTGCTCTTGGGACCAGCGTAGGTCACCGTAATCAACCCGCTGCTGACCGTCACCGACGAAACGTAATTGCCGCTGATGGAGGAAGGCAAAGCCATTCCCGCCGAAATATTGCCGGGTGGCAATCTCCCGCTGTTGCTCCAGAAGTCCCATACCGCCAGTTTGCCGGCATCGGACAGCACGATTCCTTCCGACACCTGCGACCGGATCACGTAATCCTGATAGGCCGGGATGGCAATGGCGGCGAGGATGGCGATGATCGCAACCACGATCATCAGCTCGATCAAAGTGAAACCGCGTTGCTGCGTGGCCATGGACATTCCCCTGTTCCTGACGCGCGATAAGGCGATTGTTGCGAAATGTCACAGCAGGGAGCGTGCCAACCCTCTGGAGCGGAATGTGGAGCGGATCACATTCCGGTTCTGGCAAAATGGCGGGCTTTGGCGGCGGGCTGCGGGGCGAACGGGATAATGAAGACTCTTTTGGTCACCGGCGGCGCCGGGTTCATCGGCGGCAATTTCGTGCTGGCCGCCGTGGCCGATGGTTTGCGCGTGGTCAATCTGGACAAGTTGACCTACGCCGGCAATCTCGACACGCTGCAATCGCTGGAGGGCAATGCACTTCACGTCTTCGTGCATGGAGATATCGGCGATCGGATGCTCGTCGCAAAATTGCTCGCCGAGCACCGGCCCGATGCGATCGTCAACTTCGCCGCCGAGTCGCACGTGGACCGTTCGATTGATGGTCCGGCCGCCTTCGTGGAAACCAACGTGGTCGGTACGCTCACCCTGCTGGAGTGCGCGCGCGATTACTGGAAGTCATTGGAAGGCGCGGCGCGCGACGCGTTCCGGTTCCTGCATGTTTCCACCGATGAGGTGTACGGTTCGCTCGGAGCCACCGGCAAGTTCACGGAAGCAACACCGTATGCGCCGAACTCGCCGTACTCGGCATCCAAGGCCGCTTCCGATCACCTGGTGCGGGCGTTCCACCACACCTACGGGCTGCCGGTGCTGACCACCAATTGCTCGAACAATTACGGGCCGTACCAATTCCCGGAGAAATTGATCCCGCTGATCATCGCGCGCGCATTGGCGGGCGAAAAATTGCCGGTGTACGGCGACGGCAGGAACGTGCGCGACTGGCTGTTCGTGCTCGATCATTGCGCAGCGATCCGCCGCGTGCTGGAAGCCGGCCGCGTCGGTGAAACCTACAATGTCGGCGGGGACGCGGAAGCCGAGAACATCCACGTGGTGAAAACCATCTGCGCCCTGCTGGACGAGCGCCGGCCGCTGCCGGACGGGCGCAAGCGCGAATCGCTGATCGAGTTCGTCGCCGATCGGCCCGGTCATGATCGCCGGTATGCGATTGATGCGTCCAAGTTGCAGAACGAACTCGGCTGGAAGCCGAGCGTGTCGTTCGAAACCGGCATCGCGCGCACGGTGGACTGGTACCTGGACAACCAGCCTTGGGTCAAGCGCGTGCTGGATGGCAGCTACCGGATGGAAAGACTCGGAGCAACGGCATGAGCACGCAAAAAGGCATCATCCTCGCCGGCGGCTCGGGCACGCGGCTGTATCCAGTCACGCAGGCGATCAGCAAGCAGCTGTTGCCGGTGTACGACAAGCCGATGATCTTCTATCCGCTATCGGTGCTGATGCTGGCTGGCATCCGCGAGGTGCTGGTGATCAACACGCCACACGAACAATCCATGTTCCAGCGCCTGCTGGGCGACGGATCGCAATGGGGTATCAAGATCGAATATGCCGTGCAGCCTTCGCCGGATGGTTTGGCGCAGGCATTCCTGATCGGCCGCGAGTTCATCGCCGGGCAACCCAGTTGCCTGGTCCTGGGCGACAACATCTTCTATGGGCACGGCTTGACCGAGTTGCTGCAGCGCGCTTCGCTGCGCGAGCGCGGCGCCACCGTGTTCGGCTACTGGGTGCGCGATCCGGAACGCTATGGCGTGGCGGAATTCGATCAGGACCATCGCGTGATCGGTCTTGAGGAAAAGCCCGCCAAACCGAAATCGAATTATGCCGTGACGGGACTGTATTTCTATGATGAGCGCGTGTGCGATTTCGCGGCATCATTGAAACCTTCCGCACGGGGCGAACTGGAAATCACCGATCTCAATCGTTGCTATCTCGAGGACGGTTCGCTGATGCTGGAGCAACTCGGCCGTGGTTACGCCTGGCTGGACACCGGTACGCATGAATCCATGATGGACGCCGGCAACTACATCGCCACCGTCGAAAATCGCCAGGGTTTGAAGGTGTGTTGTCCGGAGGAGATCGCCTTCCAGAACGGCTGGATTGGTGCCGAGCAGGTACGCGAACTGGCAAAGCCGCTGGCGAAGACCGGCTATGGGCAGTATCTGCTCCAGATGTTGCAACAAGGGCCGGTGAAATGACCGCGCCGCAACTGAAGCGCATTGATACCGATCTGCCCGGTTGCTGCATCGTCGAGCCGGCCGTGTTCGGCGATGCGCGCGGCTATTTCTACGAGAGCTTCAACGCGGAGAAATACGCCGCGCTGGGCATCCACGCGCGCTTCGTGCAAGCCAATGTTTCGCGTTCCGTGCGCGGCGTGCTGCGCGGGCTTCACTACCAATGGCCGAATCCACAGGGAAAACTGGTGGGCGTGCTGGAAGGCGAGGTCTACGACGTGGCGGCGGACATCCGCTTGGGCTCGCCTACCTTCGGGCGCTGGACCGCGGCGATGCTCACGGCGGAAAACAAGCGCCAGTTCTGGATACCCGAGGGCTTCGCGCACGGCTTCTGCGTGGTCAGCGATTACGCCACTTTCGTCTATCAATGCACCACGCTGTACGATCGCGCGGCCGATGCCGGCATCCGCTGGAACGATGCGCAGCTTGCGATTGACTGGCCGGTCGCCGAACCGCTGCTGTCGGACAAGGACAAGGGCACGCCCTTTCTGGCTGATGTCCCTCCCGGGAAACTGCCGGCGTACACGCCATGAACAAACCCGCATGCATTCTGCTGCTGGGCGCCAATGGACAGGTCGGCCATGCCTTGCGCTTTGCGTTGCGGAATACCGCGCGCCAATTGAATCCGCATTTTTCGCATCTGCATTGTGATCACGCGCAGCAGGAAGGTTTCGCATCGCGGAAAAACGGCCTGATTCCGGCGACACGTGACGGCAAGCTGGACGGCGCGGACTGCGAGCGGATTGATCTCGCCGATCCGGAAAGCATGCGCGCGGCGCTGGATCGCATCGCGCCGGACCTGATCGTCAACGCGGCTGCCTACACTGCAGTGGATCGCGCCGAGGACGAACCGGATCTCGCCATGCGCATCAATGCGCAGGCGGTCGGCGTGCTGGGCGAGTGGGCTGCCAGGCACGATGCGCACGTGCTGCATTACTCGACCGACTACGTGTTCGACGGCAGGGCCAAGCAGCCTTATCGCGAGGACGACCGGCCGAATCCGGTCGGCGTCTATGGACGTTCCAAGCTGGCCGGTGAATTCGCGCTGCGCGCGAGTGGCACTTCGCATTTGATCCTGCGCACCGCATGGGTGTATGCGCCGCGCGGGAACAATTTCCTGCGCACCATGCTGCGCCTCGCGGGTGAGCGCGACACGCTGCGCGTGGTGGACGACCAGATCGGCGCGCCCACACCGGCCGAACTGATCGGGCAGGTGAGCGCGCAGATCATCCCACGCTGGTTCAACGTTAATCAGGGCGACATGACCTCGCATGCGCTCGACGGCGTGTACCACCTGACCAGCACCGGTGAAGCCAGTTGGAACGAATTCGCGCGCGCGATTTTCGTGCGCGCACAGCGGGCGGGTCTGATCGCCCGCGCGCCGGAAGTGGAGGCGATCAAGACGGCCGACTATCCCACGCGCGCCCAACGCCCGGCGTACTCCGTGCTTGACACCTCGCGGCTTCGCAAAACCTTCGGGATCGCGTTGCCCGACTGGCGCGGCGGCCTTGAGATGGTGTTCCAGGACCTGGCGGGTTGATCCGCGCTGCCGCGTCGTTCTAGGATCACGAGTGCGCCAGGGGTGGCGCGCTTGGGGGAACACGATGAAGCTGTCTCGCGCGCTGACCGCGCTGGCCCTGTGTGGCTGCGCCTTCGTTCTCAACGCCGAACCGGTGTCGTTTACCGATCTGGCGAAGCACCTGCAGTACAGGACGGTCAAGATTTCGCCGGACGGCACACACCTGGCGGCCACGTCCGTGCTCAAGGATGGCCAGACCGTCCTGTCGCTGTTTGATCTGGTCAACAAGAAGGGCGCGAACATCGCCCCCCGCCAAGACGAGGACGTGCTGGATTTCTGGTGGGCGTCACCCAACCGGGTGCTCTACACCGAAGCCGAACACGACGGCAGCTGGGATGTTCCGATCGCGACCGGCGAGCTCTATGCCGTCAATGCCGATGGCGGAGCCCAGGAAATGCTGTACGGCTACCGCAAGACCGGCATGGAAACCGGCACCCTTGTGCAGCATGTCACGGCCGAGAACGGCAGCGCGCAATTTCTCTCCCGCATCGCCGGCGATCCCGATCACGTGCTGGTCGAGATCACTGACTGGGAAGCCTCGGGCAACCTGGGGAACTTCACGACCGTCTACAAGATGGATGTGCGCGACGGCCGCAAGGCCAAGGTCGCCACGGCGCCGATGCGCCAGGCGCACTATCTCGCCGATCACAAGGGCAACGTGCGTTTCGCCGCGGGAGAAGATCTCGACGGCGATCTCAAGATCTACATGCGCCCGATCGGTAGCGACCAATGGGAGCTGTTGTCGCAGGCCAGCAGCGATCGCGACTGGCCGCTCGCCTTCAGCCCCGATGACAGTACGGTCTGGTTCGAATGTCCGGGTGCGGAGCGTGGTTTCGGCGTGTGCCGCTTCGATCCGGCGACAAAGAAGATGACGAACGTCTGGAGCAAT
>Ga0207652_10003780_pt1 | contig 12400 bp, 13 predicted proteins | sample KBSC63BmetaG_FD_184334 | JGI IMG/M metagenome (GOLD analysis project Ga0207652, IMG submission 184334) | Corn rhizosphere microbial communities from Kellogg Biological Station, Michigan, USA - KBS C6-3B metaG (SPAdes) (version 2) | ecosystem: Host-associated > Plants > Roots > Rhizosphere ... | reverse complement strand
CGCAAGGCGCTCTACTCGAACCTTGCGGGTGCGCTGATCGAGCACGGGCGCATCAGGACGACCGTCACCAAGGCGAAGGCGGTGAAGCCGATCGCCGAGCAGATGATCACGCTCGGCCGCCGCGGCGACCTGCACGCGCGCCGGCAGGCGACGTCGTTCCTGCGTTCCCGCGACGTGGTGCACAAGCTCTTCGCCGAAGTCGCTCCGCTCTTCAAGGACCGTCCCGGCGGCTACACGCGGATCATCAAGATCGGCCCGCGCGCGGGCGACTCGGCCGAGATGGCCTACCTCGAGCTCGTCGACGACGAGTACGTGGCGAAGGAGCTGGAGGCGCGGACGCCGGAGCCCGTGGCCGAGGGGGTGTCTGACACCGAACTTGTGTCTGACACCTCTGACGAAGCTCAGGAAGACACCGAAGAGGTGTCAGACACAAACCCGGTGTCAGACACCCACGCCGACGAGAGCGCCGACGAGGGCGATGACGGCGCCGGCGACGCTGACAAGCCCGAGTGACTTCACGAAGCTCGTCCCGAAGAACCGGTAGCGGATCCACGCCAGCGCGACGAGCTCGAAGCCGACGACGACGGCGGCGGTGATCAGCGCGCCGTGGTAGTCGTTCCAGAGGAACGGCAGTGTGTGGAGGATCCCGCCGAGGAACGTCCCGCCGCCGGTGATGGAGCCGCGCAGCGCGGGGCTGCCGCGGCCGGTCAGCTCACCCGTGTCGGAGAGCCCCTCCGAGAACGCCATCGAGATCGCGGCGCCGATCGACGTCGCGAGTCCCGCGGCGAACGCGTAGAGCGGCTTGTGGCTGACGATCGCGACCGAGAAGATCGGGGCCAGGGTCGAGAGCGAACCGTCGATCAGTCCGACCATCGCGGGCTGGACGCGCTGGAGGAGGAAGTGGTCCTGGTCGGTCATCGAGTAGAGTGTAGCGAACCGATGCCAAGTGACTAGAGCATCAGGCATGCCTTACAAGCAGGGTCAGGAGTGCCTGACGTGCGGTTGAAGCTAACGGTCGAGTACGACGGCACCGGATTCCGGGGCTGGGCGCGCCAGCCGGAGACGCGGACGGTCGAGGGTGAGCTGCGGCGGGCGCTCGGGGAGCTGTACGGCGCAGTCGAGGGCCTGGCGGTGGCGGGGAGGACGGACACCGGCGTCCACGCGCTGGCGAACGTCGTCTCGGTCGACGTCGAGGGTGGGCCGCCGCCCGAGCGCGCGGCGGAGGCGCTGAACGCCGCGCTGCCGGAAGACGTCGCCGTCCTCGCCGCCGAGCGGGCGGCCGACGATTTCCACGCGCGGTTCGGCGCGCGCTCGCGTTCGTACCGTTACCGGGTCTGGCGACGCCGCGAGCGCTCGGCGCTCGAGGCGAAGCGCGCGTTGTGGTGGCCGCGGCCCTTCGACGTCGCGACGGCGGACGCCGGCGCGCAGGCGCTGCTCGGCGAGCACGACTTCAGGGCGTTCACGCCGACGGACAGCCGGCACGACGTGTTCGTGCGGGTGGTGAAGCAGGTGCGGTGGGTGGAGCTCGGCGAGGATGTCGCTGCGTTCGAGATCACCGCCGACTCCTTCCTGCGGCATATGGTGCGGACCCTTGTGGGAACGATGCTGGAGGGCCGCGATCTCGCGCCGCTCCTCGAGAGCCGTCCGCGGAGCGAGGCGGGCGCGACTGCGCCTCCGCACGGCCTGTACCTCACGCACGTGACGTATCGAGGTTGAACCGCGCCGCTGCCGGGCACAGAATGGGGGCGTGAGGACATGCCGCGCATGCGGGAACGGCGTCGAGGACAGGTTCCGCTACTGCCCGTGGTGCGCCGCGCCCCAGCGGCGGAAGCTCGTCGAGTTCTTCGCTCCGCATCCGGCAGTCGACGGCGACGCGCAGAAGGCGCTCCGCGTGTCCCGCTACTTCGGCGACGACGAGACCGCGCCGCAGGTCCGCTTCAGTATCTGGTCGGTCGACTCTGCCGAAGCCGTCGTCTCGTTGTCGCCCGAGGAGGCCGAGCGCGTCGCGGCATTCCTCATTCCGCCGGCCCCGAAACGCCAGCTGCTCGACCAGCTCAAGGACACGCTTCGTCTCTAGTCTGAGGGCGTGCGCTACCCGGTCGTCCTGTTCGATCTCGACGGCACCGTCGTCGACACCGGCGCGATCATCCTCGCGTCGATGCGCCACGCGGCGGAGACCGTGCTCGGCGGTGACTACAGCGACGCACAGCTGCTCGCGGCGGTCGGGGGGCCGGGCCTCGAGGCGCAGATGCAGGCGCTCGACCCGACCCGCGTCGACGAGCTGGTGCGCGTCTACCGCGCCCACAACGAGCCGCTCCACGAGACGATCTCCGTCTGCGAGGGCATGGACGTCGTGCTCGACGCGCTGCGGGACCGCGGGCACCGTCTCGGCGTCGTCACCGCCAAGCGCCGCGCGACCGTCGACCTCGCGTTCGACCGAATCCCGATCGAGCATCTGTTCGAGACCGTGGTCGGCGGCGACGAGACGACGGAGCACAAGCCGCATCCGGCGCCGCTCCTGCTCGCGCTCGAGCGCATGGGCGCGACGCCCGAGGACGCCGCGTACGTCGGCGACTCGCCGTTCGACATGCAGGCCGCCAAGGCGGGCGGACTCCACGCGATCGGCGTCAGCTGGGGCCGCATCCACGAGCCGGAGAAGCTGACCGAGGCCGACGTCGTGATCCATACCGCCGACGAGCTCCTCGACCATGTCTGAGAAACGCGCCGCCGAGCTGCGCACCAACCTGAACCGCTGGCTGTACGAGTACCACGTGCTCGACGATCCGTCCGTCGACGACGCGACGTACGACAGGCACTACGACGAGCTCGTCGCGCTCGAGCAGAAACATCCCGAGCTTCTCACGCCCGATTCGCCGACCCAGCGCGTCGGCGCGCCCCCGAGCGAGAAGTTCCAGAAGGTGCGCCACCTGACCGCGATGGGATCGCTGGAGAAGGTGACGACGGACGAGGCGGTCGCCAAGTGGGCGGACGACGTCGCCAAGCGGCTGAACGTGGACGCGGAGATCGCATACGTCCTCGAGCCGAAGATCGACGGCCTGGCGATCAACCTCACGTACGAGAACGGCGTCTTCACGCGCGGCGCGACGCGCGGCGACGGTGAGGTGGGGGAGGACGTCACCGTCAACCTGCGCACGATCAACGCAATCCCGCTGCGCATGCTCGGCGACGACGTGCCGCCGCTCGTCGAGGTGCGCGGCGAGGTGTACATGCCGCTGTCCGGCTTCCGCGAGCTGAACGAGCGCCTCATCGCCGAGGACAAGAAGCCGACGCCGAACCCGCGCAACGCGGCCGCCGGCTCGCTCCGCCAGAAAGACTCGCGCATCACGGCAGCGCGCCCGCTGTCGTTCTGGGCGTACGGCATCGGCGTGCACGACGGCGCCGCGCTCGAGAGTCACTGGGAGACGCTCGCGTGGCTCAGGGTGCACGGCTTCCCGATCAACCCGTTCGCCGAGCGGCTCGAGACGGTCGACGCCGTTGCGAAGGCGTGCCGCGAGTGGGAGCGCAAGCGCAGCGGCCTCGACTACGAGATCGACGGCATCGTGATCAAGGTCGACGACTACACGCAGCAGCAACGGCTCGGCGCGCTGCATTCGCGTCCGCGCTGGGCGCGTGCGTTCAAGTGGGCGCCGATGACCGCGACGACGCGGCTCGAGAAGATCATGATCCGAGTCGGGCGCACGGGTGCGCTCAACCCCTGGGCGATCCTGCAGCCCGTCGAGGTCGGCGGCGTGACGATCTCGCGCGCGACGCTGCACAACGAAGAGGACATCAACCGCAAGGAGATCCGCGAGGGCGACGACGTGATCGTGCAGCGCGCGGGCGATGTGATACCGCAGATCGTCGGGCCTGCCGGCGCACACCGCCGAGGGACGAGGGTCTTCAAGATGCCCGAGCGCTGCCCGCTCTGCGACACGCCGATCGTGAAGCCGGAGGGCGAGGTGATGCACCGCTGCCCCAATCGTGCGTGTCCGTCGCGAGGGCTCGAGACGCTGATCAGCTGGGTCGAAGGCCCGGCGGACATCGACGGCGTCGGCGAGCAGACTGTGCGCACGCTCTGGGACAGGGGCCTCGTCCGCTCGCTCCCCGAGCTCTACCGGCTGACGAAGGAACAGCTGCTCGAGCTCGACGGCTTCGGCGAGATCTCCGCAACCAACGCGATCGACCAGATCGAAGCGTCACGGAAGCGCGTGCCGTTCTCGCGCGTGCTGCTCGGGCTGAACATCTCCGGCATCGGCTGGGTCCTCGCGCAGAATCTCGCACGCCACGTCGGGAACGTCGACGCGCTGATCGCCGCGACGCCCGAGGAGCTCGCCGAGATCGAAGGCTTCGGTCCCGACCGCGCGGAAGTGGTCGCCGAGTGGTTCACCGACGAGGACAACCTCCGCCTGGTCGAAGAGCTGCGTGAGCTCGGCTTGACGTTCGAGCTGAGCGACGACGAGCGTCCCGTCGAAGGACGGCTGACGGGAAACCAGTACGCGATCACCGGCACCCTCGAGTCGATGTCGCGCGAAGAGGCGCGCGCCAAGCTCGAGGCGCTCGGCGCAAAGGTGTCCGACGGCGTGTCGAAGAAGACGACCGGCGTGTTCGTCGGTGAGAGCCCCGGCGCATCGAAGGTGACGAAGGCGGAGAAGGCCGGCGTGCCCCTGCTCGACGAGGCCGCCCTGCTCGCGCTACTCGGAAGCTGACACGCGCGCAAGCGCGATCGCGAAGCGATCCTGCGCCTTCCGGGCGGCGGTTGCCGAGACGGGCGCGCCGTTCTGCACGACGACGAACGCGAAACGGTCGCGGACGTAGCCCGACAACGCGGACGCCTCGTTCGTCGTGCCGGTCTTGGCGCGCACGACGCCGGCGGCGGCCGTCTTGTTGAGCCGGTGGACGAGCGTTCCCTGCTCGCCTGCGGCGGGCAGGGCCGACCAGAATGCGGACTTGAGGGCAGGGTCGCGCCACGTCGTCGTGAGAATGCGGGCGATCGCCGTCGCGGTCAGGCGGTCGAGAAGCGACAGCCCCGAGCCGTCGGCGATCACGACTCCTGTGAGCGGGACGCCGGACTCGGCAAGCGCACGCCGCACGACCTCGGCGCCGGCCGCGCTCGTCCCGCCCGTGCCTGCCTCGGCGCCGAGCTCCTTCAGCAGCATCTCGGCGCGGAAGTTGTCGCTGTCGCGATCCATGACCGCGATCACGTTGCGGAGCGTCGCGGACTCGCTCGACGCGAGCACCGTGGCCGTGGCAGGCGCGCGTCCCATCCCGACCGGGCCGGTCGTCACGCCGTAGCCGCGGAGCAGGCGGCGGAACGTCCCGACCGCAGCGAGCGCCGGCTTCACCGCGGTGCGGCCGTCGTAGATCGCGCGGTCGACGACGAGCGCCGAGAGCGGCGGGCACTCGTAGATCAGGTAGCCGAGCTTCCATCCCGGCGCTGCGCGCTTCGCGTCGAACCACGTCTCGTCGCCGTACAGGCGTCCGTCGACGCGCGTGATCCCGGCGGTGGCGATCGACTGTGCGAGCCGGCCGAGCCTCGCGCTCGTCAGCGTCGGGTCACCGAAGCCCTTGAGGAAGAGGTCGCCGTGCCACACGGCTCCGTCCCGCACGCCGCGGCCGAGCACCTCCGTCTTGAACCGGTACGAGAGGCCGAGCTGCTTGAGGGCGGCGAACGTGACCGGAAGCTTTTCGTTCGACGCGGGCGCGAGGGAGAGATCGGCGTTTCGCGCGAACACGACACCGTCGGACTGGAGATCGACGGCGAGCGCGGCCGACGTCGCCCACGAGTTGCCGCGGACGGCGAGCGCGCTCGCGAGCCGCGTCGACAACGGAACATCGCCCGCAAGCGCGTGCTGGGAGAGCACGAGCGCCAGGGCGACGAGCACGAGAGCCCGTCTCACCTGCGCATTGTGGCGAACGTGTCGGCTGGGTCCAGGCCGAGCGGAAGATGGGACCTGCGGCCCTTGCTCCGTGAGGCCAGCACGGCGAACAATCGTCGAAGCCGCATGACCGAGCTTCTGCAGACGATCCAGACGATGATCTCGTCGGAGACAGACGACCTTGCCCAGATCGAGCGCACGCTGACGGACGGGTATGCGCACGCGCTGGCGCTCGAAGGGGAGAAGCTGCGTCTCGAGCGCCGGGTCACGGAGATCACCCAGCGGATCGAACGCGGCGACACGGCAGAGGACGCCCGCGAGCTCGCGTCGCTCGCGAAGAGCATCGACGGGAAGCAGGGCGCGCTCGCCCGGCTGCGAACGCAGCTCGCCGAGTTGCGCCGCTACGCCGATCGCGTGCGCATCGGTCGTCCTTGAGGGCCGCGCGCTAGACGATTCCCGACCGGACCGCGAACACCGCGGCCTGGATGCGGTTCTCGATCTGCAGCTTCATCAGGATGTTCGAGATGTGGTTCTTGACCGTCTTCGGGCTGATGTGCAGCTCGCCGGCGATCATCGCGTTGTCCTTGCCGTTCGCGATCAGCTTCAGCACCTGGATCTCGCGGTCGGAGAGCTCGGACTGGATGACGTCGGCTTCCCGCCGCGAAGAGCCTGACGCGCGCACGCGCTGCAGCACCTTCGCGGCGATCGTCGGGGACACGAGCGACTCGCCGACGGCCGCCGAGCGAATGCCCTGCAACAGCTCCGTGATCGACGCGTCCTTCAGCAGGTAGCCGCACGCGCCCGCGAGGATCGCATCCATCACGTCGCTGTCCTGATCCGAGATCGTCAGGACGAGAACGCGCGTGAGCGGCGCGATCATCGAGATCTGGCGCGTCGCCTCGACGCCGCTGATGCCCGGCATGTTGATGTCCATGACGACGACGTCGGGCGCGAGCTCGCGGACGGCGCGCAGCGCGTCCGTTCCGTTTGTGCACTCGCCCGCGATCTGAACGCCCTGCTCCTCGAGCAGGTTGCGCAACCCCGCGCGGAAGAGGTCGTGATCGTCGACGAGCAGAACGCGCGGTTCGGTGAGCTGCGCTTCGGGTTCGGTCTTGGTCACCAGAGCCTGCCTGGGCGAAAACAGGTCGGCCAAGTGTATCCGCGTTAGTGCAAGACGACAGTCACCGAGCGCCGGCCCCACGCGTTCGCCTGCGCGACCGTCGGGAACCAGAGGTCGATGACCGCACCGCGCACGGAGCCGCCGACGTCCGCGGCGACCGCCTCGCCGTACCCGGGTACCGTCAGGTGCGTGCCGAGCGGAATCACCGACGGGTCGACCGCGGCGACGCCCCAGCCGACGGCCAGCCCGGTCGACGTCCGCCCGCCGAGTGCGTACCCCGTTGCGACCACGCCGAGCGAGCGACCCGCGGCGACGGTCTTCGTCTGCACGACCGACGTCGGCGCCTCGCTCACCGGTGCCGACTCGGGGGCGATGGCGACGACGCTGCGAGCCTCGGCCGCACGCGCGCTCGCGACGGCGGAGGCGATCGCGTCGCGCGTCATCCGATGCTGTGCAGCGAGCGAGCTGATGTAGACGCTCCGCTGCGCGCGTGTCTGCGCGAGTGCGGCGGCGGACGCCTGGGCGGCACGTGTTGCAGCTGCGAGCTGCGCCTCCTGTCGCGCGAGGTTGCTCGCCGCGGTCGCGAGCTGCGCTTTCGCCGTCTTCAGCGCAGCGAGATCGTCCTGTCCGTCTTGTGACGCGCGTGACAGGTTGTCGAGGTTCGTCATCGCGTCCTCGAGGTTCTTCGACCCGAGGAGAATCTCGATCGGCTCGACGTCTCCTTCCTCGTACAGCGTGCGGAGCCGCTGTGCGAGCGAACGCTGCGCGATCACCGTGCTACGCCGTGCGATGCGGATCTGCAGCTGCAACACGCGGCGCGCCGACTCCAGCGACTGTGCACGCTCGTGGAGAGCGTGGAGCTGTGTATCTGCAACTGCGAGGCGGTGATCGAGCGCGTAGAGGCTCAGAGCCGCCGAGCGGGAGCGAGCCTCGATCTGCGCGTCGTGTGCGCGCAGCGAGGCGACGTGGTGAGACCCGTTCGCCCCGCCGAACGCCGGTGCCACGAGGATCGCTGACGCCAGGGCGGCCAACGGCAAGAGCCGCCGCCGCGGCGTGTGTGCCTGCCCAAGCACGAGGGGCGGACCGTACCACAGTTGGGGAGGAGGAAGCCCCGTCCAGCCGTAGAAAACGGCATGTTTGCGCAGGTAGTGAATTGACGGTCGTCCGCGGACCTTGGTACGCTCCCGCCCCGTGACGCACCGGCCCCTACCGGTGCGCCCGTCCCGTCCCCGGTCCGGGGGTCGTCATTCGTAGGCTGGGACAGGCGCCGTACCTCCTTGCCGGGATCTGCGTGGCTCTCTTGGCCGCAGTCCCAGCATTCGCCGACCCCTCGATCTCTTCGAAGCGGGCGGAGGCGCAGCAAGTCATGGGACAGCTCGGGCAGCTCTCCGATTCGCTCGAGCGCGCGAGGTCGCAGTACGACGCGGCCGACGCGAAGCTGGCGCAGATTCAGCGCGACCTCCGCGAGAACCGGCGCGAGTTGCGCGTCGCGCAGCACAACGTGAAGGTCGGGCAGCGCACGATCGCGCGCCGGCTGGTAGCGCTGTACACGTCGGACCAGGAGTCGACGCTCGAGGTGGTGCTCGGCGCGAAGAGTCTCGACGACATGATCACGCGGATGGACAACGCGAAATCGGTCACGCAGGCGGACTCGGACGTGCTCGCCGAGGTGAAGCATTTCCGCACCGTCGCGAAGCGCAGCGGCGAGCTGCTGAAGCACGCACACCAGCGGCAGGCGCAGGTCGTTGCCGAGCGCGCAGCCGCGAAGCGCGACATCGAGAGCAAGATTGCGGAACAGCAGCGCCTGTACTCGTCGCTCAAAGGCGAGATCGCACAGCTCGTCGCCCAGCAGGCGGCGCATCAGCGAGCGCTCGCGGCGGCTGCACGCGAGCGGCTGCGCGAATTGCACGCGTCGGCGATCCAGCAGGCTTCGTCGACGGTGGTCGGCGCCTCCGCGATCACGCCGTCGTCCGACACGGTCGTCGCGCCGCCTCCGACGCACGGCAACGTCGTGCAGTACGCGATGTCGCAGCTGAACACGCCGTACGTGTGGGCGGGCTCGGCACCCGGCGGCTTCGACTGCTCGGGGCTCGTCATGTGGGCGTACGCGCAGGTCGGCGTCTCGCTCCCGCATTCGTCGTATGCGCAGTACGGGTACGGCGTGCCGGTCTCGCGCGACCAGCTGCAGCCGGGCGACCTCGTGTTCTTCGACGGCCTCGGGCACGTCGGCATCTACATCGGCGGAGATCAGTTCGTGCACGCGCCGCACACCGGCGACGTCGTGAAGATCTCCAGTCTCGACGAGTCGTGGTACGCCGCGACGTACGTCGGGGCGCGCCGAATCCTCTAAGAAGCCGGTTGATAGAGCGCGGCCACGTCGTCCGCGAAGTGGTCGATGATCACGTTCCGCTTGAGCTTCAGCGTCGGCGTGACCTCGTCGTGATCGGCTGAGAACTCGCGCGGCACGATCGTGAAGCGCTTGATCTGTTCGTAGCGCGAGCGGTCGGCGTTCACCGCGTCGACCGCCTCCTGTACCGCACAGCGCGCGGCGTCCGCCGACATGCCGTTCGTGACCTCCTCGTCGAGCGTGACGAGCGCTGCGATGAACGGCTTTCGGTCGCCGACCACGAGCGCCTGCGAGATCACCCGGTGCGCTTTCAATTCGTTCTCGAGGTTCTGCGGCGCGACGTTCTTGCCGCCGGCCGTGACGATGATGTCCTTCTTGCGGTCGGTGATGATCAGGAACCCGTCTTCGTCGACGTGGCCGACGTCGCCCGTGTGGACGAAGCCGTCGTCGTCGATCGTCGCGTGCGTCGCTTCGTCGTCGTGGTAGTAGCCGGCGAAGACGGTGTTCGAGCGGATGAGGATCTCGCCGTCCTCTGCCACCCGCAGCTCGACGCCGGGTAGCGGCTTACCGACGGTTCCGAACTTGAACGCGCTCGGCCGGTTCACCGTCGCCGCCGTCGTGACCTCGGAGAGGCCGTATCCCTCGAGCACGAGGATGTCGATCGCGTGGAAGAACTCGGCGATGTCGCGCGAGAGCGGTGCGCCGCCCGCATTCGCGACGCGCAGCCGGCCGCCGAGCCTCTCCTTCACCTTCGAGTAGACGAGCTTGTCGGCGATCCGGTGCTGCACTGCGAGCAGCGGCGGGACCGGCTGTTTCGCCTGGCGGAGCTGCGACACGCGCCGGCCGACACCGAGCGCCCAGTCGACGATGCGCCGTTGCACGCCGGTGCGCTCGTCGAACCCGGCGACCACTGCAGCGTGGATCTTCTCGTAGACCCGCGGGACGCTCGGGAAGATGGTCGGACGCACGTGCGGCAGGGCGGCGGCTGCCTGCAGCGGGTCGGGCAGGAACGCGATCGTGAACCCGTGGTACGCCGCGGAGAGATGGAGCAGGCGGCCGTAGTTATGTGCGAGCGGCAGGTAGAGGAGCATCACGTCGCCGGGCCGGAGGAGCCTGTCCTCCAGCTCGTCGCTCTTCCGCACCATCTCGTAGTAGTTGCGGTGCCGGATCATGCAGGCCTTCGGCGGCCCGGTCGTGCCCGACGTGTAGATGAACGTGAACAGATCGTCCTCGTCGATCGAGTCGGCACGGGCATCGAGCGCGTCCGGATGCTCGTCCGCCCATTCGCGTCCGCGCGCGCGCAGCTCGTCGAGCCCGGCGAACGTGAGCACCTGCCCGCCGAACCCGCCGACCTTCGCGAGCTGCTCGTCGTCCTCCACCAGGACGCCGATCGCCTCGGAGTGCTCGAGGACGTACTGCACGTCGCGTGCCGAGCTCGATGAGTAGATCGGCGCGCCGACCGCGCCCACCAGCCCGAGCGCGAAGTCGAAGAGCGACCACTCGAGCGTCGTGCGGCCGAGGAGCCCGAACGCGTCGCCTTTCCGGATCCCGAGCGCGAGCAGCCCGTTGGCGAGCTCGTCGACCGTCCTGGCCGCGTCGGCGCGGGCGACCTGACGCCATTCGCCGCCGGATTCGTGGAGGTAGGCCGGGTCGGGGTGGCCCGCTACGACCGCTTTCCGCCACAGGTTGGCGATCGTGCGCGCTTCAGCCACGTCGCGTCAGAACATATCCGCAGGAACCCCCGGCGCAAGCGCGAAAAAGGGTTGCCCACGTACAATGCAGGGAGCACATGCGCACCACCTGGAACGGCAACATCAGCTTCGGTCTCGTGAACATCCCTGTCGGGCTGGCCCCGGCGACGAAGCCCGCTGCACGCCAGTCGGATGTCTCGTTCCGGATGCTGCACCGGGAGTGCGGCACGCCGATCAAGCAGAAGCGCTACTGCCCCGTCCACGAGCGCGATGTCGAGTCGGACGAGCTCGTACGTGGGTGGGAGGTGGCGAAGGGCCAGTACGTGATGGTCGAGGACGCCGACCTCGAGGCGATCGAGCAGCACGACACCAGCCGTTCGATCGAGATCGGCAGCTTCGTGCAGCTCGCCGATGTCGATCCCGTCTACTACGACCGCACGTATTACCTCGTACCCGCCGGCGCCGAGGCCGCGCGCCGGCCGTACGTGCTGCTGCACGAGGCGATGCAGAAGGCGGACGTCGCTGCGCTCGGCCGCTTCGTGCTCGCGGGGAAGGAGAAGCTCTGCCTGATCCGCCCGATGGGCGACGCGCTCGCGCTCGAGACGCTCTTCGTCCACGACGACGTGAAGGATCACGCGGAGATCGACGAAGCTGTCGCTGGGGCCGAGGTCAAGGGGCCGGAGCTCGAGCTCGCGAAGCAGATCATCGCGTCGCTCGCCGCGCCGTTCGACCCGGAGGCGCTGAAGAGCGAGTACCGCGAGCGCATGCGCGAGCTGCTCGAGGCGAAGCTCGAGGGCCACGAGATCGCGCTGCCGGAGGAAGAGGCGCCGACGCCGGTCGTCGACCTGATGGAGGCGCTGCGCGCGTCCGTCGCGGCCGCGTCCGAGAAGAAGAAGCCTGCGGCGGCCAAGAAGAAGGCCGCGCCCCGCAAGCGGGCCGCGGCCTCCAAGTAGCCGATTCGGCGAGCGCTAGTTGTGCGCGGGGAACGCCCCGAGCGCCTGCAGCTGTGCCTGGAACAGGAACTTGTCGATCTTGCCGTGGTAGATCGGGACGTGCTCCTCGAGGCAGATCCGGATCACCTCGTCACGGTCGATGCCGACTTCCTTCGACAGCTCTTCCGGCGTCAGGTGGTTCGCCATGTCGCTCCTTCCGTCTCCATGAACGAAAAAGCCCGCCGCGGATGAACGCAAGCGGGCGAGGTCTCCGGCTCTTCGGCAGGAAGGACGGGCGTCTTCCTCACGCGCCCCGTCCTGTTGCCGAGTAGCTCATGGTCTCCTCAGAATAGTCCATCCCACCGACGGATGCGACTGGCTACCCTTAGGCCGATTCGGGGTGTGGCGCAGCCTGGTAGCGCGCTCCGTTCGGG